>Ga0172372_10011466_pt1 | contig 11263 bp, 11 predicted proteins | sample LakKiv5m_2_FD_114544 | JGI IMG/M metagenome (GOLD analysis project Ga0172372, IMG submission 114544) | Freshwater microbial communities from Kabuno Bay, South-Kivu, Congo - kab_092012_9.5m | ecosystem: Environmental > Aquatic > Freshwater > Lake | place: Democratic Republic of the Congo... | reverse complement strand
CTGCTGCCCGCTGCGGCGAGCTTCACCGTGACGAGCGACGACGTCACCGACGGCGCCCCGCTCAAGGACGACCAGGTCAACGCCCACGGCGACACGTCGCCACAGCTCAGCTGGTCCGGCGCCCCGGAGGGCACGAAGTCGTTCGTCGTGACGTGCTTCGACCCGGACGCTCCCATCGTGTCCGGCTTCTGGCACTGGGTCGTCGTCGACGTCCCGGCCGACGTCACGTCCCTGGCCGCGGGCGCGGGTGCCGGCGACGACACGCTCCCCGCGGGGGCGTTCCACGTCCGCAACGACGGGGGCGGGCTGAACTTCATGGGCGCGGCGCCACCGCAGGGCGACCAGCCGCACCGCTACTTCTTCGTCGTGCACGCCGTGGGCGAGGAGAAGCTCGGCGTCGACGACTCCGCCAGCCCCGCGGTCGTCGGCTTCAACCTGGCGTTCAAGACCCTGGGCCGCGCGATCGTGCACGGCACGTACCAGCACTGACACCGGCCAGCACTGCCACTCTGCTGACCGCACGACCGGGCCGGGCTCAGCGCTCCTCGAGCAGCTCCTCGAGGGCGCGGGGCTCGGCCCACTGCTGCTCCTGCAGCATCGGCCGGTCGTAGAAGCGGTCGACGGGCCCCAGGCAGAGCACCGCGACGGGTTCGTCGCCCGGCGGCAGGTCCAGGACACCGGCCAGCTCGGCCGGCTCGAACAGCGACACCCAGCCCATCCCGAGGTTCTCGGCACGGGCGGCGAGCCACAGGTTCTGGATCGCGCACGCGACCGATGCGAGGTCCATGTGCGGCATCGTGCGGCGCCCGAACACGTGCTGGTCGCGCTCCCCCGTGACCGAGACGACCAGCAGCTCGGCACACTCGCGGATTCCCTCGACCTTGAGCCGGAGGAACTCCGCGGCGCGTCCGTCCAGCGCCTCGGCCGTGCGGTCGCGCTCGACCGCGACGAGCTCGGCGACCCGCTCGCGCACGTCAGGGCTCACGACCCGCACGAACCGCCACGGCACCATGAGCCCGACGCTCGGGGCGCTGTTGGCCGCCTCCAGCAACCGCCGCAGGACGGCCGGGTCCACCACGCCACCGGCGAAGTGCCGCATGTCGCGGCGCTCGGCGATGACCCGGTACACCGCGGCGCGCTCTGAGTCGTCGAAGGTTCCGGAGGCGTCGACGGTCACGCCTGGGCGGGCGGCGGAGGCGGCGGGCCGTCCTCGGTGGCCGCGTCGTCACCGGCCGGGCCCAGGTCGAGCGCGTCGGGACCCGACGCCGCCGGGTTCTCCGCCCGCTTGGCCGCCTCGAGCGCGGCCTCCACGGCCTCGGAGGTGTCGACGGCCGACGGGGCCACCTCGATCTCCTCGTCCAGGTCGACGCGCTTCTTGGGGCCGCCGCTGTCGACGGGGATCGTGCCGATCGTGCCGCCCAGGGTGCCGAGCGCCTTGGTGAGCTCGGCCGGGATGATCCAGGTCGAGGCGTTCTCGCCGTTGGCGATCTTGGGCAGCGTCTGCAGGTACTGGTACGAGAGCAGCTTCTGGTCCGGGTTGCCGTCGTGGATGGCTTGGAAGACGGTCTCGATCGCGCGGCCCTCGCCCTGGGCGCGCAGGATCGCGGCCTGCTTCTCACCCTCGGCCGACAGGATGGCCGCCTGCTTCTCGCCCTCGGCGGTCAGGATCTGCGACTGCTTCTCACCCTCGGCCGTGAGGATCGCGGACTGACGCTGGCCCTCGGCGGTCAGGATCGCGGCGCGGCGGTCGCGCTCGGCGCGCATCTGCTTCTCCATCGCGTCGATGATCGTGGCCGGCGGGTCGATGCTCTTGAGCTCGACCCGGTTGACCTTGATGCCCCACCGGGTCGTCGCGGCGTCGAGCTCGGCCCCCAGGGTGCGGTTGATCTGGTCACGACCCGTCAGGGCGTGCTCGAGCGACATGCCACCGATGATGTTGCGGAGCGTCGTCATCGTGAGCTGGTGGATCGCCTCGATGTAGTTGACGATCTCGTACGTCGCGGACACCGGGTTGTTGACCGTGAAGTAGATGACGGTGTCGATCGAGACCGTCAGGTTGTCCTCGGTGATGACGTCCTGCGGCGGGAACGAGACGACCTGCTCACGCTGGTCGATGACGTACTGCAGCCGGTCCAGGAACGGGAGGATCAAATGCGGCCCGGAGTCCAGGGTCGTGCGGTACTTGCCGAGCCGCTCCACGATGCCCGCGCGTTGCTGCGGGACGATCTTGAACGACATCGCGACGATGGCGATCGCCAGCGCGAGAAAGAAGAACGCGACGATCAGCGCGACGGATCCGACCACGGTGACACCCCTTGTCTAGTTTCCGGCCACGAACGCCGTGGCCCCCTCGATGGAGACGACCCTCAGATGCGCGCCGACGTCGAAGTGTTCCCCGGGACGAGCCCGAGCGGTCCACAGCTCCCCGTCGATCATGACCCGTCCGGCGTAGTCGCTGACGGGCTCGTCGACGATCGCGGTACGGCCGACGAGGTTCTGGTGGCCGACGGTCAACGTCGGCCCGGCGTGCAGGCGTGCCCTGAACCGTGGACGGATGATCGCCAGCAGCAGGATCGACACGACACCGAAGACGATCAGCGTGACCCACGGCGGCGAGAACGGCGCGATGACGGCCGCGACGACCGCGGCCACCGCGAACATCAGCAGCACCAGGTCGAGGCTCAGCAGCTCGGCGACCGCGAGCACGGCGGCCACGCCCAGCCAGACGACCCACAGGTTGTCGTTGACCCACTCGATCATGCTCACTCCTCACGACGGGCGGCACGCCGACCGTAGCGCACCCTTCGCGCGGAGTACCGGTCGTCGACCGTCGTGAGCTCCAGCGGCGTGCCGAACGTGCGGGTCAGGTTCTCGGCCGTCAGCGTCGTCGGGATGGGGCCCTGGGCCACGACGGCGCCCTGGCGCAGCATCAGCACGTGCGTGAACCCGGGCGGGATCTCCTCGACGTGGTGCGTCACGAGCACCAGCACCGGCGCCGCGTCGTCGGAGGCCAGATTCTGCAGGCTCGCGACGAGGTCCTCCCGCGCACCGAGGTCGAGCCCCGCGGCCGGCTCGTCGAGCACGATCATCTCCGGGTCGGTCATGAGCGCGCGCGCGATCAGGACCCGCTTACGCTCGCCCTCCGACAGGGTGCCGAACGTGCGTCCGGCGAGGTGGGCGATGCCCAGCTCACCGATGATCTGGTCGGCCTGGGCCGTGTCGACGTCGTCGTACCGCTCGTTCCAGCGGCCCGTGACCCCGTGGGCCGCGGAGAGCACCGCGTCGCGCACCGACTCCCCCGGCGGGATCCGGTCGGCGACCGTCAGGCTCGTGTGGCCGATGCGGGTGCGCAGCTCGAAGAGGTCGACCGTGCCGAGCTGCTGGCCCAGGACCTTCGCGGTGCCGCTGCTCGGGAAGGTCGTGGCGCTCGCGATCTGCATCAGCGTGGTCTTGCCCGCGCCGTTAGGGCCCAGCACGAGCCACCGTTCGCCCTCGCGGACCTTCCAGTCGACGCGGTCCAGGATTATCGACTCCGATCGGACCACCGACACCTGGGTCAGCTTGATGGCGCTCGTCATGGTCCCTCCGGGTGTGGGGCGTCCTCACGCACCAACCTATCGCGCTAGCCTCGTGCCGATGACCAGCCATGGGCCCGTCCCGCACCTCCCCCTGCACTTCACCGGTCCGACCGTCCTCGTGACGCTGGTCGGTCCGGACCGCGCGGGTGTCTCGACCCGTCTCTTCGGCGTGCTCGACGGGTTCCCGGTCGAGGTCATCGACGTCGAACAGCTCGTCGTGCGCGGACAGCTCGTCCTGAGCGTGCTCGTCACGGACCCGGGTGCGCCGGCAGCGGGGCTCGACGACGCGGTCGCCGGGCTCGCAGCCGAGCTGGGGCTCGTCCCGACGCTCGAGCGCGGCACGGGCGACAACCGGCCACGACGCGTCGGACGAGCCCAGGTCATCGTGCTCGGTGCGCCCCTGCTCCCCCGCGCGATGGCGGCGCTGACGGAGCAGATCCGCACCGACGGCGGCAACATCGACCGGATCGTCCGCATGGCGCGCTACCCCGTCACCGCGATCCGCATGGAGGTCAGCGGTGCCGATCCCGACGTCCTGCAGGCCACGCTCGCCCGGGTCGCGTTCGAGCACGGGGTCGACGTCGCGGTGCAGGAGAACGGCATCCGGCGCCACGCGCAGCGTCTCGTCGTGATGGACGTCGACTCGACGCTGATCCAGGGCGAGGTCATCGAGATGCTGGCGGCACGCGCCGGGTGCGAGGCCGAGGTCGCCGAGGTCACGGAGCGGGCGATGCGGGGTGAGCTCGACTTCGCCGAGTCGCTGCACGCGCGGGTCGCGCGGCTCGAAGGCGTGCCCGCGACGGCCCTGGACGAGGTGTACGACGCCCTCGTGTACACGCCGGGCGCCCGCACCATGATCCGCACGCTCAAGCGTCTCGGGTACCGCTTCGCCCTGGTCTCGGGCGGGTTCACGCCCATCATCGCGCGCATCGCCGAGGCGCTCGGCATCGACTACTTCCGGGCCAACGACCTGGAGGTCGTCGACGGGGTGCTCACCGGTCGCGTCCTGGGCACCGTGGTCGACCGCGCCGGCAAGGCGACCGCCCTGCGCGAGTTCGCCGCCGACGCCGGCATCCACCTCAAGAACACCGTCGCGATCGGCGACGGCGCCAACGACCTCGACATGCTCGCGGCAGCGGGTCTGGGCATCGCGTTCAACGCCAAGCCGACGGTGCGCGACCAGGCGCGCACGTCGGTCAACGTGCCCTACCTCGACACGATCGTCTACCTCATGGGGATCACGCGTGAAGAGGTCGAGGAGGCCGACGCCGCCGACCCTGCGACGTAGCCACCGTCAGGTCACGGCGTAGCGGGCCTTGCTCAGGAACAGACCGTGCCCCGAGCGCTGGTCGACGCAGGTGACGCCGGTCCTCGCCGACTGGCACGTGACCGAGCCGACCGTGAGGGTCTGGTCGTACGGGAGGATCGCGCCCGAGCCGTCCTCGGCGGCAGCGAGGACGTCGCCCCGGCACAGCGGCTCCGGGGTGCCGCCCTGCACCGACGAGAACCCGTTGCCGAAGGCCGCGGGGCAGCTCTCGGCGCCGGTGGGTTCGGCGTACGTGTGCTGCGCGATGAGGCAGCCCCACGTCGCCGCCTCGGCGTCGATGAAGCACACGATGTTGCCGGTCGGCGTGGCGAAGGCATGACCCGCGATGCGGTCGGTGTACACGTCGGGGTCGACCGGCGCGCCCTCGGGGCGGGGCACGGTCGACCCGTCGGGACCGCCTTCCGTCCCGGTGTCAGGCCCGACCGGCGAGGCGCCGACGGAGGAGGGCGAGGCCCCGGGCTCCTCGGTGTCGTCGGACCCTGCTGCACACCCTGCGAGGGCGAGGCACAGGCCGATCGTCACGGCGAGGAGCCGCAGGGTCACTCGTCGTCCTCCAGGCGGAAGCCGAGCTTGAGCGTGACCTGGTAGTGCGACACGTCGGTGTCGACGATCTGGCCCCGGATGCCCTGCACCTCGAACCAGTCCAGGTGGCGCAGCGTCTTGCCGGCTCGCTGGATGCCGTTCTCGATGGCCTCGGTGACGCCGTCGGGCGACGTGCCGACGATCTCGGTGATGCGGTACGTGCGGTTGCTCATGCCGTCCATGATGCCCCGAGGCCTCGGCTGGTACCCGGCCAGGGCGTACCCTGGGACGGTGAAGAAGCGCGACGACGAGGTGCCCGTCATCACCTCCGCCCCCGAGGCACCGAGTCAGGCGCTCGGCGCCAAGGAGAAGCGCTACGTCATCTCGATGGCGATCCGCTCGGTCTGTTTCATCGGCGCGTGCGTCGTGGACAGCTGGTTCCGCTGGGTCCTGCTCGTCGGCGCGGTGTTCCTGCCGTACGTGTCCGTCGTCCTCGCGAACGCCGGGGTGCGGGTGCGGCCCGCGTCCGGGTCGGAGTTCGTCCCGATGGAGCACCGCTCGATCGCGGCCCGTGCGCCGCGCGACGAGATCTGAGTCGGTGTCACCCCTGTCCGGCGACGAGCTGGTCTGCTCGGCCAAGGGCTGCACCGCACCCGCGGCCGTCGAGGTGCGGTGGAACAACCCCAAGATCCACACCCCCGAGCGTCGCAAGACCTGGTTGGCCTGCACCGAGCACGACGCGTCGCTGACGTCGTTCCTCGCGGCCCGCGGGTTCCACCGCGAGACGGTGCCGGTGGGCGAGGGCGTCGGCGAGGGGCGGGACGGAGCAGACGATGCGTGAGCTGCGCTTCCTCGCGTCAGCGCGCTGGATCGGCTTCGCGGTCTTCGTCGTCGCGCTGTCCGCCGTCTGCATCCAGCTCGGCATCTGGCAGTTCCACAAGCTCGAGGACCGTCAGGTGCGCAACGACCTCGTCCGGCAGCACCTGGCCGAGGAGCCGGTGCCGCTCGACGACGTCGTCCCTGCCGGCGACGACGTCGCGGCCGACCAGGAGTGGACCGTGGTCTCCGCGACCGGCACGTTCGACGTGGACGCCCAGGTCACGGTCAAGTTCGTCAGCCGTGACGGTCGCCCGGGCGTCGACGTCCTGACCCCGTTGAGGCTCGAGGACGGCACCGCCCTCCTCGTCGATCGCGGCTTCGTCGAGACCCTTCGCACCAACACGGCCCCGGAGGACGTGCCGGAGCCACCGTCGGGCACGGTCGAGGTCACCGGCTGGTTGCGGGTCGACAGCACCGCCGGAGGACAGGCGACGTTCGTGAACGAGGGCCAGGTGCGCGCGATCTCCAGCCGAGGCATCGCCGAGACCGTCCCCTACGAGCTCCGTCGCGGCTACCTGAACCTGCAGTCTCCGACGGTCGACGGCGTCGAGGCCGAACCGCGCCCCGACCTCGGTCAGGGTCCGCACTTCTTCTACGGCCTGCAGTGGTGGTTCTTCGCCGCGCTCGCCATCGTCGGCTACGGCTGGTTCGCCCGCGCCGAGCGACAGGAGCGTCGCAAGGTCGCCGCCCGTGAGGCGAGGGCCGCTGACGCGACCGACCGGGAGGTCACGCCAGCGCGATGAGGTCGGCGTAGTCGTCGTTCCAGAGGTCCTCGTCGCCGTCGGGCAGCAGCAGGACCCGGTCCGGCTCGAGCGCCTGCACGGCACCCTCGTCGTGCGAGACCAGCACGATCGCGCCCTGGTACCGACGGATCGCCGACAGCACCTCCTCGCGCGAGGCCGGGTCGAGGTTGTTGGTCGGCTCGTCCAGGAGCAGCACGTTGGCGCTGGAGACGATCAGACCTGCCAGGGCGAGCCGCGTCTTCTCTCCGCCGGAGAGGACGCGCGCGGGCTTGTCGGTGTCGTCGCCCGTGAACAGGAAGGCGCCGAGCACGCTGCGCGCCTGGGTGTCGGTCAGCTCGGGGGCCGCGGCCTGCATGTTCTGCAGCACCGTGCGGTCCGGGTCGAGGGTCTCGTGCTCCTGGGCGAAGTAGCCGATCTTGAGGCCGTGCCCGGGCTGCAGCTCACCGGAGTCCGGACGCAGCTCGCCCGCCAGCATGCGGAGCAGCGTCGTCTTGCCGGCACCGTTGAGGCCCAGCACGACGACGCGGCTGCCCTTGTCGATCGCCAGGTCGACGTCGGTGAAGATCTCGAGCGAGCCGTACGACTTCGACAGACCCTCGGCCATCAGAGGGGTCTTGCCGCAGGGCGCGGGGCTCGGGAAGTCGATCTTGGCGACCTTCTCGGTCTGCCGCACGCCCTCCAGGCCGGCCATCATCTCCTCGGCACGGCGCAGCATCTGCTGGGCGGCGCTCGCCTTGCTGGCCTTCGCCCGCATCTTGTTGCCCTGCATCTGCAGCCGCTCGGCGGTCTTGGTCGTGATCTCGCGCTCACGCTTGCGGCGGACCTCGTCGGCCTCCCGCTGGCGCAGGTAGTGCTTCCAGCCCATGTTGTAGACGTCGATCGTGGCGCGGTTGGCGTCGAGGTACAGGACCTTGTTGACGGTCTCCTCGATCAGCTCGACGTCGTGGCTGATGATCACGAGCCCACCGGCGTAGTTCTTCAGGAAGCCGCGCAGCCACGTGACCGAGTCGGCGTCGAGGTGGTTGGTGGGCTCGTCGAGCAGCATCGTCTCGGCATCGCTGAACAGGATCCGCGCGAGCTCGATACGTCGGCGCTGACCGCCTGAGAGCGTGGAGAGCGGCTGCTCGAGCACGCGGTCGGGCAGGCCGAGAGCATGGGAGATCGTCGCAGCCTCCGCCTCGGCGGCGCACCCGCCGCCGGCGGCGAAGGCGTCCTGGGCGCGTCCGTAGGCCTTCATCGCCCGCTCGGCGGTCGCCGGATCGGCCGAGGCCATGTCGATCTCGGCCTTGCGCATGACCTCGAGCGCCTCGTCGAGGCCACGGGCCCCGAGGATGCGGTCGCGCGCCGTGGTCGACAGGTCACCGATCTTGGGGTCCTGCGGCAGGTAGCCGATCTTGCCGCGGTGGGTGATGGAGCCCTCGGACGGCTGCCCGTCTCCGGACAGCATGCGGGTCAAGGTCGTCTTGCCGGCGCCGTTGCGGCCGACGAGACCGATCTTGTCGCCGGTGTCGACACGGAAGGAGACGTTCGACATCAGCACGCGGGCGCCGAAGCGCAGCGTCACGTCGTTGACGGTGATCATGGGGGTCTTTCAGGAGGAGGAACGGGACGAGGCGTCGCCGTCGTCACTCACGCTGGATGATCACCACCCCATCGTACGGGCTGTGCCGGGTTCTCAGGGATCCGACGTCTCCTGGGGACCGTCACGCTCCCCGGGACTCGGCGACAGCGGATCGGCGACCCGGCCTATCGCACCTCGTCGTCGACCAGGCCTGCCCGACGAGCGATGGCGGCCGCCTCGGTCCGCGTGCCCGCTCCGAGCTTCGCGAGGATGTTCGACACGTGCACCGAGACCGTCTTGGTGCTGATGAACAGGCGGGTGCCGATCTCGCCGTTGCTGAGGCCCAGGGCGACCTGGTGCAGCACCTCCAGCTCGCGCGGCGTGAGGTCGGGCGGTGGATCGGCGCGAGGTTCCAGCGCCCGGATCTCCTCCAGCAGCGGTCGCGCGTCGAGGGCCGTCGCGGTGTCACGGGCCGCGGTGAGGAGGGCGCGCGCCTCGTGCTCCTGTCCCGCCGCCCGGAGCACGGCTGCGAGACGCGTGGCGCAGCGAGCGGTCTCGTAGGGGTCGCCGAGGGTGCGGAAGGCTGCGTGGGCTGCCCGCCACTGCTGGGTGAGAGGTTCGCCACCAGCCCGTCCTGCCCCGACCTCCCCGACCGCCCCGAGCCCCGTGAGCCATCGGAGCCGAGCGACCTCGGCATGAGCCCGGAGGCGCCAGGCCTCTCCTTCGGGCCCGAATGCGGGCTGGTCCGCCACGACGGCCTCGACCGTCGCGGCGAGCTCGGTGGCGTGCTCGACCAACGCGGCCTGCTCGGCACGGTCACGCGAGCGCGCGGCCGCGGCGTACTGGCCGACGAGGACCGCGGCGAGGCGGACGCGCCCGGCGAACAACGGCTGACCCCACGCCCGCTCCTGCAGCTCGACGAGGTCGTCGTACGTGCGGCGCGCCCTCGTGAGGTCACCGGCGAGCCCGTGCAGCTCGACCAGGGCCGTGGCGCTGTGGACCGACGACGCGTCGTCGTGGCGCCACGACGGCCGGTGCACCCGGGTGCGTTCCACGGCGCCCTCGTCACCACGTCCGGCCGCGACGAGGAGCGCGAGTGAGGCCAGGTACCCGACGAACGTCGCCGGTGCACCCGGCCCGGCCTCGCACAGACGCAGCGTGTCGTCCCAACGTCCCCGCAGGTAGGCGACGAGCGCCCCGAAGTACCGGCCGTCGAACCCGTACGGTCCCCAGGACCACCCCGTCTCCTCGGCGCGTCGCATGCCCTCGGTGAAGGCGGCCTCGGCAGCATCCAGCTCGCCCACGTTGTAGTGGGCGAAGGCCAGCTGATGCAGGCCGCGCAGTTCCGCCAGGACGTGCCCCGACCGCCGCGAGTCCTCGACCAGCGTGCGGAAGGTGGCCTGGGCCTCTGCCGCGGGCTGGCCCGACCGCACCATGAGCCGGGTCAGCGTGGCCTTCGCATCGGCCAGCACGGCGAGATCGCCCAGAGACTCGGCGATCTCGACGGCACGCGCGGCCCAGGCGGCCGAGGACTCGTCGTCACGACGGTTCGCGAACGTCCGCGCACGCAGCGCCGCGGCTTGCGCCCGGAGACTCGTGGGACCGTCGGGAACGACCTCGAGGGCCTCTTCACTGGCGTCCCAGGCCTCGGCATCGACGTTGGCGAAGTACGCCGTGTTGCCGATCGCCACGAGGTAGCGACCGCGCGCGTCGACGTCGGCCTCGGTCCTGGCCGTGCGCAGACCGTCGCGCAACAGCTCGAGAGCCCGTGCCGGGCGGCCCGAGGTGACCAGGGCGTCCGCGGCCGCGACGACGAGCTCGACGGCGTCGGTGCCCTCCGGCGCCTCGTCGAGCAGCGCGAGCGCCTGCTCGTAGTGCTGAGCGGCCTCGTCGTACCCGGCGACCCGCCCGGCCGACTCCGCCGCCCGGCACGAGGCGAGAAAGGCTGTGCGCCGCTCCCCCGCGGCCAGGGCGTGACGCGCGACCGTCGCCGCAGGAGCGTCGACGTCCAGGGCGGCGAGGAAGGTCGCGTGGATGCGGCGACGCTCGCCCGGCAGCAGATCGTCGCGCAGGGCCTCGGCGAGCAGCGCGTGCCGGAACCCGTAGTCCTCGGCCCCGTTCCGCCGCAGCACCTTGTGGTCGACCGCGGACGCCAGTGCCGCGTCGAGCTCGCCCTCGGACAGGTCGGCGGCCGCGGCCAGCGCGACGAAACCCTCGTGCCCGTCGGTCACCGCTGCAGCGCGCACGAGCCGCCGGGTCGGGTCGTCGAGACGCTCCAGCCGCAGCAGCACCAGGTCGCTGAGCGACTCCGGCAGGGTGTCGTCGTGGGCACCGACCCCGGCGTCCAGCAGCTCCTCGACGAAGAAGGCGTTGCCGCCGGCCCGCACGACGACGGCGCGCAGCGCGTCGACGGGCAGCCGGTCGCCCCCGCGGTGCGCGACGAGGGTCGCGACGGCGGCGTCGGCGAGTGGCGCGAGCTCGAGACGCCGCACGCCCGGCAGACGGACCCACTCGCCGAGCGACTGACGCAGCGGGTGCCGTCGATGCAGGTCGTCCGCCCGGTAGCTGATGACGACGTGTACCGACTCGGCGAACCCGTGGGCGAGGACGTACCGGATCAGGTGACGGGTCGACGCCTCGGCCCAGTGGGCGT
>Ga0172372_10011465_pt1 | contig 11264 bp, 5 predicted proteins | sample LakKiv5m_2_FD_114544 | JGI IMG/M metagenome (GOLD analysis project Ga0172372, IMG submission 114544) | Freshwater microbial communities from Kabuno Bay, South-Kivu, Congo - kab_092012_9.5m | ecosystem: Environmental > Aquatic > Freshwater > Lake | place: Democratic Republic of the Congo... | reverse complement strand
ATCACATTCTACGCGGAACCGAACCTCAACGACTGGGGTCACGACAAGCGGGCCAAGGGGCTTGACTTGGCGACATCTGATTACATTGGCTGGTTCAACCACGACGACTCCTACGACCCGCACTACATCGCGGAAATGATGTGGCAAGCGGAACTTGGCAACGATGTGGTATACTGCGGGTGGTCCAAAGACTCCGCCCCGCAGTTCAAGTCGGCAAGATCCACCTCTGGCAACTACATCGTCAAGGTTGACGTTGCCCGCAAGGCTGGATACACAGACCGCCACTACGAAGCAGACGGCACCTTCATTGACAGGATCGCCGCTGCTACCCAATCCATCAAGTTCCTGCCAGGAACTCTGTATTACCATAACGAGGTGAAGTAATGCCCAAGAGCGCAGCGTGGCAACGTAAAGAGGGTCAGAATCCAAAGGGAGGGCTGAACGCACGCGGTCGCGCATCCTACAAGGCGCAGACTGGCGGGACACTCAAGGCTCCAGTCAAGAGCGGAGACAATCCACGCCGCGCCTCATTCCTCGCCCGTATGGGTGGTATGCCCGGTCCAGAGCGAGACGAGAAGGGACGACCGACTCGACTCCTCCTCAGCCTGCAAGCGTGGGGTGCGAGCAGCAAGGCTGATGCAAAGAAGAAGGCAGCGGGAATCAGCAGTCGCCTCAAGGCGAAGAAGGCTTGAAGCCGCTTAGCAACGAAGTCGCCATTGACCTTGCTCGTGGCAGGTCTGACATTGAGTTCTTCGCCCTCAGGTGGCTCGGCATCCAAGGCAATCCAGGACAAGTAAACTGGTGGAAGGCGTGCAGTGAACGTGACGAAACGAACTTCCGTCCGAAGTACATCACAACGGTCGTCTCAGCTGGGAACCGTGCAGGAAAGACTCTTGCTATGGCTGTTGTGTGTCTCCATCACGCGCTATACAAACTAGGGATTGCCAACCCGAATCCCAACGATCCAGAGTCCGCAGTCCGATGGGCCAACGCTCCGTACGAGTGGTACCACGTAGGCATCCAGCAGGAGACCGCAGAACTCGTCTTCCGCGAAGTTGAGGCAATCCTCGGCGGCAACCATCCAGCGCAGAGGGGCAGGGGTTGCCCGCTCTCCAAGGAACTTGGCAAGATCATTGACACCTCCAAGAAGTATCGCGGAGAGTATCCTTGGATCAAGTTCCACCCCGTGGTTGGCGGGGCAAGCATCCACTTCCGCACCACGCAGGATCGCGCCAAGGCACTGCTCGGCAAGGATATGAACGGCATCTCCTTTGACGAGGCAGCATTTGAGCCGCACCTCGTGATGATCTACCAAGAGGTCTTGAACCTCCGCCGACTCTCCACTGGTGGTCCACTCCACTTTATCGGGACACCAAGCGAGGGCATCAACGATTACTCCGAACTCTGGGAGAAGGGCAACCCAGAGAACCCAGCAAGGGATGAGAAGTTCATCTCCTTCCGACTCTCCACCCGCGACAACATAGGGTACGGGTTGACGCAGGAGAACTTTGACGATGTGGTCCGCCAACAGGCGCCCTACCTCATCCCGCAGAACATTGACGGATACTTCATCGAGGCACGAGACTCCTTCTTCTGGAGCCAGTCCATCCTCGCGGCATACAAGTCGCTGGATCACGAGACGAAGCCAGAGCGAAACCACCGCTATGTGCAGGGCGTAGACCCCGGCATCTCGCACGACGCGACGTGGTCAATCACGCTGGACATCACCGACCGCAGGAAGATACGCGGGGTGAGGATCAGGAAGCGCAGCGGCAAGCAGAGCATCTCCGCAGTTGTGAATATGGTGAGAGAGGGACACCTACTCTACGGCCAAGACGGAGCCTTCTGCACCACCATCGTGGACTCCACTGGTCTCGGTGGCAGGCTCTTCCAGCAAGAGTTCTCAATCATCCGCCCGCTCCGAGGCTTTGATTTCGGTGGCACGAAGGCGAAGAAGGTGGAACTCCTGAACGATCTGAAGGCTGTCATTGACAAGGGACAGATCGAATTCCCCATCGGTGCTGCGTGGGACGAGCTGAAGCGACAACTCCTGATCTACCGACTTGACGACAAGAAACTAGAACAAGATGCCGTAATGGCACTAGCAATCGCAGTGCGACACGCACTGAGGAATCCCGAGAAGGGCGTGGAGAATCCCACCTTCACCTATTTTGGAGTGAGTGATTAATGGCTAAGGTCCGTAAGATTCCAGCAGCGTTCCAGGATACGAAGGGCGTACCAGCGCAGTACACCACCGACCCAGAGGTTGCGAAGCCCGAACAGATCGCTGCTATCGGCAAGGCAATTGACAAGGCGCGACGACTACAGAAGGGCGCCGTCATCCGCGACCGACTTGATCGCGTCGCCCCACTTGCAACTGCACCGACGAAAATCAGTAGCTCCGGCGGCGGCTCCCTCCGCCTACCCGCCGGAGCTACTAACTCACCGCTCCCACGAACTGCACCAGTGGCGAATGCCCCTGTTGCGATGAACGCCACCTCCAAGGGCAGCCGACGCGCCCCTGGGGGTTTTTCTGCTGGTCTACGTGGTGGTTCTGGAACCCTCCGCATCCAACCCAACGTAGAGAAGCTTGCACCTTCCGAGGCTGCGGCGCTCAAGATGCTGGAGTCCTCGCTCGTTGCGCAGGAACTTGATCCAAAGCAGAGCGAAGACTTTACGCTGCTCCAGGAGATCCTTGGTCGCAAGCAGTTGGTCGATCCAGAGCAGAACCGCCTCAAGGCGCTGTTCCGCCGAATGGACAACCTCTACCACCCAGAGACGATGACGCTCGGTGGTGCAGACCACTGGTCGGAAGATCCAAGCGCACGCCTCGCTGGCCGCGCCCACGTCTCCGTCAACATCCACCACGCCTACGTCCAGATCCCTGCGGCGATTCAGGCGGTGCGACCAGTCATCAACTACGTCCCAACTGGCTCCTCACAGGAAGAGCGAGAAGCCGCTGGCTTGCGCGAGCGGCTCTACTTCCGTTGGTGGGATGCCAACGAGATGGATCTCCTCCACGAGCAGGCTGCACTGCTCAAGGAACTCTACGGACACACCGCTGCCAAGGTCTATTGGGATCCGATTGAGCGCCTGCCAAAGATCTCGATTATTGAGCGACCAGAAAACCTCTACCTCGGCTTCGGCAATAGCGACTACAACCGCCTAGACTGGGCGCTCTACACCTACGGGATGTCGCCACAGTCCATCCAAGAGGACTACGGCGTCAACGTGATCCCTGTTAAGCAAGGTGAGAAGTGGTTCCCGTACACGAGCCGTGGCAGCCACGATGATCCTATCGGCAACGTCTGGGCAAACGCCTTTGAGCGCAACCCGCTCCGCCGCGAGACTGCCTACGAGCAGATGCAGGTGGAAGTCTACGACTACTGGTACAAGGTGCCAACATCGCCAGGGAAGGCGCCGTTGGTGTACAATGCAATCTACGTGGGCAACACGCTCGTCAAGAATGACGCGCACCCTGAGTACGGCGGACAGATTCCGTACATCCACCTCCCGAACGGGAAGATCCCAGGTAGCCCATACGGCAAGCCTGCGCTCTACGATCCTGAGCAACTCCTCCGCGAGAAGGACGAGCGAGTCACTGCGATGGCGCAGATGATTCAGTCCATCGTCGGTGGGCAGATGTGGCAGTTGGTCGGAGCCGAAGCTCCTGACGAGGTACCGCCGAACGCGCTGCCAAAGCCGGGTCGTGTCGCAACGCCTGGTCCTGGCAACGAACTCCGTGCCATCCAGCCGTTCATTCCGCAGTTCCAGATCGAAGCCTATGTCGCCCGCATTGACCGCGAGCTGACGGTGGCGACTGGACTCAACGACCTTCTCCTCGGTCTCGCGCCCGCGCAGGTGCTAGGTTCGTCCCGCGCCATCGCCGCGCTCATTGCCAACTACGAGTCACGCCTTGCTCCAAAGCGCAAGGTGTTCTATGCGTGGATGAAGAAGGTCTGGGAAATGTGCGCCCGTATCTGGGAGGTCAAGGATCCAGCCGTCAGGTCCATCATTGGGACTGAGTACCGCATCGAGATCGTTGCTCCAGAACTTACACCACGAGACACGCTGGAACTTGCCAGCACCGCGATCAACCTCGTACAGAACCGCATCTGGAGCGCCGAGCGTGCAATGGATCGCGTGGGCGTGGAAGATCCGATTGGCGAGAAGGAACTCATCCGCGACGAACAGACGGATGCAACCCTCAACCCTGCCGCTGTTGCCACGATGACGCAGGTCATTGGGCAGATGCAGCAGATGCAGATGGGCCAGCAGCAGATGCAGCAACAGGCACAGATGATGTCGCAAGAGCAGGCACTCAACGCCCAGCGAGTTGCACAGTCTGGCGTGCCTGGAAGCCAGTCGCTCAACCAACCAGAGAACCAAGCGCAGTTGCCGCCTGAGGCGACGGCTGCCAATGCGGCGGCGCCGGGTGAGGAAAACCTCGTCCCAGCACCGACGGGAACGAATGAGGTACAAGCCTAATGGCACGACGCGGACGTTTCGGTAGGGCTGAAGCAGGCTCATCCAATCTCTCATCGCTGATCCAGCAACTCATCCGCGAGCAGAAGGCTGCGGAGGAGCGGCTGTTGCTTGAGGCGTTCTACAACAAGACGGCACTATTCGGCAGCGTTCCGACGCTGAGCGACGTGATTGACTTCTACAAGGAGCTTGCCGAACTTGGCGGCTTTGAAGAGAACTCAATGGAGTTTCAAGCTCTTCTTCAAAAGATTGATGCCGCAACAAACTTTGACATTGAAGAAGAGTACCAAGATTTGATTGCTGATTTCAATACTGGCTTTGGCGCCAACTATGAGCAGCTTATGGGGTTCTTGAACGGAAGGGCAACAAGCTCAACGAATCAGGACGCCCTTGACAAGTACGCCCAAGAAAAGAATGTTGCCGCATCAAAATATATTAACTTCCGTGGTCAGGACCTAGTTGCAGGATTTATCACCCAGGAAGAGTTTAGATCGCTTGCTAATTCCGCGATTAATTCCATCCCAGAAGGTGATCCAATTAGGGCAAGAACCCTAGTAGACTCTTATACATTTGAGTGGAACGCGCTAAGCAAACAGTACAAGGATAGGGTTGACGGCGGAACAATGTCTGAAGCTCAGTATATTAAGTGGGCAAAAGAATTTAGACGTGGTATGGTTTCCGCTGGAGTTCCAGAAACTGGTGGGCTATTTGACACCGTTGGTGCAACCATTAAGAACTTCCAGGACAGTCTTGGCGGCGGTAGGGGTGCAGCAGCAGAAACAAGGCTTTCTAAATTAACAAAAGACCTTAACTCATTGTACCTTTCGGTTGCTGAAATCGGCATCGATGTAGGTGTTTCAGGATTTGAAGACATTTCTGGACCTGGTGGATTTGATGTCCTAGGCGCTATGGCAAAAAACCCTGAAGTCCTAGCAGCGTTATTTGACTATATGGACAACAATCCGGGATATAGCAATCCTGCACTTGCTCGTCTTGGAGTTGAAAGCGGAGACGAGGGAAGGGTTTGGCTTGATAAGGCATTGAAGAATGGCCTTTATGAAGCTCAAATCGCAAACAGGGATATCGACAAGTGGAAGGGCGCAGCAAATACAAACGGCAGCCTTTCTGCGCTTGATGATTTTGCGCTTGCATCAACCAAATGGCTGGCAGATAAGGACTCGGCAATGGGAGACAAAACTCTTCTTGCCTACTACAACAACGAGTGGAAGAAGTATGTTGCAGGACTAGAAACTGGTCTTTATCTTGAAAAATCTATCTATGGATCTATCCCTCTGAATGGTTGGACGGAGGAACAGGTTCCTTTCTTGCTTGCGGAGCAGCAAGCTGCCTTTGGGTCATCTTCCGCCGAAACGAAAACCATTAGCGGTTTCCTTGATGAAAGGGCTGATCAAGACTGGGCTAACTTTGATGACATAGAACAAGAATCAATCAATTTGCAAACTGGCGCTGGTGTCCTTGTGTACGACCCTGTAACCAAGGGATACACGTATGATGGCGTCCAGGCAGCAGGGCTGTCGAAAGGGTCGTATCAATACATTGAGTTTATTGAAGTCGGTGGAAAAGTCATTGCAAGAACAATTTCTGTTCGTGGTGTTGAAATAAAGGACAAAGACGCAGTTGTTGCATATAGATACGAACTGCCAGGAGGAAAGGTCAAGGTCATTGATACTAAGGGATACGTGATTGACACGCCAACCATTGAGCGAAGTGGAGAGGGGTTTGTAGTTGGCAAGGATGGTCTTGGAGCACAGGGAAAAGCAGCTAAAGATAAGGATTATTCTAAGCTTACGCCAGAAGGAATAGACATCAACATTGACTTTGATCCTTCAGACCCAGAGCAGAGGCGTGCGCTAGTTTTAACACAGGGTATTAGTGAGGACAAGTATCTACAGGCTGCTGCGGCATTTGACGCTGCAAGGCCTGGTCTTGGTCAAGAAACTCTTTATGCTGGTCCAGCCACACCATCCTCAGAAGACCTAATCAAATTAGCAAACGAGGTTGCGGCTCAAAGGATTGAGAATAGCCCAAAGGGTCAAACAATTGAGGGTAAAATTGAAACTGCAACCCTTAGGGGAGAAACAACAAGGGCTGAAGGGTATCAGATTATTTTAGACAATCAAGATAAAATCGATATGATTAACGGTCTCCCGCAATTAAAGCCACAATATGCAAACCAAGCAGCTAGCGTTGCTAACGCTGGTGCGCAGGTTGGCGCCGCAATCGGTGCAGTTGTCGGAGCGCCATTTGGTGGTGGTCTTGCTATTCCAGCATTTGCTGCCGCTGGAGCATTTTTGGGCGGAACCTTTGGAAGAGAAAACATTGAAATGGACGTTATTGCCGCACAGGAAAAAATCTTAACTCCAGAACAAAAAACAAGGAGAGCAAAAAGGGTTTCGGAAACCACTCAGTTCAAGCAGTACGAGCAGACTGGGTACCCGGCTGGGGCCAGCACGTTCTTTAGGAATATGCCAAGTCCCAACGTCCAGCAGGCGCCAAGAATTTCTCCATACCTAGCGACGCAGGCAACTATTTCCCCCGCCCCATCACCGTTGCCAGTTAAGGTTTCCGTGCCTCGACCAAGACCAAAGACTCCAAGGGTATCTTTCTCTCCAGAACAAATTAGCCAATCGCTAATTGACTTCCGAAAGGGTGAAAGGGAGATGGATTAATGCCAAGTGCATTTGACCCAGTTTCCCCAGGAGGAAGATCTGGACCTCGTTCTGTTGACTTCACCGCTAAGGTTGGTCAGTCAAATCAGAGCCAAATCGTTGGTGCTGGAAAAATCCAAGTTGGAATGTCTGACCCAAGCACCACCATCCAGCAGTCAATTGGAAACTTCAATGCTGGATTTATTGGGGTTGGCAAAGGTTTGGTCTCTGTTGTAGAAAACCTTCCTGTTGTTGGCAGTATTGCCAAGCCTATTATTGGGATGGTTGGTGGCGTATCTGACGCCACCGTTGGGCAAGTAGTAAAGGCCGCAGAGGGTATTAGGATTGGAGACAAGAATCTTGCCCAAGCTGGCGTTGGCGTGCTTGAGGGAATTGGAAGCGTAACCGTTGCGCCTGCACTAGGGCTGCTAACCGCACTTGGAATCGAAACCGAACGGGCTGTTGCTAGGGCAAGAATCCTTTCTACAAGAAACAACCAAAAAGATTTTATTATTGGGACCTTTGGCGAGGCACCTCAAGCCGCTCTTGACGCTATGTCATCCGGTGCAAGCCTAGAAGACGCGGCGGAACAACTCGCGGCAAGTAACGCAGGGTTTAGCCAGAACGGTGCCGCAAACTTCCTTTGGTCTCTTGTCCTTGATCCTATGAACCTCATTGCTCCTGGTGTTGGAAAGGCAGTGTCAACCTCAGCGCAGGCGGCTAAGTTTGCTGCCATCGGTGCAGACGCACTTCAGACGTTGGAAAAGACAGCACGGGTTTCTGGGAATCTTGAACTTGCGGCAAAGTATGCCGACGAGTTGTCTTTCCTAAATAAGTACAACTGGATGGGAAAGATCTATTCTTCAACTCTTGGCAAGCTTTCTCTTGCATCAAGGAGATTCTCTAGCACGATTGCTAAGGAGTCGGCGCTTGGGTTGTTTAGGGTTGTTGATCTTAAAAACGTTAACCCGTTTTTAGACGACCTTGCTAAGGTTGTTGGGCGAGAGGTCCTAGATCGTGGCCTCAATAACTATGCCGTAACGTTTGCAAACGCAATCAAGGCTGGCGCAATCCGTCTTCGCGCAACAATTACTAGGTCAAACGGTGCAGATTTTGCAGACCGATTCATCGGACACGCAATCGAAGGTATATCGTCAAACAAAACAAAGGAAGAGATTCTTTCGCAAAGTGCAGGAAACTCTACCGTCGGACAACTACTAAAGGAATACGGGGTTTCAGACGACGATATTAACAAGTTGTTTGAGGTTCTTGACGCAAAGAGGGGCGTGCGTGCAGACGAGTTGCGAAGGGTCAAAGAAGTTTCTGAGGTTAGAGATGTCATCGAGAAACTTGCTGCCAATGCTAGGATAAGAAAAGAAAAAGATCTTATCCGTAAAAGTGCTATGTTCAGGCAGGATCTTGATTCCCGAATTGCATCGGAAGAAGCCATCCGAATTCTTCGACAGGACAAGGACAATAGGATTCCCGCTGCATCTAGGCGCGAGCAAGGAATTGAGGAGCTGACCCAAGATATTGTCGCTGGTTTTGGCGCAAAGCCAGAACTTGCTCGACAAATTGCCACCGCGCAGTTTGATCGGTTTGGAAATAATGTACAGGCTCTTGCAGACGTTTTGACTGTTGCGCGAGGTGCTGCAAACGGTCAGGCAATGAGGAGGCTTGCAGTCCTTCGGAAGGCAGTTGCTGGTATCACAATTACTATTAAGAGCAAAAAGGGAGAGCGAGTTGTTGACCTCGGTAGATTGACAATTACATCCTCCCGAAGCATCACACAAAGCCAAACAGAAGAAGCAATTCAGAGGTTTAAAGTCCTTGAAGAAACGCTAGAAAAAGCAATTGCCAATAAGGACGAGGCATTGATTGCAACAACCAAGCAGCAGTTGCGAGACGAGGCAGATCGATTGGTTTCCCAGTTTGACGATTTTGGTAAAAGATTTGCCCCCGGTCGGTACACGTACTCCGAGGTGCGCGATCACCTTGAAAAGAGCGTCAACCTCACAGTTCAAGAGGTTGGTCCACTTGAGCGTGCTCAGATTCTTGCCGCTGCCGCAAAGAATCCAGCACTGCGGCAGATCCTTGAGGTTGAGAAGGAACTTGAGAAATTGGGTTATCGGCTCGGTATTGCGCCAGAAGATGACCTAAGCAGAGTACAAACTGTTATCACGGATCACTACGGCAGGGAAACCGTTGACGAGGTTTTGATGCCGTTCTCGGATACTATTGACCACATTGCTATTGATGGCCTTGACAACGCGCTTGTCGCGGAGAAACTTCGCCCAACAAAGCTTGGTCAAATTTGGGAAAAGTTCTCAAGGCCGTATGGACCAGAGATCACCAAGAATAATATTGCCGAACGATTTGTCACCTCAATGGTGCAAAAGACTGGCATCTCTGTCAACAAGGCTCGTCAGATTTTTGTTGAGGTTAATAATATTGCAGCCAAAAGAGGGGCAGAACGGGAACTTGGTGGTGGAAGGCTCCAAGGTCTGTTTGTCGTGAAGTCAGAAGTTGAACAAGTTTTTCGTAGAGTTATGCAAGATGATTACGGGAGGCTCAAGGACGCTGGGACAGAACCAATCAAGGAAATCTTCTCTGCTGCCGCAGGGGACTGGTCTGTTGCTGGCTTGACAAGCGGATTTACTGGTAGGGTCAAGGCTATTGCCCCAGAGATTACCGTTCTAACAGACATTCTTTATCCAGAACTTCGGTTCGGAAGGCTCAACCCATACTTCAATCTTCTACTGGAGCGAACAGAAACAGAAATCCAAAAGATTGTTCACCGTATAAAGACAGAACGGGCAGATGATTTCCTTAGGGAGCTTAAGTCTTCTGTTATGCGAAGAGCGCACCTTGACCCAAACAACGTCAACCGCGTAATTAACGACGCCGTGGTAAAGATGTCGGAACGAGCAACACGGTCAATGGCGGCTACCGCCATTCAGTCGGTTTCCCTTAGGTCACGTGTCTCATCAAGAATTCGCAGGTGGTTCTCTATCCAAGGAGTGAAGGACACTAAGGAATTTGCAAGGGATATGACCGGGGACCAGTTCGCAAACAGAGAGTTCTTTGAGATTCTTGAAGGAAATCGACCAGGCGCCCTAAGGATTCTTGCGCAGCATTTCGGGGTGACCAATGCTGACGAAGCGTTGGAACTTATTTTGAACGAATACCTCATTCACGCAGATCCAATTCTTTTCGCTCGCCACGTGGAAAAAACTGGCAAGGTGGCAAGACGACTATCGGTTGACGAACTAGTTTCTGGTGGAATGAGCAAGGCAGATGCTGAATCAATTGTAGGTGCGGTTATTGGCGCCTACGAGATTGCCCTATTAAAGGGCAGCAGGGCGGCGGATAAGGCTCAATACTTTGCCAATCATCGTACCTGGTTTGAAAGAAGCGTTAACCATCCAATGCTTGCGTTCTACCCATATTCCTATATGGTGCAGAAGGCAATCCCTTCGCTGCTAAAGATTATGTTCCTTACCCCGTCCCCAATCCCAGGCCTAAGGGGAGAGATTTACTTTGGTGGAGGATACATTGCATACGAAAAAGTCGCTGAGTGGATGGAAAATTCTATGAACAGCGATCAAGACGTCGTGGCTCAAATTATTAAGGATGATTCCCTTCTATATCTTATTACTACGTTGCTTCCTGTCACGCCAGATTCAATGGGGTTCTCGCTGCCAGCTTGGGCTCGACGAGGATTCATTCAACCTGGTCTACGTGGAACTGAACTTACCCCAGGAGAAATTGCCCCAGCTCTTTCAGAGGTTGTTTCGCAAGTTGGACGAGGTACTGCCTTTGGTCAGGTTCGTACGACTCTTGAGGCCCTCCAAGGCGTTGAGGACGCAACACAATCCAACAAAATTATTGGTGAATTTATTCAAAGCTCCGCAAAGCAAATCCAAGAGAAGGCACTGGAGCTTCGCAACCCATAACAATTAACCTCCGCGCTGTGCGGGGGAGGAAAGAAAAAGGAGAAATGCTGTGGCTGAAGAAGTCGTGAACAGCCCCGCCCCTGAGTCGCAGGAGTCCACCGCACCCGTTGCGGAGGTCGCTGCTGCCACTGAGAGCGAGGCCGACATCACCACT
>Ga0172372_10011463_pt1 | contig 11264 bp, 9 predicted proteins | sample LakKiv5m_2_FD_114544 | JGI IMG/M metagenome (GOLD analysis project Ga0172372, IMG submission 114544) | Freshwater microbial communities from Kabuno Bay, South-Kivu, Congo - kab_092012_9.5m | ecosystem: Environmental > Aquatic > Freshwater > Lake | place: Democratic Republic of the Congo... | reverse complement strand
GAGAAGCCCATACAGCCAGCACATTGACACCACCCCTACCACCAAAACCAGGAACTCCAAATTCACCGGGTGAACCGGAAGTACCACTCCCACCACCCCCCACGCAGATGAAGGTGGCATTATAGACACTCTGAGTGAATTTGAGAGAGCAACCGGAAGTACAAGTGAGGACTTGGTAATTGGTAGTATCCACCACAGAAGGAGCAGTACCGGAAAGAACAGAATAATAAGTGGGTTTGATAGTGGTAGTGGGAACTAATGTAGTAGTAGGTTTGATGGTAGTGGTAGGCGCCAATGTGGTCGTGGGTGCGATGGTAGTAGTAGGCATCAACGTAGTAGTGGGTTTGATTGTGGTCGTAGGCAGTAAAGTGGTAGTTGGCGCCAATGTGGTCGTGGGTGCGATGGTAGTAGTAGGCATCAAAGTCGTAGTAGGCATCAACGTAGTAGTGGGTTTGATTGTGGTCGTAGGCGATAAAGTGGTAGTTGGCGCCAATGTGGTCGTGGGTGCGATGGTAGTAGTTGGTATCAAAGTCGTAGTTGGCAATAATGTAGTCGTTGGGACGATTGTCGTTGTTGTGATCTCTGGTACAAATGTAGTAGAAATAAAGCTTTTTAAATTTGTAAAATTAAATAAAGATTTTGGCATAGCAGTAGTTGTCAATTGGTCTGTTTGTTTCTTCTTTGTAAATACTACTGCTACAATAACAACTACAACAATAACAATTACAATAACAACTACAACACCAGCTACAACACCAATAGCACCTGATTTTTTTTGTTGTTTTGGTAATAAATGTTGTAAATTTTGTGTAAATGAATCAGACATTCTTATTTTTTATTAATTACATAAATTTACTTTTTATATAAAAATAATATTGGGTTGAAAATGGTTTAAGAATAAGTATTTTTATAATAAAAACAAATACAATGAATGCCGCCATCCAAAACACGATTTCCCAGTATTTCTCAACTTTTATTGAGAATGTCTCAACAAAATTCAACATCCCTCAAGAACAACTTGACGAGTTATGGAAGGAGACCCAAAAGGAGAAGCTCCGTCGTCGCGTCAGTGCAAACAAGACCCCTTCGGCCTATATCAATTTCTGTAATCATCATCGAAAGATTATCAAAACCGAGAATCCAAACCTGACTTTTGGTGAGGTCGCAAAGGCACTTGGAAGTTTGTGGAAGGCACAATCTGCCGATGAGAAAAAGAAATATACCGACCCTGCTTATGTAAGCGAGCAGCCAGAGAAAGAGGAAGCTAAAAAAGTCAAGCGTTCCCGTAAGAATAAAGATTAATATCGTATAGAATTTCTCAATGAATTATAAAAATAAATAACAATTATTTATTTTTTGTGAAAATTTATTTTTTAACAGCTGGAGGCACTGGTGCTGCCTGTTTCTTTACCACCACCACCCTTGGAGGCACTGGTGCTGCCGCCGCCTGTTTCTTTACCACCACCACCCTTGGAGGCACTGGTGCTGCCGCTGCTGGTTTATTTACCACCACCACCCCTGGAGGCATTGGTGCTGCCGCTGCTGGTTTATTTACCACCACCACACTTGGTTGAGCTCCAACAATACCCACTGGGGGTGGAATTGCGGGAACTCTTGGCACAAATCCATTTGGTAAAACTACTGAAGGAGTAGTGGGTTTGATATAAGATTTAATAAATGCTGGGCATTTGTCCGGCATAAATTTACAGAGCAGGAATAAACCAATCAGAATTACAATAACCAATACAACAACAATTATAAATATATTTGGGCCTTTTGTTGTGGTTTTAGTTGTTTCTGGAACTGCTCCTCCTTCTTCAGGTGGGAATGTAATAACATCCGGTTTTTTTTCTTCTCCTTGTGCTTGTGCTGGGCCAGGTGATGTGGGTGCCGCGTATGTTCCTACTTGAGGAAGCACATCGTCCGCTGCTAAATACGACAATTGGGTATATGGAATAGTGTCACCAAGGGCCGCCTCTTTCTTAGCACCTTCAAAATGTCCAGTTTCGACAGCGCCCTTGTCACCCTTTCCACCTCCCCCACCTCCTGTTGCTGGCGGCGTTTTACCTTTCTGGTCATTTTCCGAAAAACTGTCACGTATGGCTTGATCGGGAAAAAAAAGGATACAACCACCGGCGCTGATAGTTTTGCCGTCTGTCGTGATTCTGATACTCCTATCAACACATGAAATACGATTAAAAGGGTAGGCACCAAATTTAAAAAATCCACCCTCAGCAAAACTTGTCCCCCACGAATTCCTGACCCACCAGTAGGGCACCATGACCATCGAAGGGTCTTTTTCCGATGTCTTTATTGATGGGTACAAGCGTTCGATATCGGGCCGAATAAGAGAGCGACTCACGGGTGCCATACCCCATCCAACAATCGACACGGCGTGAGCCCCCAAAACACCCAATGCTTCTCCTGGGGTGTCTGGTTTGATTGCTTCTTCATTTTCATATTTGTAAATACACATGTCCAATTCGTTTCCACTCTCTGGTGGTTCTGCTTTTAATTCCTCTTCTACACCAACGCATTCTAGGTAAACCCCCTCTGGGTTTTTGGAGGTTATAAAATCACCAGTTTTTAATGAATTTGGATTGACACCCACAATGTTTTCAAGCACAATGAAACACCCCACCATTGTCCCAGTCACGAAGAGGTGCTGTCTAATCTGGGAATGGATTGTCAGGATCTGTTCTGGGTTTTGGTCGTTCGAGTCATCCAATGCGACACTCCTGACATCTTTGATCCCGTATTTATAAAAATTTCCACTGTTGTAGCACCCGCAAGAAGGAATATTCTTGTTCATGTCTTTTGTATTTGTCGCAGTGCCCGTGCAATTTGGGTCGTTGAGACACCAGGCATAATCCACACACATCGCAGAAGGGATCCCGTTTTTTACCACCCAGGCCAAGGCCATTGGTACATCACCACCACCACACAAAGCAGAAGGTGGAAAATCTCCTTCCCCCTGATCGAATTCATTTGGGTAGCAAGTCAGCAGGTAGGTCCAGCTTAAATTTGGATTTGTGAGAAATTTATTCGCAACAACATATACATCACCGATGGCGGTTGCGATGGCATACGCCCAGCAGCAACCACATGCGTACTGCTGATATTGGCTTATCGATGGGTCGCTGCGATCACCACAAACCACAATGGGGTAATGGTCCTTTAGGTTGTAATTTTCTGGTAGGACCAATGCCCTTGCCAGTTTTTTTTTCGAAATCTTTTGTTTCTTCATCTTGGACAAGTTGATATTCGTGTTCAATGGGGGCAAAAAAAACGGCCTTACCTTGGAAGCCCTTGCGAGTTTTCCTTTTGGTTTTTTTACAACACCTTTTGAATCTTTGATTTTTTGTTCGAAATTTGGAATAAAGAGCCCACCTGATTTGGGTGGTTTAATAACTTTTTTTTTATCAGATTTCATTATTTCTTTATACACAAAAAAAATATTGCCCTAAATAAAAACAAAAAAATGGGGCTTACAATTCTGCCAATCAGGAAAAAAAGTATCGAATCGGTAAAGAGCTGTGCGAGCGAGCAGTGTGAAATGGACAAGAAAACCAAAGACATCCAGAAAAAATCTGTCCTTGCTTATCCTCAAGAATGTTTCTTGATGCCACCCTCCCTCAATATCCCCCTGGTCTCTGAAAAGGTTCTTCCACCCATCCGTTGATTTCTCACGCCAAAATTTATTTTAGAATTAAAAACTTTATCATTATAAAATAACAAATTTTTATAATGATAGTTCCTTATGACTCTTATCTTCCTGGGTATCCTTCTATACAGGACGAAGAATTTTACAATCGTATTGTTGAAAAGAAAGAATTCTGGAGTGGTCAGGATGATATGTTCTTTCGGCATCAAATCAATATTGCCCGCTACATGACCCAATGGACACTCTACGATTCCCTTTTTATTTACCACGAGATGGGAACCGGTAAAAGTGCCCTCACAGTTGCCATGACCGAATTAGCCAAACAAGACAGCTTTTACAAAAAGGTCATTTACATTGCACACAACCAGACCCAGATTGCCAACTACAAAAGTGAGATCAAACGTTTTTCTACACGCCTTTCTTTTCTTCTGGAACGAGATATGAAGTCGCTGCCCGAAGACAGGATGCGGGGTAGATGGAATTCTATACTTGCCAAAGATTATTATGAGTTCCATACATTCGGCACAATCGCAAGTGAATTCTCTAGGCGCACCGATCAATGGATAAAAGAACATTACGATAAATCAATTATTATTATTGATGAGGCCCATCATCTCGTCCAGACCAACAAAGAAGAGGATAAAAAATCATACAATACCCTCTTGAGATTCCTAAACATTCTTGCCTTTAAAAAATTATTGGTCATGTCTGGTACCCCCATCCGCGACCAACCAGACGAGATTATCCCATTGTTGAATCTCGTGCTCCCTAAAGAAAAACAATTATCAAGGTCTGCGTTCATTTCGACATTCTTCAGTGTCAAGGAAAACATTAAAATTTTTGAAAATGTTGAAATCCCTGTCTATGAATGGAAACCCAAGGGGCGTTTGGATTTTATCCGCCATGTTCAGGGCTACGTTTCTTATGTAAAAAGGCGTTTATCAAACGCCACTATCAGGTATGAAGGTAGGATACACGAACCAATGAAAAATATAAAGATTGTGGCACATCGTATGGATCCTTTCCAGAACAGTATCTACACTGAAATTTTTAGGAAAGAAAGATGGGGGGAGGAAGAAGAAGGGGGTGTGGCAAAATCTTCTTTTTATTCCGCTTCCAAACAAGCTTCTTTATTTGTTTTTCCCAATCAGGAAACCGGGGAAAAAGGATACAAAAAATTTGTGTCGCCTCAATTTATGTTGCGTCCTAATTTTCTGGAGGCGATTGGGGACTATAAGAACATGACTTCGGATGCCATCCTTGATTTATTGAAGCAATTTTCTGTTTCTTATGCTTATGTCCTTGGGCAGATCCTGAATAACCCAAAAGAACTTGTTTATATTTTTTCTGATCTGGTGGAAGGGAGTGGGATACTCTTGTTTATGAGCATCTTGAAGACCCTCTTTGGTTTCAAATTGATCACCTCAAAGAAGGACCTTGTGGATGTAAAGGGTGATAGGATGATCCTTTTGAACGATCGTGTGGCGAATGAAGAGGATTTCCAGGATTTTATCAACTATTTCAATCGACCCGAAAACAAACACGGGGAATACTGCCAGATTGTCATGAGCACCAACAAGACAAAGGAGGGGATCAGCTTGAAGAATGTGAGACAAATCCACATTTTGACGCCTTCGTGGAATATCGCAGACACATCGCAAGCAATGGCGCGGAGCTTGAGGGCCAGATCACACATGGATCTTGAAAACCCAATTGTCAAGATTTTCTTGCATGTTTCCGTCCCCTTTACGGGTGAAGAAGATGATGAAGAAAAATGGTTGGATGGAAAGCTGCCCATTACCCAGGACGAATTGTTGTTTTCTGTTGATTTCCAAAGGTATTACAGATCCGAAATCAAGGAACGCAATGCCAAACTCTTGGATCGGGTTTTTCTGGAGAGTTCGTGGGATTGTCTTATGAACCTTCCACACAACACTCAATCTGGGAGGATTGAGGACTATTCTAGGGAATGCGAGTACGACTTGTGTCAATACAAATGTTATGGGGTTTCTGTGGATGACCGTATGGTGGCGTCTGATTTTTCTAATTTTAATGCTTATTACAGTGATGAAGAAGAGGTTTTGATTATGAATCGTATCCAGGAGTATTTCCTTCACCACAATCGCGCGGTTCTGCCAGATTTCTACATTGTTTTTTCTGGTTATAATCAAGTCCTCGTTGAAAAGTGTTTGGGTGTTATTATCCACCAACCCATCGTCCTCAGGGATTACAGGAACCTTCCTTGTTTCTTGTCCTATAAGAATGGATTATTATTCTTAACCGATAACCCCTACCTCCAGATTTCCCGTGAAACCTACGAGGTCTATTATCAAAAGAACCCAGCAACACGTGTTATTTTTCCATTACCCGATCTGCTGGATAGTTATTTTGTGAGGCATCAGCGGGTAATTTTGCCAAAACTGGTGAGATTGATAAACATGGACAATCCAAATGCCAAAAAATTATTCCTGTCCCTGCCCCTTGGTTTCCAGTCCATGTTTTGTGAGACCACTATCCAGTCCCAGATCCTTTATCCTTCTCAGGTCAGTATCGATGCGTTAAAATGGTTTATCAAGGAATTCAAGACGGACATTGAATATGTTCCAAACATTCTTATTAAACACAGGTTCTTGTTGAATAAGAAGGATTATAGGAAACTGGATTTAAAAAACCCTAAAAACGGGTGGGTGCTTATCTCTGGTTGAAATTCATCATTTTACGAGGGCCCATTGACACTTCCTTTCCTCCTACCTGGAGTTTCATCTGGACGGGCCTTGGTGTTCCTGTCAAGGGCCTTGGGGTTCCTGTCATTACCACTCGACCTCCTACAGCCCCTGGTCGTTGTGTGAGTTTTTCGGGCCTCATTGTGCCTTTCAGTAGTTGTGTGACTTGGGATTTCTTCAGGGGTTGTAGTGTGCCGACAGAAATATTGTTGGTTTTCTGGATGCGTTGTAGTGGCCCCAAGTTGTGTTCGATAAAACCCTTCTCATTGAGCATCACAAGATAATTCTGGTTATCGACAACAGAATCGTAAAGTTTTTTGAAACTGTCCAAATCCTTAAAATCTTTGGAATCGTAAGAGATTCTGAATATGGCAAAATCATTTTCGGACAATAAACTTGATGGTGATACAGTTGAAGGAGGGATACTTGACATGATTGTCGAAACATACTTGACAAGACCTATTTTGGGTTTATAATCATACAAGTATGTTGTGCGGGGAGGGTAGAATGGTTTGATACTATAAATAATCTGTTCTGGCGCAGAATAACCAGCACATTCTGTGTTTGTGCACACGATAGTTCCAGCGTCAGTTTTTCCAACAATCTCATCAAAAGAAATAACACGCTTGGTTTCTGTGACTAGATCTGTTAGATCCGAAGGAAACTCGGTGTCGGCTGGTAATTTTACAGTTATCGTATAAGTGTCCTCACGGGTATCGAGCAAATTGATGGGAAGAGCCAAATAGAAATTTATATTATTTCTTGGATTTAATGTGGTTGCCATTTTTTATATTTTAAAAATATTCTAAAATATAAAAAATGGCAACTGATTCTATAGAAATTATTGTCCCTTTTGGCGAGGAAGACAGCACAGACGAAATAACAACTGAAACTCTATTGACAATGGAACCTGAAAAAACTAATGAAGAAAAAAAAAGTAAGGATAATACACTGGCTATTGTTCTTGGAACAATTGGTGGTTTAGTAATTATCGCAATTGTTATAATTTTCTTAAACAAACAAAAATCAAAGACAAAGACAACTAAAAAGTAATCATCTTAATAAATATTGCTTGTCTTTTTCTTCCGATAGAGGCGTGTCGCCCGTTTTCTTCTCATTGTAACAAGCCCTTCACTTGGTCCATGGCACAGCATGACAAATTGATCCAGGATCTTCTTTTTGGATTTGCTTGTTTGTTGGACTGTTGCCAATTCATCTGCCAAACATTCTAAAAGAGGTTTCCACCTTTTAAAATGCTGGTAATGCGACATTGACAAAGAAAGCAGCATATCAAGTGTGGTGTTGATGTTTGCGATCCTTTTATTTTTGAATTCGTTGAATGCCACACAAGAAGACAGCTTGTAGATGGTGGCGATGGGTTGATTATGAAGAGAGACCACAATATGGGAAGGGACAAAATTATCAAGCGGGAAGATGTCCGAAATGCGGAGTTCGGGCATTTCCTCCTTCAGCATCTTGGAGATTTCCAACAGATCCCTATCTGTCAATGCGTGGATGCCACCCTGGAAAGCGGGGACTTCTTTCCCCAGCAGCATCCCAACTTCTTTTTTGCCAAAGAAAACAACATCGGGCGGCAATGTGTCATAAATCTTTTCTTCGATTTCTTCATTAGTTGGTTTCTTTGTGTTTCTTGGTTTTAAGGAACACTTGATGGGATAAGTTTTATAGAATTTATTGAGGCGATCATAGACATTTTCCCATCTGTGCGCATCGTTGGGTTGAGAAAGGATCTTGTGCAGTGTCATACGGATATATTGAGGGGGGACAATCTTGATTTTCCATTGTTTCGATCGCACACAATTTTTTCGCAATTCTTCATAGGTTTTATTCCCACATTTTGTAATGTCTGCGATCTGGATGCCGTCCGCATAAACCTTGTATGTGCCCGGGTGGAGTGCCTCTGTGAAACTCACTGCCTCGTGTTTCTTCTTCTTGTAAAAACGCACCATTTCATGGGCCAGTTTTTCGGCGTATGGCGACAGAACATCAATATCAGGGAGCGTGTATGGATCATAAATCTTTAAATTTGTTGGCAGCAACTCATTCAGGGCGGTGCCCCCATATAGGAGTGCTTTTTTTCTTGCCAAGAATGAATAAGCATCGTGGAACAAGGAAGCATATTTTTCAAAATAAACAAGATCCACCTCTTTCCTTTTTTTCTCCACCAATTTGTCAAACTTCTTCTTCAACATTTCTTTATTATTATTTAAAAAAATGATTGATATTTTAATTTTTCTTTCCAGGGGTACGAACATCCAACTATGACACCCAACAGAAACCCCAATAAGAACATATCTTTTCGATTAGGGGGTGGCATAGGTCTTGTGTATTGAGAATAAAGCGGCATACGACGAACGTGGTTCAACATTTTTATTGATTTTTATTTTTCTTCCTTTGGATTTCATTTTTATCTAATTGATCTAAAATGAAGTTCTTTACATATAAAGAGTAAATGAAGAAATTTTATCTGTGGATCTTTCTTCCATCCCTTGTGGGCGCATTTCTCCCACCCTTCCATGATACGGTTTCTTATACAAAAATTATCAATGAGATCCAAACAAGAAAACTGGACAGGATCATTATAGGGAATGACCTCAAGGAAACAACGCTTGTTGAAAAATCCGGGCATGTTGAGAAGATCAACACGGAACCAATGATCACAACCCAGATTATGAAACAAGCTTTCGACAATAATATTGAAATTGGGTACAAGAACAAGATTTACTTCCCAGAATGGATCGTTCAAGCACTCTTCTCTGCCCCATTGTTATTCATTGTGTGGAGTGTTTTCCAGCGGTTTTCACCCGATTTTAGCCAATACGAGTTTGATATTGAAAGTGTTGGCAATTCCACATTCAAAGATTGGGGTGGTTCAAAGGAGGTGTTGAGGGAGTGCAAAGAAACCATCCGTTATTTCACGAACCCAAACGAGGCGGTCAAGAAGCCAAAGGGTGTCCTATTGGAAGGGCCACCCGGCACTGGAAAAACACTGCTGGGGAGGATCATTGCGAATTACGCCAATGCGACATTTATCGCTTTTTCTGGCTCCAATTTCGTCGAACTGTATTCTGGGATGGGCGCACTGCGGGTTAGGAAATTATTCGATTACGCCCGAAAAAACAGCCCGTGTATTATTTTTATCGATGAGATTGACGCCATTGGACAGCACCGGAAGCAATCCGTCATTGGGAACGAGGAGAGGGAACAGACATTAAACCAGTTGCTTTATGAGATGGATGGGTTCAACCAGAACAACGATGTCCTGGTGATTGCGGCAACCAACCGAAAAGACATACTGGATCAGGCATTGTTGAGGCCTGGGCGGTTCGACCGGATTATCCATATCCCACTCCCCGACAAGTTCAGCAGGAGGGAAATTATCAAGATTTTCTTGAGGGATCGGGCTGTGGAGAAGGGCATTGACTGGGACTCGTTCCTTTTACAGACGGAAGGGTTTTCTGGCGCGGACATTGAACAGTGGCTTAACGACGCCAATATCCATTCGTTGAGGGCTTCGAATGAGACCATCATCACACAGGAATCATTGTGGAACTCATTGGAGCGTGTCCGGATTGGTGTGAAGAAGGAGATTGACTTGCGTTCTGATCTGGTCAGGAGACGAGTGGCTGTCCACGAAGCCGGACACACACTTATTTCTCTTTGTTTTTCAGATTACTTCATGTTCCAGAAGGTTTCTATCCAGGAAACCTATAGTGGGGTTGGTGGGTACACCATGTTCAATGTTATTCCCGATTTTGCGGAAACCAGCATGATCACCAAGGACCTGCTTTTGAAACAGATCCAGTTGTTATTGGGGGGGAGGATCGCCGAGAGTGTTTTTTATGGAGATTCATATGTCTCAATTGGGGCGCACGATGACCTTGACAAGGCGAATGAGTTGTGTCGGCAGATGGTGTCTCAGTTCGGGATGGGGTCGAAATTGAACAATGTTGTTTCCCCACAAGAAAACGATTTATCGGACCAGTTCTTGACAATGGCAGACCAGGACACATTGGCACTCCTTCGTTCTGCCATGTATGATACACGGCGACTTGTTGTAAAACACAAGGACTTTATCGAACGATTGGCGGATGAACTTGTTTTTGATTTTTCCATGAATGACAAGGAAGTCAAAACCCTATGGCGCACCTACAACTCGAAAGAATTTTGAAGAAAAAATTATTAATCTAAAAAGTTATGCCGATTAAATAAAAGAAAAAATGTGGTTGATCTTTGGTGGGAATGGATGGATTGGCAAACAATTCCAGGAAGAATTAACCCAACAAGGGATCCAATACAAGTGCAGTGATTACAGGATGGACACGAATAAACCGGTTCTCGAACAGGAAATTTCAGCGTCAAATGCCGATAGGGTAATTTGTCTGGCGGGGCGCACTTCTGGTGGGGAATACAACACCATTGATTATCTGGAAGGGGGGAAACATCAGAATTACGAAAATGTGCGGGACAACCTATTCGGGCCAGTCCAGTTGGCGTTCTTGTGTAAAAAACTCAACATCCATTTTACCTACTTGGGCACAGGTTGTATCTTCAACTATGATGCCCAGCACACAACACAGAATGAGCATGGTTTCAAAGAAGATGATTTGCCAAATTTTTTTGGGAGTTCTTATTCCATCGTCAAGGGTTTCACAGACAGGTTGTTCCATTTCGATCACATTTTCGACAATACGCTGAACCTGAGGATCCGTATGCCCATCAATGAGGACCTGACTTCTATGCGGAATTTCATCACCAAGATCACAAGCTACAAGAAAATCTGCAGCATCAAGAACTCCATGACGGTCATCCCGGATGTCCTGCCCATCATGGTGGGCATGATCAAGAACCAAAAG
>Ga0172372_10011460_pt1 | contig 11267 bp, 10 predicted proteins | sample LakKiv5m_2_FD_114544 | JGI IMG/M metagenome (GOLD analysis project Ga0172372, IMG submission 114544) | Freshwater microbial communities from Kabuno Bay, South-Kivu, Congo - kab_092012_9.5m | ecosystem: Environmental > Aquatic > Freshwater > Lake | place: Democratic Republic of the Congo... | reverse complement strand
CTCACTGCCATTGGGCTTGGTATTCGAGTGGAATGTGGGAGTGTTTGGTGGCAAGGACAGCAACAATATCGATTATTACCAGGCGACATGGCAATTCTCCCTGCAAAGGGAAGTGCTGCCTGGGTTCGCTGTCTTCGTGCAAGCCTTCATCAACGACCCCAACCTGACTCGGTTTGGTCCGGAAATCAGGTCGACGATACCCAACAATGCGACGGTGGTTGGAGCGGGATTCCTGTGGACGGTGAGCGACCTGTTCGCGGTCTACGCCTCGGGCGGCGCCGGTGTCACCAAGGAAGCTTCCGAAAGCGTGGCTCAGATCGGCATGGCGTTCGCTTTTTGACGGAACTCACTTGGCCGGCGGCAGCTTGATCATTTCCAGGAATTCGGCGTTCGACTTGCAGGGCGAAAGCCTTGAAAGCAGCTTTTGCATTCCTTCGACGGGGTTCATGTCCACGAGCAGGCGGCGCATGGCGTGGATGCGGCGGAGGTCTTCGGCCGGTATGAGGCGCTCCTCCTTGCGCGTGCCCGACTGGCTGATGTCCATGGCCGGGAAGATTCGGCGGTCGGCGAGCTTGCGATCAAGGACAAGCTCCATGTTTCCCGTGCCCTTGAGTTCCTGGAAGATCACCTCGTCCATGCGCGAGCCGGTGTCGATGAGCGCGGTGCCGATGACAGTGACGCCGCCGCCTTCCTCGAAGGCCCTGGCGCAACCGAAGAGGCGCTTGGGCACCTCGAGGGCTCGGACATCCACGCCTCCCGACATGGTCCTGCCGCTGTTGCCGACATTCTTGTTGTAGGCCCGCGCCAGGCGGGTGAGGCTGTCGAGCAACAGGAAGACCTGCTTGCCCTGCTCGGCCAGGCGCTTGGCGCGCTCGACCACCAGTTCGGCGACCCGGACATGGTTGGCCGCGTCGTGGTCGCTGCTCGAGGCGATCACCTCACCCCTCACCGTGCGACGGATTTCCGTGACTTCCTCGGGCCTTTCGTCGACGAGAAGCACCATGAGGTGCATCTCGGGATGGTTTTCGCTGACCGCCTTGGCGATGTGCTGAAGAAGGATGGTCTTTCCGGTGCGGGGAGGCGCGACGATCAGGCCGCGCTGTCCCTTGCCGATGGGAGTGAGCAGGTCCATGACCCGGGTCGTGAGAGGTTCGGCCCCTGTTTCAAGGCGGATCGGCTGGGTCGGGTCTACGGCGGTGAGCAAGTCGAAGTCGCGGTGCCTGTAGTCCGCCGGGGGGTGTCCCTCGATCGATTCGATCCTCAGCACGCGCGGACCCTGGCCCCTGTTGCCGGGAACAACCTGGCACGAAAGCTGAAGCCCCTCGCGCAGCCCGAGCCTCTGGATGGTTCCGACCGGGATGAACGGGTCATTCGGCTGGGGCAGAAAGTCCCGCTTGGCCGAGCGCAGGAAACCATGGCCCTTGTTGGAAAGCTCGAGAATTCCCTCGGCTTCCATCGCCGGCTGAGCCGGGGTGCGGTATCCCGCGGTTTCACCAGGCAAGGGGGTTTCCTCGGGCAAAGGCGCTCCGGGGAGGAGTTCCTCCGGATAGGGATTTCCCTCAGCGGGAAGCGGCGAGGGCCTGCGGAACGGACCCCTGGGCTTCAGGCCCTGGGCCCCGTGCGGGCGACCCGGATGCGACGGCCGGCGCCCGCCCTGGTTGTTGCGGCGCGGATCGGGACGATTGAACGATGCCATGGTTTCTGGTTCACACCTTGCGGAAAGGGGTACTGACTTCGAAAGTTCCGTCGGGCAGGGGATCAAGGAAATAGTCGCCAAACAGGTTGGGCGACTCCCTTTGAAGAATTCTGAGCATGGCGACGGCGACCTTGCGGATCTCATCCTCGGCGTGCCTGCTGCCGCGCATCTCGATGAAGTGCCGCAGGGCGCGGGCGTTGGCCGTCACGAAGATCTTGGTCTCGGTGGCGTTGGGCAGAACGCTCCTGGCGGCCTGCCGGGCCTTCTTGCGCCGGAGGGTCTTGTCGGTTTCGTCGGAAAACCTCTCCGAAAGCCGTGAAACCAATTCCTGGTAACCGGCATGGGCGGCCTCGATGGTTCTCTGCCAGATCGCGTGGCATTCCGGGTCTTGCGCGATGCAATCGGGCTCGACATATTCCGCGACCGACTCGTCGACATACCGTTGGCTTAGTTGGGAATATCCCATTCCCGCGCGATGGCGCACCAGTTCGTGAGTGAACGACCGGCTTACCCCCGTGATGACAAAATTCCACACGGCATGCTCAAGGACGGAACCATGTCCCACCTCGAGGATGTGCTTGATGTAGGCGTGGTTTCCTCCGGGCCTGGGCCTGGCAAAGCTCATGTAGCAAACACGGCCCGCGACTTCGACGAGCGACTCGGCGGCGACATCGGTGTCGGTTTGCCAGACGACCCCATGGTCGGCAAGGAAACGCTCGACTTCCGCCTCATGGCTTTCCTGGCGACCAACGAGGTACACCTCGGGGTCCCGGAGGATCCTCATCGGATCAACCGAATCCATTCAAACTTTCCTGGAAAAACCGCCTAACTTGGCGGCTGAAGGGTTCGACCCAGCGATTGGGAGGAATTCCCGGACAACTTATGTAACATCAGTCTTAGGTCCGGGACCTGTCGAGTCAACGCCAAATCACGGAATGTGCCGGCGTTCGCTCCGGCCGGTGGTTTCCATGGCCGGAAAACCCGTCATTTCGATCGTTTTCGCCAGACTTGTGAACCCGCCACACTGCCGATATGATCTTGTTTTGTCGAATGCGGAGGGCGTCATGAAGAAGAACATCCATCCCGAATACACGGAAGCCACCGTGACCTGCGGTTGCGGCAACAAATTCACCACGCGCAGCACCAAGAAGGCGATCACGGTTGAAATTTGCTCGGCTTGCCACCCCTTCTTCACCGGAAAGATGAAATTCGTGGACACCACCGGCCGGGTCGAGCGCTTCCAGAAGAAGTACGCCGCCTTCTCCGGCAAGAAGAAGGCCGAAGGCGCGAAGTAGGGATTCCAAATCATGGCTGCCCGCCCGGGTTTTTCCCGGGCGGGCGCTTTGTTTTGATGGTCGGGATCACCGCGGGCGGAAACCATGATCGAAGCCTTCGAAGTCATGGAAAATCGTCTCAGGGAGGTCGAGTCCCTGCTGCAAGACCCCGCCGTTGCGGGTGACAGGGCCAGGCAGTCGACACTGTTCCGCGAGCACGGGCTTCTGACGAAAAAACTCGAGCCTTACCGCCGATATCTCAAGGTCTCCTCGAGCCTTTCGGAAGCCCGGGCCTTGGCGTCGGGCGATGATGCCGAGATGGCCGCCCTCGCGGTTGAGGAGACGGCTTCGCTGGAGGCGGAGGAGTCGGCGCTCAGGCGCTCCCTTGAGGATGTGTTGATCGCGGGCGATGATGATTTCGCCAGCTGCATCGTTGAAATTCGCGCCGGAACCGGTGGCGCCGAAGCGGCCCTATTCGCCGGTGACCTATTCCGCATGTATACGATGTTCGCCCGCGACCGCCGCTGGCAAGTTGAGGAAGTCTCGTTCCAGCCGGGCGACCAGGGCGGCTTCAAGGAAGTCGTGTTCGGCCTCAAGGGTGAGGGAGCCTGGGAGGCGATGCGCCACGAGAGCGGAGGCCATCGCGTGCAGCGGGTTCCCGAGACCGAGGCCCAAGGCAGAATCCATACCTCCGCCGCCACCGTCGCCGTGCTGCCCGAACCCGACGATGTCCAGGTGGAGATCAGGGACGAGGACATCGAATGGGAGCGGATGCGCGCCGGCGGTGCCGGCGGCCAGCATGTGAACAAGACGGAGTCGGCGGTCCGGATCCGCCACATACCGACGGGCCTCGAGGTGAAATGCCAGGACGAGCGCAGCCAGCACAAGAATTACGACCGCGCCATGCGCATCCTCAAGACCCGATTGTTTGAACTCCAGCAGGAAAAACTGCATCAGGAACGATCCCAATTGCGCCGGTCCCAGATCGGCTCGGGTGACCGCAACGAGCGGATCCGCACCTACAATTTTCCGCAGAATCGAATCACCGACCACCGCGTCGGGCTCACGCTCCACACCCTCGACCTCGTGATGGAAGGCCAATTGTCCGAACTGTTCTCGCAACTGGCGGAGCACGACCGCAAGGAAAGGCTCGCGCGCCTTTCCGCCGGTGAATCGTCATGAGTTCCGATCCGTCCGAATGGACGATCGGCCGCCTCCTGGAATGGACTTCCCGCAAGCTGGCCGATTCGGGTGTTTCCGAGGCCCGGCTTGAGGCCGAGATGATGCTTGCCAAGGCCATCGGCGGCCGGCGCATCGACCTCTACGCCCAGCATGGCAGGAACGCCACGGATGAGGAGAGAACGCTCTTTCGCGACATGGTGCTCAGGAGACTCGACCACGAGCCTGTCGCCTACATCGTGGGCAAGCGGGAATTTTACGCCTTGGAGTTCAAGGTTGACTCGCGTGTTCTCGTTCCCAGGCATGAGACGGAACTGGTGGTTGACGAGGCGAGGGCCTGCCTGCGAGGTAAGGCCTCGCCGTTGGTGGTGGATGTGGGCACCGGGTCGGGAGCGATCCTCCTCTCGGTGCTGAGCCAGATTCCCACGGCCAGGGGAATCGGAATCGACCTATCCGGCGGAGCCATTGAGGTTGCCCACGACAACGCGCGCGCGCTTGGAATGTCCGGGCGGGTCGAATGGGTGAACGGTTCGCTGCTCGAGGCGCTTCCGGGGGGAATCACGCCCCATGCCATCACCGCCAACCTGCCCTACATTCCCGGCGGGGAGATCGACCTGTTGGCTCCGGAGGTGAGGCGCGAACCCCGCATCGCCCTGGATGGCGGGCCGGATGGCCTGAGCCTGGTGCGGGCCCTGGCAGGGCAGTCGGAGGCGGTCCTGCCGCCGGGAGGGCACCTGATCCAGGAAGTGGGGGCCGGCCAGGCGGAGGGGGTTTCCCGCTGGCTGTCGGAGCGGGGCTGGCGGGTGAAGCCGGCCATTCGCGACGGCGGCGGGCACTGGCGCGTCGTGAGCGCCTCCCGTCCCTGAGGCCATCCTAGTCCATCGTGTACACGGAATTCGGATCCAGTTCGTGGCGAATTTCATCAACGGGATCCTTCCGGCCCGCACCCTTGTAAAGGGTGTCCGGAAAGTTGTAAACGATCCCATCGACGCCGCCGATGTTCCTGTATCCGTGGATAACCCGGGGTGGCACGATCACCAGCATCGGCCTTGAGGCGCCGACCACCTCTCGCTGGATCAGCCCGAAGGTGGGGGATCCGGGCCTGGAGTCCCACAGGACAAGTTCAAAGTCCGATGGGCCGATGAAGCAGAAGCAGTCCGACTGGCCGGCGTGCTCGTGCGGTCCGCGCGCGACACCGGCCGAGGTTTGAGAGACATAACCCATGAGGGGGGAATAACCCGCCGGCAATTCGTCGGCCCGGAACATCTCGGCGAGCCATCCCCTGGAATCGCCGTGGGTTTTCAGCGGTTTCCAGAACAGGTTGGAGATGATTCCCGGTGTGAAGGCCATGGATTCAGGTTCCCTGCCGGCCGGGATCAACCGCGAGAACCAGGGATGACGGCCCCTCGGGTTCCCAGGTCCAGGGACCGGCGTTCCTCGGAAGAATGGCGGTGTGGCCCGCCGCGAGGATCTCGCCGCGGGTCCGGCCCCTGAGCGTTCCCCGGCCCGACACGGCGAAGACGGCGCCCAGCCTTCCCGCGACCGGCAGGGCGGCGGGCGATTTTCCAGCCACATGATGGAGTTCGAAATAAGGGCAATCAACCATCGGCTCGATCGTGGTCGACCTGTCATCGCCCCCGTGGTTTGCCGGCATGACGGGATGGACGGGACCGCGGCGCCAATCGATGCAGGCGATCGATTCCTCAAGGTGCAACTGCCGGCCCTTTCCCGAGGCATCGACGCGGTTCCAGTCGAAGAGCCGGAAGGTGGCGTCGGAGGTCTGCTGGATCTCCGCCATGAGGACGCCGCCGCCGACGGCATGGACCGTCCCGGCGGGCAGGTAGAGGCATTCACCGGGCCTGGGCGTGAAGGAGTGGAGGCACTCGGCGATGGTGCCCTTGGCCGCGGTCGCCCGGATGTCGGCGGCGGTCACACCGGGTAGGAGGCCTGCCCATACCCTGGCGTTTGGTCCGGCATCGATGATGAACCAAGCCTCGTTTTTCGGCCCCTCGCCGGGCCAGAGAGTCCTTGCCTTTTCAGCGTCGGGATGCACCTGCACCGATAGCCAATCATGGCAGTCCAGCCACTTGAGCAACCATGGAAACCGTTCCGCCTCCGGGGCGCCCACGATTTCATCGGCGTGATTTTCCATCAAGGAACGGAGGCATTTCCCGCGGGCCGAACCGGACAGGCAAACGCTTGAGTGGCGGGGATGATCGCTCACCTCCCACGCCTCGCCATAGGACTGTCCGTCGGGAAGGGGCTTGCCGAGGCGCGATTCCAGCGCCCTTCCGCCCCAGACCATCGCGCGGGGCGAGGATTCAAAAATCAGGGGACCTGTGCTGGGCATGGATGGATCCCGAAAAAGTCAGGCGGCGCTGAGGACCGTGCCGCCCGGCTTGGCCTTGCCCGTGGAAGCGGCGATTCGCGTCCATTCCTTGTACGCGGGAATGATCTCCCCGGCGGATCCAACCTGCCGCACCTTGCCGTGCTCAAGCCAGATGATGCGGTTGCAAAGCTCGGCCGTTCTCTCAAGGTCGTGGCTCACCATGACCATGAGGTGGGCTTTCGCGATTGTGGCGCGCATCCTTTCGAATGCCTTGGCCTGAAACGCCATGTCGCCGGCGGCCAAGACCTCGTCCACCAGCAGAACCTCCGGATCAATCGCCGTCGCGATGCTGAAGGCAAGCCTGACGCGCATACCCGAGGAATAAAATCTCACGGGCATCTCAAGGAACTCGCCTAATTCGCTGAAGTCCGCGATCTCCTGGAGCTTGTTGTCCACGCTCCTGGGTGTTTCACCTTGGAGATAACAGCGGAACCGGATGTTCTCCCAGCCCGTGGCTTCCTGTTCAAATCCCAAGGCGATGTCGAAAAGGGACGAAATTCGCCCGGCAACCTTCCGGCTACCGTTGCTTGGCTGGTAGATGCCGGCGATCAACCTGAGGAGCGTGCTTTTGCCGGCGCCGTTATGGCCGATGATGCCTAGCCGTTCCCCGTCGTTCACTTCCAGCGAAATGTCGTCGAGCGCCTGCACCTGCTTGGGCATCCTGTAGTGCTTGCGGAAAAAGCCCCCCACCAGGATGTCCTTGAGGTTGTAACCGGAGTCCTGCTTCACCATGAAGGCAAGGCTGACATTTTTAAGCGAGATGTTGGCCATGTTCCCCGGGGTTTCCTGTCACAGGAAAAAGATCAGCCTTGATTCCCGTTGCCGCAAGTTGAGCGCCGCCAGGAGGAAGAAGCCCCCGGCGATGATGGTGGCGAGGCCGTACATCTCAACCGATGGCACCTCATGAGTGAGCAGGGGCGTGCGAACCAGCGTGAGGAACGGGACGATCGGGTTGGCGTTGACGAGCCAACTCAGTCCCTTCTCCCTGAGCAGCTGTTCCGGGTACCAGATTGGAGTGAGATACATGAGGATTTGTAGCGCGACTTCCGTGATATGCCTTACATCACGAAAATAAACATTTAGTATGCCGAGCAAGCAAGATATGGACCAGCCCATGATCATGATGAGCAGCAGGGATGGGACAAGACTCAAAAGTGGAAGGATGCCAGGAAAACCCGTTCCCCAAATCGAAAGTGCGATGGCCAAAGACAATGCGATGAGCAGATGAAATGTATTAGCGAGCATAAGGCGAATTGGATATATCGCCATGGGTGCTGGATGCTGTCGAATATAGGCCTCAGCTTGATGAAATATATAGCAGCCCATGGAGGTGCACTGGGAGAAAAAGCTCCAAAGTGTCAGGCCAGTCATCACATAGGGGGCAAACGAGGCGATTTCTTGGTGAAACAATGTAGCGGAAACCCCGCAAAAAACCGTTGTCATGGCAATCGGCTGGATCAACGACCATCCCATGCCCAATGCCGAGCCACGGTACTTGGCCCGCAAATCCATGCGCACCAAGGACATCCAGAAAAAACGCGTGCGCCAAATCTCGTTCAGGTAATCGGTCATGGCACTTCCATATTCGTCGCAACGCCGTGGGAAAGGTTAACCCGGCCAAATGGGATGAATCAACTCAAGCCGGCAAAGGCAACTTGAAAGGAATAATCGTCAAATGATCGCCTGCTTGACTTGTCCGGGCTTCTGGATTCCTTGCCTCGAATCCATTTGTCAGAAACAATTTCCAAAGAAGCGCAAGTTTCGTTTGCTCCGGCGTATTGATGTTGGACAAACGGCATTCCGCACCCTCCACTTGCTCGAGGTGGCACCATGACAAATCGCAAACTTCTTGCCTGCTCGCTTGGACTTTTCGGAGTTGGCGCCGCCTTGGTTGGCCTGAGGGTGATGGGCGACCCGACACGCGCCGCGAAGGAACGGCGGATTTCGGTGGTTTCCCCCATTCAGGAAAAGCTCGACGAAGAAAACGGCATTTCCCGATTCACCAACCAACCCGCCATTGGCTACACCACAGCCCAGGGCGAGGCACTGGTTGCCATTCAGATCAAGCCGGAAATTCCCACGCAACTGCTGCCCCGTGATGTTGTTCTTGTTGTCGACACATCAGCCAGCCAGGCGCAAGGTCCGCTGGCCAGTTCATCCAGGATCGCGCGGGCTTTTGTCAAGCAACTCCAGCCAACCGATCGCATCGGGCTGGTTACGGCCAATCTCGACCCAACCCTTCTAACGCGGGGTCTGGTGACGCCCGCCGAGGCCGCCCAGGCGCTTGACAAGCTCGACCAGGAATATGCCAGCGGCGCCACGAATGTGCCCAAGGCTGTCGAGGCTGCCGCCGGAATGCTGGAACTCAATCATGAGCGTTCCAGGTCGGTCGTTTTTCTTGGAGACGGCATCAGTTTGGCGAGCCCGCTTGACGGGTCCGACCGGGCCAAAGTGGTGGACGACCTGGTTCGTCGGCAGGTTCCCTTGATCACCATCCCGATGGGAGCCCGCATGGATCCCACCAATCTTCACGGCTTGGCGACCGGCACGGGAGGCAAGTGCGTTCGTATTCGCCAGGGAGACGCGCCCGAGGCCGTGGCGGAACGAGTCAGGCTTGCGGTGGATACCCCGGTCCACTACCCCGCTTCCGTCAAGGTTGTCGATGGCGTCAAGGAACTCTATCCTTCCAAGTTGCCTCCCTTGCGGTCGGATTGTCCAACGCTCGTCGTGGGCACAATCGCGCCGGGCAGCAAGCAAATTGAAATTGCGATTGGTGGAACATGCCGAGGCGCCGAGCGGGCCCTATCGGTGCGTCACGCCACCCCCCCCCATGAGGTGGAGAATTTCTTCCTCGGCAGGATGGTGGCCGAATGGCGCGACGCCAAGGATGCGCCCGCCATGGTGCAGGCCGACCGCGCCTTGGCGTTGGCGTCCGCCCAAGGCAGGCTGGACAGGGAGGAAACGCTGGCCAAGGGTAATTTCGCGCTCAGCGTCGGCCGGGTGGAAGCGGCATCGCGGTTTTTCACCGAGGCGCGGAAGATCGATCCTTCGAACCTTGAGGCTGCCCAGGGCCTCAAGCTTGCCGGCAAGGTGATGGAAGGTTCGGTTTCCCGCGACCAACTGATGAAGTCAATGACCCAGATCAACGCGCTGATTCAGGATGCGGCCAAGCCCGGCGCCAAGCCGGCCGATGGTGGCGCGCCCGGAGTCGAGGCTGATTTCCTGGAAAAGCAGAAGCAACTCGCGGAGATCACGCTCCAGAAGCGCGAGGGCGAGATCAAGGCCGCGCTCAGCGAGGCTAGCCGCGCCACCGGGACCGACGCCATCAGCCAAGCGAAGGAAAGCCTCAAGCAGCAATTGAATGGGCTGCAAAACGATCCGAATGTCCGCGAGGACAAGCGCAGGCAGCTCAGCAACCAGATTGAGTCACGCCTCAGGGAACTTGACAAGCGGGGCCAAACGGCGGAACGCGAGGAGCGCGAGCGCCAAATTGCCCAGATCGCCCTTGAGGAGCGTCGCAAGGAGGAACGAAGCCTCGCGGCTCAGCAGGACCGCGTCAAGGAAAGGTTGAGGCAGTTCCATGCGCTCATGAACCAGGCACGCGAGGAACTGGCGCAGCAGCAGGCCCAGAAAATTCGCGAGGATCTCGTCAACCAGGGCCTCGAGGTTCCGCCCGCTGTCACCGCCGCTTATGCGATCTCACAGCGTGGATATTACCTGCGCAACTTGCAGGATCTTGTGCGCGTTCGCGAAGACAAGTGGCTGGCGGTGCTTTACGAGGTTGAGCGCAGCCATGTGCCTTTCCCCGATGAACCGCCAATCACCTTCCCCGATGCTTCCAGCCCCGTGATCAAGGGCCGCTACAAGGATTGGGCCGACTTGTCCAAGAAGCGCATCGACAAGTACGACACCCAGGGGTTCGGGTCGAACACCCCCGAAGCGACCATGAAGCTTCGCGACACAATGAGCCGTGTCATTGATTATCCGGGGCTTGATGTGGCCACGGCCAAGGTCAGTGAGGAACTCGATCGCCTTGGCAAGGAACACAACATCAGCTTCGAGTTCAATGAGGCTGCCTTCCGCGCCGCCGGCATCGAGAAGGTTCGCGACTCTGAAATTGGCGACCCCATTCCCCGCATGCGCGCCACCTTGGGCACCATCGTTCGCAAGCTGATCGCGCGCATCAAGAACAACTCCCCCGAGGGCGCGGCCACCTATGTGATTCGACGCGACAATGTCGAGATCACCACGAGCCAATTCCAACTGCTCGACAAGGTGGCGAGGGCCTACCCGGTTGCCGATATCGTGTACGGAGCGCCCAACTCCTTTGCCCAGAGTTCGGTCATCCAGCAGTCAACGCTCTTCGGGTTTGGTGGCAGCTACGGCTTCGCCGGCCAGGCGGCCCAGAACTCGTTCAACGGTATTGGAGCGCTCAACGGCCTCGGCCAAGTGGGCGCGGCTGGCGCCGCGATGCTGGGCGTGATTGGTGCCGCTGGCCAGGCCGGCGCCATCGGCGGCGCCCTCGGCGGCAACCAAATCGGCGGACAATTGGGCGTTGGCGCTGTCGGCAACGCCGGCATGCAAGGCCAAGTGGGCCAGTTCGGCCAAAATGGCGGGCTTTCATCTCTCGGCCAGTTCGGAAATGTCGGCGGCCAGTTCGGACTGCAGGGCGGCAACTACGCCGATACCCTGGTGACGACGATCCGTGAACTTGTTGGCCGCAGGTCGG
>Ga0172372_10011458_pt1 | contig 11268 bp, 13 predicted proteins | sample LakKiv5m_2_FD_114544 | JGI IMG/M metagenome (GOLD analysis project Ga0172372, IMG submission 114544) | Freshwater microbial communities from Kabuno Bay, South-Kivu, Congo - kab_092012_9.5m | ecosystem: Environmental > Aquatic > Freshwater > Lake | place: Democratic Republic of the Congo... | reverse complement strand
TTGTGGAAGACTATACAAAGCACATACCGACGACGAATGAACTCGCTCCCTCGCTCGGGGGCAGGAGATGAAAGGCATTCATTCGCAAACCCAAAGAGACCCCCGCCAAAAACTTGTAGACATTGTCCTACACCAGGCCACAATGAGGCCGAATGTAGGGCGTATATTGATTTCCTAATTCGGCATTCGTGGTATCAGCAAAATGCGAATTATTATCAACCAAGACTTCCTCAATAAGAATACAATATTCCAATGATAATCATTATTTTTACAACACACACCCATTTATGAAATGAGTTTTTGGAAACAACATCCAAAAAAGTGTCCCGGCTGACGGATTTGAACCGTCGACCTATGGAAATCTACAGACACGAAGTCCTACTACAGTCCACTGCTCTACCAACTGAGCTAAGCCAGGTTGATGGGATGTATCTTTATGAAACACCCACCTATTCCGGAGAAAATATCCAACCGTAATTGAACGCACCCCGGGGTATCAATCGCATGAGCACAATCAACCCAACCCCAGAAATCAAACACACCTCCCTGATATTAAACTGAGCCAAGTTGAAATGTTTCATCCAGCAATTCTTGTACTGGCAATCATTGGTTGTTCCTTTATCGGAGCAATGACAGGAATTTATGTAAATGAATTGGGGAAACGGATGGGGATCTATCTGGGAATGGATAGGGAATCCTATATTCGTTTCCACCGGTATGTATATCGTCCATTTGATGAAAATCAGTGGATTCCAAACTGGGTGATGATTGGTCTTAGTACACCGGCTCTCATTACACTGACATTTGTGTCTATCACGACACTCCTTGGTCTCACAAAGGGAATCGCATTGTCATTTTGGATTATGCTTGGGATCTTTTATATGGGATTGTATTCCCAACAAACACTTACGAAACCATTTGTAAGTTATCTGTCCATAGCACTTGGTTATATTCTTATACTTTCATTCCTGGTATATGAATACAATAATACAAAAACGGATGTTTACAAGGTTCTCAAGGTGGTTCTCGCTGTTATTCTCATTCGGGAAACAAATCAGGGTGGTCAACCAAGCCAAGGGTCTCCTTCATTCCTAGAACATCTCTATTGGGAGCCTTTCTTTATGGCTGATTTGCTCCGTAAACTAATCGTCACATAGCGTAGATAGGACGAAAGGAAACAATGAAACTAAGTGTCACTCCACAGGGAGTTGTAACAATGCTCCTTGCAGAAGCGATTGTCTCATTGTTTCCAATCATAGCGAGGCTCACCACCCTCCCAACATTGTTCCAGTCGGCCTTGCGTTCAATAGTTCTATCAATATCACTCCTTCCCGTGATGGCAACGGTGACGGGGGCATTTGGGAGCATTACGAGTTGGTCGTGGATACTAGCAGGGGTTACTAATCTACTTCACATTTATTCGTCTTTTAAAGGGTTTGCAATGACCCCCACAGGTCCAGCATTGAGTATTTTTTTCACCTATCCATTGATTTCTGTGATTATGGCATCAGTATGGTATGGTGACTATATTTCTGTATGGTCATGGGCGGGGATCCTCCTGGCATTTGCGGGAGTGTTATGGATGAACTTGGGTCCTGATGGGGTTGTTCCAGGAGAAAAAGAGTCGCAATGGGAGATTCCAATGGAAGGAAAGGTTGAACCTGATCCACAGCCGGATCCTCGAGGATTGAGTGTTACTTGGGAAGGAATATTCTGGCTCCTTGTGTCAGCTGTTACTGAGGCAACGATTTATATGTTTGTTTTACACGGAGGAGATATTTTAAACAATCCTCTTGTATCTGTATTTGCTACAAATTTCTGGGCAGCCGTTCCTCTACTTGCATATTACATCTATGATTACATCAAAGCCCCTGAGAAGGCCCCCATCACACTTGCTCCTAAAGAAACGGGGGTATTCGCCTTGGCCAATTTGGTGGTAGGGATTGGAGGTCTCGGTCTGACCTTTGCGGCGGCACGAATGCTCCCGCCGGGAGTGTACGGAGTGTTGGTGTATACGGGAGTGTTGTTCGGGTTCCTTTATGGATTTGGTCTTGGAGACAGGCTCTTGGCGAGGGATATCATAGGCTCCCTGATGATTGTCGCCGGGAGCATTATAGGAGGAGCACAGGGATGAGGGGGGGTGATTGATTTAACCAATGTTGATTAAACTAATCGTAGAAAGACTATGGTTTTGGGAAGACAGATACATACAGAATTAGATGGTCTAATTGTGTATGAACACATAACATCTCCAGAAATCATACGCGTGATTACAAATTGGAAATACAATCGTCCTCCAGATATGATGCGTGTAAGGGAAATCCAGGATTATATCGAAAGGACAGGATTGTGTGATGGGGAGTTGCTCTTGGCAATGATACATGAAGCGGATGGTGTTGGAGGAGGATGTGTTTGTTATGATGGAAATCATCGTCTTCAGGCGTGTAAATCGGCGTTCCCTCGGGAGGGTGTGCGGGTTCGCATAATCACACGCGCGACGGACGATGATTTGCGAGCCGAGTTCCACCGTATCAATAAAGGTGTACCTGTACCGGATTTATATTTTAGTGATGAGGAGATTGATCGGGTTCTGTTGAGGGATGTAACGGCATTTGTGAATCAGTTGATGACTTATGAGAATGTAACTCATCATATATCTTCCAGTAGAAGACCCTGTAGGCCAAACTTTAACAGAGATGTGTTGATTGAACAGATGTGTTCCTATTTGAAGGAAACGCAGTCCCGTGATGATTTAATGATGAAACTCACTCCGGAACATTTACAGGGATGGTTCCAGGATCTCAATATTTTCATTCGGGATACTATACTTCCAGTAAAATCAGAGGCAGAGCGTGGTGGTGGTGGGAGAATATTGGATAAATGTACGCGAACTGGATGGTATGTATTCGTGGATGACTGGCGACGACATTGTAAAGATGTTCCTGTGTTTTAGTAGAGGAATGCATACACAAGCACATACTCATACGCGGAAACAAAGACAAAAATCAAAAAGTCAACAGACGAGGAAACAATCACGACACCGACATCGCCCACAAGTGATTATTCCTATTTCATCTTCAGGAGAAATGGGGGCATATGGATATCGTAATCTCAAGGAACTCTCCATCAATGATCGGCACCGTGCCCTTGAAAAGATGATTGAAAAGGAGTCAATCAAACTCCAAATCAGTCGGGAAGAAAAGATCCGTAGCATCATTGCTAGGCTAAACGCCTTGTCAATCGTCACAAAGAATCGTAATCCAAAACTCTCTAGTATTTTCCGTAAAGACCAACAATGGCTTAGTCGTAAACTGGATGAGGAACAAAAATAATGTAAGATTAAACTATTACAAATCAAATGAAATGAAATGATTTGATTTTAAGCCTTGGCACCAGCACGCCGACGACGAGCAGGGGTTGGCGCAGCTACAATCGATGAGGGGGCAGGAACATCCACTTCCGCATCTCCCTCGTCATCCTCCACCGGAGCAGATACAGGAACAGATGATGAAACCGTCGCATCGCCACCTTCGGCATCTCCCTCACCCAAATCCTCCTCGTCATCCTCAAAGGCAGCCGGGCCGCGCTTAGAGGAACTTCCCATAGCCATCATCGTGGCTGAATACTCGGCCGCCTTTTCATCACTCACATCATCAACGAGGACACACTTGTCGCCAAGACGCTCAGGAACCTTGACACGCATCTGGAGAGGCTTCATACTCACTCCAAACTTTCCACCGGCAAACCAAATGAATGATGCCTGGATGAGAGCAGTTGCCCGCGTTCCCTTGACAACAACGGAATCAAGAGGCTCAGTCATAGGGGCACCATACTCGTCAAATGTCCGGCACTCAAAATCATCTCCCTTGAGCGTGAGCTTCACCTTGAGGGTATCGGGGTACTTTCCATCCGGCTCACCCGTCTCCTTGTTCTTGCTAACCTTGAGAAGAGGAGTGAAGAAAGCCTCTACAACTGCGCGGTCCTGCTTCTTCTTGAACCAGGCAACACTGTTTTCACAGGCGCGATCAATAAGAACATCCTCCAACTTGCGCATCTGCTCGTGGAACTTGGCAAGCTTCTCATTCTCCTCCTCACCACGGAAGGAGAAATCAAGTGAATACTTTTGTACATCAGGGTTCGCGGGGTCCTGGAAGATATTCACTCCATACGGCAAGAGCATCTCGGGAGTTTGAAGGCGCAGGGGCTTTCCCTTGTAAGACAATCCAATAATCTTTCCTCCGTGGTCAAGAACTCGGGGAGGGCGGAACTCAATCAGTTCAGGATTGAACTCCTCCTTAGTAGTGCGTCCATTTTCGGTATTGAGTACAAAGGCCATTTTATCGCGTTTCTAGTCTGGTAATGTATCCAGTATAGGTATGTTGGCCTTAGACCCCCATGCGGGTCGGCTTCAATTCTAGTCCGTCTAGGGTGCGTCTATCTCCACAAATCAATCTAGATTATCTCCAAGGGGCATTTCTAGGGGTTTCATTGGTTTTGTATTTTATAGAATATTAACTTAATGGAACAAAAATGAAATCATCTTTCCCATCATTCAATCATCCAAAAGAATGCATTTTGTAAGACCCGAGTTCCATTCACTACCTCCACATCCACCTCCACCACCGCCACCACCACCCCGACCCTTGAAAGAAGAAGGTGGGTTGTATTGCCCTGTTGTCAAGGAGATATTCAGGTAAGATTTAGTTCCATCGGCACTGACCCAGAGATTCTGGATCTTTGCTCTTCCAGTAATCCTCCCACCACGCTTCACTCCCGTAAATGGAATCCTCCCTCCACGCCCCCCAGAGGATTCGCAAAAGGTCTCGTCGCCGGTTGTAAAAGGAGGATGCTCCCGATAAAACCTTAGACGGAGACGAGGTTGATATTCAGGGTTTGGTTGGATCAACAATGGACGAATGCTAGTTTCTCCACGAGGAAATCCGGGAGTTTCCGTCTGGTATTTTTTAATGAGTTCATTGCAACGGGTTTCTAGTAGATTGAGGGTCGTTGGATCCAATCCACACTCCTTTCCGCCGACAGATACATCAACAGATGTTTCATCCGCATCAAACACAATAGGAGTATCTTTGAGATAAAGGAATACAGAGGTTCGGGAACCTCCTCCTCCCCACGATAGAGGAATCGTCCATCCTGCGCCGGTTCTAGTAGGAGCATTCCCATACAACAAACTCCATTCACGAATGGAGAATACTTCATAAACACCCCCAGAATGAGTGATAATTTCCATTCTACGCGTTGCCGACTGACCGACAAACCGACGTGTACTAGTACAGCCTCCTTTGGATAGAGTTAATGTAGTGTCAGTGTAACCAGGGTGTATGTCGTTCAATTACACTCTACCCTCCCGGTGTGTCGGTTGAAGTGGACGGCTTAACCGGTTTCCAAGTGTATCTCTATAGTAGAGGAATATGGAATCAATCAATCCCCGCGAGGATATCACTAATGACTCTGGCGATGGTCTGTCAAGCAATATGAGAACCCTGTTGAATGAAGTATTTAGCAATGAAGTTTCACTGGAAAGTGACGAAGATTCTGGAGAGATTTTTACTCCAACAAATCTACGCACACCTCAACCAGAACCCCGGCGGATTAGTCGTAAAATGGCGGAGAAAATTAAAATGGGATATGTGCGTCCAAAACGACAGGTTCTTCCAGATACAACGCAGCTCACTATTAAACATCTGCTCAACTTTATTCCATTTGACCGAAAGGTGTCTCCGTATATTATTCGCAAGGGGGCCTTTCTAAACACCCTCCATCGGCTTGGTCACAAGGTATCCAAATCGGGAAGCCTACAGACTTTACTGGATAAACTATTGGAGGTTCTTGACTATCAAACGCATTTTAATACACTTGTAAAAAGACTGACAACATTTCAACGAGTATTTCGCGTGTTTCTCAAAAGTATTAGTCGGCGAATCCAAGGACCAGGTATTCCCGTGTCTCGGTGTGTGAATAGTGAATGTCCGTTTACACTGGAAAATCTCTCTGATATTCCTGCTGAAAGAGTTATGACCTGGCGTGATGGAAAAATCTATGGATGTGATGGAGAAATGTTGGCAAAGGCGATCCGTGATTCAATCTCCTATCGGTATCATTCTACGATTGAACGCATGCAGCCAAATGAAGAAGTCGCAGGAACGGAAAATCCATTCACACGTCAACCCCTAAAAGCAGAACTCATTCATCGTTGTGTGAAATTCTGCGACTTTCATAAACTGGAAAAGTTGTTTAGAACAACGACACTACAACAACAGGCACGACGAGTTGCGTCTGTGTTTGCTAGTGAAGATGCTTTCACTCCGCCAAGAGATCTTACCCTTCGTACAACTGTACATCTTGGGGCAACACTGACTTCCATTACCGGTCCACCATCGGAGTTGGCTGATTTACTGGATGCGGAGGATGATGAATATTTTGACACCCCCGCAAGAAATCGGCGGATTATTGGGAGACGTCGTTTTATTCGCCCTCGCATTGCTTCAGGAGGTTCTCCTGTATCAGAGAGAGAACCTCCCACAACACCCCCCAGTCTTTATACTGATACTGAGCCCGAGGGTGTTGAGGAACCCAGTCCGGAAGAAATCGTGGAGAGACAAATGACGCGTATCACTACATCGCTTGGATCAATTCACAGCATTGAGGAGGCAATTTCAGAGAACCTCCGTTCGTTGGATTTTTATACACCTATCAACATTATGTCGGTGCCACTTGAGAGAACACGTAATCTTGTTCAAAATATACGGGAGAAAACGATTTCAATGGAACATCTGCGCGTATTTATCCAATATATTCGGGTACATATGGTTCCATTAATGCGTGAGGCAGCAACGATTTTTTCAATCCCATCCCTCCACGGGCATTTTATTCGGGCGAGCCGAGGAGAAGGAGTGGATACAACCATATTTTCTCAAATCCGCAGGGGATTGTATATTAACAGGATCCACTCTCACCTTGAACGCGCAATTCTCCTTGACTACGCATCGGAAAACATTACAATGCTTCACATCCAAAATATCCTTCCAGTCGTATCAGTATTGGTAGAGTTTTGGACAAAGTTCCTTGATGTATTTGGAGTGTATTTCATATATGGGGCGCGTTTGGATGCCACTGGGGAAATTCTTCCAGTTGAAGAACGTCGGTCATTGGCGATTTCGTTGATTTCCATTTTATTCCACGGGAGGTTCCTGGGGCAGGAATTTGAATGGGCTTCTATGATATAAACTCCGGACACTCACTATGGGACTGAATCGATGGGGTGGTGGTTGATTGATTGATTGGTTGATTGGATCGATTGATTGGTTGATTGGTTGATTGGTTGATTGTTTTAAAATGAGTTTGTCTCCGGACACCCCCTCGTTACCCGTAATGGACTTGAGACGGTCATGGGGGCTTAAGGACAGCGTGATACTATAGTATAGAACCGCGTTTGAACAATGGCCAAGAAGATCGCTACCACCACAGAGACGATGCCCGCTAACACTACCCCCGCTCCTGCCCAGGCTACTGCCCCCGCCACTACTCCGGCCCGCCGTGTCCGTCGCGCCAAGGCCGATGAGCCTGCCGCTGCGGAGTCAGTTGCTGCCCCGGTGGTTGCTGCCCCGGTGGTTGCTGCCCCGGTGGTTGCTGCCCCCGGTTCTTCTACGGAGGCCCCTGCCCCGGAGGTTGTTGATGCTGCCGGTGTTGATGCCCCTAGTGAGGAGGATGCCCTCATCCGTGAGCTCACGGATGCTCTTGAGCAGGTTCGTGCTGAGAAGGTGCGCCTCACGGAGATTGGCAAGAACCTTGCCACCCTTGTTGAGAACCTCGTGAAGAAGACCACCAAGGCTCTTCGCAAGAACAACAAGTCCCGCCGCCAGCGTCGTAAGGCCAGCCCCAACTCTGGTTTCCAGAAGCCGGTTGCCGTGACGAACGAGCTCTGCAAGTTCCTCGGTCGCCCTGAGGGAACCCTCATCAGCCGCACGGAGGTGACGCGTATGATCCGCGATTACATCAAGGAGAAGAGCCTCCAGAATCCTGAGGATCGCCGCATCATCACCCCGGACGCTCAGCTCACTGGTCTCCTCCGGCTTGAGAAGGATGAGAAGCTCACATACTTCACCCTCCAAAGCAAGATGAACCACCTGTTCGTCAAGGCTTAAACCTGATTTCCTAGACAATTTTTCTATTTAGACTTAAATACATTTGAATGTATTTTTGTCTAGAGTAAGTTTAAAAACTCTTTCTAAATATTTATCTGTTTATAGAATGTCATCATTAGGATTCATTATTCTAAGACATGTTACAAACAGAAGAACAGGGAATTATTGGAAATACTCCTATAATTGCATTCGCAAGTTTTATCCTTTCAACAATATCGTAATCATTGATGATAATTCCAATTATGAATACATTAATGTAGAAGATGAAAGCAGACTTGTAAATACATTTATTCTTAAATCGTCTTTTCCGGGAAGAGGAGAGCTTTTACCATACTATTACTTTCTTCGTAATAAGTTATTTGATGTTGCCGTCATTTTACACGATTCAGCGTTTATAAATCGCTTTATTGATTTTAAATGTGACACATATAAGTTATTGTGGAAGTTTGATCATACCTGGAATGTTCCCGAAAATGAACTACGTCTTCTCTCTGTTTTTAACAATAAAGATATCATAGATTTTTATCACTCAAAGGATCTCTGGAATGGGTGTTTTGGTGTCATGACTGTAGTAAATTTCAAGTTTCTTGAAATGATAAACTCAAAATATGACTTATCAAAGTTATTGAATCTAGTCAAAACACGCGATGATAGAATGGCTCTGGAACGAGTGATCGCATGTATTTTCCAGAAAGAATCACCAATGGAGTGTATGTTTGGAAACATTAAGGATTATTGTCAATGGGGGGGAACAGATGTTGAAACGTATTCACATCTACCAATCATTAAAGTCTGGACTGGTCGGTGATTTTTTTATTTTTTCTAAACCGCGTTTATTTTTTCTGTGAAAGGGTATAGTGAAGATGCCTGAACTTGCCGCTGCCCCCGTGTCTCTTGAATCCAAGCCTCGCCGCCACCACCGTACACACAAGAAGCATCATGCCAAGAAGCACCACGCCAAGAAGCACCACAAGACCCACCACCGCCGGCGCCACCACAAGCACTAAACTCCCGGACGGATCCAGGCTTTTTGTTTTGTTTCCATCGTAAGATGTCATACATCTTCCCATTGAAACCCTTTTACCACTTCAATCAATCGTTCATCCACGTTCAATCGGCATCATCATCTTTACACAAACGACACCACCGGACACCTCGTCCATAAACCCCTGGTTCTCTGGACCATTCTCCTGCTCCATCTCCGGACCCTCCTACCCGAAACAATGCTGCATTCCAAGGAACCTCATAGAACCATTCGTGCCCCCGGATCCACGGCTCTTCACATTTATGAATACCCCCGGACTCATCTTCCTTCCACTCTGCGATTGGCAAAAGTCTCACTAGTAACCCCCCTGGACCCACTGTTTCATTTCTTCCAAGTGGAATTCTCAGAGGCCATCCATCATATTCAATCTTGACAGATATACTTCGGTCTTCCAGTAGTTTCCAAGGCACTTTGATTCTAAGAACCTCCTTTTGTTCCCCATCATGTTGGTTTAGCATTCGTTTCCCCCAGCGTCCTGCCCATCGCAACCACTCCCATAAAACCTCACTATCCATACCACCATCTCTCCCAATCCCATCTCCATCATCCCCAACCCCGCCCCCACCATTACCCCAATTCCCAGCCCCATCACCACTCCCTTTTTCCCGGAGTGTTTCATATGCTTGATACATTCGCTGAAACTCATCAGCATCTCCTCCGTGATCAGGATGGAGTTTTCGTGCCTTTTCCAGAAATGCCTTACGGATAACTCCTTGACTGGAACCTACTGGTATTCCAAGATGTTCCCACGGGCTGTAACTACTTCTTTTCGGGGGCGACCCCGCCTCCCTTTTGTCACTTCCACTACTGGAACTGGAGGTCGTTCCTTTGGCATTATGTCTGTCATTACATCTTTGTCCTTGGGCAGTTCCCTCACTACTCTCCGTACTCTTGGGGGTTTTCTCACAATTGCCGATGAAACCATCTTCGTCTCCTTCCGGTCCTTCCGTTTCATCTGTATCCATTGATATGCGATTGTCAGTATATTTATCTCCTGATAGGAAAACTTAAGTGCGTCTGCGTACCGACACCACGCAAGTATCGTTTCCTTCCGCGCCTCGCTCCCAACTGGATGTCGCTCCACTTCTGGCTGGAATATCGCATCCAGAATCCGGAATGCCGGTAAATCAGCTAGCCACATATTCCTCGCATCATCCCAGTCACGAGGCTCCGGCAATAAGTTTGGTTCCTCATCAGGTTCTCGGTGAATCATTGTAATACACCGACTTTCCAGGGAACGCTCCAAGATTGTATCCGTGGCAGATGTTAGGATAAATCGCACTGAACGATAATCGTCTTCTAGATGCTTTCTTACAATCCGCTGATTTGCGGGGGCTAGGATATCTACGCAGTGAATTACAATGATTTTTGTTTGACGCGTGAGACCCACCCCTGTTTCCGCAAACCTTGAAAGGAGAATATCCCACCATTCCGCATTGATATTACGATATGGATGACAATGGATCTGTACACCCCACTCCCATCGTGTCACTGAAGCAGGACGCAGTGTTCCCATATCAATCTCCTCATGTGAACCCCTGTCGTGTTTCCAAGTAGAACCCAGGATATGTTTAACATATACAAGGGTTTCCGTAGAAGTCAAGCATCCGCGAAGTAATATATTTGGAAAATCCATTTTCCACCTAGCAATCATCTCTCAGTTATCCATTAGGTCAATCATATTCTAGTGATTATGAAATGGATACAATCACGTTGATTAAGAATAGCAGCAACATAATCCCCATCGGAACAATATATCGCTGTGTAGCAGGCTCCATTAAGAATGGAACAAATATCATCGCAGCCACAACTAACCAAATAAACGAGGCTGCTAAGAGTGTTGCTGTAATAGTTCCGGGTGTAGCCATCTCCCTATCTATTCATTATCCAGGAACATTCTCCCATTCTAATACTCTCAAAGGGGGTCCTGGGGAACCTTAAAATGAGTGTATTTGGGGAACATTGGATGACCCTTAAAATGAGTGTATTTGGGAACATTGGATGACCCTTAAAAGGACCCTCCCCCAAACCCTTAAAAGGAGGGGGGTCCTGGGGGAACCT
>Ga0172372_10011456_pt1 | contig 11269 bp, 8 predicted proteins | sample LakKiv5m_2_FD_114544 | JGI IMG/M metagenome (GOLD analysis project Ga0172372, IMG submission 114544) | Freshwater microbial communities from Kabuno Bay, South-Kivu, Congo - kab_092012_9.5m | ecosystem: Environmental > Aquatic > Freshwater > Lake | place: Democratic Republic of the Congo... | reverse complement strand
CTCTTTACCATCTCCTCAGTCACAAGAATAGGGGATTTTTTACCCATCACTAAGGCAGTGGTAATTACCAAATCCGCTTCCTTGATTTTCTCACGGATCAGCTGTTGCTGCTTTTCCAAGTATTCTGCGGAAACTTCCCGTGCATATCCTCCTTCGGTTTTTACACCCTCTACTCCTTCTACACTGAGGTACCTACCTCCTAGAGATTCGACTTGCTCCTTCGTTTCAGGCCGCACATCAGTACATTCCACCACCGCTCCCAACCTTTTGGCTGTCGCAATGGCCTGCAACCCTGCCACTCCAGCGCCAAAAATCAAAACCCGAGCAGGTGTAATGGTTCCCGAAGCAGTCATGAGCAAGGGAAATATTTTACCAAGGTAATTTGCCCCGAGTAGCACTGCTTTGTATCCTGCAAGGTTGGCCTGCGACGAAAGCGCATCCATTTTTTGTGCCCTAGAGATTCGCGGAACGGCATCCATTGAAAAAGTGGTGATGCGCTTCTTATTGAAGGCCTCCAAAATCTCAGGATACTGGTAGGCATACATGTAGGAAATGTATCCCGCATTCTCCTTCATTTGTGCGATTTCTGCTACCGTTGCCAAATTGACCTTTAGCACCAAATCTGCGACCAAAGCCTCTTTAGAAGTACCAATTGTCGCTCCCGCAGCTTCATATTCTTGATTTGAAAAAAATGATTTTTCACCAGCACCAGACTCCACTACCACCTCAAATCCCTTTTTTCGAACAAGCTTCACCACCTCTGGGCTCAAGGCCACTCGGTTTTCATATTCCTTGGTTTCTTTAATTACGCCGATGATCATGGATTTGAATTAATCTTTAGGTTGATGGGGTACCGAACAAGAATACTTAGTAACTATTCACCAGCACTTTGGCCGATAGATTTACTAAATTTTCAATAGAATGCAGTTCTAATGAACGAAAACTTTAGAATAGAAGAAAATTCATTCACATATTTTTAAAGTTAGTTGAATTCTTTTTCTTTTGTTTTTCTAACCACAAGCCTACCTAAAAGTTTAAATTCGAGTGAATTGCGGAATTTTTGATTTTTTCTTTGCCTTTCACAAAAATCAAAAGCAACTTGGGAAATAATGAAGGCGGGTAAGTAGAAAACGTGTTTTGGGAAGAATTCCCACTCGAACACCCAATCCTTGATCTAGCTAGTACCTGTTTCCTTTGTCAATGACAACACCCATGAAAAAAACTGAAACCCAAACCTCCGGTCAATCCAGGAGAGATTTTATCAAAAACGCGGCAATCGCCTCTTCCTTTTTCATCGTTCCCCGTCACGTACTCGGAGGCGTGGGATTCATCTCACCTTCTGATCAGCTCAACTTGGCTGCAATTGGCGCTGGAGGCAAGGGAAAAAGTGATATCCTCAATGCCTCTGTCAATGGCAGAGAACGCGTCATAGCCTTGTGCGACGTTAATTTTTCCGGCACCGCCAAAGATTCGGTTGCCAATTTTCCAAAAGCAAAGCTCTTTGCAGATTACCGCAAAATGCTCGAGGAGATGAAGGATATCGATGCGGTCACCATTTCTACTCCAGACCATGTTCATGGACCTGCAGCGAAGTTCTGCATGGAGCGTGGCAAACACGTCTATGTGCAGAAACCAATGACCCACAACATCCGCGAAGCACGCCTTCTCACCCAGATGGCAAGAGATAAAAAGGTGGTCACCCAAATGGGAAACCAAGGAGCTTCCAACCCACTCATGGACATGATCAAAGGCTGGATGGATTCCGATAAAATTGGAAAGGTTTCCAAGGTTCAAATCTGGACCAACCGTCCCGTTTGGCCTCAAGGAGGCGCCTTTCCGAAAGCAGACCCTAGCAATAAGCCCACAGATATGGAATGGGACCTTTGGCTAGGCCCTGCCCCTGAAATTCCTTTTACTCCCAACTTGCACCCTTTCAACTGGAGAGGCTGGTGGGATTATGGAACAGGTGCACTAGGAGACGTAGGATGCCACCTTATGGATATTCCTTTCCGAATGCTTGGCCTCCAGTACCCACTTGATGCGGAATGTTCGGTAGGCTCGGTCTATTCCCAAATGTGGACTCCCGACTACAATCCAGCAGGCTGCCCAGCTTCCTCCTTCATCACCTTGCATTACGGCGCAACAGCCAAGAATGCAGTTCCTCTGGAAATGACCTGGATGGATGGTGGAATTCGACCTTCCCACCCAGACATTATTCCTGCAGACCACGATCTTGGCGGTGCCAACTCGGCCAATGGAGTCATGATGATCGGTGAAAAAGGTATCATTACGCACAACATCAACGACAGTTCCCCATTGATGCCGAAGCTTTACCTTTACGATGGTACCAAGGAATTTGGTCCTGACCGCTTGGAAAGCACCGAGCCTGAATATGGACACCAACGAAAGTGGGTGGATGCCTGCAAGGCTGGCTTTGGCTCCAACGAACACAAGGGACTCACCTCTTCCTTCGACTATGCAGGGCCGATGACCGAAACGGTATTGATGGGCAACCTAGCTATCCGAAGTTTCATGCTTCGTAAACCAAATAGCAAGGGACAGCAAGAATTCTTTGGCCGTAGAAAGTTGCTCTGGGACGGTGAAAACATGCGCATCACCAACTTGGAAGAAGCCAACCAGTTTGTCGGCCGAACCTACAGAGCAGGATTTGAGGTTTAATTCGCCTAAACCGATAGAATTTAACCGTGAGACAAGTTCTCACGGTTTTTTTTTGCGTATTTTCATCCCTACATATCGTAAAATTTCAGTGCATGAAGGCCATAGTCTTTGAATCCTTTGGGCAAGCCCCAAAGGTCACCCAAGTACCCGAGCCAGATACGCCCGAGCAAGGCATTCTCCTTGAAGTGAAGGCCTCTGGGATTTGCCGCAGTGATTGGCATGGATGGATGGGACATGACCCCGATATCGTACTACCACATGTTCCAGGACATGAATTTGCAGGAGTCATCCTCGAGGTGGGCAAAGGCGTTAAAAATTGGAAAGTAGGCGATCGGGTCACCGTCCCCTTTGTTTGTGCTTGTGGCATCTGCCCGAGTTGCCATAGCGGAAACCAGCAGATCTGCGACGATCAGTTTCAACCCGGATTTACGCATTGGGGTTCCTTTGCGCAACGCGTGGCTGTACACCGGGCAGACAGCAACTTGGTAGTGCTTCCCGACTTCGTTAGTTTCGAAGCTGCTGCAAGTTTGGGGTGTAGGTTTGCCACTTCCTTTCGTGCGGTAGTGGCGCAAGGCAAGGTGTCTGGGGGACAATGGGTGGCCGTCCATGGATGTGGAGGGGTGGGCTTATCAGCCATTATGATTGCTGCTGCGCTAGGCGCTACGGTCATTGCGGTGGATATCGATCCAGAGAAATTAGCACTTGCCAAGGCTGCAGGAGCTGCCTATTTGGTGAATGCAAGCAACCAACCCGATGTTTCAACCGACATCCTGGAACTCAGCAAGGGAGGCGTCCATGTATCCATTGACGCCTTGGGAAGTAAAGTAACTTGCTACAACTCGATTTCCTGTCTCAGGAAACGTGGAAAACACATCCAAGTTGGGCTTTTGGCAGGAAGCGAAGCCAATCCACCTGTTCCCATGCACTTGGTTATCGCCAAGGAATTGGAGATCCTGGGGAGCCATGGCATGCAGGCACATGCCTATCCAGAAATGATGCAAATGATTTTGGATCATAAAATAGCGCCTGAGCAATTGATTGGAAGAAGAATTTCGCTGGAGGCAGCAGCAGAGGCCTTGATGCGCATGGACTCCTTCGAAGAAAACGGGATGGCCATGATTACTCAATTTTAAACAAGTAAAGGATCAATGGAAAAAAATAAAAAACGCTGGTTTATCCAGTCCGTAGCAGGATTACTGCTCACAGGCGCTGGACTATCCACTTGCATCCATGCTGGAGTGGAAAAATTAGGGGGAGAAGATTGGTTTTATACAGGCACTTTGGGACTAGTAATTTTTCAAGCAGGCCTCAGCTTGGTCATTGATGGAGTACGGTACCGATGAGTAGCAAATAATTCCCCATGAGCACCTTTCAAATACCTCGACTACCGAGCGTTTTTTTGTAACCTGGATAAAAAAGCAACTTATTTTCCATTGATTACTTATTTTTAGCAACTTGTTTACTGTTTTAAACCTTTTACACCAAATCAAGTCTAAGGAAAAAACCAAAACGCACATGATCAAGAAAATTACCCTCGCAGTGGTGGTCATCTTAGTGGCCATCCAGTTTGTTCCTATGGAAAAAAATGATTCGGGAACCAACGATTTTGACATCACCAAAAATTACCAAGTTCCCGAACATGTCGCTACAATCATGAAGGGGGCTTGCAATGATTGCCATACCAATACAACCAAATACCCTTGGTACAGCAATATTCAGCCGGTAGGCTTTTGGCTCAACCACCACACCAACGATGGGAAAGGGTATTTGAATTTTTCCGAATTCACCTCACTTCCGCTTCGGGTGCAAAATCATAAGTTTGAAGAGATCATAGAAATGGTAGAAGAGAAAGAAATGCCACTCCCATCTTACACGTACCTGGGCCTACATCCTGAAGCCAATCTTTCCGATGCCAACCGGAAAGTGTTGGTAGATTGGGCCAAAGAACAAATGGCGCTACTTGCAGCCACACATCCTGCAGATAGCTTAAAGATGAAGCCCAGACCAGCAGCTTCTGAATAATAAACTTTCATTTGATTAGACTGGGAAAGGAAAATCCCAGTCTATTTTTTCCTACCCTTCTTACCATGAAAAAATTTTCAGCTACAGAAGTCCGATGGGGAGTGCTAGGCGTGGGCAAAGTGTGTGAACTCAAATCTGCACCGGCGATGAACACGATCTTACGCAGCAAGCTAGTGGCTGTTATGCGGCGAGATCCAGAAAAAGCCCAAGACTATGCAACGCGTCATGGCATTCCCAAATGGTATAGCAATGCCGCAGACCTTATCCAAGATCCAGAAGTCAATGCCATTTACATTGCTACACCTCCAAATGCCCACCTGGAACTCACACAACTGGCCGCAGCAGCGGGAAAACCAGTGTATGTGGAGAAGCCGATGGCGCGAACGTATGCCGAATGCCTGCAAATGATTCAGGCCTGTGAGCAAGCAAGTGTCTCTCTATTTGTCGCCTATTACCGAAGAAAACTTCCTCATTTTGTTAAAATCAAGGAGCTCCTAGAAATGGGTGGAATTGGAGATGTGAGAACGGTACATATCAACCTGAAGCAAGTCCTTACACCCAACTTGGTGAGCAACTCTGAAGAAAATTGGCGCGTCCTTCCCGAAATCGCCGGGGGCGGTTATTTTTACGATCTAGCCTCCCACCAACTGGACTTACTAGACTTCTTTTTTGGCAAAATCACACATGCAACGGGCTTTTCTACCAACCAAGCGAAGGCTTATCCTGCCGAAGACTTGGTAACAGGCAGCTTTGTCTTTGAAAACGGGGTAATCGGTACTGGAAACTGGTGTTTTACCAGCTCAGCCGCATCAGAAATCGACGAGATCGTGATTGACGGATCTAAGGGGCAAATTCGTTTCGCAACATTTGGAGAAGGGGCATTTGCCCTTCTTCGACCGAATCAAAATCCACTTCATTTTCACCTAGAACTTCCCCATCACATCCAACGACCCTTAATCCAAAGTATCGTAGAAGAATTACTTGGCAATGGAAATTGTCCCAGTACCGGAATCTCTGCAGCACGGACCAATTGGGTGATAGAGGAATTAACCAAAACAAGAATTGTTTAAAGAAATCAAATCAAAATCAACTCTATTTTTAGTTCTTTACTCCTGCTTTTACTTAGATTTAAGTTCGATATATCTTGTTATTAAATGAAAAGAATTTTTCTTATCCTGCTATTAATAAGCACACTTAGTGCGAATGCCCAGACCTTTGACTCTTCCCTTCCTATCAAATACCGAAACATCGGTCCATTTAGAGGAGGAAGATCTGTCACAGCCACAGGAGTTCTCCAAGACCAGCTGACCTATTACTTTGGTACTACGGGTGGAGGACTTTGGAAGACCAGCGATGCAGGTCAACACTGGGAAAATATCTCGGATGGCTTTTTTGCCACCAGCTCTGTTGGGGCCGTAGCGGTAGCCGAAAGCAATCCCAACATCGTCTATGTAGGTATGGGTGAACATGCACCTAGAGGGGTCATGACCTCTTACGGAGATGGGGTTTACAAATCCACCGATGCTGGAAAAACCTGGAAAAAATTGGGTTTGGAAAAGACCCAACATATCTCTCGAATTCAAATCCATCCTAGCAACCCGGATGTACTTTATGTAGCGGCCCAAGGAGCCCTACATGCTTCAAACGAGGACCGAGGGGTATACAAAAGCATCGATGGAGGCCTGACCTGGAAAAAAATCCTATTTGTGGATCACATGACAGGCGCAGTGGAACTATCCATGGACATGAACTACCCAGAAATCCTCTACGCCGCCATGTGGGAGCACCAGCGTTTTCCTTGGCAAGTGAAGTCTGGAGGCCCTGGATCTGGATTATACAAATCAACCGACTCAGGGAAATCCTGGAAAAAAATTCATAAGGGCCTGCCCGAGGAAAAAGGGAAAATGGCCATCTCTGTTTCTAGAGCAAATTCCAGCAAGGTCTACGCCTTGATTGAAAGCAATACTGAGAAAGATTTAGGGGGATTATTTGTGTCCGAGGATGCAGGAGAAAGCTGGTCCCTAATCAACAAGAGTAACCGATTGACGCAACGCGCTTGGTACTACATCGAAGTCTTTGCCGATCCAGTGAACGAGCACAAAGTATATGTGCAGAGCGCTCCATTCCTAGTTTCTATTGATGGAGGAAAAACCTTTGAAGATATTTCAGGCCCACATGGGGATTACCATGACCTTTGGATCAATCCCAAGAATCCAAACAACCTAATCCTAGCTGACGATGGTGGAGGATCCATCTCCTACAATGGCGGAAAAACTTGGTCTACGCAGAGCAACATGCCTACGGCACAGTTTTACCGAATCAATGTAGACAACCAGTTCCCCTACCGCATCTATGGTGGGCAGCAAGACAATACTTCCGTAGTGATTTCTAGCATAGGCCTAGGCCGTGGAGGAATTACCCAGGAGCATTGGAACAATTCTGCTGGTGGCGAGTCTGCCTTCTTGGCCTTTGATCCAACTAATCCCCGCTATGTGCTTGGAGGCAGTTACCAAGGTACCATTGAGGTCTTGGATATGGAGACGCAAGGCTCCACCAACATCATGGCTGCTCCCATCCAATACCTCGGCATGGATGCCAAGGACATGAAGTACCGGTTCAACTGGAATGCTCCAATCATCTGGTCCCAGCACGAACCAAACACCTACTACCATGGTGCGCAGATCCTCTTAAAGACGCAAGACTGGGGCAAAACTTGGACCGAAGTATCTCCAGATCTTACCCGAAATGAAAAGTCCAAGCAAGGAAAAGGAGGCGTTCCCTTCACCAATGAGGCAGTGGGAGCAGAAAATTACGGCACCCTTGCCTATGTAATCGAAAGCCCCCATGCTACAGGTACGATTTGGACTGGTTCAGATGATGGTCTGGTGCAGCTCACACGAGACAATGGGAAAACTTGGGCCAATGTTACACCCAAGGACCTAAAAGAATGCTTGATCAATGCAATTGAGGTTTCTCCACACGATCCTGCCACGGTCTATATCGCCACCACCCGCTTTAAATTCAACGACTATACCCCAGCGATCTACAAGACCACCGATTACGGAAAAACCTGGACCAACATTTCCAAAGGGATTCCTTACGGTGCTTTCACTCGCGTGGTTCGAGAGGATACCAAGGTAAAGAACTTACTTTTTGCGGGGACCGAACAAGGAATGTACCTCTCCAAGGATGGAGGACTCAATTGGGTATCTTTCCAACTCAATCTACCCGTAACTCCCATTACAGACCTCAAAGTGGCACATGATGACCTAATTGTGGCTACGGCTGGCAGATCCTACTGGATTTTGGACGAATTGAATGCAGTACGAGAAGTAAAAGCTAGCGTAGAGAAGGTTAGCCTCTACAGCCCAGAAAAAGCGCTTTTAGGCAGTTGGTATTCTTCCATGAATGGAGGTAACCTGGATGGATTTACTGGAACGGACCCTTTTCAAGGCCAAAACCCAGCGACTGGAATGGTGCTGTACTACCAGCTACCGGAAACTTTCGCAGATAGTACCGAATTGACCTTGGAAATTCACGACGCACAAGGAAATCTAGTGCGCAAGCTAAGCTCCAAAAGAAACCCTGATTTTCAATCCTACGCCGGGGGGCCATCCCCAGATCCGACACTTTCTACCCAAAAAGGAGTAAATCGATTTGTTTGGGACTTGCGCTACCCAACTGTCCCAGGAATTCCTACCGCCTACATTGAGTCTAGCTTCCGAGGTCATAAAGCCATCCCAGGCACTTACACCTTAAAATTAAGCGCTGCTGGTGTCACAGCAGAGGCAAAAGGAGAAATCCAGGATGTGCCAGGAAGTAAGTTAAGCGCAGCGGATTTTCAATCCTACCATCAGTGGATGAGCACTCTGGAAGGGGAAGTAACCCAGATGCATCAGTTAGTCAATACCGCAAAAGGATACCAGGACCAATTGAAAGATTTGGTGGGGCGCTTGGACAGCAAAACAGAATTCCTAGACCTTAAAGTAGCCGCTCAAGCACTAATCAAGGAGCTGGCTGCTTGGGATGAAAGCATGATCCAGCGTAATTCCACTGCCTATGACGACGTGGAAAACTTCCCTAACAAGTTCACTGCCAACTTCCTATTCATGATGAACCATGGTGAAAGCAGCATCCCAAGCATCAACGAAGGCACCAAAGCACGTCATGCAGAGTTGCTAGTGGAGTGGAAACCTTTGGAGACCGAAGGCAAGCGATTGGTAGAAAAAGCCATTCCTGCATTCAATGCACTTGCCAAAGAAAAAGGCGTGGGAGTACTTTTCCTCAAATAAACCTATCAACCCACTAGGAGCAGGAACTAGGAAGTTCCTAGTTCCTGCTCCTATATCAGTTAGTATTCCTCAACAAAAGAAATTGAACTCCATGCGCTACCTTCTTTTCGCACTAGTATTGATCTGTACTGCTGCCTGTACTCAAAAACCCAGCTCCGAGAGCGAGGCCATTGCTTTGCCTGTAGAAGATTCCGTTTTTACCACCCCACTCGGCAAAACCTACCCAATCCCTGATCCTAGTGAAGAAGCACTTGCAGAATATGAGGAAGCTAAAGAGAAATTCGAAGCAAGCCCCAATGATGTGGAGGCGGTCATTTGGTATGGTCGAAGAACCGCTTACTTGGGGAGGTCTCGCCAGGCGATAGCCATCTACACCGAACGAATTAAAAACTACCCTGAGGATGCTCGCCTGTACAGGCACAGAGGTCATCGCTACATCAGCATTCGGAATTACGAAGCAGCGATAGCAGATTTAGAAACAGCTGCTTCCATGATTCAAGGCACGCCAGATCAAATCGAACCTGACGGCATGCCCAATGCACAAAATATCCCCTTAAGTTCACTCCATAGCAATGTGTGGTACCATCTCGGTCTAGCCTACTACCTTACACACCAGTACGAAAAAGCCTATCAAGCCTATCTCAAGTGTAGAGACAGTGGTTCCAACTACGACAATATCGTATCCAGTACCCACTGGTTGTACATGATTCAGCAGCGCTTGGGAAATCCAGAAAAAGCAGATTCATTACTGGCCCCAATTAAAAGGGAGGGGATTGTGATCGAAAACCAGGCTTACGCAGATCTCTGTGGCCTATACAAAGGTTGGATATCAGCAGATTCTCTTGCAGCAAAGGGCGCTGGTAGCCCTTCACAAGATGCGATGCGCTATGGCCTTGCCAACTGGCATTTGTATAATGGAGATACCACACAAGCAGTGCAGTTGATGGAAGGCTTGGTGCAGGAAAAAGCATTCACTTCCTTTGGCTACTTGGCTGCGGAGAGTGATCTCCTTAAGTATTTTCCAAAAAACAGGTAGTAGCAGTTTGCGCAACTATCAAGAGGTCGTTTGCGGGGCTTTGATACTCAAGACCGCCCGATCTGTATTGTAAATCAAGGTTTCTGTAGTCCTGATTTGGTAACTAGGCTTTCCCTTTCGAGACACAGATACTAGGGCTACAATCGCTATCCCCTTAGCTACACAAAATGAATGAATACCGGCTACGGTAGTGGTATCGTTGACGACATGGCTGTGTAAGGTAACTTCTTCGTTGCCTTTAGAGAAGGCTGCCATGGCTCGTTCTGCTTCGTTGGTGTTGACAAAATGTTCAGGGGTGTTGAAGTAAACCAAATGTAGCGAGGCACTGAACAATTTGACAAAAGGAATAAAACTATCGAAAACTTGTTTGGACGACCCAGTAAAGGTTGAAGCAAAGGCCAACTTTCGAAAAGCATTGCTATCTAAGGTTTTTTTAACTGCCAATACAGGACATGGAGCGTTTCTTAGCACATTTTGAAGCGTTGACCCGATAAATTTTCCCTCGGAAAAACCTTTAACATAAGTCCCCAAAACCACCAAATCTGCCTGCTGGACATCGATTACCCTGAGAATTTGCTCGGCAGGCACACCTATTTTAACGATCACCTGGATCTCATTTTTTGAAAAAGACATCATTTTTAGGTATTCCGGAATCCGTGCAGAGGTCTCATCCAATTCTTCCTGCAGGTCAGGATAGGTTTTCCTGGCCTTTTCGGGAAGGAGGTCCCAATCAATTTGTGAAGGAATTACAGTCACAGAGATTAGTTGAACCGGGGCTTTTGCAGCAATTTTTTTAGCGCTTTGCAAGGCTGCTAACGCATATTCTGAAAAATCAAAGGGAATGAGAATGGTTTTCATGGAACCTTGGTTTAATGAAGTAGGTACCAAAGTTGCCTAAATTAAAAAGGGAAAAACTTGATAAAAATCAGTTGAAAACAAGATTTAAATTAGGTATTCAACCAAAATTAAAAGCATATTATTTATCCGCTTTATTCCCAATAACCAATGGAAATAAGGTTTGAAGCTGAAAAAGATGAGCTTTGAACCGTGGACAGCCTGTGGGCCGTGGTCCATGGTCCGTCAACAATTATCCGCAGTAATTCAAACAGATCTTAAGCCACTGGGGTGATTGCGGATAATCAGAAGATATATTCCATCTTTTGATTGCAGCGTCCATAAGCTCCGCATTCGAGTTCGCAGGATACAAAGCCAAGTCGATGGTAGAGTTTAATGGCAGCCT
>Ga0172372_10011455_pt1 | contig 11269 bp, 7 predicted proteins | sample LakKiv5m_2_FD_114544 | JGI IMG/M metagenome (GOLD analysis project Ga0172372, IMG submission 114544) | Freshwater microbial communities from Kabuno Bay, South-Kivu, Congo - kab_092012_9.5m | ecosystem: Environmental > Aquatic > Freshwater > Lake | place: Democratic Republic of the Congo... | reverse complement strand
TTGTCTACGGTACCGCGCTGGGCGAGCACTCGTTGTTCGACGGTGTGCGCAAGCTGCTGCCCGGCCACCGGATGGAAGTATCGCCCGGGGGAGCGCGGATGGAAGCCTATGCCACCATCTACGATTCACCGCCCTGCAGCGACAGCTTGGAGACCGCGGTCGGGCGCGTGCGTGAGCTGCTGGATCAGGCGGTGCGGTCGCACTTGATCAGCGACGTGCCGGTGGGCGTGTTCCTCAGCGGGGGGATCGATTCTTCGGCCCTTACGGCGCTTGCCGCCCGGCACTATGCGGGCCGCATCAAGACCTACTCGGTCGGTTTCGATTTCGACAAGGGCGTAAACGAGTTGGCCAAGGCGAAGCGGGTCGCGGAGCATTTCGGCACCGATCATCACGAGCTGCACATCGAAGGCGGGAACATGCCGGACGTGATCGAGCGGCTGGTGCGCAGTCACGACGAACCCTTCGGAGACGCGGCCAATGTGCCGCTCTATCTGTTGTGCGAACAACTGCAGGGCTCGGTGAAAGTGGTGCTACAGGGTGACGGCGGCGACGAGATCTTCGCGGGATACCGCCGCTACAACATTCTCTCTCAGGAGAAGATGTGGCGGGCGCTGGCGCGGGCCGGCCTGCCGCTGATGACCGCCATGCCCCGGGGCGAGCGTTACCACCGCCTGCACCGGTTCCTGCTGGCGCTGCGCCAGGATGATCCCGCGCTGCGCATGGCGCTCCTGCTGACGGAGGAGGCCTACGACAATCCGCCATCGCGGGTGCTTTCCGATGCGGCGCAGGCGCAGGTGCGCCCCTATGATCCCTATGCGCGATACCGCCATTTCCAGGAGCGGTTCCAAAAACTCGACCCGGTGCAGCGCATGCTGTACACCGACTGCAGCGTGATTCTGCCGGATATCTTTCTCGAAAAAGTGGACAAGGCGACGATGGCGCACAGCATCGAAGTGCGCGTGCCGATGCTCGACACGCCGATGGCACGCTATGTGATGGGCCTGCCGTCGTCGTACAAAGTGCGCAAGGGACAGAAGAAATGGTTGCTGCGCGAAGCCCTGCGCGGGCTCGTGCCGGACGATATTCTCGACGCGCCGAAGACCGGCTTCGGGGTGCCGCACGCCCATTGGTTGCGGACCTCGCTGGCGTCGTACCTGAAGGCGGTGCTGTTGGACGACAGCACGCAGCAGTCGGGCCTGTTTGATCGCCGACGGCTGGAATCCTGTATCGAGGAGCATATCGCCGGACGCCGGAACAACGGTTTCCTGCTGTATAAACTCTTGAACTTCGCGCTGTGGCGGAAGTTCTATTTTGCCGGGGGGGCCTCTCAGTGAGTGGGGCGGGGCAGGACAGGCCGATAAAGATCGTCGGCGTGGGGCCGTTGCCGCCGCCGGTGGGTGGCACGACCGTGTCGTTTCCGCAGTTGCAGGAAGCGCTAGCGGAGCTGCCGGGCGTGTCGGTGGAGACCATCAATACCAATGGAATCCGCGGCCGGGGCGTGGTGTCGCTCGTGCTTTTTCCTTGGATGTTGTTCCGTATCTTCGCGGCTGCCCGGCGGTCGGATGTAATCGCGCTGCATTGTTCCAGCACCGCGCTGCACATCGTCGGCATCTTGGCGGTGTTGTGCGCCCGGCTGGCGCGGCGACCGATTGTCATCCGAAAGTTCGGAGGCTCGGACTATACCGATCTCGCGTCGTGGAAGCAGCGGCTCGCGCATTTCGCCGTATCGCACGCGGACCTTTACCTCCTCCAGACCAAGAACCTGATGGCGCGGGCGCGGGCGCGCGGTATCGAGCGGGTGGCCTGGTTTCCCACCAGCCGGCCCTTCGATCCGTCGGCCCCTCCCGCGAAACCGCAGTGCCGCCGCTTTGTTTTTCTGGGAGCCGTGGAAGAGGCAAAGGGCATCCGCCTCATCATCGCATCCGATGGCCGTTTAGGCGAGGACGTGGTGGTCGACGTGTACGGCGTGCTGGGGCGCGATATCAGCGCGCGCGATTTCGAGGGTTGCCGGCAGGTGTTCTACCGGGGTATCCTCTTTCCCGAGCAGGTGCCCGCGGTGCTTGCCGACCACGACGCCCTGCTGTTACCCACGTTTTACTCGGGCGAGGGCTATCCGGGCGCGATTATCGAGGCGTATGCCGCGGGGTTGCCGGTAATTTGCACGCGCTGGATGGATTTGCCGGAATTGGTGGACGAAAGCTCGGGCATCCTGATCGAGCCGCGCAGCGCTGCGGCGCTCGTGGAAGCCATGCGGCGGCTGACCGAAGACGACGCCGAGTACGCGCGCGTCTGTGCCGGTGCGCTGGCGCGCCGCGGCGAGTTCTCGCTCTGCCATTGGGCCGGGCGCTTCGTGGATTACTGCCGGGAGGCGGCCCATGCTGGATAACACGCAGGAAGGAGCGGCCGTGCACGAACTGGAAGACACCGGTGAAACGACCGAGCCTTTTTACTACGAGAGCGAGCACAGCCGCGCCAACATGGCCGGACGCGCGCTGTGGGGGCTCGTGTGGCTGTTTCTGTTCCGCCCCACGCCACGGCTGTTCCGCCCGTGGCGGCGGTTTCTGGTGCGGCTGTTCGGAGGCAAGATCGGCCGCAAGGCGAAGATCGCGCCGTCGGTGAGCATCTGGGCGCCATGGAACCTGGAAATGGACGAGTGCTCCAGCCTGAGCGATCACGTGGTCTGCTACAACGTGGGCAAGGTGAAGCTGGGCAAGAGCGCCGTGGTGAGCCAGTACACGAAGCTGTGCGCGGCGAGCCACGATATTTCTCGGCGGGATTTTCCGCTGCAGACCGGGCCGATCACCATCGAGGAGTATGCCTGGGTGGGGATGGACAGCTTTATCGCGATGGGCGTGACGGTGGGCGCGTATGCCGTGGTGGGCTCGCGCTCGACCGTGATCAAGAATGTGGAGCCGCACACGGTGGTGGGCGGGTCTCCGGCGAAATTCATTAAGCAGCGCGAGATAGTGCGCGACTAGCGCGCCGCTGCGGCGGCGGACTCAGGATTGGAATCGGACGACATGAGAATCGGTATTTTCGGGATGGGGTACGTGGGCGTGGTGAGCGGGGCGTGTCTGCTGCGCGAAGGGCACGCGGTGTGCGGGGTGGATCCTGTGGCGGCGAAGGTGCGCGATCTCGCGAACGGCCATACGCCTATCCAGGAGCCCGGTGTGGCGGAGCTGCTGCAGGCGGGCCATGCGGCCGGACGACTGACGGCGACGACCGACCCCGCCGAGTGCGTAGCGAACGCCGACATGCTGTGGGTATGCGTGGGTACACCGTCGTCGTTGGAGAAGGGGCTGGACCTGTCCCACGTGGAAACGGTGATGGAGCAGATCGGTGCGGCGATGGGCGCATCGGGCGCGCGCCCGCTGGTCGTGGTGCGCAGCACCATCCTGCCGGGCAGCATGAAAAGCGTGGTGATTCCGGCGCTAGAGCGGACTTCGGGCTTGCGCGCGGGCGTGGATTTCCATGCGGTGTTTCACCCCGAGTTCCTGCGCGAAGCGTCTGCCGTGGCCGACTTCGACGATCCGCCCAAGATCGTGGTGGGCGAAGCGACCGAGGGCGCGGGCGATCTGCTGATGAGCCTGTACGATTCCTTCGACGCGCCGAAGTTCCGCGTGTCGCTCGAAGAGGCGGAGATGGTGAAGTACTGCGATAATTTGTTCCATGCCTTGAAGGTGACCTTCGCGAACGAAGTGGGGGCGATCGCCCATGCCGCGGGCGTGGATGCGCGGCGCGTGGCCGATGTGTTCTGCGCCGACACCAAGCTGAACATCAGCGCGCGCTACCTGCGGCCGGGCTTCGCCTACGGCGGTTCGTGCCTGCCGAAAGACCTGCGGGCCATCCTGCGCCACGCCACGCTGCATGCCATCCCCACGCCCATGCTGCGCGCGGTGATGGAAAGCAACACGTCGCAGATAGAAACCTTCATCGCGCGCGTGTGCGGCATGAAGCCGAAGTCGGTGGGTATCGTCGGCCTGGCGTTTAAGGCCAACACGGACGACATGCGTGAGAGCCCCTATGTGGTGGTGGCGAAGCGGCTGGTGGGCGAGGGCGTGTTGGTGCGGATCTACGACCCGAGCGTGGATGTGAACCGGCTCATCGGAAGCAACAAGCTGGCGGTGGAATCGGCCTTGGGCCACCTGAGCGATCTGCTCGTGAGCGAGCTGGCGGACCTGGAATCGTCGGACTTAATCTTGGTGAACCACGCAACGGTGGACGCCGCGCAGGTGCAGGCGTGGCTGGACAAGGGCATCCGCGTGCTGGACCTCGCGAGCATCAAGGGCGTGCCTGCGGGTGCGAATGGATACGAAGGCATCGCCTGGTAAGACGGCGGCAGCGCAACAGATTTTGGAGGCGCATTGAAGACAACCACCAAATTGATCCACCGGCTGTACGGCAGCGACGCCGGCCAGTGGTACAGCGACCATATTCTGCGCGAAATGATGGAACGGGCGGTGACGCCGGAATCGCGGGTGATGGACGCGGGCGCGGGCGCGGGGGAGAAGTTTCCCTATGATTTCCGCGGGCGCGTGAAGGAGATAGTTGGAGTAGATCTGGATCCGCGCGTCGAGACCAACGAGCAACTCGATCGCGGCATCCTTTGCGGCCTGTACGACATCCCGATCGAGGACGATTATTTCGACGTGATCTGCTGCCGCTACGTCATGGAACACATCGATCAGCCGGCGCGCTTCGCCAACGAAATGGCACGGTTGCTGAAGCCCGGCGGGGTGTTCATCTTTCTCACGCCGCAGAAATGGCATTACGTCTGCATCATCGCGCGCTTCACGCCGGATTGGTTCCACAAATTCTTTAATGAGAAAGTGCGCGGGCGCGCGAGCAGCGACACCTTTCCCACCACGTACCTGATGAACACGATGCGCGACATCAACCGTGTGATGAACGCGGCGGGCATGCGGCTGGAAGAAAAGATCCTGCGCGAGACCGTGCCGGCCTACCTGCAGTTCTCGCTGCCGACGCTGCTGCTGGGCATCGCCTACGAGCGGCTGGTGAACAGTTTCGGCTTTCTCTCCGGGCTGCGCGTGCACATTGTCGCGAAGTATGCCAAACAGGGCTGAGCCCGCGGCGGCCTACGCGCCCCGGAAGCCCCGGCATCCCGGGAAGCTGACACTGCTGTTTCACACGCTGCGCTACCTGCGGCCGGTGCAGTGGCGCTATCGCATCAAGAACACGCTGCAGGGGCAGGTGCACCGGCGCTTGCCTGCATACACCCGCCGCGCACTCCTGCGCCGCGTGCCCGCATCGATTTCACTGCGTCCTTCCATCGGGCGCGTCGCGTGGTTCGAAAAAACGCACGACGGCGCGCACGGCTTCTTCCGACCCGAAGAAATCGTCGAGCGCCGCTTCACCTTTCTTGGCTGCACGCGGCAGTTCGACGGACCGGTGCGCTGGCGCAATGCGGATGTGTCGTATCTGTGGGACTTCAATCTGCACTACTTCGAATACCTGGAGCCGCTGGCGGAACTGGGTACCGACGCATCCGCCGCCTCCACGCAAGCGCTGCTTGCGGAATGGATCGCGAAAAATCCCTGCCCCGCGCAGCCCGGGTGGCACCCCTATCCCTTGTCGCTGCGCGCCATCAACTGGATCAAGCTCTTCGTCAATCATCCGGGATTCGCGGACGATGCGGCGTTGCGCAGCCTGTACACGCAGTTCCTGTTCCTCGAGCGGAATCTCGAAGGGCATCTGCAGGTGAACCACCTGCTGGAAAACGGCCGCGCACTCCTGTTCGGCGGGTTGTACTTCGATGGCCCCGATGCCGACCGCTGGTTCAAGCTGGGGCTGCGCCTGCTGATGCAGGAAGTCGACGAGGAGTACCTGCCACACGGCGGGCACTTCGAGCGTTCGCCGATGTACCACTGCATCCTGCTCGAGGCATTGCTCGACACGCACGCCTACCTCGCGGCGGCGGGCCACGACACGGCATGGCTGGCGGGACCGCTGCGCGGCATGTGCGCGTGGCTGGAAGACATCCGGACGCCCGATGGCTGGTTTCCGTTGTTCAACGATGCGGCCATCGGCGTCAGCGCTGCACCCGATGAAGTCCTTCGCAATGCCGCGCGCATGCTCGGCTACGAACGCAAGGCGGCGCTGGCGGAAGTGCGCGACTGCGATCAGTTCTATGTGCTCGACGCCGGCGCGGTGGTGTGCGCCATTGACGGCGCGCCGATCGGGCCGTCGTACAACGCGGGGCATGCGCATTCCGACAACTTCACCTTCGAACTGTTTGTGGATGGAGCGAAGGTGGTGGCCGACGCCGGCACGTCCACCTATGAGGTCACGCCGCAGCGCATCGCCGAGCGCTCGACCGCCGCGCACAACACTGTGCTGATCAACGGCGTCGAGCAATCCGAAGCGTGGGGCGGATTCCGTGTTGCGCGCCGCTCGAATCCGGATATCTCGCACGCTGGCCGCAGCGGCGAATGCCTGGTGTTCCGCGGCCGCTACCGCAATCAGGTGGAATCGTTCCAGGAGATCTCGCACGAGCGGGTCATTGTGCTGCATGACTCCGGCTGGATGCTCGTGTGGGACAGGATTGAAGCGAGAGGCGCGATCACCGCAGAAAGCCTGTGTCGTCTGGTGCCGGAATGCGAAGTGATAGGCGCTACCGACGGCTTCGCCATCGCCCGCCCCGGCGGCGGCGCGCTGCGCCTGTGGCCCATCGGCTGCCAGCGCGCCACGCTCCGCGAAGACCGCTACGGCCCCGAGTTCGGCAAGTCGCTTCCCGCCACGCAGGTGTCGATGATCGCCGAGGGCGCGTGTCGTGTGGCGTTCGGCTACTTCATTGCGCGGGATGATGGGACATCAAAGCAGCCGAGCGCTGCGCTCGAAAGCAACACGCTCACGCTCTCGCTCGATGGGCGGGAGTTTGTGTTCGACGTTTCTGCGCTGCGTTGACGCCAGCTTCCTGTGCGCCGCAGGCGCTTTGGAGTGCGGCAGACTTGCTGCCGCTTTCCGAAGGGAGCTTGCTCCCGTCGCCGTAAGGCCGACGCGGGTCCGTGGTACATGCGACGGAAGCGAGCTTCCTCATCAAAGCGGCGGCAAGTCCGCCGCACTCCAAAGCGCCTGTGGCGCGGGGGAGTACATCACTCATTGCCGCAGAAGCCGTCTTCGGGATTTTGCTCGACGCCGCAGAAGCTGTATCCGCCAATGTTGTAGATCTGAATTCCACGCAGCAACTCGCTCAGGCTGATGACCTTGTCGGTGTTGCGGTCGATGGAATGCAGCAGGCAAGCGGGTTCCACGCCGGCGGGCGGGGAGGTGCGGTAGCCGTCCTCTGAATCGCCCGGCGTGGCCGCGCAGAAATAACCACCCGCGTTGTAAAGCTGGATCATCCGCAGCAGCTCGGTCAGCGCGATGACGAAATCCGCGTTGATGTCGGCGCTCATCACAATGCCGCCGTCTATTTCTTGCAGCAGCTCCGCCACGCTCAGCAGGCCGTCGTTGTTCGCGTCGGCCGCATCGAGATCGTCCTGCGTAAACCCCGGCAGCTGTGACTGAATTTCTCCCAGCGTCAGCAGGCCATCGCCGCTGGTTTCGGCGGACGCGAAGGTAAACAGCAATTGCCGGAATCGCTCGGTCTGTGCGTCCTCGCCTTCACCGTCGACCGTCCCCTCTCCTTCTCCCTCTCCTTCTTCTTCTCCCTCGCCCTCGCCCTCGGGAGTGCCTTCACCTTCACCCTCGGGCGTGCCCTCTTCGTCGCCCTCACCTTCGCCCTCGGCAACGCATTCGCCCTCGGACTCGCCCGGCTGCGTGCTCTTGCTGGCTTCGGCTGTGTTGCCATAAGCACCCAGGTTGACCCGCTCGCCGTGGGGTGCGGGCTCAAAGCAGAACTGCGATGACGGATCGCCCGCGTCGATGGCCGGGCTGTGCGTGGCATCAATCACAAAGCCGCCGGTGCCGCCGTTCGCCTCCGGGTCATAGCGGCCCGCGGTCGATCGCAGATGGAAATCGGCGTTCGGTGCGTCGGCGAAGAGCGGGTCCGCGGTGAAGTTTCCGGGCCCTGATATCGCCTCCTGGCTGAGGGTGTACGACGCGGACACCGCTGACGTGCCGTCCGCCGCGAAATCGTCACCGCCGTTGTTCCAGATCACGCAGTTCCGGAAGTTCGCCGTGGAATTCAGTTCCACATACACCGCGTTGCCTATCTGGCTTTCCAGCGCGATGTTGCCGGTGATGGTGCAGTGGATGATCTCCGCGTGCGACGAAGTGTCCTCGCCGTAACCGTCCACGTAGATTGCCGCGCCGACATTCGCTGTGTTGCCGTAGATGAGCTCGTGCTCCACGGTCATGGTGCCGCCGTCGTCCACGAACAGGCCGCCGCCGATGCTCGGGGCGGAGTTCTCAGTGATGATGTTGTGGCGCAGCGTGGCGGTGCCCAGCACCAGCACGCCGCCGCCCCAGCCGTAGCCCAGCCCTTCGCCGATGCGGTTGCCGCGAATGATGTTGTTACGGATCAGCGCGGTGCCGCCCTGGTACACGCCACCCGCGTGGTCGCTGTATCCGACGTTGTCCTCTACCACGTTGTGGTGGACCTCGATCGATTCCCCGAACAGGGCAATCCCCGCGCCGCGCCCGGAGACGTTGTTGCGCAGAATGTTGTCCCGGACCTCGTGGTCGGGACCGTTCAGCAGGATGCCACCGCCGGAATGCTCATACTCGGCCACACCGTTGCCCTCAATGATGTTCCGGGAAATCACCATATCGGCGATAAGTGGAAAGGTCACCGCCGTGTCCAGCTCAATGCCACGGCTACCGCCGGTAAGGGTGAAGCCGTCAATGATTGAGCCCGACGCCGCAGTAAATTCCAGAAGCACGGCCGCGGCGGTGTCCGCGGCCTCGATGCGCGACACGTTCGCGGCCGGATTCTGGCTCGAGAAATCGCCGCTGCCGCTCCCCGCGTAAGTGGCACTGGGCGCCCCGGCGTAACCGCCGCGGAGCGCAATGCGTTTATCGCTGATGACGACATTCTCGGCATAAGTGCCCGCCGCCACCAGCACCGAATCTCCAGCTAACGCCGCGTCGACGCCCGCCTGGATGGTGCGGTAGGGGTTCTGCTGCGACCCGTCCTCAACGCCCGAGGCGTTGCCGTCGTCCACGTGCACTGCGTTTCCGCCGGCCTGCGCCGCGGAAGCCACCAGTAAGAGGCCGGTCAGACAGGTGAGGAGCGGCGCGGTTCCGAAAAAGTGCGACATCGTAGAAAATCCTCCGAATGAGGTGGACGCTTCACGAATCGACGGCGCGGATTACAGCGCCGAGCCGCCAGCAGTATGCTCCGGTGCAGGTTGCCGATCAACGCCGATCTTCGCTTAGAGCGCGGCGAAGGCCTTGCGTGCCGCTTCCAGGGTGTGCGCGATTTCTTCCGGACCATGTGCCGCGCTGCCGAAGGCAGTCTCGTACTGCGACGGCGCGAGGTACACGCCGCCATCGAGCATGGCGTGGAAGAACTTCGCGTAGCGCTTCGTGTCGGATTGCGTGGCCTCGGCGTAGTTGGTAATCGGGCCTTCATGGAAGAAAGTGCAGGCCATCGTGCCCACCTGCTCCTGATGCACCGGGATGCCCTTTTCGCGGGCCATCGCGCCGATGCCTTCGGACACCTGCCGCAGGGCGTCCGCGGCGGTCTCGACGACGCCGGGCTGCTCAAGCGCCTCGAGCGTGGCCAGGCCCGCCGCCGTGGCGATCGGATTGCCCGAGAGGGTGCCCGCCTGATACACCGGCCCCTCGGGCGAGAGGTGGTTCATGATTTCGGTGGAACCGCCATAGGCGGCCAGCGGCATGCCGCCGCCCACCACCTTGCCCAACACCGTCATGTCGGGCGTGACGCCGTAGTGCGCCTGCGCGCCGCCCATGGCCGCGCGGAAGCCGGACATCACTTCGTCGAACATCAGGAGCGCGCCGTACTGCTTGGTGATAGCGCGCAAACCTTCCAGGTAGCCGGGCTGCGGCACCACGAGGCCCATGTTGCCAGGCAGCGGTTCCAGCACCAGGCAGGCAATCTCTTCGCCGCGCTCGGCGAAGATTTGCTGCGCGGCATCAAGGTCGTTGAAAGGCATGGTCAGCGTGCACGCCGCGTACGATGCCGGCACGCCCGGACTGGTCGGCGTGCCCAGCGTGGTCAGGCCGCTGCCGGCCTTCACCAGCAGGCCGTCCATGTGGCCATGGTAGCAACCCTCGATTTTCACCACGAGGTCGCGACCGGTAACACCGCGCGCCAGCCGGATGGCGCTCATGGCCGCCTCGGTGCCGCTGTTCACCAGGCGCACTTTTTCCATGCTTGGCACGTGCCGGATTATTTTTCGGGCCAGCAGGGTTTCCGCCTCGGTGGGGACGCCGAAGCTCGAGCCCAGCCGCATCGCGGCGCACACGGCATCGATCACGGCGGGGTGGGCGTGGCCCAGAATCAGGGGGCCCCACGAGAGCACGAAGTCCACGTAGCGGTTGCCATCGGCATCGGTCAGCCAGGCGCCCGCGCCGGAGCGCGCGAACACGGGATCGCCGCCCACGCCCTTGAAAGCGCGCACGGGGCTATTGACACCGCCGACGAGTACGGATTGCGCTTCGGCGAACAAGCGCGAAGATTGCGAGTGGTCCATGGTAATCTCCGGATAAGGGGACGCGGGCGGCTAGTGTATGCCGCCACCCGCCGCGGACTCAACGGATGGAACGGAGTAAGCGATGAGCAGGCTGATTCTCGTGCGACACGGGCAAGCGTCCTTTATGGCGGACGACTACGATCAGCTCTCCGAGCTGGGTATCGAGCAGTGCCGGCTGCTGGGCGCGTACTGGGCCTCGCACAACCAGCGCTTCGACCGGATCTACGTTGGCCCGCGGAGGCGCCACCGCCAGAGCGCCGAGGCGGCGGCTGAGGGCTACCGCAAGGCAGGAGGCGGGCTGCCGGAATTCATTGACGCACCCGGGCTGGACGAGTTTTCGTGGGGCGAGCTGATGGAATACGCCAAGCGCGATCTCTCGCAGCAGGACCCCCACATCGCCAAACTGCGCGCCGCTTTCGACGATGCCCCCGACCGGGTGGAAAAGGGCCGCACGATCCAGCACCTGGTCGAGGCCGTCACGCAGCTCTGGGTGAACGGCACCATCAGCCAGCCCAATATCGAGCCCTGGGTGGATTTCCAGGCGCGGGTACACCGCACCGTGGACGACATGACCAAGGATACGCCGAGCGGTCACCGGGCAGTGGCGTTCACTTCCGGCGGCACGGTGTCCGTTACCATCCAGCGCGCGC
>Ga0172372_10011454_pt1 | contig 11269 bp, 9 predicted proteins | sample LakKiv5m_2_FD_114544 | JGI IMG/M metagenome (GOLD analysis project Ga0172372, IMG submission 114544) | Freshwater microbial communities from Kabuno Bay, South-Kivu, Congo - kab_092012_9.5m | ecosystem: Environmental > Aquatic > Freshwater > Lake | place: Democratic Republic of the Congo... | reverse complement strand
AGCCCACGCGAACGGGTCGGCGTTGACCCAGTTCCCGCCCCACTCCACGCCGAGGGTGTTGTCCACATCGTAGGCGAGGTAGGCAATCCGCCCGTCACTGGGGCGCTCGTACAGGTAGAAGTTGTTGCGGTTTCCGATGTAGTTGTCCCAATGGCCGCACAAAATCTCGGCCGCAGCGGTCCGGAGGTAGAGCTGCACATCGAACACGGCCTCGAGTGCACACGGCAGCTCCGCATCGCTGGCGGAATGCAGCACCGTGGCGAGCCGAGCCAGCGCCGTGTAATCGTCTTCCGACCGGTTTGTGGCGAGGGCATAGACCCGCTGGTTCGGATTCCACGGGGGGGTGAATTGGTAGTCCTCTCCGTCCGGACCGGCGTACGTCAGGTCGGCCGGGTAGGTGCATTTCCAGAGGTTGCCCCCATCATCCGCATAGCGTTTGCGAATCCATTCCTCGTCCACGTGCTCGACGTGGACGTACACCCCACGGTATTCGTCGTTCACATACAGGGCGACGTGTCCGGTTCGCGGGGCCGGCAGCCCCGCTGCGCGGAACACGTCCCAAACGACCCGCGCGCGGACCATCGACGGGTCGTTGTGCTCCCCGTTCAGGTTGATTTTCTCCAAACCGTTCCACTGACGCCCCGGCACGAACGCGTTCAGATCCAGCTTGAACGACTTTTTTGCCGCGAGCCGCGACGTGTTCCCGCGCAACCGAAACCCGACCTCGGTCAGCGTATCGCTCCCTTGCGCCGTCGTCCACACCACGGTGGCGGGATGCAGGTAGTCGGACCAAACGCTGTCCGGATGCAAAATCAGGTCAAAGCCCGGACAGGTCACGCGGACAGTCGCCACCTCCTCCTGCGGAAAGGCCCCGTTCGGTACGGGGTTGCCTGTGAATTGGCCCCACAGGTTCAGTGGCACAAGCAGCGTCACCGCCGCATGGATCGCCTTCATGCGCGGTCTTCCGGTTGGAAGGAAAACAACTGTGCAGGCTTGTGGAGCACCCCGGTCTGCTTCTCGTCCAACGGCACCACGTGGGTCATCCGCTTCACGTTCTTGCGGAAGTTCCGCTTGTCGAACTTCTTGTTCAGGACGATTTCATACAGCCCTTGCAGTTGGCTCAACGTGAACTTCTTCGGGAGCAGTTCAAAGCTGACCCGGTGGGTGTCCAACGAGTCGCGGAGGGTTTCAAACGCGCGTTCCACGATGGCGTTGTGGTCAAAGGCCAAATCGGGAATTTCGTGCACGTCCACCCAGTGCACACTTCCGGCGAAGGACGCCGGTTCTGGGCGGTGTTCGTGCAAACTCACCAACGCATAATAGGCCACCGTGACCACGCGCACCTCCGGGCGTTCCCGGTAAGACAGGAGCCACGGCTGGTCCTTGAGATCCCGCACCCGCGCCGGGTCGCCGAAGGCATGAAATTGTTGCAAGAAGACGTCCCTCAGGCGCGTCAGTTCGAACAGGACCCGGCCCGCGGCGGCGTCCAGTCCTTCGTCTTTCCCGATGAGGTCGCCGGGCAAGGCGCGGAAGGTGGGACCGCCCGCTTTGTTCGGGCGTTGCTCGATGAGCAAGACCTTCAGGCCGTCGTCGTCGTAGCCGAAAACCACGCAGTCTACCGAGATGTCGAGCGAAGGATGTCCCATGCGGAGCCCGAAAATACGCCGGAGTTGCCCCGGTCCCGATTCCCCGTGTTACCTTCGCGGCCCGGATCGCAATGCCCGATGACGGAGGGGAGCCGAACACCCGGCCCCCGAGCCACAACGCACGATGAAGAAAATTGCAGTGCTGACTTCCGGAGGGGATGCCCCAGGCATGAACGCGGCCATCCGCGCGGTGGTGCGGGCGGCGGTCTTTCATGATTTGGAGGTCACCGGAGTCTTTCAGGGCTACCACGGCCTGATTCAGGGGGATTTCAAACGCCTCCATGTGCGCTCTGTAGCGAAGATTCTCGGCCGCGGGGGCACCATCCTCAAATCGGCCCGCTGTGAGGAATTTCGCTCCGTGGCGGGCCGTCGTGCGGCGTTTGAGCAGCTGAAAAAGCACGAAGTAGATGCGTTGGTGGCCATCGGCGGCAACGGCACCTTCACCGGCGCCCACCTGCTTTTTGAGGAGACGGGGTTCCCCATCGTGGGCGTTCCAGGCACCATCGACAACGACCTCGCCGGTTCGGACTACACCATCGGGTACGACACCGCTACAAACACCGTCACCGAGGCGGTGGACAAGATCCGGGACACGGCGGACAGCCACAACCGGCTGTTCTTCGTGGAAGTGATGGGACGCGACAGCGGATTCATCGCCTTGCGCACGGGCATCGCCACGGGGGCCATCGCCGTGATGACGCCGGAAACAAAGCTCTCCGTTGAAGACCTCGTGTCCATCCTTGCGGTCGGCTCGGAATCAAACAAAACGTCCAGCATCGTCATCGTGGCGGAGGGCTTCACCGAAGGCGGGGCTTTTGAAGTTGCGCGCCAAGTCAAAGCCCTGACCAGCCAATACGAAACCCGGGTCACGGTCCTTGGTCACATCCAACGCGGTGGGGACCCCAGCTGTTTTGACCGGGTCCTGGCCTCGCGCCTCGGCGTGGCGGCGGTGGAAGGCCTGTTGGCCGGAAACCGCGATGCCATGGTCGGGGTGGTGAACGATGCCATCGTCTTCACACCGTTCAACGAAGCGATTGCGGCTTCAAAGGTCAGCCTCGACGACGAAGTCCGCATCGCCCGCATCCTCTCCATTTGAACTTCCTATCTACATGAAACGCATTGCCATCAACGGGTTCGGCCGCATCGGGCGGCTTGCTCTGCGCCAACTGGTGGGCCGACCCGGGATCGAGGTGGTCGGCATCAACGACCTCACCGACGTCGCCACCCTTGCGCACCTTTTGAAATACGACAGCGTGCACGGACGCTTCCCGGGAACGGTGGAGGTGTCCGGCAGCGACCTTGTCGTAAACGGTGCGACTATTCGGATTTCTGCTGAACGCGACCCGGCGGCGTTGCCTTGGGCGGCCCTCGGGGTGGACACCGTGATCGAAAGCACGGGGATGTTCACGGACGCAGGAAAGGCCGGATTGCATTTGGCCGCAGGCGCAAAGCGGGTGGTCATCTCAGCTCCTGCAACGGGCGACGTGAAAACGGTGGTGCTCGGGGTGAACGAGCACATCCTCGCGGCGGAAGACACGCTGGTGTCGAATGCCTCGTGCACGACGAACTGCCTCGCGCCGATGGCGAAAGTGCTGGACGATGTCTTCGGCATTGAACAGGGCTACATCACCACGGTGCACGCCTACACCTCGGACCAACGGCTGCAAGACGCGCCCCACAAGGACTTGCGCCGCGCCCGCAGTGCCGCCTTGTCGATGATCCCGACGAGCACCGGTGCGGCGAAGGCGGTGGGGTTGGTGTTGCCACAGCTGGCCGGTCGTTTGGACGGTTTGGCCGTGCGCGTCCCGACTCCGTCCGGCTCGGTCACCGACCTGACGGCCGTGTTGAAGCGGCCCACCACCGCAGCAGAGGTCAATGCGGCCGTGCGTGCGGCGGCTGAAGGTCCGATGCGCGGCATCCTTGAATACACGGAAGATCCCATCGTTTCGATTGACATTGTGGGCAATACGCACAGCTGCATTTTCGACGCACAGCTGACCAAATGCAGCGGCACCCTGGTCAAGGTGTTCGGCTGGTACGACAACGAAGCCGGCTACGCGACCCGCGTGGCCGATTTGGTCGAACGCTTCTGATTTCGCCCCGTGAAAGTTCTCATCGCCGACAGCGGCTCCACGAAATGCGACTGGCTCTGCATGGACGAGCACGGCCGGGTGGAGCGCGAATTCCATACCATGGGATTCAACCCCTTTTTCCACACCTCGGACCTGGTCGAGGCAAAAATGCGGGAATCCGCAGACGCCCTGGCCTGTGCCTCGGAAGTCCAACACGTCTACTTCTACGGAGCGGGCAGCAGCTCGCCGGCCCTCTGCGCAGTCATCCAACAAGGCCTCGAGCGGGTGTATCCATCGGCACATGTCCACGTGGGACATGATTTGGAAGGGGCCGCGTACAGCACGTTTGACGGCGAGCCGGCCATCACCTGCATCATCGGGACCGGATCGAATTCCTGCTACTTCGATGGCAGGGAAGTGAGCGAAGTCGTCCCGGCGCTGGCCTACATCCTCGGCGACGAGGCCAGCGGTTCGTGGTTTGGCAAGAAGCTGATTTCCACCTTCCTCTACAAGAAGCTCGATCCGGAAATCGCAGCAGATTTCGTCGCCACATTCGGCTACACGAAGGACGACTTGCTGCACAAGGTGTACTCGGAGCCGAATGCGAACGTGTTCCTCGCCGGGTTCATGACCTTCCTCGGCAAGCACCAGGAACGCACCCAAGTGATTTCGTGGCTTGAAGAAGGTTTTCAGGCATTTGTAGACGTTCACGTGAAGTGTTTCTCGAACTACCGCGAAGTCCCGGTGCATTTCGTGGGCTCGGTGGCGTTTCACTTCCAAAACGTGCTCCGACACGTCTGCGACCGCGAAGGATTGCGGGTGGGGCGGATCATCAAACGCCCCATCGACGGGCTCGCAGAGTACCACGTCAAGTTCATCTTGCCGCACGCTTTGCAGGGATGAGCACGTTCAAGGCCTGCTTGTTCGACCTCGACGGCGTCCTCGTGGACACCGCGCGGTTCCATTTTCAGGCCTGGCTCGAACTGGCGGATTCACTCGGGATTCCCTTCACCGCGGCGGACAACGAACACCTCAAAGGCGTTTCGCGGGTGGACAGCCTCGAGTTCATCCTGCGGCTCGGCCACATGGAACTGGACTCGGTCACGAAACAGCGGCTGATGGATGCGAAAAATGCCCGCTACCTGGACTTGGTGGCGGCCATGTCGCCGGCGGATGTGTTGCCCGGGGTCGAGGCGTTTCTGACCAGCATCGCGGATGCCGGGGTGCTGCTCGGGGTGGGTTCTTCGTCGAAAAACGCAGAGTCTATTTTGCAGCGGGTGGGCCTGGCCTCTCGCTTCGCCACGGTCATCGATGGCAACCGCATCACGCTTTCGAAGCCGGACCCCCAGGTGTTTTTGTTCGGCGCCGCTGCGCTGGGCATCGCCCCGACGGAATGTGTAGTGTTCGAAGATGCGCCTGCAGGCATCGAAGCGGCGCGTTCAGGGGGCTTCACCGCTGTGGGAATTGGAAGTTCTGAACACCTCGGCAACGCGGCCTTGGTGATTCCCGGATTTGAGGGATGGACGTGGACGTCCCTGTGTGAAACGTTGAATTGAGTATGGCAGAATCAAAGGCTTCGCCGGTGGTGGAAGTGCACCCCTGGCATGTAATTGAGCGCGGCTGGCGGCCGGAGACGGTCCGCGGTTCGGAATCGCTGTTCGCCATCGGCAACGGGCGCTTCGGCCAGCGGGCAAATTTTGAAGAACCCTACAGCGGAGACCACCTGCGCGGCAGCTACCTCGCCGGGGTGTATTACCCGGACAAAACAAAGGTGGGCTGGTGGAAGAACGGCTACCCGGAATACTTCGCGAAGGTGTTGAACGCCACGAATTGGATTGAAGTGGCGTGGTGGGTGGACGGGGCCGAGGTGGATTTGGCAAAGGCAGAAGGGCTTGAGTTTGAGCGAAAGTTGGACTTGAAGGAGGGGGTTTTGAGCCGCCGTGTGCGATTGCGCTTGCCTTCGGGCGCGACGGTGCGGCTCGAGGCGGAGCGGTTCTGCTCGATGGCGCGTCCCGAGGTGGCCGCGCTTCGGGTGCAGCTTGTGGCGGAGGAAGGCGCCGCGGTGCGCGCTGTCGCGGCAGTGGATGGCAACGTGCACAACGAGGACAGCAACTGGGACGAAGCGTTTTGGCGGATGGACGGCGAGGAGCTTCCGGCTGCGGGCCGCGGGCTGGTGGCCAGTACCACCCACAAAACGGAATTTGGAACGGCCACTGCCATGGCGGCCGAATGCCGGCACCAGGGCGAACGGCTCAGCCCGCGAGGAACACAGGCTGCGGCCCGGGTTGAAGCGGCTTGGGAACGGATCGTGGGGGCGGGGGAGTCGGTGGTGGTGACGAAAATTGTCGGCATTGCGACCACCCTGAATGCGACCGCGGACGGCGTCCGGAAGGCCGCTTGGAGCGCGGTGGATGCCGCTGAAACGCTCGGTTTTGAGGCGTTGAAGGAGGAGCACGTGGCGGCGTGGGCGCAGATTTGGGAACGGTCGGACATCGCGATCGAAGGGGATGCGGCCGCGCAGCAAGCCATCCGGTTCAACATCTTTCATCTGAATGCCACGTACCGCGGGGACGATGCCCGGTTGAACATCGGGCCGAAGGGGTTCACCGGTGAGAAGTACGGAGGGGCAAGTTATTGGGACACGGAAGCCTACTGTTTGCCGTTCTTCCTGGCCAGCCACCCTTCCGAGGTAGCAAGGAACTTGTTGCTTTACCGCTTCCACCATTTGGGGCGGGCCATCGAGAACGCAGAGAAGCTCGGATTTACCTGCGGAGCGGCGCTCTATCCGATGGTGACCATGAACGGGGAGGAGTGCCACAACGAGTGGGAAATCACGTTTGAGGAGATTCACCGCAACGGTGCCATCGCGTACGCGATCTTCAATTACGTGCGGTACACGGGGGATGAGGGGTATTTGGCGAGCCACGGGTTTCCGGTGTTGATGGGAATTGCGCGGTTCTGGGCACAGCGGGTGAACTGGTCCGAGGCCCGGCAGGCCTTCGTCATGCTCGGGGTGACCGGACCGAACGAATACGAGAACAACGTCAACAACAACTGGTACACGAACTACCTCGCGGCGTGGTGTTTGCGCTATGCAGCGGACGTGGCCGATCATTTGGCGGAGGCCCAACCGGATGCCTTCGCGCAGCATGTACGGGAGGCCGCGTTTGCGCATGCGGGCGAATGCCGCGATTGGCGGGACAAGGCAGACCGGATGTACCTGCCTGCCCTCGACGGCACACGGGTGTTTCTGCAGCAAGACGGCTTCATGGACAAGGAGCAGCGCGTTGCAGCCGACCTGCGACCGGAGGAGCGCCCCATCAACCAACATTGGAGCTGGGACCGCATCCTCCGATCGATTTTCATCAAGCAGGCCGACGTGTTGCAGGGGCTTTACTTTTTCCAAGATGCCTTCGACCGGGCGACGCACGAGGAGAATTTTGACTTTTACGAGCCGAAGACGGTCCACGAATCCAGCCTTTCCCCCTGTGTGCACGTGGTTCTCGCAGCGCGGCTCGACCGGCTCGATACGGCGTACGATTTGTACCTCCGCACCGCCCGCCTCGACCTCGATGACTACAACCGGGAAGTGTACCAAGGGCTGCACATCACGTCCATGGCGGGCACGTGGATGGCCGTCGTTGAGGGGTTTGGCGGCTTCCGTGTGCGCGATGGCCGTCCGGAATTTGCGGGGAAGTTGCCCGCTGGGTGGGACGGATTGAAGTTTCGGATTGCCTTCCGCGGTCGGGAGTTGGAAGTGGAGATTCACCGTACTGGCACGAAGGTCGCCGTGCGTTCGGGCGATGCGCTCGAAGTTCGGATCGATGGCCGCGTCCAGCTTATTCCGGGTCGCTGAGCCCCCACATGGAGTTGGGAGCGCCCGGTGTGCCTCCGAACGTAAACGAAGCGGCCCAGGCGGAGGCGAAGTCGTTGTCCAGACCGATGTCTATCCATTCCAACGAAGGCCCGCCGCCGTCGGGGGCGGTCACCCAGCCGTCGTTGTCCTCGAAGGGCACCATGTCACTTTCTGAGCCGTCCGGTCGCAGCAACCGGATGATTTCGCCGGAGTTGTTGAGGCTCGCGCTGGAAGGCCATTGAAACAGGGGAATTCCGGCGGGGACGACGGTTGCGATGCTGTCGAGCCGTATGCACGCCACGGCAAATCCTTGGGGCGCAAGGACGAAGCCCTCGGGGAAGGTGCCCGTGAGTCCGTCCTGGAAGCGCCACCCGCTCAGGTTCACCGGGTACGACTCCATGTTGTACAACTCCACGAACTCCCAATCGCTGTCGTTGCCTTGAGCGGCGCTGGGGTTGTAGTGGATTTCTGAAAACCGGACCACCGGCGGGGCCGCAGGTGCGGGGCAGGAAGAGCCGTAGAGCGACAGCAGGACCATCAAGTCACCGAGGTTGATGGTGCCGTCGGCATTCAGGTCGCCGGCGCAACCCGTTTGGGCGGAGGCGGCAGGGGCCGCTGACGCCAAGATTCCGAGGAAAAGAACACGCCACATGCGTACTGGATTTGGAGGTTTAACCCCACAAAGCACGCGGCCGGTCCTGCCACAATTTCAGCGCCTTTGTGCGCGGCGGCCGGCGATTTACGAACGCAATTCGAGCGACACCGGGCAGTGGTCGGACCCGGTCACGAGTGGATGCAGGGCACAGGCACCTGCGCGCGCCATCGCGGCCGGATTCGCGAGCATGTAATCGAGCCGCCAGCCTACATTGCGCTCGCGCGCTCCTCCGCGGAAGCTCCACCAGGAATACCCGACCTCGTCCGGATGCTGCGCGCGCCAAACGTCCGTCAACTGGGCGTGGTCCAGCAACTGGCTGAGCCCGTCAATCTCCTGTTGGGTGTACCCGGGCGTGACGTTGTAATTCGCCGCTGGCCGGGCCAAATCCAGCGGGGTGTGGGCCACATTCAGGTCGCCACACACCACCACCGCTTGATCTTGACCGAGTTCCCGGATGAACGCGGCAAACGCTCGATCCCATTGGGTCCGGAAGGGCAGGCGCTTCAGGCCCTCGGAAGCATTGGGCGTGTACACGGTCACGAAATGCAACCCTGGAAACTCCGCATGCAGGACGCGGCCTTCGCTGTCGAGTTCGGGCATTCCGATGCCGGCCCGGACTGCGGTGGGGGCCACACGGGTCAGGATGGCGGTGCCGGAATACCCCTTTTTCTCAGCGGATGCGCTGTACACCTCGTACGCATTCGCGCTGGTGCATGCCCGAACCGCGGCCCGCACCTCGTCGCCGGTTGCTTTCGTTTCTTGCAAGCCCAAAATGTCCGGAGCCAACGCTTCGAACCGTTCGTTGAATCCGTTTTTCACCGAGGCCCGCAGGCCGTTTACGTTCCAAGAAATCAGTCGCATAGAGGAGAAGAGGGGGAAATGGGGAGTGCGTCCACCCCGGTGCACCAACTGCGCGCCCAGCCCAATACAGCGCCGAGGTCGGCCGCTTCTGCGTCCAGCAGGACCACCTCCATCAAATGGGGCCAATACACGTCGGGATTTCGAAACTCGTCTGCGAGCTCGTAGTTGACCCACTGCGCGCTTTCAGGACTGGGCGTCATCCGCATGCATTCAAAGAGGCCGGGCTCGGGCAAAAACCCGATGCACGCCGTTCCGCATCCGTCGGTTCCGAGTTCTAAAAAAACCGGCAAACGCACAAACCGGCCTTCCCACCGCGCGAGGTGCCCGATGGCAAAGCCAGGATACAGCCACCGCTTGAACCCGATTCCTGCCGCACGCAGCGCCGTTTCCAACGCGACCGTGGCCCGTTCGATTTCCGCTCCAGCCGTGGCCCACGGTTCAAACAGCGCATAGGGGCGCCATCCCCGGTCCCGGCCGAGGAACTCCATCGCGCCTAACCGCAACTTGTAGTCAAACAGCGGCGTGCGATCGAGGATGTACCCGGGATAGAACCACTGCCTTCCCGTGGTTTGGGCGTGCGCGATTTCCCGCAGCATCGTGTAGGTGCCCAAGGAATACGTCGCATAGTCGGGATGAAATGCTGCGAGCAGGCTCGCCAATGCCAGCGCACCCGCATCAAAGTAGCTCACCCCGATGAGCAGCTCGCCGTCGTACACCCCGACTTCCCACGTTTCGAAGGCCACTTCCTCCTGGCCTGCCGTGAAGAAATCGTTCAGAGTGGCATGCACATGGCCGCGGAAACGGCCTTGGTGGGCTCGGTAAAGGGCCTCGCGCGCGGCATCTGGAACAGCCGGCGCGGGCTGCACCTCCACACGGAAGCGGCGTTCCACCCGAGAGATGAGCTTCCGCTGCCGCCGGGAAGGGGCGAAGTCTTGCAACGGCAAGCGCACATTCACCACCGAGTTGACTGCGCCGTCGATGCACATCACATCCATGCGGTAGAGCATCGAAGCGCCTCGAAACCAACCCGCTGCCAGGAATTGGTCGTACCGCTCCGGCGCCAGCCGGTGTTGGAAACGCATGTGCACAAACATCGCGGGAGCAGGATGCAGTTACTTGTCGAGGCTCAGCAATTCCTTGAGCCCGCCCACGCTGCTCATTAGGCCCGAGGCTTCGTACGGCATGAACACCGTTTTTGAACCGGCGCCGCCGTCGCGCATCACCTGCTCGAGCGTCTCGATGTACTTGATTGCCACGAGGTATTGGGTGGGGTCGGCTTTTGTGCCGGCCACTGCTTGGCCGACCAAACGGATGGCCTGCGCTTCCGCCTCGGCGACCACCAGCCGGGCCTGCGCTTCGCCTTCGGCCCGGAGGATGGCCGCAGCTTTTTGGCCTTCGGCCTCGTTGATGTCGGCGCCTTTGCGGCCCTCCGCCTCCAGGATTGCAGCCCGCTTCGTGCCCTCTGCTTCAATGATTTGGGCACGCCGGGTGCGCTCGGCGCGCATCTGCTTTTCCATGGCCTCGCGGATGTCGACCGGCGGATTGATGTCCTGCAGTTCCACGCGGTTCACCTTGACCCCCCATTTGTTCGTGGCTTCGTCGAGGATGGCGCGCAACTTCATGTTGATGGTGTCGCGCGACGTGAGGCATTCGTCGAGCTCGAGCTCCCCGATGACGTTCCGCAGCGTGGTTTGGGTCAATTTCTCGATGGCCTCGGGCAGGTTGTGGATTTCGTAAACCGACTTCACGGGGTCGGTGATTTGGAAATAAATCAACGCATTGATTTCCGTCACCACGTTGTCCTTCGTAATCACCCCTTGCTTCGGGAAATCAAAGACTGTTTCCCGCAAATCGATGCGTTCGCGCATCTTAAACGAGGTGATTCTCCGGCCGTTCGGGCCGTCGACCGTGTACCGCCAGGCCACACTGCGCGGCTGATCCACCACGGGGATGATGATGTTGATGCCGGCGTTCAGCGTCCCGCTGTAACGCCCCAAACGCTCGACGACCATCGCCTCGCTTTGTTGAACAATCCGCACCCCCTTCACGATGATGACGAGGATGAACACGAGAAAGAGCAGGCCGAGGATTTGAATTCCGTCCATGGGGGGTGGGGTTGGGCGCGGCTGCGCCGCTGGTTTGAGTGGGAGTGGGAGGGGCGGCTGCGCCGCGGAGGGTT
>Ga0172372_10011453_pt1 | contig 11270 bp, 12 predicted proteins | sample LakKiv5m_2_FD_114544 | JGI IMG/M metagenome (GOLD analysis project Ga0172372, IMG submission 114544) | Freshwater microbial communities from Kabuno Bay, South-Kivu, Congo - kab_092012_9.5m | ecosystem: Environmental > Aquatic > Freshwater > Lake | place: Democratic Republic of the Congo... | reverse complement strand
TGTTGGCATTGGAACGTTCGTCATTTTCGTGCGAACTTGCAGCCGGTTCAGGTTGCGAGAAACCGCGGTGACCGCTTCTCGCTGAAGGCAGCGAGGCCCTCTTGGAAGTCGGCACTCAGGAACGCCTGGGCTTCGAGCTCTTCGAGCACTTCGAGATCGTCGCGAGCCAACGCCCCTGCTCGAGCAACTCGATTCAGGGCCAGCTTGTGGGCGCGCGCCGACAGCGGTGCGAGCGCGCTGATCTGCGCGGCCAGGTCGAGCGCACCTGTCACGGCATCGTCCGCCGTCCGCTGCACCAGTCCGGAATCGGCGGCTTCAGCTGCGGAGAGCACCCGTGCCGTCAACAACACGTCTCGGGCCATTGGTTGCCCGACAACCTGCACGAGTCGCTGCACGTTGACCGCGCTGATGACCACACCGAGCCGACCGGCAGGGATCCCGAAGGTTGCCGAGGGCGCAACGACTCGGAGGTCACACGCCACGGCCAGTTGCATTCCCGCACCCAACGCCGGCCCGTTGACAGCGGCGACCACCGGCGCCGGGAAATCGACGATCTCGTCGAGCATCGCTTCGAACGCAGGTCGGAACGCGTCGCCACCACCATGGGTCAAGCCGCCACCGCCACCATCGGCAGGCGGTGCCAGATCGGCGCCTGCACAGAACGCCCGGTCGCCCGCCCCTCCGATCACCACCGCCCGGAGATCTCGATTGCTGCTGAGGACTGCGCGGAGATCGTCGCAGAGAGAGGCGCTCAACGCATTACGTCGAGCGGGACGGTCGATCAGGGCCAGACCGACCGGCCCGTCCTGCCTCCAGACGATGGTGCCGTCAGGACTCATCGATCAGGGCAATGAGGTCGCCCGCCTGGATGGAGTCGGCCGGCTCGACATGGAGTTCACGAACCACCCCGGGAACCTCGGTGATGACCGGGATCTCCATCTTCATCGACTCGAGCACCACGATCTCGTCGCCCTCGGCCACGAGCTGCCCCTCATCGACGACGACCCGCCATACGCTCGCAGGGATCTCCGACCGGATCTCGTGCACGGCCGCAGCGTAGCCCCGCACCGAACCCCTGCCCCGTGTACACCCACGGTGCGATCAGCATGGGTACCGTTCACGGTGATGTGGCTTCTCGCTGTGACCGTCGCCGCGGCCACGCTGGTCGTGATCGTCACGCGTGGGAGTTGGTCGCGCTTGGCGCAGTTGCCGATTCGGGGGAGCGGTTTCTTCCTCGCCGGCTTGATCATCCAGGTCGCACTCGGGATCGTCGACTTCGCCCCGAGGCACATCGACAGTCTCGGATTCGGTCTCCTCATGCTCTCGTACGCCTTGTTGCTCACCTTCTGCTTGATCAACATTCGATTGCGCGGCATGACGGTGATCGTCCTCGGCATTGCACTCAACGCGCTCGTGATCGGCCTGAACCAGGGAATGCCCACGCGATCTGTCGGGATCGACGAACGCGGCGATCGGGTCGAGCAGACTTTCGAGCGGACCGTGAAACATCGCCCCGCCAGCGGCGACGATCTCCTCGGGTTCCTCGGAGACGAGATACTTCCGCCCAAGCCATTCAACGCGCTGATCTCGATCGGCGACATCGTGATCGCGCTCGGGATCTGCACGCTGGCGTTCTTCGGGAGCCGGCGAGACCGATCCGGAGACCGTCGTCAGACGGGAACGTCGGACCGTCGCTCCAAGGCTCGTTCCAGCACGGCGAGAACCCGACCGTCGTACACGTAGCCGGGTCCGGTGTACAACGCTTCGACCGCCCACTGCGCGTGAACGTCTGAGCCCTCGGTGAGTTCGTCGTACGCGCTCGCGACCTTGAGGATCATGCCTGCGAGCGCTCCGGTGGCTTGAGGCGCAGTGCCGGGCGGTCGATGGAGGAGGCGTTCGGCCGCCACGATCTCACCCGCGGGTGCGAGCACACCCGATGCCCGCAACATGTCAGCTCCGGCAGCCGCGACGTCATCGGGATCCAGTGCCGCACCTCCGACCGGCTCGTCGAGGCTCACCGCACCGAGATGGTGGAGCAGCGCTGCGGTGCGCAGTTCGTCGAGCTGGGCCGGCGACATGTCGAGTGCACGACCCATCTCCTCCGCCAGGTCCGCGACACGGGCAGCGTGCCCACCGCGGACCAGTCCGCCGAGTTCCGGCGCATCGGCCAGCGCGGACACGGTCTGCTCGAACGTCCGGCGGGTGGACGCGAGGAGCTCGAACGAGTACCAGGCCGCCAGGAGTGGCACCGAGAAGAGCACCGGGCCCCAGACCCCGAGGTCCCCGACTCCGGCGATGCCCTGGAATCCGACCGCCATCAGGATTCCGCCGGCGACGATGGCGACATCGGCCGAGCGGGCTGCGAGCGGAGGCCACGGCCGACGCCGGACCCGGTCGATCAGATCGGACAGGACGATGGGGGTTACCGCCGCCGCCGCCAGGGCGGTGAGATCGACCGCACGCAACGTGCCGAACTCGGTTGAGTGCACGAGTTGGTACGCGGCACCGGCTGACATCGCTTCGGCCAGTCGCTCGGCGAATCGGGCGATGCGAACCCGTACGGCGCCGGCGTGGGGATCGACCACGGCAACGACCACCTCAGCGGCAAACACCACCACGAGGGCGTGCCAGGGGTCCATGGTCACGATCACCGTCATGACCGCGAACGCGAGGGGCAAGGGAGTCCGACGGTCGGGCCGGAGCCACAAGAGCTCTCCGGCGGCCAACATGCCGGCGAGCACTGCGCCTTCGCCGAGAGCGCCGGGCCCACCGAGGACCCAGACCGCGACGGCGATCACGACCCCGCTCGCGAAGAGCCAGCCTGATCGCGTCCCGCCGGTCACCGCCCGACCGCCTCGGACTCACCGGCAAGATCCCCCAACCCGGCCGACCCGGTTCCGACGGTCGGGGGCGGTGCGCCGAATTCCACTGGTTGTTCCTCGTGCCCGGAGCCGTAGCGCTCGCCGCGCCGTCCGAGCGCCGCAACCAGGGCCTCCACGCAGGCCGGATCGAACTGGCCACCCGACTTCTCGCGGAGTTCAGCGAAGGCGACGTCCTGGCTGAGCGCCCGTCGGTACGAGCGGGTCGACGTCATCGCATCGAAGGCGTCCGCCACCATGATGATCCGCGCCTCGAGGGGGACGTCTGCTTCAGACCCGTGTGGGGCGTGAGCGAGGTCGAGACTCGGGACGACCGGCGCGAGGAAGTCGATGCGCCCGAGCAGCGTGACCGACGCCGCATCGTGCAGCCGGACCCGCTCGTACTCCTCGGCGGTGAGCTTGCCGGGCTTGTTCAGGATCTGATTCGGCACGATCAACTTTCCGATGTCGTGCATCAGGGCTGCATACCGGAGACGCTCCAGACGTCCGGGGCGGAACTTGAACTCCTCGCCCATGCAGACGGAGAACCGGGCTACTCGCTCGACGTGGCCAGCCGTGTAGCGATCCTTGGACTCGAGCGTACGAACCAGCAGAGCAAGTGCTGCGTCCTGGGCATCCCGCATCGCCAGATAGGAAGCGAAGGCTTGGCGAGCGATGAAGATCGGAGTGACGAACAACGGCACGACCCAGAGGCCCAGGTCCAAGTAGAGCTCTCCGAGCAACAGGCCCATGAGAGCGAAGGGATAGATCTGCAGATCGCCAAGCCATAGATCTCGCGCTGCAACTCGATAACTGGTGTTGTTCGCCGCGACGACAACGGGAACAAGGAGCACGAAGTTGACGAGGGAGAAGGTGAGACCAATCGGTAGGGCGGCAATCAACTGGCCGGGGATCGACTCCACGGCCCGTTCGGGAATGAGTTGGAATACGAGAGCCGCTGCAAGCGAACTGAGGGCAAAGATCGATGAATTCGTCACAACCTTTGCCCACTGGCGAGTCCTCAGGTGCTCGAGGTACAGACCACCGCCGAGGCCGACCAGCAGAGGCCCGAGAAGAGCACCTTCGCTTCGGAACACCACAACGCCCGCCATTGCAAGCATGAAGCCCGCACTGATGCTTGAGTCGTTTGGGAGCCGAACGTCTTGATTCTCTGCAAGTGCGTAGAGGCCACCGAGCACCAAGACGACTTGCCACTGGGGCGACGACCCGCAAAGAGCCAAGGCGGCAGCTAGGGAAAGGCATGTTGCCCCCAGCAATGCTGCGATAGGCCGAAATGGATCGCGCCACCAGGTCCGCATTGGAGTACTCGCAGTAGCCAAACGGATTAGCCAGGACCTCGGCCGAAGCAACGCGGGCAGCGTCGCCTACCGGATACCTCGTGACGCACCACCGGCAAGCACCAGTGTCGCCACGCTCGCCATGATCAGGCCGATACGGACGATGAGCCGCTTACGCACCAGGATCCCTCCTCTACGAGAGGTATCCACAGGCTTCGCTATGAGCCTGAGGTCTGGCGCTCCGCTTCGGGCGTGAAGCCCGGGGCATTTCGTGGCACGGCCGAGGCCCTGGCCAATCCGTCTGTCTCTTCCGCCGTCACCTCCTCCCTGCCGTCGGGACCACTGGAGTCGACACCCCGCCGTAGTACTCAGGAGTCACACAAGTGGTCATTGGGCCCTACAGTCTCGTTGGTTCCTCCCAGGAGTGCAACCCGCCCCCTGCCAACGCCCCAACTGGGAGGCCGGAGGCGGGCCCGCCGGCTCCCCCCTGTCCCTGCATCACGCCAGGTCGATCCGTAGTCTTGGGAGCCGAGGAGGGGCAGATGGACCTGGGAGCACCGGGGGCGCCGGACGACCTGGCCACGGGCTGGGGCACAGCGGACCTCCTCGAGATCGAGACCGAGCTGTGCCGGATCCCCACGGTCACCGCCGTTCGGGTCGTGACCGACGAGATCGGTCGGCCGCTCGAGTTGCACGTGCTCGCCCAACCGGGGCGGTCGGCCAAGCAGATCGTCCGCGACGTCCAGTCGGTGGCCCTCACGGCGTTCGGCCTCGAGGTGGACCGACGCATCGTGTCCGTCGTCCAGCTCTCGTCGAACGGGTCCGGGGCTCACGACCACACCGCCACGGGCACGCCGACAATCCGGCCCCGGATCGTGACCACGCAAGTGACCACCAGCGGCCGTCGGACCACGGTGCAGGTCACGCTGGCCGACGGTGACGACGACGCCAACGGCTTCGCCGAGGGGTCGGGCACCTCCACAGCACGACTCCGGCTCTTCGCCGGGGCGACGCTCGACGCACTCCGTCAACTCGAGCCCGCCGCCGAGTGTCTCGACCTCGACTCCGTGAGCACCGTCCGGATCGGCGCCCACGAACTCGCCGTCGTCGTCGTTGCACAGTCCGATCCCCCGCTCGAGCACCTCCTTTCCGGGACGGCTCTCGTACGGAGCGGCACGGACGATGCCGTCGTGCGAGCGGTGCTCGACGCCACCAACCGGCGCCTGCCCCGGCTCGTGGGCCGACCCGCCGACGACTGATCACCGGTTGCCGATGCTGCTCCAACACGCCCGTGGGACCCTTGACGTGTCGAGGCCCGTGATCATGGGGGTCGTCAACGCATCGCCGGAGTCGTTCTCCGACTCGCCCGACGAGGCCAACGCCGGCGTCAGCCAGCGCTGCGAGCAGGCGCTGGCCATGGTCGCGGCGGGCGCGGCGGTCATCGACATCGGCGGACAGTCGGCACGGACCGATCAGCCCGAGATCGCCGTCAGTGCGGAGATCGACCGGGTGCTGCCCCTCGTCGAGGAGTTCCGGCGCCACTCCGATGCGTGCCTCTCCATCGACACCTACCGGGGCGAGGTCGCCGACGCTGCGCTGCGGGCGGGCGCCGACATCGTCAACGACGTGTCGGGCCTCCGGGACCCCGAGCTGCTCGCCCCGATCGTCGCTCATCGAGCCGCAGTGGTCGTGATGCACACGCGCCTCGCCCCGAAGGTGCGCCTCCGCCGCGAGGACCAGTTCTACGCCGGCCCCGAGGACGCCGTGGCCGACGTCGTCGGATTCCTCGGCCAGCGCCTGCAGGACCTGGGCCGGGCCGGCATCGAACGGAGCCAGGTCGTCGTGGATCCGGGCCCCGACTTCGCCAAGACCCCGGCCCAGACCGTCGCCGTGCTCGGCGGCCTGGACCGGATCGCCGCGCTCGGCTGCCCCGTGCTGCTCGCGCTCTCCCGCAAGGACTTCGTGGGTGCAGCGACCGAGCAGCCCCCACGGAGACGGCTCGCCGGCACGCTCGCCGCGCTCGGCGTCTGCGTCCAGCGTGCACCCCACGCCATCCTGCGCGTGCACGACGTCGACGCGACCCGTGACTACCTGGCGGTCCTCGACGTGCTCGAGGGCCGCCGGGACCTCGAGTGGGACGCCCCACTCGCCGACCGTCTGCGCTACGACCATTGACGCCCACCCCCGGTCCGACCCCCGAGTCCGGTGACGACCCGGTCCTGCACCAGCGGCGACGCATCGCGAGGCTCGTGAAGCTCGGGAAGCGGGTCGGGTACTCGGCCCTCCTGATCGCGATCGTCGTGTTCTTCGTGGGGCTCGCCACCAACTTCCCGGCCTGGACCGTCGACGTGGTGGTCGCCGGTCTGGTCGTGGCGATCGTGGTGCTCCCCGCACCCATCGTGTTCGGGTACGGGATCCGGGCTGCCGAACGGGAGGAACGGGGCGGCCGGGCTCACTGAGGCTCCGGATCCGCTCGATCCTGGCCCTGGCCCTGGCCCCGGCCCCGAAGCGGTTCGCCGCCCCGGTCGGAGGCCATCTAGCGTGCAAGGCCCAACCCAGAGCGTCCCGGGAGGTTCGGCATGCGCTACCGCCGCTTCGGCCGGTCCGAGTTCGAGGTCTCCGAGATCGGATTCGGCGTCTGGACCCTCGCCAGCGACTGGTGGGGCCACGTCGAGGACAAGCAGGGCATGCTCCGGGCCGCCTTGGACTGTGGAATCAACTTCATCGACACGGCGCCCGTCTACGGCGATGGCGGCTTCGGTGAGGAGTTGCTGCGCGACGTGCTCGCCGCCCACCGTGACGACATCGTGCTCACGACGAAGTGCGGCTACGACATCGAGGCCGAGCGCAAGTACCCCGGCCAGTCCGAGCGGCCCCACGACTGGCGGCCGGAGTCCATCCGCGCGCAGGTCGACGGATCGCTGCGGCGGCTCGGCACGGACCGCATCGAGCTCTACCAGCTCCACAACCCCCGGATCGAGCCGATCCTGGCCGACGACCTCTGGGCCGAGCTCGAGACCCTGCGCAGCGAAGGCAAGGTGCTCGAGCTGGGGGTGGCGCTCGGACCAGCGATCGGCTGGGTGGAAGAGGGCTGCACCGCGATCCGCGACCGCGACATCGTCTCGCTGCAGACGGTGTTCAACATCCTGGAGCAGGAGCCCGGCCTCACGTTCGCCGCTGAGCCGAAGGTCGTCGACGGCCGCGTCGGCCTGATCTCCCGGGTCCCCCACGCCTCGGACGCGCTGTCGGGCAAGGTCACCCGCGACACCGTGTTCCCGCCCGGGGACCACCGGGCCCATCGCAACCGCGACAACATGCTCGACAACTTCGACAAGGCCGACACGCTCGCCTTCCTCTGGGAGGGCGCCGGGCGCACGCGCGGTCAGGCGGCGATCGCCGGGATCCTCGCCAATCCGGCGTTCACGACGGTCCTGCCGACCTGCGTCACCGTCGACGAGGTCCGCGAGTACGCCGCGGCATCGGATCTGCCGATCACCGACGACGAGCAGGCCCGGGTCCAGGAGCTGTGGCGCAACAACTTCGGGGTGGTCAACCGCTACGAGATGCCGCTGAAGTCGAGCGTCTGATCCACCCATGACGACGCGCCTCCCGGCCGACCAGCGACGGCGTCAGTTGCTCGACACCGCCTGCCGCCTGTTCGCCGACCGGGGGTTCCACGCCAGCGCCATGGACGAGATCGCCCGGGCCGCCGGGGTGACCAAGCCGGTGCTGTACCAGCACTTCACGTCGAAGCGGACGCTGTTCGTCGAGGTGCTCGAAGACGTCGGCGGCCAGTTGATGGCAAGCCTGGGCAGCGCCGCCGGCGAGGCCCCCACCGGACGCGATCGTGTGCAGGCCGGCTTCGCCGCGTACTTCCGCTTCGTGACGGGCAACGAGCCTGCGTTCCGGGTGCTCTTCGGTGCCGCGGCCCGCAACGACCCCGAGTTCGCCGCCATCGTCGACGGCGTCCTCGAGGACGTCGCCGACGCCATCAGCAACTGGATCGAGATCGAAGGGACGACCGCCCACCGCCGGGTGCTGGCCCACGCCGTCGTCGGCATGGCCGAGGCGACCAGCCGTGACGCCCTCAGCGCCGACGGATCGGCACTCGAGCCCGACCGGCTCGCCGCGTGGGTCGCCGAGCTGGCCTGGTTCGGACTCAGGGGCGTGCGGGCCGACTGAGCCGACGGGTTGCGAACCCGAGCGGACCGGGGCAGGCTCCCGGTCCCATGGATCTCGCCCAGTCCCCCGCGGATCGCGCCTTCCGCGCCGATCTACGGGCGTGGCTGACCGAGCACGCCCCGCCGCCGATGCCCCGCGAGGTGGGTCCGGACCTGCGGGCCCGCGACCTCGCCTGGCAGCGCTCCCTCCACGAGGCCGGGTACGCCGGGATCAACTGGCCGGTCGAGTTCGGTGGGCGCGGCCTGAGCCTCGCCCGCCAGATGATCTGGTTCGAGGAGACGGCCCGGGCCGGCATCTCCCACGTGAACTCACTGTTCGTCGGGGTGAGCCACGCCGGCCCGACGATCATCACCTGCGGCACCGAGGCGCAGAAGGCCCGCTGGCTGCCCCCGATCCTGCGCGGTGAGGCGATCTGGTGCCAGGGATTCTCCGAGCCCGAGGCCGGCTCGGACCTCGCGTCGCTGCAGACGCGGGCGGTGCGCGACGGCGACGATCTCGTCGTCAACGGGGTGAAGATCTGGACCAGCTTCGCCCAGGTCGCCGACCACCAGGAGATGCTGGTGCGCACCGACCCCGACGCGCCGAAGCACCGTGGCATCACGTGGCTCGTGTGCGACATGGACCAGCCCGGCATCGAGATCCGCCCGATCCGGACCCTGGTCCGCGAGTCCCACTTCTGCGAGGTCCACTACCACGACGTCCGCGTTCCGATCGAGAACGTGGTCGGCGAGATCGACGACGGCTGGCGGGTCGCCCGTGCGACCCTGGCCTACGAGCACGGGGTCGCCAACCTGGGTCAGCAGATCCGCCTCGCCCGGACCGTGGAGCGCGTCGCCGAGGCCGCTGCGGCCCGGGACTGCGACGCCGCGACGTGGGCCCGGATCGCCGACGCCCGGGCCGACGTGGCGTCCCTGCGCGCGATGACCGCGCTGATGATCTCGCGCATCGCCCGCCAGGACCTCCCCGGGCCCGAGGGCTCGCTGGTGAAGCTCCGCTACGGCGAGGTCAGCCAACTCGTGCACACCCTCGGCGTCGACGTCCTCGGGAGCGACGGCCTCGAGTTCGTCCCCGACGACGACACGCTCGTCCACGGGTACCTGGCCAGCCTCGCCGCGACGATCGGCGGGGGCACGTCCGAGATCCAGCGCGACATCGTGGCCGAGCGCCTCCTCGGCCTCCCCCGATGACGGTCCGAGCGCGCTGATGGACCTGCTGCCCGGGCCCGACGACGAACTCGCGGTCACGCACGCCCGACCGGTCCTCGACGCCCACTTCGGCGCCGACGCCTGGGCCGAGCGCCTCCGCACCGGAATCGCCGTCCCCGACCCGGTGGTCGCCGACCTCGCCGCAGCGGTCCGGACCGCCCGGTCCGCACCCCAGGCCGTGGTGGTGGCGCTCGAGCTCGGGCGGACGCTGGCGCCGGTGGAGACCCTCGGTGCCCTGATCGTCCCCGAGGGCCGGGTCGCGCTCGCCGTGCCGCGCGCCGGGGGCGGGACCTTCCGGTTCGGCGCCGAGGTCCCCGACGCGGTGGTCGTCTGGCGGTCCGACGGCGTCGGGCGGGCGGCCCCCGAGCCGGGCGATCCGGTCGACGGCGTCGACCCGACCACGCCGATGTGGCGTTGCCCGTCGGACGACGCGGTCCCGTTGGGCCCCGAGATCGCCCTCCGGGCCCGGGCGGTCGGCGCCGGGTACCTCGCCGGACTCGCCCACGGCGCGCTCGACCTCGCGATCGGGCACGCCCGGACCCGGATCCAGTTCGACCGTCCGATCGGCGCCAACCAGGCGATCAAGCACCGACTGGCCGACGCCGCGACCCGCGCCGAGGCCGCACGCGCCACCGCCCTCTACGCGGCCACCGCGCTGGCGGAGGGCGACGCCGACGACGGGTTTTGGGTCGCGGCTGCGGCCCGGGTGGCCGCCGACGCCGCCGACGCCAACGCCCGGGCCGCGATCCAGGTCCACGGTGGCCGCGGCTACACCCTGGACTGTCCCGCCCATCTGTTCCTCGGCCGGGCCCGCATCGTGTGCGCGCTGCTCGGCGGCGTACCGGGGATCCGTGCGGGCCTGTCGGAGGCTGCTCCCGACCCGTCGGACCCGGACGCGATCAGCGGATGTGCACGCCGCTGATGGCCCGGGCGATGACCAGCCGCTGGATCTCGGAGGTCCCCTCGAAGATCGTGTAGATCTTCGAGTCGCGGTGCCACCGCTCGACGGGGTACTCCCGCACGTAGCCGTAGCCCCCGAGGATCTGGATCGCCTCCTCGGTGACCTTCACCGCGACCTCACCGGCCTTGAGCTTGCTCATCGACCCCTCACCGTTGAGGAACGACTTGCGGGTGGCACCCATCCAGCAGGCCCGCCACACGAGGAGTCGGGCGGCGTCGATCTCCATCTTCATGTCGGCCAGCTTGAACGCGATGGCCTGGTTCTCGATGATGGGCTTGCCGAACTGGACCCGCTCCTTGGCGTAGTCGAGCGCGTACTCGTACGCGGCCCGGGCGATGCCGATCGCCTGGGCGCCGACGAGGGGCCGGCTCGCCTCGAACGTGCTCATCGCGGCCTGGACCTTGGTGCTCTTGCCCTCCCGGGCCCGGGCCAGGCGCTCGTCGAGCTTGTCCTTGCCGCCGAGCAGGCACGACCCCGGGACGCGCACGTCCTCGAGGATCACCTCGGCGGTGTGGCTGGCCCGGATGCCGTGCTTCTTGAACTTCTGGCCCATGCGCAGCCCCGGCGTCCCCGGCGGCACGACGAAGCTCGCGTGGCCCCGGGCCTTGAGCTCCGGGTCCACGGCCGCGACGATCACGTGGACGTCGGCGATGCCGCCGTTGGTGATCCAGGTCTTGGTCCCGTTGAGCACCCACTCGTCGGTGGCCGCGTCGTAGACCGCGCGGGTGCGCAGGCTCGACACGTCGGAGCCGGCGTCGGGCTCGCT
>Ga0172372_10011451_pt1 | contig 11271 bp, 10 predicted proteins | sample LakKiv5m_2_FD_114544 | JGI IMG/M metagenome (GOLD analysis project Ga0172372, IMG submission 114544) | Freshwater microbial communities from Kabuno Bay, South-Kivu, Congo - kab_092012_9.5m | ecosystem: Environmental > Aquatic > Freshwater > Lake | place: Democratic Republic of the Congo... | reverse complement strand
CCAAACCATTTGAACGCCGCCGGCACCGCGCAGCTGATTCAAAGCATGCTGACAGGCGACACTGCCATTCCTCTCCCCCTGCAACTGCAAGTGGCCCAACTCACGCGCCTGGCCCAACGTATCCACGCCCCATGAACAAACCACCTCCCATCGTCACCTTGGTCGGTGCCGGTCCAGGCGACCCCGATTTGCTGACCCTCAAAGCGGTGAAAGCATTGCAAGCCGCCAGTGTGGTGCTGGTGGATGACCTGGTGCACCCGGACGTGTTGGCCCATGCACCCACTTCGGCCCGCATCATCCACGTGGGCAAGCGAGGTGGTTGTCAATCCACGCCACAAGCCTTCATCGACAAGCTGATGGTGCAAGAGGCGTTGGCCGGTGAAAACGTGGTGCGTTTGAAAGGTGGCGACCCGCTGATTTTTGGCCGCAGCGGGGAAGAACAAGCGCACTTGCAAGCGCACGGTATTCAGGTGCAGGTGGTCAATGGTGTCACGGCCGGACTGGCCGCCGCCCACGACCTTGGCGCGGCACTCACGCACCGCGCCCATGCCCACGGTGTGGTGTTCATCACAGGCCACGCCAGTGGTGCGGGGCCGCTGCCGCAGGTGGACTGGCCACAACTGGCCCAAACCGCCCATGACTGCAAACTGACCCTGGTGGTCTACATGGGCGTGCAAAGCGCCGCCAAATTGCAGCAAGGCTTGTTGCAAGGCTTGCCGCCCGACACCCCGGTGGCGGTGGTGGAAAACGCCAGCCAAGCTTGCCAACGCCAGGCGCTGAGCCAATTGCACGGTCTACCGCAACTTTTGGCCGATGAACAGTTGGGCAGCCCGGCCATCATCATCATTGGCGATGTCCTCAAAGGTCTGCAAACCTTGTCGCAGTCGCTGCCCTTGAATGCAGGTCTGCAAGCCCTGCCCGAGGTGTTGCCCCTGCAAGCCAAATTGGCCTCCTAACCCACCAGTATTCAGGCCAGCCTGACAAGGGATAATCAGACTATTTGGACGAGATTTGGAAGACAACATGGACGCAGAACGTATCAACACCATTGGCAACTTGCTGGTCGACTTGGGTGCCCGCACCAGCGACCTCCGGGGGTATCTTTGACTACGATGCCAAAGCCGAACGGCTGAGAACCGTCAACGCCTCGCTGGAAGACCCTGCGGTCTGGAACGACCCGAAAAAAGCCCAAGAATTGGGCAAAGAAAAAAAATCCCTCGATGAGATTGTTGTCACCCTGAGCCGCTTGGCGCAGGAAATACAAGACAACACCGAGTTGTTTGAGATGAGCAAGGCCGAGGAGGACGAAGCAGGTTTGCTCACCATCGCCGAGGACACTGAACGCCTTCAGGCCGATATTGAAAAGCTCGAATTCCGCCGAATGTTCAACAACCCAGCCGACCCGTGCAACGCCTTCCTCGACATCCAAGCCGGTGCCGGCGGTACCGAAGCCTGCGACTGGGCGAGCATGTTGTTGCGCCAGTATCTGAAATACGCCGAGCGCAAAGGCTTCAAAGCCACCTTGGAAGACGAGTCTGCAGGTGACGTGGCTGGCATCAAGGGCGCGACCTTGAAGATTGAAGGCGACTATGCGTTTGGACTTTTGCGCACCGAAACCGGTGTGCACCGCTTGGTGCGCAAATCGCCCTTTGACCCGGCCGGTGGGCGCCACACCAGTTTCGCCAGCGTGTTTGTCTATCCCGAGGTGGACGATTCCATTGAAATCGACATCAACCCGGCCGACGTGCGCACCGACACCTTCCGCGCCAGCGGCGCCGGTGGCCAGCACATCAACAAAACCGACTCGGCCGTTCGCTTGACGCACATTCCCACCGGCATTGTGGTGCAGTGCCAAGATGGCCGCAGCCAGCACAGCAACCGGGATGTGGCATGGAAGCGTTTGCGTTCTCGCCTGTATGACTTTGAAATGCGCAAACGCTTGGAGGCACAGCAAAAACTCGAAGACACCAAAACCGATGTCGGCTGGGGTCATCAAATTCGAAGCTATGTGCTGGACCAAAGCCGCATCAAAGACTTGCGCACCAACCTTGAAATCAGCAACACCCAAAAAGTGCTCGATGGAGACCTCGACCCCTTCATCGAAGCCTCGCTCAAACATGGCGTTTGAAGCCCACCCTTTTTCTCATTTGGAGCATGTTCATGTTTCGTGAAGGACAGGCCGTGTTGACACGGCGCGAAGACTACCAAGTCCCGGCTTTCTGGATTGACAAAGTCGATCTGACGTTTGACTTGGACCCAGTCAAAACCCGGGTGCTCAACACCATGCAAGTGCGTCGCAATCCCGATGCGCCTGAGCAAGCCCTGCGATTGGATGGCGAAGACCTGAACCTCTCCAGGGTCTTGGTCAACGGCCAAGGCACGTCCTTCAAGATGGATGGCGAGGTGTTGGTGCTGGAAAACCTGCCCGAAGGCCTCGACACCTTCACGCTGGAAATCTTCACCACTTGCAACCCGAGCAAAAACACCCAACTCTCGGGTTTGTATGTGAGCCAAGATTCCTTCTTCACCCAATGCGAAGCGCAAGGCTTTCGACGCATCACCTACTTCCTTGACCGCCCTGATGTGATGAGCAGTTTCACCGTCACCTTGCGGGCCGACAAAGCCCGTTACCCGGTGTTGCTGTCGAATGGCAATTTGCTGGCGATTGGCGACTTGGAGGAGGGCCGACATTTCGCCACATGGTTTGACCCGCACCGAAAACCGAGTTATTTGTTTGCCTTGGTAGCGGGCAATTTGGTTTGCCGCGAGCAGCGCATCGTGGCCCGCAGTGGGCAAGAACATGTGCTGCAAATTTATGTGCGCTCGGGCGATTTGGACAAAACCGAACACGCCATGAATTCACTCATGGCCAGCATTGCATGGGACGAAGCCCGCTTTGGTCTGAGCCTCGATTTGGAACGCTTCATGATCGTGGCCACCTCGGACTTCAACATGGGCGCGATGGAAAACAAGGGCTTGAATATTTTCAACACCAAGTATGTATTGGCCAGCCCCGCCACCGCCACCGACACCGATTACGGCAACATCGAAAGCGTCATCGGCCACGAGTACTTTCACAACTGGACGGGCAACCGCATCACCTGCCGCGATTGGTTTCAGCTGTCCTTGAAAGAAGGCCTCACGGTGTTTCGTGACCAGGAGTTCAGCCAAGACATGGCCGGCTCGGCCTCTGCACGGGCGGTCAAACGCATTGAAGATGTGCGCTTGCTGCGCACCGTGCAATTTGCCGAAGACGCGGGGCCCTTGGCGCATCCAGTGCGACCCGACAGCTATTTGGAAATCAACAACTTCTACACCGTCACCATCTACGAAAAAGGCGCGGAGGTGGTGCGCATGATGCAAACGCTGGTGGGCCGCGAGGGTTTTGCCAACGGCATGACGTTGTACTTTGACCGCCATGACGGTCAAGCGGTCACTTGCGATGATTTCGCGCAAGCCATTGCCGACGCGAATCCAGCATCGCCGTTGGCGCAACACCTGGCGCAATTCAAACGTTGGTATTCGCAAGCAGGTACGCCCCAAGTGACCGTGACTTCCAGCTACGACGCAGATGCGAAGCGCTTCAGTTTGCATTTCCAGCAACGCTGCGACTCCACGCCCGGCCAGTTGATCAAGCATGCCTTCGTCATCCCTATCCGACTCGGTTTGCTCAGCCCCAGCGGCGAAGTTTTAGGAGACGAGCAGTTGTTGGTCATGCATGAGGATCAACACACTCTGGTGTTTGAGAACATGGCGCAGCAGCCCGTGCCCTCTTTGCTGCGTGGCTTTAGTGCGCCAGTGCAATTGGTCTATGACTTCTCCGATGCAGAATTGCTCAGCTTGTTGGCGCACGACAGCGACGCCTTCAACCGTTGGGAAGCGTCGCAACGCCTGGGCTTGAAAGCCGCCATGGCCGCTTTGAACGGCGCCACCGTCCCCGACCAACCCCTGCCCTCGGATTTTGTCGAAGGCTTGCGTCATGTGCTGCGCCACGACGAGTTGGATGCGGCCTTCAAAGAATTGGTGCTGACATTGCCCAGCGAAATTTACATCGCCGAACAATGCGATCAAGTCGATCCGCAAAAAAATCACGCCGTTCGTGAAGCCATGCGTTTGCAACTGGCCACGGCCCTGCACGCAGACTGGGTCTGGGCTTTCCATCATCATGCCCCCAGTGGCAGTTACCAAACCGATGCAGCGTCCTGTGGTCAACGCGCCTTGCGCGGCATGGCCTTGGTGTATTTGTGTTTGGCTGGTCAATTGCACAAGGACAACACCTGGGCGCAGCAAGCCTTGGCAGTGTTTGAAAAGGCCCGCAACATGACCGAGCGCATGCATGGCTTGGCTGCCTTGGTGCACATCGACCATCCCCTGGCCGCTGGTGCTTTGGCACAGTTTCATGCTCTGTTCAAACAAGAAGAACTGGTGTTGGACAAATGGTTTGCCTTGCAAGCCTCGGCCAGCGGCAGCAAAACCGATGTGCTCGCCAAGGTGCGTCAACTCATGCAACACCCCGACTTTCATGTGCACAACCCGAACCGGGCCCGCAGTTTGATTTCCAGCTTCTGTGTCAACGCTGCAGCCTTTCACCGCACGGATGCAGCCGGCTATGTGTTTTGGAGTGAGAGGGTGCTGGAAATCGACAGCTTCAACCCGCAGGTGGCCGCCCGCTTGGCCCGCACCATGGACCGCTGGCGTAAATTGGTGGAGCCTTACCGCAGTGCCGCCCGCGAAGCGATTCGCCGCGTGGCCGCCAACGACGATTTGAGTGCCGATGTGCGTGAAGTGATCAATGCGGCCTTGGAGGACTGAAGCATGAGCACCTCCCTGTCGCGCTATCTGGTGGAGCAACAACGCGCCAAAAACAATATTCCCCCCGAACTGCGTTTATTGCTCGAAGTCGTGGCCAGGGCCTGCAAATGCATCAGTCATGCGGTCAACAAAGGCGCCTTGGGCGGGGTGCTGGGCTCGGCCCAAAGCGAGAACGTGCAAGGAGAGGTGCAAAAAAAACTCGACATCATTGCCAATGAAGTGCTGATCGAAGCCAATGAATGGGGCGGTCATCTGGCCGCCATGGCCTCGGAAGAAATGGACAGCATTTACCTTGTGCCCAACCGCTATCCGCAAGGCGAATACCTGCTGTTGTTTGACCCCTTGGATGGCTCAAGCAATATTGATGTGAATGTCAGCATCGGCACCATCTTCAGTGTGCTGAAAAAACCCGAAGGCAGCGCGGGTGTCAGCGAAGCCGATTTTTTGCAACAGGGCAGCGCCCAAGTAGCGGCTGGTTATTGTGTGTATGGCCCGCAATCCACCCTGGTGCTCACGGTCGGTGATGGCGTGGCCATGTTCACCCTGGACCGCGAACGGGGTTCGTTTGTCTTGACCCAGGAAAACGTGAGAATTCCAGCCGACACCCAAGAATTTGCCATCAACATGAGCAACATGCGGCACTGGGCCCCACCGGTCAAGCAGTACATTGATGACTGTTTGGCGGGCAAAGCCGGCTTGCGCGGCAAAGACTTCAACATGCGTTGGGTAGCCAGCATGGTGGCCGATGTGCACCGCATCCTCACCCGTGGAGGTGTCTTCATGTACCCATGGGACCAACGCGAGCCGAACAAGCCCGGCAAGTTGCGTTTGATGTATGAGGCCAATCCCATGGCTTGGTTGATCGAGCAAGCCGGGGGGGCAGCCACCGATGGACATCAACGCATCATGGACATTCAACCTCAAGAACTGCACCAACGCGTGAGCGTGTTCTTGGGCTCAAAAAATGAAGTGCAGCGGATCACGGCGCTGCACCAAGTCAGCTGATTTTTTTCAACACCACACCAAGGCCGATTCATGAGCTTTCACAAACAACTCTCCACCCTGCTCTTGTCCTTGGTGGCGTTGATCAGTCCGCTGGCCCACGCCGAGGTGGTCAAAATCGCTTTCATCGATGTGTTGTCAGGACCGTTTGCTGCAGCAGGCAAGTCTTCCCTGGACCAACTGCGTGCCGTGGTCACGGCCCGCAACGCCAAAGCCAAAGCCCATGAACCCCAGTTTGAGGTGGTGCCTTTTGATGGCAAAGGTTCACCACAGGAAAGTGCCTTGATGTTGAAAAGTGCATCCGACCAAGGGATTCGTTACGTGACTCAAGGCGGTGGCTCTGGTGTGGCGTTTGCCCTCACCGAAGCGATTTCTAAAATCGCTGACCGCGAACCCGGCAAAGCCATGCTCTATCTCAACTATTCGGCGATGGACCCGGGCTTGACCAACGACCGCTGCAACTTCTGGCACTTTCGTTTCTACCCCTCCAGCGAAATGAAAATCGAGGCGCTCACCACCTACATGAAGAAGCGTTCCGAAATCAAGAATGTTTATTTGCTGAACCAAGACTACACCCATGGTCAGCAAGTCTCCAAGGCCTCCAAAGCCTACCTGGCCCGCAAACGACCCGACATTCAAATCGTGGGGGACAACTTTGTGCCTATCTCCCAAGTGCGGGATTTCGCCCCCTACATTGCCAAGATCAAAGCCTCTGGTGCCGACACTGTCATCACCTCGAATTGGGGTACAGACTTGAGTTTGTTGTTGAAAGCCGCCAAAGATTACGGCTTGAACATCAATTTTTTCACCATGAACGCCAACAATCCTGGCGTGCCCACGCAACTGGGCTCATGGGGCGAAAACAAAGTGAGTGTCATCTGGAACTGGGGGCACAACGCACCCACACCCGAGTTGGAAAAGATTTACATCGCCTATCAAAAACAATCTGATGAAGACTTTATTTTTGCCGCCCACTACAACATCGTGCACATGTTGACTGCCGCCATGGACAAGGCCAAGAGCACCGACCCCAAAGCGGTGGCCTATGCCTTGGAAGGGATGAAGTTCAAGAGCCCGGTGGGTGAAGTGGAAATGCGCAAAACCGACCACCAATTGCTGGCTCCCTTGTTCATGGGCATGTGGGCCAAGCAAGGCAGCAAAGGGGTCAAGTACGATGCTGAAAAAACCGGTTATGGTTTCCGATCTGAGGTGGTGTGGGATGCCTATGTGAGCGCCCAGCCCACTTCATGCCAAATGAAACGTCCTTGAAAGAACAACATGGCCACACCGCCCAGTGAACTGATCCACGCCTTGGTCCTGCGCGAGATGCAAGACGGCATCATTCGCGACGGTCTGTGGGCCAAAGCGATTGCAGAGGCCGGTTCCGACAAGGCCAAAGCCAAAGCAACCTACATTCGCTTGCGAGCGACCAGCATGCAAGAAGAAACCCGCAACTTGCTGGTCCAACAAATCCAACAAGGCCTCAAAGATTCAATGAAACCGAAAAAAGATTTTTTGTCAGCCAGCAGTTTGAAGAAACCGAATTAACCGCCCAATGTCTTGAGCAAATCGGCCTGCACAATTTCAATCCAATAGCCATCCGGGTCTTTGATGAAGGCCACGTCGCGCATCTTGCCCTGCTCAGGGCGCTTCACATAAGTCACCTTGTTGTCATCAAACCATTGCACAGCAGCGACCAAATCAGGGACTGAAAAACAAATGTGCCCAAAGCCTTGGGGTTGGGCATTGCCGTCATGGTATTTGAAATCCGCCTCGGACTCGGTCCCCCAGTTGTGGGTCAGTTCTAGGATGCCACTTTGCGAAAAGGTCCAGGCGTTGCGCTCACCTTGGTCTGCGGGGGCGTGTTGAGCCAACTCGGCCACAGCCAAAAAATACAAGCTGAACTTCATCTCTGGGAAGTCCAGCTTGCGCAATACCCGCATGCCGAACACCCTGCTGTAAAAATCCAATGCCACTGCGGGGTCTTTCACCCGCAGCATGGCATGGTTCAATACAAAGCCTCTGGAATGTGCAGAGGGCTGTTCGCAAACACCGGGGTGTTTTTCAGTAGAAAACGTCATGGTAGAGAAACTAAGATTTCACGGCGGCCAAGAGGCCAGCGGAGCGGTTTGTTGACCCATGGTGTGGGACTGTGACCACCGCTGGAGAAGAAAATTCCGGACTGGTATCGACGCTCTGGTGCTGTTTTTCTTGCGAGATCAGGCACCGCCGAAGGTAGCGCAAACTGGTGACCCGAAGAAACGAGGCGAAGTTGGAGACCTCGCCCCGGTGCTCCAAGATTTCGTCATGGAGTGTGCAGATGAGGGCATTGGTGGTGCAGCCCTCATCTTCGGCCATTTCGGCCAACACATCCCACACGGTGTTTTCCAAGCGAATGCTGGTGAGCATGCCGCGAATGCGAATCGAACGGGTACGTTGCTCGTACAGAATCGGATCGGCTTTGACGAAATACTCACACATGCATGGCTCCTGGTTGACACAACCCCAAATTCAGATGGCGCGTTCGGTCATTTGCCGGGCGATGTAATCTGCCTGGCGTATAGCCAATGACACGATCGTCAAGGTGGGGTTCTCAGCACCGCCGGTGGTGAACTGTGACCCGTCACTAATGAACAGGTTGGGGATGTCATGGGTTTGGCCCCATTTGTTGGCCACACCATCGCGGGCGTTGGCGCTGATGCGGCAAGTGCCCAGATTGTGGGTGGAAGGGTAAGGCGGTGTGCGGTAAGTTTTGATCGCCCCCGCTGCTTGGTAAATACGCTCACCCTGCGTGAACGCATGGTTGCGCATGACGATGTCATTTTCGTGGTCATCAAAGTGCACGTTGGGAACGGGATTGCCCCACTTGTCTTTCACATTGGTGTTCAAGGTGACGCGGTTGGTCTCGCGCGGCATGTCTTCGCCCACCAACCACATACCGGCCAAGTTGGTGTAGTGGTCCATCCACCATGCGTATTCGGCACCCCAGGCGCCGGGGTCCAGAAAGGCAGGCATGAAGGCCAGGCCAAGAGACAAAGTTTCCATCTCGTAGCCGCCCACAAAACCACGTTTGGGGTTGTGGACAGACTCATCACTGATGATGCCGGCCATGGTGGTGCCACGGTACATGTGCACAGGGTCCTTGAAGGCAGCATAGACAGAACCGGTCATGTGGCGCATGTAGTTGCGTCCCACTTGACCCGACGAGTTGGCCAAGCCGTCTGCGAACATGTTGGAGGCTGACAGCAGCAATAAACGCGGTGTTTCGATGGAGTTGCCCGCCACGCAAACCACGCGTGCTTTTTGGCGTTGCTCTTTGCCATCTTTGTCGAAATAAACAACACCACTGACCAAGCCCTTCTCATTGTGCTCGATGCGGGTGACGTGGGACTCCGGACGCAGGTCGAGGTTGCCAGTGGCTTCGGCCTTGGGAATTTCGGTGTAAAGCGTGGACCATTTGGCACCGCTCTTGCAACCTTGGAAGCAAAAACCCAACTGCATGCAACGACCGCGGCCGTCACGCGGCTGGCTGTTGATGGCCATGTTGCCGGTGTGCACTCCTTTGTAGCCCAATTTTTTCGCGCCGGCATACAGCACTTTGAAGTTGTTGTTGCCAGGCAAGCCGGGAATGCCATTGGTGCGTGTCACGCCCATTTTGTTTTCAGCTTTGGCGTAATAAGGCTCCAACTCCGAGAGGGTAATGGGCCAGTCCAACAGATTGGCGCCCGGGATGTCACCATAAACCGTTTTGGCGCGGAACTCGTGCTCTTGGAAGCGCAGCGACGCACCGGCCCAGTGGGTGGTAGAGCCACCGACGGTTTTGCAAATCCAAGCCGGCAAGCCCGAAAAGTCTTTGGCCACCCGCCAGGTGCCGGAGGTGGTGCGAGGATCAAGCCAAGCGAGTTGGCCAAAGGATTTCCATTCGTCATTGACGAAGGACTGGGGGGATTGACGCGCCCCCGCCTCGAGCACCACCACTTTGATGCCTTTTTGACAAAGTTCGTTGGCCAAGGTGCCGCCGCCTGCGCCGGAGCCGATGATGACGACAGCACTGTCGTCGTTGAATGCGATAGAAGCCATGTGTGTTCTCCTGAATTTGTTGTTTGAGGGTTGGGCTTAGCCCATGTACGCCGATGGACTGGCTGATTTAGGAGGCGCAGGCAACCATTTCAAATCTTGGAAACCACGGGTGATATAGCCGCCTTTCTCCCAAGAAGAGCCCGGGAAACCGAAGGCGGCGAAAGCCATGTCGTTGTTGTAAACCGAAGTGACGCACTGGCCACGCACCGCACCAAAAAACGCTGAGCCTTCCAGCCCTTTGACAATGGCGAGTTTTTTGGCATCGCTGGCTTTCTTGAAATTGCCACCGGCCATGCTGTTGAGATTGCTGACACCGTCCCGCAACATCTTGGCCACATCGGCACTGCCAGCGGCCGAAGCGTCGAGGTCTTTGGCCAAAATGGCATAGACAGCATCGGGCAATTTTTTATGCGGGTAAATGGTGCGGGCCATGGCCATGAGGGTTTCACCCTCATTTTGAGAAAGAGTTTTCAATTCCACGGCCCAGACCGTGGATGGGGCCAATCCTGCCAACACCGAGCCGGCGGCCAAAGTACCCATTAAAATTCCTGAACCTTTGAGGAACTCGCGCCGCGCCAAAGGCAAATTTTGTTTGGGGACAATACCGCTTTCTTCACAGTCGCTGAACGCTGAAGCAACGGGTGCTATGGGGATGGTTCGCATGGGTGTCTCCTTTATGAGTTCTGGGTGGAAAAGCGAATTCAGTATTTCACTGCGAAGTGTCCTGCTGGTGGTATGTCGCTAAACACAAGGTAAACCCTGATAAATAGTAAACTCCAAGCCATGGTTTCCAAAGCACCCCCGCCCCTCATCCGCAGTACCAAGCCTTTCTCGGTGGAAATACCGGAAGGCTCCAACAGCGCAAAATCACGTCGCAGCGATGTGGTGCCGAATGACGAATTGGATATTCACAGCAAAGCAGACCAATACCACGGGGCGGAATTGGATCTGCACAAAGCGCTGAGCGTCGATGATGAGGACGAGGGTTTACACGGGGCTGGTTTTGGCGAAGACCAAGATGCGCAAGCGAATGTTCAAGGCATCGAAGACCCCCATCACGATGACCACCTGGCCAAACTGCCAGATGAAGACCATGCCCCTGCTGTCAATGGCCCCATCAATTCTGCAGGGGCATTGAAAGACAGGTTGGCGGGTGGCGAAGCGGGTCATGACTTGACCGACAAAGGGGTGAATGAAGCGCGGGACGCCTTGCACGACAACATGCAAGATGTTGGCCAAGATGCCTTGCACGACAACCTGCAAGGCGTTGCAACCGAGAACTTCAAGAATAACCTGCAAGATGTTGGCCAAGATGCCTTGCACGACAACCTGCAAGGCGTTGCAACCGAGAACTTCAAGAATAACCTGCAAGATGTT
>Ga0172372_10011450_pt1 | contig 11272 bp, 7 predicted proteins | sample LakKiv5m_2_FD_114544 | JGI IMG/M metagenome (GOLD analysis project Ga0172372, IMG submission 114544) | Freshwater microbial communities from Kabuno Bay, South-Kivu, Congo - kab_092012_9.5m | ecosystem: Environmental > Aquatic > Freshwater > Lake | place: Democratic Republic of the Congo... | reverse complement strand
TGGTCTAAAATGAACATCTATCGAAACAACATAACCCCTGTTATTTGCAAATCTTGTTCAACTGTCTCAATCTGCAACGGAGCCTGTCGAACTAATTCTTTGGCCACTACCGGATTACTAAACGAAACAGATCGTCTGACTGTTGGCCCAACCATATTACCCGCGATAAAACGACCCGAAATTAAAATTGAAGATGACTCCGTTGTACATTTTAAGGGCAAACTCCGTTTCCGGCCAGAAGCAAAAAATTATTCGATATCTTCAAAAAATAGTGGCGACAATCTAATTATCGTCAACAAAGAAATGTTTCGTTTTATCCGCTGGCTAGAAAAATCTTTGCCGCTATCCGTTAAAGAATTAATAGAAAACGGAGCGACTAATTCAAAAAAAACAGATTTTACTAAAATTCTTGAACTTTTAATTAAAAAAGAATTTGTATATCTTACTTGATTAAATAATAAAAAAATTTAACCGCGCCATACTCGAACCGATATGGCGTTTTTTTATTCTAAGCACGAGTCATCATGTTCTTCTGACGATCCGACATAGAATAATTTAGAGCGCTCTATAGCCGGGACGTTTAATAACATTGATAGGGATGCCGGCCAAAGAACCAATCTATCAATAGAATCTACTCTCATCTTTTCCATGGCTCAAATCTCCTATATTATATTTAATGAACTATCAAAAAACTGCACATTATATACTAAATAGGGGTTCTGGGCCAAAAGTAACATAAGACGTCATCTGTCAAGATTTATTTTATTTAAATAATGGGTTAGAATGTAGATACTTTTCTATCTTTTTTACATTAATTTACAGCATCTTATGAGCACAGAAATTACTCAGGCTAATGAGACTAAAGAGGAGATTTATTGTCGCCCGTCTTGGGATGAATACTTCATGAATATTACCGAGCTGGTCGGCAGTCGCGGTTCCTGTGATCGCGGCCGAGCTGGCTGCGTTATTACTAGGAACAAAAGAATAATTTCGACCGGCTATGTCGGTTCACCGGTCGGCCTGCCTCATTGCGATGAAGTCGGACACGAAATGCATACGGTAACACACGCCGACGGTTCGACCAGTCGCCATTGTATCCGGACGACTCATGCCGAGCAGAACGCGATTTGCGAAGCGGCGCGCCTGGGCATCGCCCTTGACGGCGGAACTTTATATTGCAAAATGACCCCTTGCTATACCTGTGCTAAGATGATCATCAACGCCGGTATTAAAAAAGTAGTATGTGCCCAAGATTACCATGGCGGCGCCAGAAGCAAAGAAATATTTAAAGAAGGTGGTATTGAGTTTAACCTACTATCCGACGACATGACTACCTACGCGGACATGAAATAATTTTTATTATCTATATGGCCAATATTTTTCTCTACGACGAATTTAATCCCGAAGACACAGCGATGATGCAAGCGCTCTATTCGCGTAGCGCTAAAAGCGTTGTCGAACATGTCGAAAAAGTCAGACAAAGCGGATCGGGTAAATTCATGGAAACATTTTACGTCGGTTATGGCCATGCCAGCATTGCCGACTGCGGCAGCACAACCATATTTATTGAGGAGATAAGCATCTTGGGCGACAAGGCTATTCAAGATTGGCCATTATATAGCGGACAAGAAACCAGCACGCGCTATATCGACATGAGCAAACAGGCAATTATTGACCCGCTGCACACCGCTCAGTCGCAAGCTATTCTAAAAAAATGGATGGATTTCTATATTAACAACCAAGAAAAAATTCAAAACTTCCTGATGCAAAAATATCCGCGTCAGACCGAAGAAGCGGAAACGATGTATATTAAGGCCATCAAGGCGCGCGGCTTCGACATCATGCGCGGCTTTCTACCGGCCGGCATTACGACTCAGCTCAGTTGGCATACTAATCTGCGCCAAGCTTGGGATAAGATTGCCCTCCTAAGACATCATCCCTTGCTAGAAGTTAGAGAAACGGCGGAAACAATTCTTAAAAAACTACAAGAAACATACGCTCATAGTTTTTCGCACAAACTATACGAGGAACAAGAAAAATACCGCGCTCTAAGCGTTACCGCATATAGCTATTTGAAACCAGAAAAAAATCTTGCCCTGCAATTAACCACCGACATTAAACCAGAAGAACTTAAACAATACCAAGATTTGATAGATAAGCGGCCGATAAAAACTAACTTACCGGTTTTCTTAGGCGAGCTGGGAAATTTAAATTTTTCCTTTACCTTAGACTACGGATCTTTCCGCGATATTCAGCGTCATCGCAACGGTATCTGCCGAATGCCCCTACTCACGACCGAATTGGGTTTCAATGACTGGTACCTTGAACAATTACCGGAAGATATGCTCCAAGCTGCCCGAGAATTAATTAAAGAGCAAACAATAGCGATCGCCACATTAGAGGCAACAGCGGAAATTAAGCAGTATTATACGGCGATTGGCTTTAATATTTACAGCCGAGTCAGCTATCCGCTGCCGTCAGCAATTTATGTTATAGAATTAAGAAGCGGGAAATCCGTTCATCCAAGTCTAAGAAAATTAGCTCAAGAAATGGCAGCTGCGACGCAAACTAAATTCCCAAATTTAAAAATGTATATTGACCAAGATCTTGATGATTGGGACGTTCGTCGCGGTTTGCAAGATATCACTACAAAATAATCTATAATAAAATAATGTCTAAAATCATTTTCGGTTTTGTTGGACAAATCGCCAGCGGTAAAGACGTCAGCCAGAAATATATCGTAGAAAAATATGGCGCCTCGAGTCATCGTTTTTCGACCATGCTTCGCGATATTTTGAACCGACTCTATATCGATATTACTCGGGAAAATCTGCAAAATCTCTCCTTTGACCTGCGCCAACGCTTCGGCAGCGACACTTTGGCGCGAGTTATCGCCGAAGACGTTAAGAATGATCCGCATGACATCGTCATCGTCGAGGGCATAAGGCGCATGGCCGATATCATCAAGCTCAAAAATTTTCCTAATTTTTACATGATCAGCATTGACGCCCAAGCCGAAATCCGCTATAACAGATTAGTTAAGCGCAATGAGAATGTCGGCGATAAAAATAAAACTTTTGCTCAATTCTTGACTGACGGACAAGCGGAAGCAGAGAAAGAAATTCCGGCCGTTATGGCCGCGGCACAATACCGAGTTAATAATGACGGTACGCTTGATGACTTATATCAACAATTAGAAAAAATAATTTCCACCATAAAAAAATAATCGCGACACTATGACCGTACAACCCGGAAAATTTATTGTCATCGATGGAACCGACGGCAGCGGTAAAACCACTCAACTCGATTTGCTCAAGACTCGTTTAGAAGAGGCCGGCCATGTTGTAGCTTTAGCCGATTTTCCGCAATATAACACGAAGTCGGCCGGCTTAATAGAAGAATATTTGTCCGGTAAATACGGGCAAGCGGATGATATCGACGCCTACAAAGCTTCGATCTTATACGCCGCCGACCGCTATGATGCAAGCTTCAAGATACGCCACTGGTTAGCCGCGGGCAAAATAGTACTAGCCAATCGTTATACGAGCGCCAACATGGGACACCAGGGCTGCAAAATTTCTAATCCTTTGGCGCGGAAAGTCTTTTTTAACTGGCTCTATGACTTAGAATATAAAATTTTTGAAATACCGCAGCCAGATCTCACTATCATTCTCCATGTCGAAGCGGAAATCGCGCAACGCTTAGCGCAAGAACGTGGCCGGATAGATTGGAACGGTAAAACGATCGATATCCATGAAGGCAATCTTAATCACCTAAAAAAAGCCGAGCAGGTATATTTGGAAATTGCGGAAAATTTTCCGGACTTTAAATTAATAAATTGTACCAGAAACGGTCAAATCATTGATCGGGAGGAAATCAGCCGTGCTATCTGGCCGGCGGTCAGCAAAGTCGCAGACCGCGACTTCATGCCGGATCGCAACTTTCAGGCGATCGGTAATATTATCGGTTCTAACCGGCAAATTGTCGAAAATCGGGAAATAATCTTTGACCGCAAAAAAAATAATAATCCGGCGCCGACGCAAGAAATAAAAATCAACAATTTTGGCCATTTAAAAGTAGAAAGATTAAATCCGCAAGCCAAGCTGCCGCAGAAAGCGCATACCGGCGACGCCGCTTTTGATCTATATGCAAGCGATTATTATTCTATTGCCCCCTATAGCCAAGATTTAATCGCTACTGGTCTCAAGCTGGCCATTCCCGCCGGCCACGTCGGTTTAATTTGGGATAGAAGCGGCTTAGCGACCGCCGGGATAACGACTCTGGGCGGCGTTATCGACTCCGGTTACCGCGGTGAAATAAAAGTTATCATCAAAAATCTCAGCGAAGAAATTTTCAATATTACGCCCGGCCAGAAAATCGCCCAGATCCTGATCCAGGCGGTCGCCGATCCGGAAATCAGAGAAGAAAAAATTTCCGATAGTACCGAGCGGGAGACGAACGGCTTCGGCAGTTCCGGTAAATTTTAATATCTTATCATATGAAGTACAACGTCATCATCGGTTTGGAAATCCACGCCGAACTGAAAACAAAAAGTAAAATGTTTTGTACTTGCAATAACGAGGCCGAAGGTAAGATGCCTAATACCACGGTCTGTCCGATCTGTTTAGGACATCCTGGGACTTTACCGGTGCCCAATAAACAGGCGATTAATTGGACGATTCTAACCGGCCTCGCTCTTCATTGCAAAATAAATCGTATCTCTAAATTCGACCGCAAAAATTATTTCTACCCCGACTTGCCTAAGGGTTACCAAATCTCCCAATATGACCAGCCACTCGCCTACGACGGATATCTGGAAATCGGCGACGGCCAAGTCTTAATTACCAGGATACATTTAGAGGAGGATACCGGTAAATCTATCCATTATAAAAACCAAAATTATACGCTATTAGATTTCAATCGGGCTGGGACGCCGCTGATGGAACTCGTGACTGAGCCGGTGATTACCAGCGCCGAACAGGCTAAAAAATTCTGTCAGGCCTACCAACAAATTCTCCGCTACCTCGATATCTCCAGCGCCGATATGGAAAAAGGCGAAATGCGCTGCGAAGCTAATATCAGCCTGCAAGAAGAGGGGCATTGGCAATATAAGGACGGTCAAATTTTAGCCAAGAAAAAAAATCACGCTCTCAACGCTAAAGTCGAAGTAAAAAATATTAATTCTTTCAAAGCCGTAGAAAGGGCGATTAATTTTGAAATAAAACGCCAGACCGAACGCCTGGAAAAAGGCGAAAAGATTCTGGGAGAAACTCGCGGCTGGGACGAAAATAAAGGAGAAACTTTCAGTCAACGCCTCAAAGAAACTTCCGCTGATTACCGCTATTTCCCGGAACCGGATATTCCGCCGCTCAAAATTGATGATGATCTCTTGGCCGACCTGGAAGCGCAATTACCAGAAATGCCTCAAACCAAAAAGAAACGTTTTTTGAAAGAGTACGGTTTAGCCGAAGATGCCGCTGAAATACTGACTGGCGACCGCGATTTGGCGGCTTGGACCGAAAACGTTATTTCCGAACTTGACGCCTGGATCGAGGCTAACGGTGATGAAGAGGGGCGCCAAGAAAAAAGACTGGCTAAAACTGCCGCTAATTGGATAACGAGCGAATTATTAAAGCATCTCAACGCCGACAATAAAAAAATCGCCGAATTAAAAATAACGGCGGAAAATTTTGCCGAACTGGTTTGCCTGATTTACCAAGACAAGATAAACTCCTCCGCCGGTCAGAGAATCTTAGAAAAAATGTACTGGGAGGGCGGCGATCCGAGCGATATTATGCGAGATTTGGGGTTAGAGCAGATGGATAATACCGAAGAATTAGAGACAGTAGTCAGTCAAATTATAGCCGCTAATCCGACGCAACTCGAACAATACCGCAGCGGAAAAACCAATGTTCTGCAGTTTTTTGTCGGCCAAATTATGGCGGCCACCAAGGGCAAGGCCAACCCGAAAATAGTTAAAGAATTATTAGAGAAATTATTAAAATAAACCACAAAGATTCGGTTAAAGCAAAAATCCCGACCTATTCGGGATTTTTAAATTATTTTTGCCAATACTTAATTTCTCGAATCGCTTCCGCCGGATCTTTAAGCCATTTAATCTTAGCCCCCTGTTTCTGCCAGCGCCTAAACCAAGTCTTCTGGCGTTTAGCAAAACGATAAATTGCCGTACTTAACTTTTCCACCATTGCCGCATAAGATAATTCCCCGAGTAAATGCCGACTGATAAATTTATATTCCAGGCCGAAGGATTTTAAGCGTTCCCAAGAAACTCCCGACTCATTCAACTTTTTAATTTCGGCGATCATCCCTTCTTTCTCCAGACGTTCTAAAAGCCGCAGTTCAATCCGACCGCGTAAAATTTTGTCCGGCCAGGTCAGGCCGAGCAGTAGAAAATCATAAGGCGATTCAGTCTTTTTATTATTATCAAAACCGCCGGCCGCGACGATTTCCAAATAACGCGTTAAACGGCGCGGATTATTCTTATCACTATTATTAAGCCGCGCGGCAAAATCCGGTTTTAATTTCTGTAATTTTTTAAATAATTCGACAGCGGATAATTTCTCTAATTTTATTCTCTGGGCAAAATCTGGAATGACGGTACTCAATTGATAATTATCGACTAACGCCTGCAAATACAGACCGCTGCCGCCAACGATAATCGGCAATTTTTTCTTTTTCAAGATTTGACTGATCGCCTGAAGCGCCTTAACCTGATATTGAGCCAGATCAAATTTAACTTTCGGACTCACGACGTCGATCAGATGATAAGGAATTTTTCGACCGTTAATCTGATATTCGACTAAGTCCTTACCCGTACCGATATCCATTCCTTTATAAACTTGACGGCTATCGGCGCTAATAATCTCGCCGTTAAATTCCGCGGCTAATTTTACTCCTAAACTGGTCTTGCCGCTCGCCGTCGTTCCTAAAATAACCAATACTTTTGGCTTATCCAGATAATCACCCTCTAGTCCAAACGGCAGGGCTTTATTTATTAGGACAGGAATAAATTGACCGATTAAGTCGGCGGCGACGGAGTTGACCAAAACCGTCTGATAACCGCTGGTCTTACCGTAATATTTACCGCGTTTATTTTTCCCTTCAATCAAAACCTCAACGGTCTTCCCTAAAAATTTCTGATGGTTCTTAAGCGCTGTTTGTTTTAAAATTTCGTTGAGAGCGTTAGCTCGTTGTTTTTTTTCAGCCAGACTGACGTTGTCTTTCATAGTCGCCGAAACGGTCTGCGGACGCTGGCTATACTGCGAGATATAGGCCAAATCAAAATTTATATCTTTAAATAACTTTACGGTATTAAGGAATTGCGCCTTAGTTTCGCCGGGAAAACCGACAATAACGTCGGTCGTAATCGCGATACCGGGCCGAGCCGCGCGTACCTTCTTAACCAACCTCTTATAACTAGCAGCCGTATATTTACGATTCATCGCCTGTAAAATTTTATCATCGCCGGACTGAACGGCTAAATGCAAATGCGCACAAATTTTTTCCGATGATCCAATGACTTTAATTAGCTCGTCACTCATATCTTTCGGATGGCTCGAGGAAAAACGTAACCAAAACTTTCCCGAAATTTTTAGGAGTTCTTGTAAAAGCCCCGGGAAATCATATTTAACGTCCCGATAACTATTAACATTTTGGGCAATCAAAATTATTTCCCTATAACCGTCCTTAACTAACGCGCGCACTTCTGCGATAATATCGCGCGCCGGCCGGTAGACTTCCCGGCCCCGAGCGTAAGGCACGACGCAATAGGAACAAAAATTATTACAACCGTTACCGATCGGCACGTAAGCCGTAAAAACACTGGTATGCTTCGGTGGAATATGCAGATATTTTTCGCCGGCCTCCAGGCGCACTTCATCTAAACTAAAGTGAGGACTGAATTTTTCTCCGGCTAATAACTCCGGTAATTTCAGCATCTCGTTAATCGGCAAAAATATATCGGCCCGGCCGGCTAAGCGCTTCTTAACGTCAGCGCGGCGACTGAGACAGCCGGTTACGACAATCTTAACGCGGGGATTCTGTTTTTTAATCTGATTAACTAGGCCATAGACCCGATCTTCCGCCGCCTGCCTGATGCCGCAAGTATTGAGGACAACCAGGCCGGCCTTTTTAAAATCGTTGCCAGCCGTAAAACCGTTCTTTTCTAAAAAAGTCGCCAGGCGTTCGCTATCGGCATAATTCATCTGGCAGCCGATAGTGATTATATTATAAATCTTATTGGGCTTCATATCTGTTAATTTTATATAAACCAAATTTAGCATTTATTTTTTTTACTAATGTCATGTGCAAACCATAAGTTTTTAACTTACTCTCGTCTAAATAAGCCACATCGGCGTCATTCAAATAAAAATTGTAATAATAGACCGGATAGAATTTAACCAACTTGACGGCCGCGGTTAAAACTTCATCGTCAGGAATAGTCCCCATAATAACGCGCCGCTCCGGCCAAAAAAATTTATCGTAATAACGGGTAATGATAATAGCGTTAGGTTCGGTCAAACGCCAGATCTCCTCGGCGTTAGTTTTTTCCGCACGATTATTATAATATAGATAAGCCAGACCTTCTTCCGAACCGTATAAGACGAAAAGCAGAGACGAGGCGATATAAGTTAAGATAATCGCCGCCTGCAAACCGGTCGCCATTATCTTCCTCAAACGCGCCTGGCTCGTGGTAGAAACTAGAAAAATCGCCCGGCTTAAACGCAAAACCGCTAAAGCGGCTAAAGGTATCAGCCCGAGATAAAGAGGCAACCAATAGCGCGTATAAGAATTACCGATAGTAAACCGCGTCAAATCAGGGTTATCGTTAAATTTCCAGCTGCCGTAATAAAAGACCAAGAGAACACTCAGACTGAGCCAGGCCAAAACATAGACCAGATATTTTTTCTGGAAATGACGACAATTCTGAACAATCAAAATAAACAGGCCGACTAACCCGGCGTAAAGCAGGGCCGGAAACATGTCTATGACATAATGCTTAAACATCGCGATCGACTGAGTAGAGTCAAAGCCGAAATAGAAAATCTGATGAAAAATTTGACCTAGATAACGACGATAATAAGCAAATTGCCCGCTCCAGGTAAAATTCCACAAAGCGCTACCGGTGCGCGCGATATCTTCCAAGGACTGATTCATCGCATTATACCCGCCGTGCCAGAAAGAACCGTAAAGAATTTGGTTATAATAAGCAACTGGTAGAAAAGCGAGCATTAATCCGGCGAGAAAAACGGCCGGTTTAGCTAAGCCCCAACGACGGATATAAAACAGCCAAAGCAAAAAAAAGGCCGGCATTACCCATAATAATTCCGAAGTCCGGGTGATAAGCGCCAAACCAATCAATAGACCGCCGCTGCCAGCGGCGACTAAACCTCGCCAGCGCGCCGCGGTTTGAGTAAATGTTAAAGTGGTGACATAAAGCCCGGCCAAAAGTAAAACGGTAAACAGAACATTATGAAACATGCTGCGCGCCGTATAATAAATATAGACGGGGAAAGACGCTAAAATAAAGGACGACCACAGGCCGACCCGCTCCGAAAATAAGCGCCTAATAAATAAATAAAATAAAATAATGCCCAAGGCGGCAAATAGCGGGGTCAAAAAAGGAACTATAGATTGACCAAAAACAGCTGCCAAACTGCCGTAAATAAAAATTATTCCCAAAAAACTGACCGGTTTGATAGAGCCGTCGTCGCTACGCATACTGCGCGGCATAACCAAGTTATCACCGACCACATTAGCCGCGTCAAAAAAGGCCAAACCGCCATTCTGACTAAATTTGATGGTAAAAAAATAATTAGCCGTTTCGTCAGGCGAAGACCATTTTACATAATCCTTATCTTGCGTTAAATAGTTGAAACTGGACGTTGCTACAAAAAAAACCAGAGCTAAAATAAAGACTATTATTAAATTGAGATGCTTTTCCCAAAACATGATATTAAGAGAGATTACGTGATAATCTTACCCAAAATTGCCAATTTTAGCAAGAATTTGCTATTATTAGAGTATAATTTATGCGCATACGATTTAATCTCAAACAGACCGCTAATTGGCACGAGAATCTGATGTTTTTGGCGTCTTTGCTAATAATCAGCGGCGGTACTATTTATTATCTATATGCTTTAAACTGGCCAGGAATAATAGCCGCTCTGATTTTTACAATAGTCGGCTTTATTTTATTACAACGTAGCCGGACTGGGAAAGAAAGCGGATGGTCCGACCAAAAAATAGATCAAAAAAATTATCGACTACTAGGAGCTTACGGGCTTAGTTATCTAGCCTTAATCATAGTTTTAATAACTTGTCGCAGCGATCGCGCTTTGATTTCTCCTTGGCAAGTAGTCGACTATACTTTTTTCTGGCTATATGGCTTGGCTTCCCTATTTTTAATTTTAATTCTAAAAAAAGAAGAATTATCAACTAACCTAAAAATATCTCTACTCAGCGCTCATTATTTTATCTCCAGCGCGGTCGCCTTAATAATTTACAAAATCGCTTATGGCTTCGACCCTTTTGTCCATCAGGCAACCATGGACTTAATCGCCGCCAAGGGCCTAGTTTTACCTAAAACGCCTTATTATTTAGGCGAATACGGGTTTATAATTATTATCCACAAAATCAGCGGCATTTCGATCGCTTTTCTTAATAAAATTCTCGTGCCATTTTTAAGTGCCTGTCTATTGCCACCGGCTTTATATCGCTTTACGTCTAATTTTCTAACCGTCTTATTTCTGCTCATCCTCGGTTCTTCTCTTTTTACCCTGACTACGCCGCAAAACTTAAGCTACCTTTTCCTCATCCTGACTGTTCTGGCTGGTCTAAGCCGGACCAGTCTGCCGCGAGTGGGACTGCTCGCGTTAGCAACAGCAGCTATCCATCCTTTAACGGGTCTACCTGCTCTAAGTTGGGCAGCCTGGCTAGTTTATAAAAAATACCGTAATCGCTTAGACGCTACCGCGCAAAAAATCAGTCTGGCCATTCTTTGGTTCTTCACCTCTCTGGCCCTCCCCCTGGCCTTGGTCTGGGCGGGCGGCGGAAGCTTAAAAAAAATCGCGATTTTCTGGCCTTCGTTCTTAGAGTCATTAAAAAACCTGGGCGGACTGCCGGGCAGTGCCGGTCGAGAAGATTGGCTGTTGAATGCTGTCTATTTTCTGGCCGCTAACTACAACGTCTTACTGATCTTAGCGATAATCGCCTCTTTGACATTATTTTATAAAAAAACAGGCAGTGACGA
>Ga0172372_10011446_pt1 | contig 11273 bp, 10 predicted proteins | sample LakKiv5m_2_FD_114544 | JGI IMG/M metagenome (GOLD analysis project Ga0172372, IMG submission 114544) | Freshwater microbial communities from Kabuno Bay, South-Kivu, Congo - kab_092012_9.5m | ecosystem: Environmental > Aquatic > Freshwater > Lake | place: Democratic Republic of the Congo... | reverse complement strand
CTCTGCACGATTGATACCTCCGTCCTGTCGGCCGGACGTTCGGTCCTGATTACCTGTTTCCCTCCTAACCACACGCTCACGGGTTGCAGGAGATTCCCCTCGAAGCAGAGTGTTTTCTCTCGCGTGACGGACTGAAAAAACGGAGCGGGCAGGCTCTCTTTGGGCCGCTGCCGTCTGCGCTCCATCGAAGTTGCGACCTTCCCTTTCAAGCCGTGAATTCTCTGGCTGTGGTCTCACACGATCAGGTTTCACGCGCTCAGTGACGACGGGCGCCCTGGGTTCTCGCCGCTCAGTGTTACGAAGGCTACGGTTCTCACCACGATTGACACCTCCGTCCTGACGAGACGACGCTCGGTCCTGATTACCCGGTTCTCTCCTCACCACACGTTCATGGGTTTTGGGAGATTCCCCGCTACGCAGAGTGGTCTCTGTGGCGTGACGGACTGATGGCGCCGCGCGGGCAGGCTCTCTTTGAGCCGCTGCCGTTTGCGCTCCATCGACGATGTGACCTCCCCTTTGAAGCCGTGAATTCTCTGGCTGTAGTCTCACCCGAGCAGGTGAAGCACGCTCGGCGGCAGCGGTCACTCTAGTATCTCGACGCTCGACGGTCGCTCGGCTGCGGCTGTCGTTATCTCGCGCTGCATCTTGCGGCCGTACCTCAGCGGACGGGCGCGGCAGACGTGCTCCCTGTCCGATCAGAGGCGGCGAGCTCTCGCTGGGACCAGTCATTCTCACGGCCGCTACCCTTTCCGAAGCCCACCCCATAAATCTCTCACTCCGAACCGCAGCGGTCTGCGCCTCCGTCTACCTGAACGGAGTATCTGCTCTTTTTGGGAGCTCAGCCCGCGACTCAGAGCTCTCTGGCCTCTCCCGGGCGTAGCGACTCTGTGCCTGTCGATCTGCGGCAGCGCCATCAAATCTCTGCGCTCCCCCCCTCGACTCTTCGAGATTCACACGCGCGCTTGCAGTGCTTTCCACACCGCGACCAGGCGCGCTGCGCGGCGAAAGGAGCTCACCTGTCGCTGCTCTCATCGCCGGAGAGTCCACGGTGCGCGAAGACAAACTCGCGGCCTGAGGGTCCTCTCTCGAGGTTATCCGTTGCTGTGATGGGCGAAGAACAGCACTAGAGTCGGGTGGCGAGAATACAGGAGCGTTCAGGGCTCCACCCGTTGAAGACACCCCTGCGGTCCAAGTTTGAGCTTGCTGACTGGAAGCGAATGTTCCCGATGAAGGTGTAATCGACGATGAGACAACAGTTGATGATGTGGTGCCGACAGATCCGGCCACTATACCCCGAACACCCCCTGGACCATCGCCAACAGCCGTCTGCTGTGCTGGCTGACCCGGGTTTATCCCAGCAGCAGATGTGCCCCACGTCGCCGCACCACCATGCTGCGACGTCTGCGCTGCACCTTGTGCAGCAGCCACCGAGCTCCATGCCGCTTCTCCACCTGTTACGGCACCACCCGTAACCGTAAAGCTGCTGGGATCTGGCCCGTCACTGTAGCGTTGAGCGTCAATCGCCGGGCTGCCGACATAAGTTACCTCCCCACGCTCTGTGACCCCGGTACTGATCAAGACCTGCGGCTGGAAGCTCGGCTCACCTGATACACCTCCGTGATTGAGCGCCACGGTTACAGGCACAACCGAATTGGTGTACGTCACAATCGCACCGCCACCTACGGGATCTACCACGCCCACCGCATTCCACACTTCTGCTCCTGCGACCTCGCTCGTGACCTCTATGCCAGCTACGGGGTTTGCCCCACAACAATCGTCACCGGTATGGATGTGCTCTTGCGTGAGATCGAGCTGATGTCCACACCCTGGGCCGTGTTTGTGCTCTCCAGTCGGGCCGGACATGCGCTATCACCCCAGTAATCCTCTAGCCAACTCACCGAGCTGGTCCCTGTTCCAGCGCGCCTCGTTAGGAGCTTTGATTTCACGAAGACCTCGGTCAAGGAGGCTAGAGAGCACCTGTGAATATTCCCTGCCCCACGCCGCAAGCCCCGCTCTCATGTTTGGTGGAGTAGTGCTATCTTTCAACTTAGCGGGAATCTCCTTGATGTTTAACAGCGCCAGTCCCTGCTCTTCAGGGCCTCCGCACAAGAGGCTCATCTTGTAGCAGTTCAAGAGCAAAGGATGTAGCAAAGCCGGCGCCGCCAAGAGCAGCCCCTCGCGAGTCTGGGAAGGAGCATTGCTATTGACCTACTGCTGAACAGCGGGAAGAGCAAGAAGCTCCTGGAGAAACTTTCCGGCCTCACTCCTCTCAACCTCGCGTATCCCAGCTAGAGTGGTGATCCGCATCCAGCGGGCAAAATCCGCTCCTCTCTCAACACCCCCAAGCGCTGCCTCGCATAGACCGCGTATCTGATCTATCTGAGGTCGAGAACCAATTTCAACCAAATTCCGCGCTGACCTAAACTGAGATCCTGCCAAGAGCATCCCAGTCGTCTGCTGATTAAAATGTCCCGCTGCGATCCCGCGCGCAGCTTCAGTGAGAGCATCGTAGTGTGCGGTCAGATTGGTCTTAATGACTCTACCGGGTACATGGCCGGCTGTCGTATGCAATCCACCCTCCACTGATCTAGCCTGCCCTGAGTTTAACGCATCAAGAACGGAAGAGTACTGATCGGCCTCTACCTGTGAATGGTTACACCCAGTAAATTCGGCACTAAATTTCTCTCCGAGCACTGATTCTACTTTCATCTAAAAAGCCCCTATACCAAGCCAACTATAATCATCCCGCGCAGTAGATGGATCCGTGGCACCTCCTACTCGCCGAGGAACGATATCACAGATACCACCTTCCCGCAACCTAGTTGCAATAGTAAAGCACTCCAGCTTTGTGACTTCGGAATCTCACGCAGCGAAAACTACGCCGTCGCAAGTCACGCGGCTCTTTGACGAGATGATTAAAGAGGAAGGAGACTACGCTAGCCCTGGTTACTACTTACAAGCAGGACACACCCCAGAGAGCACCAGCGCCTCAGAAGAGAGCGAATACCCGCGCGGAACAAGGCGCTTTAATTGCGCGCTTTCTCGCTCCATGCACGTTACCTCCTCACACTTCTCACATGTGAAGTGATAGTGAGGAGCCTTATTTCGTAATTCATACACCGCTCCCTTGCCAGGAACGGGAATCGTCGCAAGTTGCCCATCTTCCGTCAGCGCTTTGATAAATCGGTACACGGTAGATTTGTTAATATCGGGGCGACGCGCTGCAACGTATTCGACGATCTCTTTGGCCGTGGTTGGCTTCGTTCTGCCACTGAGAAACTCCACGATTGCGGTTCTGGCCTGGGTGTTACGCATTCTCTGATGATAAGTATTTTCTGCCGGATATGCAATCAACTTCGACACACCTTGACACAAAAAGGGACTCTCGTTAATATGCAACCCGGTTGCAATAAGAGGCTTCACTATGTCATCAAAACAGGCTAAAGGCTCTCGGCGTAAGAGACTTCCGGTAACGGTTCTGTCAGGCTTCCTTGGCTCCGGCAAGACCACTCTCCTCAACCATATCCTCACTAACCGAGAGGGGTTGAAGGTGGCCGTAATTGTCAATGATATGAGCGAGGTGAACATAGACGTTCAACTCGTTGAACGGGGTGAAGCGAAACTCGACCGCGCTCAAGAGAAGCTCGTCGAGATGTCAAACGGATGTATCTGCTGCACGCTCAGAGAAGACCTGATGGAGCAGGTAGCAGAGCTCGCCGCCGAGGAGAGGTACGATTATCTACTGATTGAGTCGACCGGAATCGGCGAGCCGATGCCCGTCGCGGCTACGTTCGCCTATACTGATGAGGAGGGTGAGACGCTCTCGGCGATGGCGCGCCTCGACACCATGGTGACGGTGGTGGATGCCGCAAATTTTCTGTCGTACATCGAATCGCAGGAGGATCTAGCTAGCCGTGGCTTAAGCGCTGGTGAAGGAGATGATCGCACATTAGTTGATCTCATTATTGATCAGGTTGAATTCGCGAACGTAATCCTTCTCAATAAAACCGACTTAGTGCCAGCGAAGCAGCTAGAGCTGATTGAAGCTCTTATAAAGAAGTTGAACCCTGACGCGCGGCTCTTGCGTACCTGTTTTTCCGAGATTCCCGCGCGGGAGATCCTCAACACCAAACTCTTCAATTTTGAAAAGGCCGCGCAAAGTCCAGGGTGGGCTAAGGAGCTAGCCGGAGAGCACACGCCCGAGACCGAAGAGTACGGGATCTCAAGCTTTGTGTACCGTCGAGATCGCCCCTTCCATCCACAACGCTTCGCCGATTGCATAAAAGGTGACTGGCCCGGAGTTGTACGATCAAAGGGGTTTTTCTGGCTCGCCTCGCGACCGCGCTTGGCCGGTTCGTGGTCGCAAGCCGGCGGCTCGTGCCGCACCGAGCCGGCGGGATTTTGGGTCGCACACGATCACCTCGGCGAGCTTACGACCTCCCAAACCGCGTCCATAAGGGGCAAACAGGAGCTAGTTCTGATCGGAGTGGAAATGAACCGAGATATGCTCACCTCAATGCTCGATTCCTGCCTCCTGACTGATGCAGAGTTAGCGCACGGCGAGTCGGCCTGGATAACCTACTCAGACCCATTTTCCCCGTGGCAGGTGGAACTTCACGAACAACACGAGTAGTGAATAATGATATAGATACCCGTGTCAGAAAGCAGAGAGACCTTAACTAATGAAAAGCTTGACCGCTGGTCTTTTTCGGGGCCGTTTGGGAAGCACTTCGAGGCGCTGGTCAAGCTCCAGATGTGGTGCTTCGGATTCGACATTCGCAGACCGGAGGGCAACCTGCTTCTGATGTTTGGATTTGAGAGGAGTAAGCTTCCAATTGGGCAGTACGGCTCATCGTATTACACCAAAGAGCTCGACTCGATGCACACGATGCACCTATGGGGATTTGCCATGGCGCTTGAGCGCCCCGGCATCGGACTCCTTGTTAAACGAAATGAGCGCACGCCGCGGATGTACGATGGAATGCGGATTGAATCTCCTTTTTGGCACCCGCAAGACCTTCCTCGCGGCTACACCCCTCGGGAAGGAACCTCTCTCTCAATTGCCAAAGAGCTGCTACGTCGATTGACCGCAGCACTCAGTGATTACGAGCAGTTTGTGGCCGACACCACTCCGCGATCCTTTCAGACTTTACGGAGTGCAGGCGCCCCACTACGGAGCGGAAAGCTGCCAAAAGGCACTTTGACACAGTGCTGGCGTGAATTCCCTCAAGTACCTCCGCACAGCTCCGGTCCTACATTTGATGCTCACTAAACGTAGGCAGCATGGATCTGGGCTGGTATCAGTATCCTCTGCTAAAATCAACGAGGTACATCAACTGTTCTCCCGCCACAAAACGCCGATAGTTCTCGGCAAAAATGCGAAATATCTGCTTTGAGATACTATATCCCGACACGTGCGGAGTTATATACAGATTGGGCTCGTTCCAGAGTGGACTGTCTTTCGGTAGGGGCTCTATTGAGAAAACATCAAGCACTGCCGCCCTAATCCGCCCCGCGCGCAGGACCTTCAATAGATCCTGCTCTACTAACGCATCCCCTCGCCCCAGATTCATGAATACTGAACCAGGTTTTAGTCCAGCCAGGGAATCGGCGTCAAGTGATCCCCTCGTAACTGGTGTGCTCGGCAATACGCTCACCACATAATCACCTCGCTGTAGGAACTGACTCTTATGAGCTGGTCCAAAAGTTTCATCGAGGCCATCAGCCGGCGCGCCTGATGTGTTTAGTCCGATAGTCTTCATCCCAAATGCACGAGCGACCCGTGCTATATGTCTACCGATCGATCCCGTCCCAATTATCGCTAGGGTCTTCTCTGCTACCGAACCATAAGGATGGTGTGCCCAAACTCGCGCTGTCTGGGCCTCTAGGTTCTCTCGCACCTCGCGTTCAAAATAGAGGATGTAAGCAAAGACCCACTCCGCCATTACGGCACCGTAGGTCTCCTTTACGTTAGTGAGGATGTAATCGGTGCGCAGATCAGGGCCGATTAAAGCATCTACGCCGGCGAAGGTTGATTGGAGCCAACGGAGATTCACTGCGTCGTTGATGTAACGCCGAGCAAGACCCGGGTGCGCCAACATAATCGTTACTCGCCCGAGATCCTCCCGCAGCGCACGTTCTGATTGGGGGGCTACGATCTCTAGTCCTGGAAGTTTGAGCGCTCGCAATTGCTCTTCGTAGGCTCGGCGTTCATCGTCTCTAGTAAGCAGTAATAGTGTATGCTCCATCTCGCACCCCTTAGACCCTACACGATCTCAACACACGACCACCGGAAACCACCGTGGAAGGCACATCCGCCGCTGAGAGCCTCTCATCCTAAATTAGGCAGTTGCGGGTCTGAAAATGGCGCATCTGATTAAAATCACTTCGTCTTTTGAATTTTCGGTGCTCACCCTGACGGTGCCAGGGTTGCGCCTCCGAAAAGTTCAAAATACATTGTGCTTTTAGCCATCTGCACCATTTTCATCCGCCTTAACTGCCGAATTTAGGTTAAACCAATAAAAGCATAGTGTTAGACTTAGTTGAGGGGCCGGGCGCTCTACTGCAAGAGCATCTTTAGTAGCAGCCCGGGAAGCGCTACCATAAGTGTAAGGGTCTGTCGCTAACTGTATGAGGGCGTTCCTTGAGCTGTTCCTGCACCTGTGAGCTGGTGAGCTTTCATGGCAGGAGTAGGCGTTGTCTTAGACGAAATCATGGCTGAAAAGAAGGGCAGCACAAAGGAGTTGAACCTCGGTCTTACCGAGCTCCTATCAAAGGTGAATGCAGAGAGCGGGCATTCTGCTCCACCGCAAAACCTCAAGACATCGATCTTTACCGTTGAGGACGATCTAGGCGGCCTTAACCCGGAGCTTTCGAAATTAGCCGAGTCTCGACAGTGGGGGATGTTGGTGAGTCGAGCGGAGAACTCGATCTCATCTGAGGAGGATATCGAGGCTCGACTCTGGTGGATCCGTGGCCACTTAGGTGCTTTCACCCTTCCGGTCTCTCTTCTTGCAGCCCCATTTGAGACAGTTTGTCGGCATCTTGTCGGTGATTCGCGCACGCAGCTTTTTGGTGATCTCGTTCGTGAGATCGGCAGTTTGATGCTGGTGCGTCTTCGTGATGTGGGAGACCGCAGGCAGGAATACTCAGTCGGTCTAGCGCTATCTCGTCTCGGACTTGTCGATTCGAGCAAAGCTGTTCAAGCGACCTACGGCAAGGTGCCACCAAAGGTTCAGCAGTTTGAGCTTGGTGAGCCGGTGGCACATCTATCGGCAGAGGTAGCTCACACTGAAAAACGGCCCTCATACGCTAATGGACGTGGAGGACGCTGGTCTGCGCGAGTCCTTGTTGCGGCAGTCATCCTGTTGCTGCTGGCAAGTGTTGGTGCCGGGTGGCGGCATTTCAATCGAGAGCCGGTGGTGCTGACCGCGCAGGAGGGATTTGTCGATGCTGGTTCTGTCCCAGGGTTACAGCCGCCAGCAGTTGTTGCTCGACCTGTATCGAGTAATCTCGGAGCGCTCTTCTATTCTATCGATAAAGGTGGCAGCGGCGATAATCAGCCGCCGCAACAGCCGGCAGACCCTCTGAGTGGTGCAAAGGATATTTCGCGAAGCGATGTGCCAGCTAAAGAGTCGCGCAAGCCTACCGAAGAGCGTCCGCCAGTTCCCGAGCAAAGAGCCAACAAGGAGCGGGTCAAGACCGATGGTCCGATTGAGGGTCCAGATTTCACGCGTGGAGTCGATCGTAATTCGCCTCCACCGGCCAAGTTGCCAGATGTTATCGTCGAGCCGGACCTCAAGCCTGTCCCGAACAACTCGTATCCTGACGGTAGTCTGAATGTTGGTGGGGAGATGAAATCGGCGATCGTGCGCACCGATGTATTTGATAGTCCCAGCTACCATGCGAGAGTCATCGCCAGATTAGTGCCCGGAGACAAGGTGAGTGTAGAGGGGCGTGTGGGCCAGTGGTTTCGGATCCGCTCACGAAGAGGCAGGGCCGGATTCGTTTTCGCGCAGGATATCGGCGAGATCGAGGAGTTTAACGTGGGAGAGAGGGGGGCGCTGCCGTAGGCGCAAAACAAAAACCGCCGGCTCCGTAGAGACCTGGCGGTTTTTGTTCTACCCGCTGCTATCACGCAGCACGGCTGCGACGAATGGGCTTTTCAAAAGACCATTCGCGCGACGACTACTCTTCGGTCGCAGCAGCGGCGCTTTCTTCAGATGAGTCGCTTGAGGTCACCTGAATGGCCATCTCAGTGCCCGTCTCAGGAGTGACCGTACGGACCACCTTAGACGCCTGAAGACCTTTGGGGCCCTCCTTGAGTTCGTACTCTACAGTCTCGCCGTCCTTGAGGGTCTTAAACCCTTCGGTGGCGATTACCGAATAGTGAACGAACACGTCACGACCGCTAGAGTGGGCGATGAACCCAAAACCCTTTGCGTCGTTAAACCACTTAACCGTTCCCTTGAGTGTGCTGGAATCAGAATCAGACATAACAACAGGCTCCCGTAAAAAAACACGGTAGGTAAAAACCTACCATATCCAAGTCAGGTTACAAGCGCGCTTTTTAGTTGCCGCATTGTCACCATGCAATTGAGATTCTCAAACTGGTCCCGAGGATCCATGTTTTTGTTCTATTTTTGCGCGGGGGTGGCGACTCAGCGGCCCTGCTGGAAATAGTTTGTTAAATAGGGAACAGCTGATAATTCAATCTGTTAAGCAAGATTATCATGGGGTTTTACGGAGTGTGGTGATTAACGTTAATACTGCAGTCCTCCGATTCTCACTCTGAATTCAAATGCCGATCCGAGCGCAGAAGCGTCTCGGTTAGTAGATATCTGCGGTTTGCGCGAGCGAACAAGGTCGGCCTGCACGATCAGCAACAGCCCAACCCTGCCCGCCGAGCCTTGAATCAATTGCTAAGTCCTCGGTATTGTTGATACTCTCTGAATGGTCTTGGAGTTGCCAGTTATTAGCTCATAGATCATTAATCGTGATATACTTTGGGGTTGGAAGTAGGGGGAGCATGGATGTAATTCGTAGTTTGCTAGACAGCTTGCCTGAACCGTTCTGTGTCCTATCCCGGGATGGGGAGTGCCTGCATGCTAACATGGCGTTCAGCGAACTACTCAGCATCCCCCTTGAGGGTCTGCAGCATTGTAACGCCAGAGAATTCTGGCCTGGTTTGCGGGAAAGTACGGGGTGCAACGGAGAGCACGCAGCTGAATTCCTCGACGCCAACGGCCGCTCGATAACAGCACGGGTGTCGTGCGTTGTCTCTGAAATTATCGTCGTGCGTGTGCTGGCGAGCGCCGCTCCGGGCGAGTCGTTGCAGCTGCACCACAAACAGCGGCTTGAGACTCTTGGTTTATTAGCGGGTGGTGTAGCCCACGATTTCAATAACGTGCTTACCGGCATTCTTGGGCACGTTGCGTACCTAAAACACGTTCTTCCAGAGCCGCACAGTAGCTCCGAATCGCTGATGGCGATCGAAGAAGGAGCGTTAAAAGCTTCAGCGCTCACCCAGCAGATATTAAATTTCTCAAAGCTTGATGCTAGCGAGGAGCTGGAAAGTGTAGACGTGGATCAGGTGTTGTCGCGGATCGGAGTTTTACTCAAGAGCGCGATTCCGTCGGATATCTCATTACAGTTGCACCAAAGCTCCGAAGGATTTTCCGTGTTAGGGTCAGAAGTACATCTGGCCCAGATTTTAATTAATCTTATCATCAATGCGCGCGACGCCATAACAGGTAAGGGAGTTATCGACGTCCGTCTGCTAACTCCCTTGGCCGAAGAGGAGGTCCACGAGTTGTTTGGCAGTGAGCCAGCAGCAAAGCTCTACGGAGCTCTTGAGGTCTCTGATACAGGCAGCGGGATGAGCGATGAGGTGAAGCAGCGGCTCTTTGAGCCTTACTTCACGACCAAAAATCAGGCGGGGACAGGGCTCGGTCTTGCAACAGTGAACTCTATTGTCACGCAGTTGGGTGGTGCGATTCAGGTATTCTCAGAAACAGGGCAGGGCACGCTGTTCCGAGTTGTTCTGCCGCTTGTTACTGATGAAGCTACGCAGTCGAGTGCGGGTGCCGACGGTTTGCAGATATGTGGTGGTAAAGGCGAGCGTATTCTTGTTATCGATGATGAGGATGCCGTACGCAACGTCATAGCGCTAAGCCTTTCGCACCTTGGGTACGAGGTGGACACAGCGTCCTCTGGTCTCGAGGGTTTTGAGCGCTTCTCTGCCGCCGAGGATGGATATCACCTAGTGATCCTTGACTTGCTTATGCCGGGGTTATCGGGCGAGGAGACCTTTACGCGTTTGCGCGCTGTTGATCACGCGTTGCCGGTTTTGATTGTAAGCGGGTTTAGCTCCGAGAACGTAGTTCAGCGGGTGTTGGCGGATGGCGCCCGAGATTTTATACAGAAGCCTTTTTCGATTGAAGTTTTGTCTGAGAAGGTCAGGGGGTGTTTAGGTGATCCGGTCGTACGCAGTTAGAGCAATTCAGGTAAATCCCGGTTTGGTGCTTTCGCCGATGAGCGGAGTGACTACACGTCCCTTTCGGCGGCTCATTAAGGAGCTAAATCGCGGCGCCGTGGGACTCGTTGTGAGTGAGTTCGTTTCGGTCGAAGGGATGACCCGCGGCTCGCGACGGACTTTGGAGATGATGAGGTTTTCGGAAGAGGAGCGTCCGTATTGCGTACAGATCTTTGGCTACGACATCGACCGTATGCGGGATGCCGCTCTGATGGTCCAGGATATCGGCGCAGATATCGTAGACATTAATTGCGGCTGCCCCGCGCCTAAGGTTGTAAAGCGCGGCGGGGGTTGTGAACTGATGCGCCAACCGGACCACCTACAGAGGATTATCAAAGAGGTCAGAAAAGCGGTGCAGATTCCGCTGACGATTAAGATTAGAGCTGGGTGGGATGAGGGGTCTCGTAACGCGATAGAGATAGCTCGCATGGCTGAGTCAGAGGGAGTCGAGGCGCTGGCAATTCACGGCAGAACTCGGGCGCAGCTCTACCGCGGAAGTGCTGACTGGGATCTGGTTGAGTATGTAGCGGAGCATGTATCGATTCCGGTCCTCGGCAGTGGAGATGTTATTGACCGGGCTAGTGCAGAAGAGCGCTTACGCGGCAGGATCGCCGGACTCTTTATTGGTCGGGCGAGTATGTGGAATCCGCTGGTGTTCTCTGAAATTATGAATGACACCTCCGACACGCTGCGTCACGACCACGCCCGCATGGTCTCGATCCTCTTTCGGTATATCGAG
>Ga0172372_10011445_pt1 | contig 11274 bp, 6 predicted proteins | sample LakKiv5m_2_FD_114544 | JGI IMG/M metagenome (GOLD analysis project Ga0172372, IMG submission 114544) | Freshwater microbial communities from Kabuno Bay, South-Kivu, Congo - kab_092012_9.5m | ecosystem: Environmental > Aquatic > Freshwater > Lake | place: Democratic Republic of the Congo... | reverse complement strand
GCTGTGTCCTGCCATGACGCACCTCTGCAAACACTGCCTTCACTGCTTCGCGAACTTCATTCATTCGCTTCGACAACACTCGTACAACGCTCGTACAACGCTCGCTTTCCGCGAGTATTCAGGGATTGCCGGCGCAATCGAAGACGCGCGGCACCATGCCCTTGGCAACCGCGTCTACTTTCAAAAGTGCGCGATCCACAACCGCACCGTACGAGCGGCGAAGATACTCGGCTGGATCTACCAATTCCAAGCCAAATTCAGTGCGCTGCGATTCCATCAATCGCCGCGCAATGCCCTCCGGCGGATAGCGAAGTTCGGCAAGTTGCGCCACTTGTTGCCAACAGCGAATCGCGCCCTGTTGATCACCATCGCGCCACATGGCATCACCAAGATGGTCGAGCGCCTCGAGCGACGGATCCTCGGGATTCAGGCGTAAGGCCTGGCGGAAAAGCGTCAGCGCGCCCAATCCTTCCGGTCCGTCGCGCAGCGCTCCCTCGCTCAGTCGCAGCAGACCGAGCGTATCAAGGATCGACGGATTAGAAGGTTCTTGCGAGGCAGCGCTCTCTGCCATCCGCCGAGTTTCATCGGTGACATTGCACGATTGGAGATCGCGATACGCAAGGTTGTTGAGCGCAGATGGCAACGCTGGATCAAGTTCGAGCGATGCACGCAAGAGCGCGGCGCTTCCAGCATCATCGCCAAGGAGTGCATGCACATCGGACGCGCGTAACAGCATCACTGCGGCGGAAGGCCCTGCCTCGCGTGACTCACCGTTCTTACCCATGCCACGCGTGTCGCTCGCTCGCGAGGCAAATGGAGCAACACCTTCGGCTGTCAGCGTCTCGACCAAATGCGCGCTTTCCGCGTCCGAACCGCCAGAAACAGCAAACAACGCGATTGCAGTACGGGCGAGCGCTGCGCGTACAAGTGGATCGTGTCGCGGCTCGCGCGCGAACGACGAGGCAAGAAGCGCTGCGGGATAGGGATCACCAGAAAGTACAGCACTGCCAAGCGCCTCAGAAGACTCAGCAGACTCAGAAGACTTGACAACTTCGGAAGCTTCAGAAGGAACCGTACTGTTGCCGATCGCGTCGTTCGAAACGGCAAGTAGATCGGTGCCACCATTCAACTCGACGATCACGCGCAACATGGCAAAAACTTGCGGGAGTTTCGAAGCGTCCAGCCTGCGCGACATTTCCGCACATCGCACGGCGAGCGCGCGAATGTCCTCAAGCGGCATGCCAGCGAGGAGCGCGAGCCGCATCGCGTCGCCGACATCACGAACCTCAAGGAAGACGACGCGATCAACCAAGCCACGCGTTGCGCGCGACATGCGCTGCGCTTCCTCACGACGCGTTGTTGCGACAAGCGCCGCAGCACGCAGCAGGCTTGTCGCGCCTTGCTGCGAAAGAGTTGGTGCAATTACCTTCGACGCAGCTTCCACACATGCGGCGGCTCGACTGACATCGCCCATCGCAACGAGCGCGAGCGCCTCCGCTGCAATCGCCTCGGGCGTGCGAGGGCGACGCTGCGCATTCGCCATTTGTAATGCCTGCCGATCAGCGGGCGTCATGCGCTGTCGACGACGAAACTCGTCGCGAATCCCACCTGCGGCTACCGCGCGTCCGTTTGAATCTTGGTCGTTTGAATCTTGGTCATTTGAATCTTGGTCAGCGGCAGCAAGCGCACACGCATCAAGAAACGCCTCAACAGCCGGTCTCCCAGGCCATGAACTCTCCAACGCGCCCGCTGCTCGCTGCATTCCAAGCGGCTCTGCGGCAGTTCCAAGGCGCGCACGAAGTGATTCAAGCGCGCGAAGTTCCGGAGCGAGCGCGTCGAGAAGCACGAGCGACTCATCCCCTGTTGTCAGTCGCGCACCGAGCAGCGTCCGCGCATCTCTTTGCAGGAATTCCGCATCGCGCGACGCGAGATTCGCGTCGCTGCGAGGCTCGCTGCGCTCAGGCGACAATCCCGCTGGCCGCTCAAACTGCGCAGCGCGCGCAGGGTCACCGATGTTCGACCACGCCACATGCAACGCTGCACATGCTGCGCAACCCGCATCGCGCGCTGTTTCCTCAAGTGTGAGAAGTAAGGTGCCATCACGAAGTTCGCTTGCGCAGTAGATCGCAGCCGCCAGTGGCACAGCGCTCGCCGGATCCCGTGCCAGCGCAGCCAACGCCTTCGAAAGGCCCAGTTCTGTACTCCCATACAAGGCAAACACACGAGCAATCAGCGCTTCCTTTGTCTGAAGCGTCGCATACCGATCAAGCAACGCCGCGATCTCATCTGCGTCATATGGACCAGAGAGCAACGCCTGTGCAGCAAGATCGACCAATTCTGGGCGCCGCTCGATCAGTGCGACAAGCGCTTCAATCACAGCCTTTGGATCACTTCGAAGCGCAGCACGCACGACCAATCGAAAGGTGAATCCGTCGAATGTGTCGCGGGAAACGCAGAGATCGAAGAGCGCCGCAAAGTCACTCGCACTGTTGTCTCGCGAACTCAGAAGATCGCGGAGTACGGCCGCGCGACGATCACCCTTCTGCGCCACCACCGCGAGATCAGCGCGCAACGGCGCAAACGCTGCGTCGCGCATCTCTGGCTGTACACGCGCAAAGTTCTCGAGTGTTCGCCAAAGCGTCACTTCCGAAATCGGAGGAACGCACGCTGATCGAAGGCGCACGACAAAATCGCTCGGCGACTCTGCGAGTGCATCGAGCCTCAGTTCCGCCATGGTGCGGACCGCAAACAAGTTTGTTTGATCGGACGCGATACGCTCAAGCATCGCGCGTGCATCGTCGACTCGTCCAACCATGACGAGCGCGTCTGCGCGAAGGAGTTGCCGCTGCGCAACAGACGCGTGCGGATCGGTCACGCTCGTCCCTGTCGTGGTGGCATTGGCGTTCGGATCATCGGTCGAAGGGCGTTGCGAGTCGATGTTCGGCTCGATCTGTGCGTCCGCCGCGTCAAGCGCCTCAAGCGCAGCGCTGCCTGCACCAAGCGAAAGCGCACACAATGCAGCCTGCTCTTCGATCTCGCGCGGCGCGGTCGGTAGTGGAATCGACGCCCCACGCGGATCAAGTGCTCCGTCGCCAATAAACCACGCGAGATATCCCAGTGCTTCGCCGCGACGCCCGCGTTGTACCGCTTCAAGTCCACGGAACGCCACACCGATCGCATTCCGCGGATCTGCGATCACGATCTTGTCGAGCACACTGCGAACTTCTTGTGTTGAACCGCGCGATAAATTCGCCAAGAGAAGCAGTTCGAGCGGTTCCACTCGTGTTGGTGACGCACGAAGTGCGGCATCTGCGGCAGCAATCGCACGCTCCTCATCTCCGTTTCGCAGTGCCTCAGCTGCCTGCCGCAGAAATGCCTGTGCATCCGAAGTGAGCGGAGCGCGTTCGGGTGAGTCTGCGAGTTGAGCTCGGAACTGCGCCATTGATCGCAAGTCGTGCGATGGTGTGAGGCTCGAATCCCTGCGGATTTCCGCAGGAAAAACGCCGATCGCAAGTGCTGGATCGATGCGTGCGACGCCGCCCTTCGCAAAGTTGCCTGCGAGGGTCTTGGAATCCATCACCTCGCGTTCGCGCTCGACCGCGAACGATTCACCACTGCGAGCGTGATCGCCCGCACCTGTTCGGGTGCATGCAGAAAGCGAAACAAGTGAGAGGACAATCGAAACCGACGCCAAATGGACGGCGCACATCGTGCTTCGACGCACGAGAACTCGCGCCATCATGGCGAGCGTCACCGTCGTCGCCCGCGCGACTTCGACGCCGCGCGAGCATGGGTCTTTGCTTTGCCTGCAGAAACCTGCTTCGTCGCCTTGTTCGAAACTTTCTTTGTGGCGCTCGTCGCTGATTTCTTTGCGGTCGGCTTCGCTGCTTTCTTCGCTGCTTTCTTCGCTGCTTTTTTCGCGGTCTTTCTCGTGATCTTTGTCGCGGTTGGCTTCGCTGCCTTCTTCACGACTTTCTTCGCCGACTTCGCTGCGGCACTCTTTTTCGCAAGATCACGCTTCGCAAGGGCACGCTTCGCAAGATCACGCTTCGCAAGATCACGCTTCGCAAGGGCACGCTTCGCAAGGGCACGCTTCGCGAGGGCACGCTTCGCGAGTTCCGCTTGCTTCAACTTCAGTTTCTGCGCAGCGATTTTCTCCGCTGCCAACTTCTTGGCGGCCAGTTTCTTTTCGGCTGCCAATTTCTTCGCAGCGAGTTTCTTCGCAAGCGCTGCTTGCTTTGCTTCCTTCGCTTTGGCTGCCTTCAACTGCGCGGCCTGCTTCGCGGCCAACGCCTTGGCCTTCTTCGCATCGGCAAGGGCCTTCTTCGCTGCCAACTTCTTCGCGAGTGCTGCTTTCTTCTCGGCGATTTTCTTGGCAATCTCGGCCTTCTTGCGCCGCTCGGCTTCCACTTGCAGACGACGCTTCTCGGCATCTTCCGCGCGCTTGCGTGCAAGGGCTTCGCGCTCGAGTTGCTTCTCTACACGCTCTTGCTCGGCGCGCACCTTCGCCTCTTCACGCGCGATGCGATCCGCTTCGCGCTGGGCAATCGCTGCAATGCGTGCAGCCTCGCGCTCAACCTTCGCACGAACACGCGCCTCTTCGGCCTCGCGCTTCTGACGAATCCGGTCCTCTTCGCGCGCTATCTCTTCCAATCGACGCGCTTCGATCGCGCGTGCCTCTCTCTCGATGGCCTCTTGCTTGGCTCTTTCTTCCCGCGCACGCTCTGCTTCGAGCGCAGCGCGGAAGCCATCGTGACGCGCGAGATACGCCTCACGGAACTTCATGCCTTCCTTCACGGTCTCTTTGGAATTCGGCTTTGCCGCAGATTTCAAAGCAGCACGATTCATCGCGTCGAGTGCGAAGTGCACCCGAGGCAATTCTTCCTGCCGATGATTCTTGCCAATCCACGCGGCGACCTCAGCCGTGGTTGCTGTGCCATCAACGGCACCTTCGCGATGAAGTAACTCCACAGAGGTGTCATCGAGAATCGGCGCAGGATTTTCGAAGGCGACAAGCAGCGTTCTGCCGGCCACAAACGGCGGAATCTCGGCAAGTCCTTCGACATACGCGCGCTGGTCCTTCCGCGAAAGCCCTCGGAGATGATCGAGCGAGGTGCGGTGTTGGCGGCGGAAAATATCATTGAAAGTGGCGCGCAATCTTCGCGCCCGCTCCTCGACAAACGGATATTTCTCGCCGATCGTCTCGATGACTTCGCGCTCAAGCATGACGCGCAGTTCATTCACATCGACCACGATCCGCGCAATCTTCTCAAGTGCCTCTCCGGCCTGCGCGGGCGTGCTTTCCCACAAGAGATAGTTCGTGAGCAGAATCGCGAGCGGATCATTCGCCTCATGTCCAGCAAGCACGGGAGTTGGACCAAGTGCTCCACCGGATGCGAACTTGCGAACGACCGCAGAAAACTTAGAAGGACGGACAAGCTCGATTTTCATGTCGTCTTGCTCTCACTTTCGTCATGTCGCTTCTCTTCTCCCGCGTCGGGCTCACCATCGTGTTCATGATGGCGAGCAGCACGAATCGCAGCCTCAAGCGCGGATTCGCGCTTCAAGCCAGCATCAAGATCAAAAAGCAGACGGGGCACGCGCCCAATGCGTGTTTCATCCATGACGCGCCGTCGCAGAAATCCTGCTGCTGCGCGCAATCCAGAAAGCGTGAGTGACGCGCGCTCTTCTGGAAGAACAGATACCTTCAGTCGCGCCTCTGCGAGATCGGGTGTCACATCAACCGCGGTGATGGACACCATGCCCTGTACGCGCGGATCGTTGAGCCCGCGCGTGATCTCTGTCTGCACGGCGCGTCGAATCTCGCCAGCAATTTGGCGAGGCCGATCCGATGACGGTTCTGTATCGGCAAGCGGCCCACGCAACGGCGAGGTTCGAAACGGAGACTTTCGCGGCTGCGGCGTTCGCACACCGTCTCTTTCACGAGCCCCAGAGTTCCGCCCAGCATCACTCCCGCGACCACGACGATCCGCACCCGCATTCGGGTCGCGTCTGCGCGGCTGCGGAGCGCCTTCTTCAGGGTTGTCGGTGTCTCGGGGTCGCTTCATGCAGGTTCTACTCCAAACTTCATCTCAAGTACGCAATGCATTCCGTGCACAAGGTGCACCGTCCTGTCGCGTTAACTTCTCGCAACGGTCACAGTCTTGTAGCACTCAAGCACATCGCCAGCCTTGATGTCGTCGTAGCCGACGATCTTCATGCCGCACTCCATACCTGCGCGTACCTCTTTGACATCGTCCTTGAATCGCTTGAGCTGCTCGAGACGGCGATCCTTCTCGATAACGATGCCATTGCGTGTGACACGAATCTGCGCGTTGCGCTCGACAATGCCATCGAGCACATTGCAGCCTGCAATCGCGCCGACCTTGGAAATCTTGAAGACCTGCTTGACCTCTGCGTGACCAAGGACCTCGAGTTTGAGCTCGGGAGCCAACATGCCGCGCGCAGCCTTCGTCACATCGTCGATGAGGTCGTAGATGACTTCGTAGAGACGAATCTCGATGCCCTTCGCCTCTGCCATCTGGCGAGCCTTGCCGCTCGATGTGACATTGAAGCCGACGATGATCGCCTTCGTCGCTTCTGCGAGCGTGACATCCGACTCGTTGATACCACCTGCAGACGCGCTCTTGACGCTGATGACCACCTCTTCGGTTGGCAGTTTCGAGAGCATGCCCTTGAGCGCTTCGACAGAGCCCTGCACATCGCCCTTGACCACAAGCGCGAGTTCCTTGCGGCCCTGCTTCTCGAGGTGCTTGAAGATGTTGTCGAGCGTAATCTTCGGCGCAGCAAGCTCGCGTTCGCGATCGATGCGACGACGCTCTTCTGCAGCTTCTTCGGCAGCGCGAATCGACTCGACCACGAAGGCCTTGTCGCCCGCATCTGGAAGTTCGTCGATACCCGAGATCGCAACCGGAGTCGATGGGAAGGCTTCGGTCGTGCGCTCGCCCTTGTCGTTGATGATGTCGCGCACGCGACCATAGCCACGACCGATGACGATGAAATCGCCCTTCTTCAGTCGGCCTTCCTGCACCATCACGCGAGCCACAGGACCGCGACCTTCTTCGATGGAAGCCTCGAGCACCGTGCCGCGTGCCATGCCGCCGAAGTCCGCCTTCAGTTCGAGCAACTCGGCTTGGTAGTCGAGCATCGCAAGAAGTTCTTCGATGCCGTCGCCACGCGTGGCGCTTGTCTTGATGACTTCGGTATCGCCACCCCACTCGACTGGATTGAGCCCGTTTTCTGCCAACTGCCCGAGCAAGCGACGAATGTTCGACTCGTTCGCGTCGGGACGATCGATCTTGTTCATGGCCACGACGATTGGTACGCCTGCAGCCTTTGCGTGCTGAATCGACTCGACGGTTTGCGGCATCACGCCGTCCACAGCGGACACGACCAACACCACAATGTCTGTCACCTTCGCGCCGCGCGCACGCATGGAAGTGAACGCCTCGTGGCCTGGCGTATCGATGAAGGTCACCATGCGATCAACATCGCCAGACTTCACCGGCACACAGAAGGCACGCGTCGACTGCGTAATACCACCAGCTTCGCCCTCGGCGATATTCGTCTTGCGAATACGGTCGAGCAAGCTCGTCTTACCGTGGTCGACATGGCCGAGAATGGTGACAATCGGCGCACGGCGGCGCTCATCCACGCGCTCACGGCCCTTGAAGCGCTCCTCGATGATTTCCGCCGCAGACTTCGCCTCATCCACGATGAGATCGATGTCAAACTCCATCATCATCTCAATAGCCTTCACACGATCGATGGCGCTGTTGATTGTCGCCATCGTGCCGCCGAGGAAGAGTTTCTTGATGATGTCGACAGCCTTCACACCTGTCGCAGCAGACAGTTCCTTGATGGTGAGTGGCTCAGAAACATGGATCTGCTGAACCTCGCCAGGACGACGCTCCATGCGCTGCCCGCCGCCGCCACCGCCGCCGCCGCCCATCGATGGGCCACGACCCGTCGAACCGCGATGCGATGACATAAAGCCCTTGGATGCGTCGAGGCGTGCTTGACGGTCACGCAAATCTTGAGCGCCAAATGCAACGCGCGCGGAATCACCCGCGCGACCGGTTCGAGATGCACCGATACCACCACGGCGCGCGTCTGGACGACCCGCAGGACCGCTGCCCGTGCCTGCGCCACCGGTCCGACCGCGCGCACCACCTGCGCCGCCAACACCACCGGTGCCAGTCCTGCGCATGGGCGCAGGCGTCGGGAGATTGTCCGCTTGCTCCACGCGGATGACCTTCGGACCAGACAGCGTTGTCTTCTCACGAAGCGACAATTGAGGACCAACAGGTCCAACCACAGAAGGCCGCGATGGCACATTCATGACAGGCGATGCGCCACTGGTGTCGGTCATCGACGATGGCGGCGGCGGCGGTGCGGTAATGACGCGACGCGGCTGCGCTGGAGAGGTCGCAGACCCCCCACCCTGCGCGCCGCGACCGTCTGAAGCCGAAGTGAGGCCCGAACCGGATGCTGCTGAAGGCGATGAGGAAGGCGAGGCCGAGGGTTTGGCCCCATCCATTCTTGGAACTGGCTTGGCAGACAATCCCGCGGGGATACGGAGTGTCGACGAGCGCGCTGGGGGAACCGACGCAGTGGGTGTGCCCGAGGACGCAGCACCTGAGGACGCGCTTGAGGAAGGGGTCGCCGAAACTCCGGTTGAAGTTGGCGCGGAAGCAGCGACGCGAGGCGACGCGGGGGTTGCTCTTGCAGATGTCGAAGGCACATCCGTTGTCGAGCCTGCACTTGAAGCGTCGGTTCGAGCAACTGGCGACGACGACGATGCATCTGGCGTCAAGATCGACCCAGCGTGCTTTGCGTCGGTGCCACGAGATGATGTCGCGTCACTTGCTTGCGCCGAGACTTGAGTTGGAGCTTGAGTTGGAGCTTGGGTTGAAGTTTGTGTTGGCGAGGGCGTCTCGGCTGCAACCTCCCCGCCCGTCGACTTCTTGGTCGCACGCTTCGCCACAGCTCGCGTCGCCTCTTGCGGAACTTCCGCAGCATTGTCCGCAGCGACTGTTGCCTTCTTCGTAGCAGGTCGCTTCGCCGTCTTCGACGCCGCAGCGTCTCCATCGGCTTCGGTGCCAACCGCGTCGTCCGTGCTCGCGTGCGCCGGCGCATCGGCGGTTGCCGTCGCAGTCGCAGCACCCCCACCCGCGTTTGCGAACCACTCGCGCACTGTCAGCGCTAGTCCGGCGGATACCGGCGACAAATGGTTCACGATGTCAGGAATCTCCTCGGCCTGACAACGCGCAACGATGTCCTTGGAACTCACACCGAGTTCCTTCGCGAGTTGGTGCACCTTCAGCGCGGCTGGTTTCTTCGACAAGCGTTCCTCCTGACAACTCTCGGCTCCGTCCCGCGCACACGCGCGGAACGCATCTCTTCCCAATTCCGTCCGACTCTTCCCATCTTCACTTGCCCGCTTCACATCAGGCAGGCGCGACACACAAACGAATGATTCGCTTTCAGTTCATGCATGGTTCATGCATGGCTCATGCATGGTTCATGCATGGTTCATGCATGGCTCATGCATGGCTCATGCATCGTTCACACGCACAGAACGCAGCGACCCACCCAAGATGGAATCTGCAGCGCTTTCGGCTTCTGCGTCCGGCTCAGCTGCACGCTCTTCGCCGCCACCAAGAATCGCGTCGGTCGACGCTGCATCTTCCGCGGCGCGCGCTGCGGCTTCGGCCTGCTCGCGCTCACGCTCAACTTCCACTTCGCGCGCACGATTCGAGGCAGACGCGCACATGATGTCCGCCATCTCCTCGGTGATACCCAACTCTTCGACAAGCAACTGAACACCAATTTCCTCCACATCGAACACGCTGATGATGCCCAAGGCTCCCAACTTGTCGAGCATCTCGTCGGTCACGCCTTCGATTGGACGCATGGTGTCTTGCAAGATTTCAAGACCCTTGGCGAACTCGGTTGGCGTGAGAATGTCGATATCCCAACCCGTGAGACGCGCAGCGAGGCGCACATTCTGGCCACGCTTACCGATCGCGAGCGACAACTGATCTTCGCGCACGATGATCGTCGCACGACCGAGTTCAAAGCACAGGCTCACTTCTTCGACAGCAGCCGGACGAACTGCATTCGAGATGAGCACTTGGCTCGACTCGTTCCACAGCACAATGTCGATCTTCTCGCCATTGACTTCGTCGACGATGTTGCGAATTCGGCTACCGCGCACACCAATGCACGCGCCCTTCGCGTCCACCTTCGAGTCAACGCTCGCAACTGCCACCTTGCAACGCTGGCCGGGCTCGCGAGCGAGCGCCTTGATTTCAATCACGCGCTCTGCAACTTCTGGCACTTCCGCTTCAAAGAGTCGGCGAATGAAATCTGGGTTTCCGCGCGACAGGATGATCTTGACTTGGCTTCCGGCATCGCGCACATCAAGCACCAAGCAGCGAATGCGATCGCCGGGCTTGAACATTTCGCCTGGAATCTGTTCCGACTTCGGCATAAACGCTTCGGCGCGATCGACCTGCACGATGAGCGCTGGGCCTTCCTGCCGCGTCACTGTGCCAGCGACGATTTCACCTTGGCGCTTCGCAAACTCTTCCATCAGCGAGTTGCGTTCGTCCTCGCGGAACTTCTGAATCATCACTTGCTTGGCGGTCTGCGCGGGAATTCGCCCGAGTCGCTCGATCGGAATGTCCTCGCGACCGACCACATTGCCCTCTTCATCCATCTCGTTGCGCCAAATCGTGATGCGCCCCGTCAGACGGTCCATCTCGCAACCGAACTCCTCGTTGTCAAGCGAATCGAAGTGCTTTCGCGCTGCGCTGATCATCGCCATCTCAAGATCGCGGAACAAGTGTTCGCGATCGATGTTTCGGTCGCGTGCAATCGAGTCGAGGATGCGGAGAGTTTCGGAATTCATGGTGTCTTACCCTTCTGCAGGCATTGCCGGACGAGCTGTTTTGTCTTGTTGCCTTGCTGCGTTTGGCGGCGTTGCCGGTTGAGATGTCACTGCGCAGAACGCAGCGTTGAATTGATTGAGCGCAGACATGGGTCGCAAGCACCTTCTCTTGCACTGAAAACTCGTGCATTCAAAGCCCTTCATTCAAAGGCATGCATTGCAAACTGCGCCCTACACACGGTCCACACTGTCTACGCCGGCCTCATGAGAGCACACGGCATGGACTCTGACATGCGAGAGAAGCCTCCCGAGAGAAGCCTCCCGAGAGAAGCCTCCCGAGAGAAGCCTCCCGAGAGAAG
>Ga0172372_10011444_pt1 | contig 11276 bp, 7 predicted proteins | sample LakKiv5m_2_FD_114544 | JGI IMG/M metagenome (GOLD analysis project Ga0172372, IMG submission 114544) | Freshwater microbial communities from Kabuno Bay, South-Kivu, Congo - kab_092012_9.5m | ecosystem: Environmental > Aquatic > Freshwater > Lake | place: Democratic Republic of the Congo... | reverse complement strand
GGTGTAAGCCGTTTTCGCATCCTCCCATTTTTCATCTTTGAACGCCGCATCACCCTGCTTTAGGAGTTTGGTGTAGTTCTCGTCGTCGTTCTTCGCGTTGAGTTGCTCTTTGTACAAACGTTCGGCTTCTGCGTATCTGCTTTTTGCCAGTTCATCGTTCGGGAAAATTCCGAGAGCCAATTTGAATTGTTCCATGGCTTCTTGGTATCGCGTGGCTGTCATGCGCTGTTCCCCGGCCGCCATGTATTTGTCGAAATCTTTTTTCATGCGATCGCCATCCAGCGCTAGATTTTTCAATCGCTTGAATTCCTCATCCACTTTCTTCTGCATCTTCTCTGTGTAAGGAAAATCGAAAGAGATGTAATTCGTTTGAGAGTCGAACGAGGCCTTGCCCATAGGCTCTTTCAAGATTTCCGTATTGAATCCTTCGACATACTTAAATAACGACGCTTCAAATTCCATCGAGAATCCACCTGCGCGGTCTTCTTCTGGAATGTTACGGGTATCTACACGAATAATTTTGGTAACGTAATCTGCGCGTGAGAATTTCAAATCGTACGTATAGCCCAGTGGAAGGGTGAAGTCGAATTTACCCGATGTGCCCGCATCGTGTACTTCCTGTTGTGCACCGTTACGCATAACGATAACCTGAACGCCCTCTAATTTTTTCTTGGTGTCGTAGTCGATGATGGTTCCTTTACTCTTGATGCGGATGACTTCGTTTTGGGCGAACCCCACGAAGGTCATGGCCATGAAAAAGGCGAAACCGAGAAATCTATTGAGATGTTTGGTCTTCATTGTTGGGCAGAATGTCTCGTAAAACTACGGATTTTCTAATTTATTTCCAAGCATATAGGCTATTTTCGACCTATGAATGTAAGTTTCTGGGAAAGAGATTCGTTTTTGGAAGGCTACGACCTTGGGGTAATTGGTGCCGGAATAGTTGGATTAGCGGCCGCTTCAAGGTACAAAGAGCTATTTCCTGAGGCCCGTGTTGCCGTGCTTGAACGTTCGTGGTTAAGCGATGGTGCTACCTCGAAAAATGCTGGATTCGCCTGCTTCGGAAGCATTTCTGAATTGGAAGACGACTTAAACAACGCATCGTTTCAGCAAGTGCACGATTTGTCAGTTAAGCGTTACAATGGACTTCAACGGTTGTTAGATTTGTATGGTTCTTCTGCCATAGGATACGATGCTTGTGGGGGGTATGAATTGTTTTTCGAAGGGGAAGAGGAATTGTTCTCTACGTGTCAAGCGGCTTTGTCGAAATGGAACGAAGCTTTTGAAGCCAGCCTCGGATTTGCTCCTTACCGCATTGAGTTGTGCGAATCTTTTCAAGGTATGACCAATTTACTTGGTGTTATCACCAACGCCTACGAAGGCAGTCTCGATACAGGTAAACTCAATCAATGCATTCGCCAACGTGCACTGCAATTAGGAGTACATATCTACAATGGAGTGGAAGTGGTTGAACTGGTTTCACAAACCTCCGCGTCTCCGAACAAGCGTGTTGAAGTTCAAACCAAACAAGGCAATTGGCATTTCGAGCAAGTATGGGTTTGCACCAATGCGTTCGGCAAGGAATTGATTGAAGAGCTTCCAATTACACCGAAACGAAATCAAGTTATTATCACCGAAGAATTAGAAGATTGTCCGCTGCACGGAACCTTTCATCAACTGGAAGGATATATTTATTTCCGGAATGTGGAAAGAAGAGTATTGCTTGGTGGGATGCGTCATTTGTTTCCAACCACAGAAGCCACTACCGAAAGGGCTACCACCGATGAACTGATTACAGCGCTTTCCAACTACATGTCCACACGTATTTTGGGACATTCAAATTGGAAAATTGCAGACCAATGGAGTGGTATTTTAGGAATGGGCGAAGTGAAAGCGCCCATTATCAAACAAGTCCGCGATGGAATTTATGTCGCCGTCCGTTTGGGCGGAATGGGTGTCGCTCTAGGAACTTTAGTGGGCGAAGAGTTGGTGGAATTGGTTACGACGGAATAAGAGCTGCAATGGCATCGGCCACTCGTTCACCGTCAATGGCTGCACTGGCAATTCCTCCGGCATAGCCTGCTCCTTCGCCGCAAGGAAAAAGGTTTTTTATTTCAGGGTGGTAAAGGTGCTGATTGTCGCGGGGTATGCGCACCGGCGAAGAGGTTCGAGTTTCAGGCGCAATTAACAACGCATTTCGCGAAGCATATCCTGGCATTTTTTTCTCGAATTGCACCAATGCATCACGTAATGATTTTGAAATAAATTCTGGAAATACCTCATTCAAATTGCACGAAGTAATGCCCGGTTGATAAGAGGAATGAGGAAGGTCTGAAGAGATTTTATTATGAATGAAATCGGATGCGCGTTGGGCCGGAGCAAACTGTTTCGTTTTTCCTAATTGATAGGCTTTCTCTTCAATGCTTCTCTGAAATTTCACTCCCCCTAAATTTCCTGTAAATCCAAGTTTTTCCCAGTCCTGCGGATGAGCTTCTACCACCACTCCTGAATTTGCCCACTCGTTGTTGCGCTTACTGGGCGACCAGCCGTTGGTAACCACACCTTCAGGCTCTGTGGCGCATGGCGCAACAATGCCACCTGGACACATACAAAACGAATAAACGCCACGGTCGTTTACCTGAGCAACAATGGAATAGGCTGCTGGAGGCAGGTATTCACCGCGCGATTCGCAGTGGTATTGCATTTTATCTATGAATTGTTGTTGATGTTCAATGCGAACACCAACAGCGAAGGCCTTGGGTTCAAGTGCAATTTTCTTGCGATCAAGCAATTCAAAAATATCACGCGCGCTATGTCCTGTAGCTAGTATTACAAATTCGGAATTAAATCGTTTTTCATCCGAACAAATGACTTCTTTAATTTCATTTTCTTCCACCCGAAAATCGATGACTTGGGTGTTGAAATGCACTTCGCCTCCTGCATGTAAAATGGCTTCACGCATGGAAGAAATGATGCCAGGGAGTTTGTTGGTTCCGACGTGTGGGTGACTTTCAGTGAGAATATTTTCGTTCGCGCCGAATTGAACGAGGGTTTCTAAAACACGACGCACGCTACCTTTCTTCGTGCTTCGGGTGTATAATTTCCCGTCGCTGTAAGTGCCTGCTCCGCCTTCGCCATAGCAATAATTCGATTGCGGATTCACTTCGCCGCTGCGTGTGATACTTACCAAATCGCGGCGTCTAGCGCGAACATCTTTGCCGCGTTCCAATACAATGGGTTTAATGTTCAATTCAATGCAACGCAAAGCGGCATACAATCCGGCAGGACCACTTCCCACAATGATGCAGGAATGTTGGGGTTGATGGAGTTGGAATTGTCGAAGGGTAGGGGTGGGAAAATCAATGCCCGAGGGAAGTACTCCTATGCGCAATTGCATGAGGGGCGACCTTCCTCGGGCATCAATAGATTTTTTTTCAATCCGCCAATGAAATGCCAATCGATTTTGTTTGAGCAAACGTTCGAGGCTTAGTTGAATAAATTCAGCGTTGGCAGCCTGTTCTGGCGTGCATTTCAAGTCTATGTATTCCATGGCGTTGGACTATTCATCCAAAAAAAATAAAATAGAATAATTCCTAGTTTAGGAAGTATTCAAGATAGATTAACCGTTTGCGCGTGGCCCAGTTTTCTTAGCACCTGGCTTGTTCTTGCTGCCTTTCGGACGACCACGACGCTTTCCAGTTGAAGAAGAAGTGCTGACAATTTTTTCAATATTACTTGAAAATTTCATCTTTCTTCCACGTCCGGTTTGCATTTGCGCTAACATGTTAGCAGCTGCAACCAAAGCCGATAATTCTTGCTCTCTGCGAGAAATTTCTGCTTTGATTTCTGATAGAAGTTTAGTTGACATAATAATAGATATTTGGTGCTAAAATATATAATTTATTTTAAATAGCTAGAAATGATTCTTGAAATGGAGAAAGCCTTCCATTTCTGAGCATTCCGAGTTACCTTCGCAGTCTTAGCTGATCTTATGAAATTTGATAGAAAGAACTTATCCAACGAAGAGCTGTTGAAGTTGTACGAAGCCATTAAATTGCCACGTCTCATTGAAGACAAAATGCTTAGTCAACTTCGCTTGGGGAAAATCTCGAAGTGGTTTTCTTCGTATGGACAGGAAGCCATCTCGGTAGGAGTGGCTTGTGCGATGGAAGACGATGAGTTCATCTTACCTATGCACCGCAACTTGGGAATTTTCACTGGGAGAAACCTCGATTTAAAACAACTCTTCCTTCAGTTTCAAGGTAAGCGCGATGGATTTACCAAGGGACGTGATCGTTCGTTTCACTTCGGGACAAAAAAGCACCACGTTGTTGGAATGATTTCACATCTAGGGCCTCAGTTGGGTATTGCAGACGGAATAGCTTTAGCGCAGAAATTGGAGCAATCGAAAAAGGCGACCATCGTTTTCAGCGGGGATGGTGGTGCGAGCGAAGGTGATTTTCACGAAGCACTTAACGTGGCAACCGTGTGGGATTTGCCAGTCATTTTTTGTATTGAAAACAACGCATGGGGATTGTCAACGCCAAGCCGCGAACAATTCCGTTGCAAACAATTTATAGATAAAGCCATTGGCTATGGTATGCCTGCAGAGGACGCCATTCAAATCGATGGGAACAATATCATAGAGGTGTACACCACGGTTAAACGCATTGCAGAAAGCATGCGTGAAAATCCGCGTCCTGTTATTCTCGAGTGCATGACCTTCCGAGTGCGTGGACACGAAGAGGCCAGTGGTACTAAATATTATCCAGATGGAATTATCGACGAATGGACAACCAAAGACCCGGTAGATAATTTCGAAAAATACCTTCAAGAGATTGGCGTGATTTCAGAAACCGATGCGGTAGCCACCACCTTGAAAATTAAAAATGATATTAATGCTGCGCTGAAAGAAGCTTACGCCGAACCTGATATAACGCCTAATACGGAAGAAGAATTTGCCGATTTATTCGCACCATTTTCAAACGCCGAAATAAAGCCAAATGCAGGAAGTCGAAAGATGCGATTTATTGATGCGATTCAAGATGGATTGAAAGAGTCGATGAAGCGCCACGAAAAATTGGTGTTGATGGGACAAGACATCGCAGAGTACGGTGGGGTGTTTAAAGTAACCGAAGGCTTCGTAGAAGAATTTGGAAAAGGTCGTGTGCGAAATACACCGTTGTGCGAATCGGCAATCATTGGGGCAGGACTAGGATTAAGCATGAAGGGATGGAAGGCCATGGTGGAAATGCAGTTCGCCGATTTCGTTTCGGTTGGTTTCAATCAAATCGTAAATAATTTGGCCAAGTTGCACTGGCGTTGGCAAGAAAACGCCGATGTAGTGGTGCGCATGCCAACCGGTGGATTAGCAGCAGCTGGTCCGTTTCACTCGCAAAGTAATGAAGCTTGGTTTTTCCATACGCCCGGATTGAAAATCGCATACCCTGCGTTTCCGGAAGATGCCAAAGGATTGTTGTGTCAAGCTTTTGATGATCCAAACCCTGTCATGTTCTTCGAGCATAAGATGCTGTACAGAAGCATTGAGAGTGAAGTTCCTGAAGGTTTCTACACCCTGCCTTTTGGTAAGGCGCGTGTGGTGAAGGAAGGAAATAAATTGTCACTGATTACCTACGGATACGGAGTGCACTGGGGATTGGAGCTATTAAAAGATCCAGCTTACGAAGGCGTTGAATTGATAGACCTTCGCACCTTGGCTCCGTTAGATTATGAAACGGTATTTGCATCGGTTCGCAAGACCGGTCGCGCGGTTATTTTACATGAAGATTCATTGACTGGTGGTATTGGAGCCGAGTTAGGCGCCCGCATCACCGAATCGTGCTTCACCGCGTTAGATGCGCCTGTGACACGTTGTGCCAGTTTAGATACACCTATCCCATTCAACGCTGAGTTAGAGAAAAACTTTATGGCGAATAGTCGTCTTAAAGCAACCATTGACCACGTGTTAGGGTTTTAAGAATACCATGAGAGTACGTGATTTCAACCTCATTCGTTTTTTAGCCACTGGGCTAAGCATACTGGCTTTTGCTGCGCATGCTTCAGGGCAAGCGAATTTGGTCGTGGAATACACTCCTCATTACGGAAACGTTGAAGGCATTGATTTAACGGGATACGTTTCTTACGATGTCTATCTTCAATTTCCATCTAACACCAATACTAAAGTGACTGCTATTGGCGGGGGTTCGAACATAGATCCGAATTTCACCTTCAGTATTTCAACCGATTGTAATTTCTTTCAATATGATGGTGGTGCTGCCACCAGTGAAGGAATCGATTGTGCGCAAGCTGCCATTCATCCCGCTTTGGAATTCGATAGTCGTATCATGCTTGGAAGTACCTGCAATGGTGCAGAACTGCCACTATATATGGTAAGCTCTGAATCAGCTGCTATGCAAGCGTGGGAGGCTACGGGGACTCCGGGCAATATGTTCGATGGAACAACCTCTTTGAATTTATCGAATACCTTATGGTTCCGCGTGCCAAGCGATTCACCGGTTTCGTTAGACGGATTGAATCGCGTTCGAATTGGACGATTCACCACATGCGGGAATTTATGCGTGAAGACGGGAGTGCAATATTTTCAGAATTATGGCGGTCCGGGTACCCCATTCATCACACAAGTTGTTGAAGCTTGTTTCAATCATCCGTGTATCTCTCAACCCATGGATCAAACCATTAGTGTCGTGCAATTGGGATGCGAAACCACCACCCAAGCCATGCAACTTGCGCTTGGTGGAAATGGCGGTGTGACGTATTCTTTATTCAATGCTACCTCGAATAGTTTTCTTCAATCGTTTACTTCTGCTAATGGCTATTTAAGTACCGACGGATGGCCTGTGGGTAGTTATTATTTCGCTGAGTTGGATGAAGTGGGATGTAGAGATACCACAGATGTTGCCGTAATAAATGCCTTTAATCCGCCTCAGATTTCTGTGGTAGAACACGATTTAAATTGCTATCAAGATCAATCGGGAATGTTAGAAGTAAGTGGTATTAATGGTACCGGAACCCTTACGGAAGTTTCGACTGGACAAACCTTGCCCACCAACTTGTCGAATTTAAGTGCTGGCGTTTATGAGGTTTTTATCTCAGATATCAATGGCTGTCAAGACAGCGTGATAGTCAATTTAACAGAACCGACTCAAATGACGGCCAGCGTGCTGGGCTATGATGCTGCGACTTGCGCGGATTCCCCTGACGGTGTCGTGCATTATTCTTACTCGGGTGGAATTATGCCTGTACATTATTTGGTGCAATCGACAGGAGCAAATGGATTAATAGGAAATCAAATTCAAAATCTAATCGGTGGGCCAGATACCATCATCTTCACCGATAGTCATGGTTGCATCTTTAATTTACCTATAACAGTTACGGCGCCTCCTGCCATTGCAGTAATAGATACTATTGTTCGTCCGTTGTGTAGCGAATACATCGATGGCTCGGGTCAATTTAGATTTGAAGGAGGAACTGGAACTTTAAACGTCGATTTTCAAAATGGGAACTACACCATCCTTCCTCAAAGCATTACGGAATATTGGGTGAGTCAAATGGGACTAGGACCTATTCATATTGTTGTTCACGATGCCGTTGGTTGTCAGCGTGTATTTGACTACACTATTCTACCGGTCAACGATCCTGAAAATATTTCCATTACCCTTACCGCCGAGAATGAAACGTGTTTTAATCGGAAAGATGGTTCGGCCACTGCGACGGTTGATAATGGTGCAACACCAATTAGTTACCTCTGGAGCGACAATGCCGCGCAAACGACAGCAACAGCTTCTGGTTTACGTGGGAATATCACCTATAAAGTTGATGTCATAGATGCGAACGGATGTGTGTATAAACGAAGCATTAAAGTGCCACTGACAGACGGATGTTTTTATGTGGCCAACGCCATTACGCCTAATGGCGATGGTGCCAATGACACCTGGGCCATTGGTGGCTTAGAAGGTTATCCAAATGCCAAAGTAAGTGTGGTGAATCGCTGGGGACAAGTGGTGTTTGAATCGACCGGTTATCCATCGCCTTGGAAAGGAGTAGGACCCAACGGAGCTCTTCCCGCTGGGGATTATTATTATATCATTGTTTACGATCCGTCGAAAGAACCACTAACCGGTTTGCTAACTTTGAAATACGAATGATGCGTTACTTCATTGCCATAGCTGTTTGCATGATGTGCTTCGCGAATGCCGAAGCGCAACAATGGCCGCGTCGTACCCAGTTTATGGTCAATCCGTATTTGGCTAATCCCGCTGCTGCTGGAATTAGTCGCGATATTCCCATCTACACGACCTATCGTTCGCAGTGGAACAGTCTTAGTGTTCATCCGCAAACCTTTTACTTATCGGCTCAGAAGAATATACCAGGCGGATTCGGAGCAGGGATCCTTTTAACCAATGACCAAACTGGGGCGTATAGCAATACCTCATTAGAATTAACGGGTGCTTTTCACGCCAACATCAACCGCACACAAACGGTAAGTTTCGGGCTTGGATTAATTGGTACGCAGCACGTGTTTAGTTTATCTGAAGCAAACGTAGTGGACCCCAATGACGTTGCGTTAAATAACGGGCAACAACAAACAGGTTATGCCATCAATGCCAACGCAGGAATCTTTGTTTCAGGTAAGAAATATTTCGTTGGAATTAGTGTCCCGTATTTCTTCAATACCAAAATGAATTTCACTGGAAAGTCAGATTTGCAGCGCGATGTACGTCATTTCCAATTGATGGGAACACACGCCTTTAAGTTAACCAAAGAATGGGAATTGTCACCCGGATTTATGTTGCGCTTAACAGGAAATACGCCGCCGCAAATTGAATTGAATGCCATGCTGAACTACGAGCGTAGTTTATATGGTGGATTCACCTATCGCCCTGGCGATTCGTGGGCTGCTATATTGGGATGGCGTTTTGAGGGATATAGTCTTTGGTATTCTTACGATTTAACCACCGGAAAGGCGCATCAATTGGCGTTGAGTACGCATGAAATTACCATTGGATATAACCTCAAAGGAAGACGGGGATTCAAACCGGGATCTGTGGGTTCAGGGCCTCGCAAGACCATGCTGACGATGTAATTTTCAGTTCGTTATTCCATTAGTTCTTTTTATCTTCACAGGATGAAAAAAATCTTCGTACTTCTTTTCTCTTTCTATAGTTTGTTTGCCACAGCGCAAACCACGTGGCAGGTGGGAAATACCACTCTGACCGAATCAGATTTAGTGACGGGCGTTAACCTCCCATGGGAAATCTTGTGGGGACCCGATGATTATATCTGGTGCACCTTGCGCACAGGAAGTGTCATTCACATTGACCCTAACACAGGTAGTTATACCACGGTGTTGACAAAGACAGTTCCTTACAACGGACAATCAGAGCCAGGTATGTTGGGTATGGCTATGCACCCAGATTGGGTGAATACACCAAAGGTGTATTTGGTATATAATTACACGCAAGGTAATAATATCAAAGAGCGCTTGTCGGTGTTCGATTGGGACGGAGCCAATTTGGTGAATGAACAAATTTTAATCGATGCCATTCCGGGTTATGCCAATCACAATGGATCACGTCTATTGATTTCGCCAGACGGGAAATTACTGATGACTACTGGCGATACCGCGAACGGATACCCATACGTTGGTAATTCGTCTACCTACATCTCTCAAGACACTTCGTTGATTAATGGTAAAATTCTTCGCATCAATCTAGATGGAAGTATTCCTTCAGATAATCCATTCCCAGATTCGTACATCTATACATTCGGTAATCGCAATCCACAAGGTTTGTGCATTGGACCGAACAACATGATTTATGAATCAGAGCACGGACAAAATAATTCCGATGAATTTAATTTGGTTGAAGCCGGAAGAAATTACGGATGGCCTTTGGTAGAAGGGGCGTGCAATACCACTTCAGAGCAAACGTTTTGTGCAGCAAATAACGTCCGTGAACCTCTTTTAGAATGGTCTCCGTGTCGAGCAGTGAACGGCATTGAATGGTATCATCATCCTGCCATTCCGGAATGGAACAATTGTATTTTAATGGCTGTATTGGGCGGATTAACCAGTGGTGGTACACCAAGCCCATGGCATCGTTTGTCTGTGATTCATTTAAGTCCAGACGGATTAACTGCCACCTGCACCGATGCCACCGATACCTACTTTGTTGGGTTAAACAAACGCCTACGCGATATCTGTGTGAATCCATACACCGGCGCTTTGTATGTTGCATTAAACGGAACTGCTTACCCTGGTTCAGGTCCGAACATCATCAAAGAATTCCGCAACATGGCTTATCAGGCCGTTCCGAATATTGAAGCAGAACAACGCGTAAGTTTATTCCCCAATCCAACTTCAGAAATACTGAATATGAAATTTGCTACCGATCAATTGGGAGGTGTGTATTCGATTTACGGATTCAACGGTATGTTGGTGAAGCAAGGAAAAATTAATTCTTCAACGATGCAAGTCGATGCGAAGGAATGGAGCAAAGGTTCTTATTTTATTGTTGTAGAATCGTTGATTGGAACAACAACCAAGACCTTTATTGTTCAGTAAGACATGACATTTACTCGTTTTATAAGGACGGCAAAGTACATGGTACTTTGCTGTTTTTTTTGTTTGGTGGGAACGCTTGAATTGGAAGCGCAGATTCGTGTTGATGAAAGCAGCACTGAACTGGCAGCCGACACATTGGAGCTGACGTTTGAAGTCGTGGATATTAATTCAATCCCAGTTCTACAGGCTTTCGCTATACAAAATGGAAAGAAGATTAGATGCAACGATATGGGGAGAATTACCCTGACTTGTCGCGTGACTGAATCGTTAGATTTTGGTGCAGAAGGATTTCAAAACGGTGGTTTTTGGGTCCCAAGAGATTTCGTAGGTAAGAAGAATGGAGTGCAAGTCGTCTATCTCTATCCCATGGCGAAGCAGTTGGAAGCCATTACCGTTGCAGGTTATGGAAGCAACCGCGGAAATCTAAGCACTCCCGCCAGTGTGGGCGTAGCGAGAATTGCACAGCGGTCGGGTGACGGTTCCTCTATTCAGTCTGCTTTCAATGATATCAGTGGAGTTTCTTTCGATTCACGAGGATACGGAGGAAGTGCTCGGCTAAATATTCGTGGAAGTTTTTATCGCGCTCCCACCACCATTCGCAATGTGAAAATGTACTGGAAGGGGATTGCTATGACCAGCGCAGATGGACAGGCTCCCATTGAATTAATCGATGCCAACACCGTGAATACCGCCT
>Ga0172372_10011441_pt1 | contig 11278 bp, 12 predicted proteins | sample LakKiv5m_2_FD_114544 | JGI IMG/M metagenome (GOLD analysis project Ga0172372, IMG submission 114544) | Freshwater microbial communities from Kabuno Bay, South-Kivu, Congo - kab_092012_9.5m | ecosystem: Environmental > Aquatic > Freshwater > Lake | place: Democratic Republic of the Congo... | reverse complement strand
GAGGAGAGTAGGTCGAACGCCGAAACGTCCGCGTCTACCGACCCGTTGAGGTCGAGGATGCCCGTGACGATCACGTCCGCCGAGGCTGTGATGTTCCCGGTCACCGCCAGCGTGGACGAGAGCGTCGCCGCCCCCGTAACCGCGAGGGTATCCGAGAGTGTCGCCGCGCCCGTCGCCCCGAACGTCCCGCCGACCGAGGCGTTGTTCGTCACGGACAGCGAGTCGAGGGTCGAAAGGCCCGAAACGCCGAGCGTCGAGGTGAACGTCACCGCGCCGTCCACGTTGAGGGTGTCGTTGAGCGTTACCGCGCCCGTCGCCCCGATGGTGCTGAAGCTGCTCGCGCCGCTAACCGTGAGGTCGTCCAACGTCGTGCTCCCGGCGTCGAGAGCGCCGAGGGTGGACGCGCCGGTCACGCCGAGCGTAGACGAGAGCGTTACCGCGCCCGTCACAGCCAGCGTCGAACCGAAGGTGACCGCACCGACCGGCACGTTGAGCGCGCCGGTCGCCGCATCCACCGAGAACACTTCGGTGGCTTGCGCGTTGGTGAGGCTGATGTCGCCCGCCACGGTAAGGGTACCGCCGACGCTCGTGTTGCCGGTCGAGGCCGCGACCGTGAACACCGAGACATCCTGCGCGTCCTCGATGTCGAGGTCGCCCCCAAGCGACATACTGCCGGTCACGTCGAGCGCCGGGGCGTCGCCCGCCGTACCGTCATTGATCGTCACCGCGCCACCGTTGATGGTGGTGGTGATCGAAGTACCGCCGTCATATGCAGCTTGGAGCGTGACGGTCGGGATCGTGACATCCAACTCGCCGTTTGAGGTGATTTGGATCGGCGTCTCTACGCCGTTGATCTCTGAGTTGTAGAACAACTCGATGATGCCGCTCACGGTCTTCGTGTAGATAGCACTGTTTGTGGCTGCGACATTTACGTCGCCTGCCGCCGCTTGGAAGAGAAGGCCGTTACTATCCTGGGCACCATTCTCGATGAGGATGCTCAGCGCGGCTGAGATTCCATCTTGAGCGGCGATGAACGTGTGGTCGCCGTTGTTATCGTTTACGCGAAGGTAGCCGGGATTATTGGCCTCTGAGTTCAACTCAAGGTAGCCCGTCCACGTTTGCGAGCCGACGTAGCCGTTGTACGGCACGTCGCCGAAGGTGATGTTGGCGTCGCTGTTCTCGCCGTATTGAAGGTCGCCTGCCGTCGAGACCCGGAGGACGCCGAGGTTGACGTGGGCGAGCGCCGCGCCTTGGGGAGCGACCGCGACGGTCTTCGCGACCGCGTGTTTGAGGAACGTGAGGCCCGACGCCGTGTTGACGGTGATCACGTCCGAGGCGAACGAGAGAACCTCGTAGAGGCCCTCATTCTGAACGTCTGCTGCGTCCAAGCCCGTCACGAGCACGATGTCGCCGGGAACGAGCGCGATGCCCGAGTTGGCCGCGAGGGTGATCGTGTTTTGCCCCGTCGTCATCGCCGTGATCGTCGCGTTCGCGATGGGCGAGTAGTTGAACGTGAACCCGGTGTCCTGCGGCGACACGGTCGCGTAGCCCGAGTTCATGTCGATGTAGTTGTCGGAGATCAGGACGCTCTCGGTTTGCTTCGTGACGAGCGTCCCGAGCACCGTGACGTTGCTGTTGAACGTCGCGTCGCCCGTGAAGAACGAGCTGCCCGTTACTTCGATTGCGCCCGCGAACTTCGCGTACCCATCGACGAGGAAGTCCGGGTCGCCCGTGTTGCCGCCCGTCGCTGAGAAGTGCGAGTCACCGGCCACGGTGAAGTCGCCCGCGCCGAGGAAGTTGAAATCGGGGTTCGCCGTCACGTTGCCGAAGTCAAGCTCGTCCGCGTAGAGCGCGAGGAGCGAGTTGCCGTCAGCCGTCAGATTGAATTCTGCGAGAGCGACGTTGAGCGTGTCGCTGGAGCCGGGAGCGCCGGGATTCCCGCCGCCGCTTTTGATGGCGAGGAGCTTATTGAACGTCGTCATGATGAACCCTCTTGATGGATGAGGAGAACCGAGTCTGAATCCGATACGGGCGACACGCCGGAGTATCCGGGCGTCGAATCGAATACATCAGATACGATCCGCCTATGGCTCCATCGTCGGGCCAAGTGGCGCTACAAATAGGTAGGCGGGATAACCCGCCTACCGCCTCAATCAACCGTGGAACCCCTCAGAACGTCGGAGGCTCGACCGCCTTGCGTTCCTTCTTGACGGGAACCGGGGCGGGCGCAAGCTCTACCGTGGCAGGAGCCGCCGCCTTTTCAGCCTTCTTGCCCTTCGCCTTCTTCTCTAGGGGCGGGACGGCGGGTACCTCCTCTACGGGCGCGGGCTCTACCGGGGCGGGGGCCTCCTCTACGGGGGCCGGAGCGGGAGCAGGGGCAACCGGAGCGGGAACGGGAGCAGGGGCCGCGACGGGGGCCTCAGCGTTCAAGTAGGCGCGGATCTTCGCTAGCTCGTTGGCCTTCTCTTGGAGGCCCTTGAGCTTCCCGTCCAGCGTCTTGCGGACCTCGTCGCGGGACTTCTCGATGGCAGAGACTTCCTCGTAGACGCCCACCTCATCGAGGATCTCTTTGATCTGCTCTGAGACGGCGCGGGAGTATTCGTTGAACTTGGCGACCGCCGCCTTCGCTTCCTCGCGGAGGGCGTTGAAGTCTTGTTCGATGCGGGCGAGATCGTCGCGGGAGGCCATGCGCTTTACCTTCTCCTTCGGAGGGAACTTCTTGAACGATTGCGGAGGCGGCTTCATGCCGTTGCGTTTCTTGCGGCCCATCGAGTCACCGGCTCCTGAGTTTCGATTTTACGAGGTCGTGTACCATCCGACACGAAGCGTCGTACCGAAACTCCGGCGAGCTAGGATAGTCCGTCATCGTTGAAATCAGGTTCGCATCCTGAACGAATGAGAACTCCACGTCGCCTTTCACGTCGAGGCGAAGGTCGGTGAACTTGATTCCACGGGCCAAGAGAAACCCGACCATGCGGAAGTCTTTGATCCAGAGAGCCACGTCTGGTTGTCTTTCCGTGTCATTTGACGAACCTAGTTCGGAGGCCCAAGTCGTTGGAGGATCGGGCTAGAAGGTTGAGCGTGTCTGACGCCACAGCCACGAACCCCGTCACCGGATCAATCGCCCGGATGTCCGCGTAGAGCGTCATGCCGTACATAAGATTGGAAGGCACGACGTACCGATAGACGTAGCGTCCGGGCTCTGGGGGGTCCGCCGGGTCCATCGGGTCGCCGCTTACTAGAGAGATCGTATCGCCCGTCGCCGGGTCGAATCGGAAGATCGTGATGTTGGGGTTCACCATCACGATGGGCGCTCCCGTGTTGTCCACGAAGAGTTGGTTGAAGACGAAGGCTTCACCGATGTAGGCGTCTACGGCCATACTACCCTCGCGAACCTATCGCGAACCTAGCGGGGGAGATAAGGGTCTAGCCAAGGTGGATGATTGCCTTCATCGACCGGATCTCGTCAGCGAAGTCGAGGGCAGATACCTTGGCGTTGCGCGTGAAGTAGTCGCGCTTCAAATCGCGAATCGCCTCGCTCGCCTCAAATACAAACACGACGCGCTTGCCATCGCGAACCGGCTCCAAGAACTTCACGCCCGCGACCTTCAAGAACGCGGCATAGTAGAGATCGCTTGTGCGGTATTGGCCGTCGTCTTCCACTCTAGGCTCCGAAAAGAGGGAACCCCCCTCGTCGGAGGTGCTCGCTGCACCTTACCGACGAGGGGGGGTTCCCGGAGCGAGCAGAGGGCTCGTTAGCTCAGATCACCGCGCCCGCGTTGTCATAGACAACGAGAGCCGCGCCGGTCGCGCCCTTGTACGAGAACGACGACGAGGTGAAGCCGTTGAGCTTGCCTTGCGCGAGCGAGATGTAGAACGAGCTATCCGCCACGTTCACATCGACGTAGGTGTTGAAGTCGAAGTTTGCCGCGTTGAACGCAGCGGGGCTCCCCTGCGGAACGAAGTCGGTCGCCGGGGCGACCGTCTGGATGATCGTGCCCGCCGGAACCGTGTAGGTCGCGCCCGAGAGGATGCGAAGCACGTCCGTGATCGAGCCCGTCGAGAGGTTGCCCGTGAGGGTCGCGCCCCCCGCCGCCGCCGTGAGGATGGCGTCGATGGCCGCGAGGTTCAGCACCGCGCCGGTACGCATCGCCGCCACGAGGGCGTTCGCCGCCGTGAGGCCCTGCGCGGGGGTGAGGGCCGGACCGTTCAGGCCGACCTGTACGTTGGCGAGAAGGTAGGCCGAGAGGCCCGACTGAGCGGTGCCGAAGAACCGCTGCGTGCCGCCCGTCGAGGAGAGCGTCACGAGCGCGGGGGTCGCGGGCTGGCTGACGTAGCGCGGACCCTGCGGGTACGGGTCGGTGACCGCGTTGGCCTGCGACTTGTTCGGCCAAAAGTCGGTGACCTGAAGGGTTGAGTTCGGGATGTCGGCACGACGAAGGCAGATGAACGGCATTGAGGTTTCTCCTTGAGAGGCCACCCGCCGAGCAGACGGGATTAGAACCGAGGGGCTCTTTCCCCTACCGAAAAGGCGACGGGGATAGAACCGCTAACGGGATCAGGCGCTATTCACGACCGCTACGCGCACGGTGAACCACGGATTTCCGTTCGGAGCGGCGAAGAAGAACTCCGGCGTACCCGCTCCGGTGACGCTGACATCAGTACCGCCGGGGACCACCGTCGGCGAAACGCCGGGGTGGCACGAGAAGAAAAGGGGCACGAGAGGGTCGAGATTACGGATAGATAGCGTCGTGTTGTACGCGGGGAGCATGAAGTTCAGGCTCTCCGGCGGCATCACGTCCGGGATGTTCGGCGGGAACGCACCGATGTTCAGGTTGGGGGCGATGCCCGAAACGGTGAACACGGGCTCCTTCGTCGAGAAGAAGTCCGGCGGGGGTACGATCATGATCGGCCCCTCAGCCATGAACGCCCCCGTAGAGGTGACGAACGGGGCGACCCGCAAGAAAACCGTGTTTTCGTCCGGCGGTAGGTAGCTCGCCGCTGGATTGAACGGCGTAGCGAAGTCATCCGGGTCGAACACGATCCGAGACAGCCTACGGCCCGATTCCTCGATGGCCGGGAGCCGACGACTTTGGATGGCCTTCGACCGAGCTTGGCCCCCGTTCGGAACCCGCATGATCGGGAGGGTGCCGAAGCCGCCGACGCCCGCCACGTTGCCGTAGGCGTCGTTCAAGCGGGATGCGCCCCGAAGCTCAAAGAACTCGATCCCCGGTTGGATCGGGATCGTCAGGTTGACCTGATTCGGCCCCCGGTATTGGATATTGGGGATGTCGCGCTGACGGGTCATCGGAGGTTCTCCTACGCGGGGCGTATCGGGCGACTATCGCTTGGTCTGCTCTTCGCGGACCTTCGCCGTGTAAGACTCGGCGTTGAGTCCCTTGGACGAGGCGAGCTTCTGGGCGTCAGACCACGAGTCTACACGCTCGCCGTTGACGTTCGGAGCGAGAGTGACAGCGGGCGCTTCCCGCTTCATCTCGTTCTGGCGGGAGACGATGCGCTGGTTCTTCTGCGCCATCTGTCCCTTGATTCGTAGGTTCTTTCCGGGCCAATCGTCGCCCTTGAGGACGAAGCCGACCGCTGAGATAACCTTCTTGGCGGTGGTTCCGCACTCGCACGCCTGCGGCTCGTTGTACCGAGCGAGGGGCAGCATCCGGTCGAACTCCGCGCCGCACTTCGGGCACTCGTAATCATAGAGGGGCATAGGTGACCTTACCTAGACGGTCTTCCACTTGCGGACCATCGCGAGCACTGCCGCGACGTGCTTGCATACGCGGTGTTGGGCGCGGGGGTCTTTCTCAACCGGACGGGACGCCGTTCCACGGGGCTTCCCGTAGAGGTAGTCGTTTGACTTCGCCCAATGCTCCGGCCCTTGCCACCGCCAAAAGTTGCACGAGCAGGACATCTTCGCGTCCATCTTCGACACGTCGGTGATGTTCGCCTTCGGGCGGGTGAGCTTTAGTTTCACGGCGTAGGTCTCGCCCTCGGTCCCCGGAACCGCGAACGCAAAGAACAGGTTGGCGGGGTTGACCTTCTTCTTCTTGGGGGCGAGGAGCCGCGACCGGGACAAGACATCCGGCGCGGTACCCTGAAGAATCTCAGCCATCTTCGCAGCGACCCGGATAGCCGACGGGCGGACCGACGCCATGCGGTTCACGAAGTCATGCCCCTCGGGGATGACCTTCGCGGAGCCGGGGTTGTTGTCTACTTGGCCGAAGTCGGGGCGTTCTCCCGGCTTGCGGTCGTGGTGCTCGTCGTCCGGGTAGTTGAGGTACAACGGCGACTCAGGACCGGGAGCGCCCAAGTCTTGCACACCCTCACCGGGGTCGAGGTTGTGCCCCTTGGTGAACACTTCCCGGTAGAACGTAGCCGCCACGAACCGGGGATCCGGCTCCTCGTCCTCATCGCAATCGGCACAAGCCTCATCGAGGAGGTCATACACCTCATCGAGGCTCTCCTCCGAATCAAACACCGCCGCGCTCATGAACGGGAGAGGGTCCACCGCCGTGGGTACCTCCTCTCCATCGAGGTGGATCACGAGCTTGTCGATGTCAGTGTCATACCCAACGACATCCCCCCAACCGAAGACCGGATGGTAGAAGCCCGTGTCGAGGTCGAGCCACTCAGGGGTCGCCTGACGGGTACGATCTGAGAGAGAACTGCGACCCCCATAAGGGAGCCGACGGAACCGATTGCGGTACTTGGGGTTGTTGCGGAGCTTTCGGCGGCGCTTGAAGAGCGGCTTGTTCCGCACCTTGCGGTAGTACATCTTGCTGCGGCGCTTGATCTTGCTCCGGTTCCGGCGGTAGTACCGCTTCCAATAGCGAGCGGCTTCTCCCTTCTGCTTGCGTTGGCGATCTGAGTAGCTCGGGAACATCCCCGCCTCTTTGTCGAGGTCGAGGGGTTCCTCGTCAGCGGCGGTCGTGCGGCGCGGGTAGACGTTCTCTTTGTACGGGTGGCCGTATTCCTCGCCGGGGACGCCGGGGGTACGGACTCGGATCTTGTCGCTTTGTCCCGGCTCGCCGGGGGTCCGCGTATCCCGGTCGGCCATAGGCACCGACGGCCCCGGTGTGTTGAACGTCGGGTAGGGGAGGTTGCGCCGAAGGTTCTCCTTCGTGTCGGTGCGCTGCGGCTTGGCCCGCTCCCGGTCCGACTTCGGAGACTCGCCCGGAGGATGGTGAATCGTATCGCCGAGCGAGTCCTGAATCCCCTTGGCGGGCTTCTCATCGGTGACGGTGCGAACGCCCGCTAGGTCGCCCGCCGGAGCGCGATAGTCAGCGTTCTTGACGACGGGGCATCCGCCCGGAGGGGTGCGGGGGGTGGTGCGTTGCGACCAATAGGTCGTGATGATTACGGGCTCGTCCCCCCGCCTTCCTAGCCCGAACGCGAAGAACAACCCAGACTTAGGATCGACCCACTCGGTTTCCTCGGCCCCTAGCAATCCGCGAAGCCGGGGATCGTTCGTTCGCTTCCACGTTGCAATCTCTTGAACGAAGCGGGCGAGCGCCTCTTTCAAATCCTTCATCGTCACCGCACGCAAGTCCATCCGGTATTGCGCGTGAGGCTTTACGACGAACTTCGTGAACGGATGCGGGCCGCGCTCCACGATGTCCTTGTAGACGCGGGCAGAGTCGGCGTTGTCGAGGTCTTTGTCGTCCTCAACGATGTCGATGAGGGACTCCTCCGAGTTAGGAGACAAGCCCTTCGACCGGATGCGGTTGACGACCTTGCACGGGCCTCCCTTTTCGCCGAGAGGCGGGAACAGGTCGGCTACCTTGATGATCAGCGCCGCCATCGTTCAATACTTGAGGTCGAGGCCGAGCCGGGGGTCGTTCCCCGTGGGGATCTTGCAGCAAATACCAGCTACCAACACGTCGGCCCCGCCCGTAGCGAGTAGGAGGAGCGCGTCCGGGTCTTGGCAAAGCAATCCGTTTTCGCTGATCTTGAGCGGGAGTCCGATGGTGTAGACGGCGGGACCGCCCGCTCGGACGCCGAAAGCATCGAGCGCGACCGTCTCATAGTTGCGAAATAGATAGCGACCGCCTCCGGTCACAATCGTAACGACGCTCGCCCCTGAAGCGACCGCCACGAAGGTGGAGGCGTTTTGGTAGCTCGTGTAGTTGCGATAGGTCGAACGCCGGGGGTCCGAGTAGTTCTCGCTCCCGTAAATCAAGAACCCGCCCGCCGTCACCCCATCAGACTTCTCGACGGTGAACTCGCTAACCGAAGGAACCTGCGGATCGACATACCGAACGAACTGACCGGCAACCCAACCGGAGGCGCGCATGAGCGGCCCCGCCGTAGCGGTGAGCTTGTCTCCCGCCTTGAGTACGTCGAGGTCGTCGCTCGTGAGGTTGAGAGAGGTAGACATCAACGCCCCGGCTTGATCTTCTTCGACTTCGGAAGCTCATCCCGGCCCTCGGGTACGCCCCGGACCTTGGGTTGCTCCGTCTCGACGATGAACCGATTGAGCGTGGAGAACTGCTTGCCCCCCGGCCTCTTTTCGATCTTCAAAGGATCGGGAGGGGCCTTCTTGGCCTCTTGCTTTGCCTCGGTCACGGTGCGGTCGGCGTCCTCAAACTCCTTGACCGCCTTCGCCGCCGTCGCCGGTACGTTAGAGATTGCGCCGACTTGAGCGAGTTGCCGGACCTCGCGCTTCTCGGGGTTATCGAAGAACTGCTTTTCAGCAGAGGGGGCCACGGGCTTCGGAGCCTTGATTGCCGCCTTCGCCTCTAGGAAGCGGCGGGCGACCCTCGCCTCCATCGACTCCTTCTCGCGCTTCGGACCCGCGAATGGGCTCGCCTTGATCGCCTCGTCTACGATGTAGCGGTCCGTGAAGGGGAGCCGCCCCCGGAGGAAGTCTTGACCCATGACCGTGAGCGCGTAGCTAGTCCGGTCGAGCGCGATCTCGGCGTCGGTAAGAGCCTCGGGGAGGCCCATGATGAGGTCGCCGCCGACCTGGTAGAGATGGTCGCGGGCGATGCTTTGATCGACGAGGTTCAAGGCTCGTTGAACGAGCAACCGGATTCGATGGACGTTGAGCCGCGCGTCGGTAACGCCCTCGGTAAGGAGCGACCAAGCGACCTGACTCGTGGCTTTGCGGTTTGTGCTCATGACGTAAATCGGCCCGCTCTACGCGGACTCGTAGAGCGGGCCGTATAGAGCGAAACGCGGAGCCGAGTCAGCCCTTGCGACCGGCGTTCGTGTCGATGAGTTGGACGACGGCGGGCGTCTCGTAGGCGCGGATAGCAGCGAGAGCCTCGGGGTTGCTCGCGTATTGATCGAGGGCGATCTTCGCGCGCGTCCGCCAATGGAGCGCCTTATCCCACATGACGCCGGGGTGAATCTCAACGAGGTTGTCCCGGACGACGAACTCCTCGACCGTCTGAGGGGGAGCCTGCACTTTCGCAACGGGCTTCGGAGCGGGATCCTCTGCTGCCTTGGGAGCCTCAGCCTTCTTCTCGGCCTTCGGAGCGGGGGCTGACTTTGCAGCGGGAGTCTCCTTCGCCGTAGCAGAGGCTTCTACCGCCTCGGACTTGGCGACCGCCGCCTTGCGCGCCTCAGCGAGCATCCGGGCGCGGGTAGCGGGGTCTGCCGCCTCGATGATGTTCTCGACCTTGTCGCTCGCCGCCGCGTGGACATCGGTCTTGGTCGCGAGGACCGCACGGGGCGGGGGGGCGTTATCGAGGCGAGAAGCCTCGCTCGCCGCCTTGGAAGCGTCGGCCACGACGGTCTTCTGGGAAGCGGGAGTAGAGATGCGACCGACGGGCCGGGAGTCCTCGTTGAGGCCGTCCATGCCGGAAGTCTCGACGGTGCGCTTTGCGGAAGGGCGGGCCGGAGCGACGTTCAAGGTCACGTCGTCCTCGCGCTTGACGGCGAACCGCTTGACTTCCTTCTCCTCGGGTTCCCGGTCCTCCTCACGGATGACATTCGGACGGCGAGGGCGGGCCGGGGCGACGAACGTGTCGTCCTCGGATACGTCGGTCGAAACCTTGCGGGAGGCGTCTTGTGCGCCGCGAACCGCTACGCCTGCCGCCTTGGGGCGGTAGTTGGAGATGTTGTCCTCAATCGGGACGACCCAACCTGCCTTCACTCCGGCGCGGAACTCTTGGTACGGGTGGGACTCACCGTTTACGCGGAGCACATGACCGTCGAACTCGACGATCTCGCCCTCGTTGAGGTTGAGTTGGAGCTTGCCAAGATGAATCTTGGTCTTCGCCCGGAAGCTCTGGAAGGATCCGGGCACGAAAGCGATTTCGACGGTCATGGCGTGAGGTTCTCCGGGGCTATCCCGGAGACTCTACCGAGGAGCGTCAGGATTTCTTCAAGTCTGCCGACGCCGCCTCGACCAGCTTCTTGTACTCGCCGTAGCGGGATGCGTCAAACTGAGTGCTCCAATCAAACTCATAGGTGAGATTCAAGGTGATGACGCCATCGACGAGGATGGATTTGTTATCATCCCCGCTTTGACACTCTTGATGTCCCATTTCGCGTCAAAAGATTTCGGATCATCTTGGTCATACTCCTCCAGGATTCCCCAAAGTCGATCCCGGTGCTCGTGCCAACTGCCCGGATCACTCTCAGGACCCTCTTCCTGAATCATCTTCAGGGTCTTGGGGGTGACGCCGACGGCAGCTTCCTTTACGAGCGGGAGCAGGGCGGGCCGAAGCTCGGGCTTCTCGTGAGCGAGCCGGATGAGTTTAGACCGGAGAGCGCGCTCACTTGACGCCGTGCGGCTACGCCAGCCCGGATCGACGCGGTCAGCCAACGAGGCGCAGAACGCGCCGGGGTCGTCGAACTTGCCTTCCATCTCTTTGATGCACTTGGTGACCTTGTGCTTCACGTCGCCCGTGAGTGTCTCCCAGAACTGCTTGCGGGACTTGTCGGTCCACCCCTTCGGCATCGTCTCCCACTTGTCTGCCCTCTTGAGGAGGGGCAAGAGCGTCGGGCGCGTCTCGGGGTTCTCGTGGGCCAGATGAATGAACGCGGTGCGAAGGTTCTTCATGACATAATCCGGGGAGGATAGAGCGCCTAACGGGACGGCTTGCGGAACACGAGCATCGGCTCGTAAGAGCGAGAGCTAGACGAGGGGTGCTTCTCCATACGGCACTCGGTTTCGAGGAGGAACCCCGCCCGGAGAGCCGAATCCTTGGAATCAGAGACGAGGGGGACGACTCGGCCAGAGTCTCGGTAATCCGAGACGTTGAGCGCGAAAACAGATCCCGGTCGAAGCGCCCCGTAGACGTTCTGAATCATAGTC
>Ga0172372_10011439_pt1 | contig 11278 bp, 15 predicted proteins | sample LakKiv5m_2_FD_114544 | JGI IMG/M metagenome (GOLD analysis project Ga0172372, IMG submission 114544) | Freshwater microbial communities from Kabuno Bay, South-Kivu, Congo - kab_092012_9.5m | ecosystem: Environmental > Aquatic > Freshwater > Lake | place: Democratic Republic of the Congo... | reverse complement strand
TAAGACCCCGACCGCCAAACCGGAGGCGAGGCAGGCGTCGGTGGAGGCCCTGCGGGAGTCGGGGCGAGCGGAGTATGTAACGCCGTTGAGCGAGCTGTTGGCGCCTTCGAATCCGCTTCCGTTGCGTCGGGCGGTAGCCGTGGCGTTGGCGACCTTGGACTTGAAGAAGACTTCGACGGGGGTCTTGAGCACCTTGGGAGAGAGCGCAGGGGAAACGGACCGGGAGCTGGTGGACACATGGCGAGCGGTGTTGGGGTTGCGAGGTGCAGCGAGCACGTTAGCGAAGCATTTTCCGGCCTCGGGATTTTCGGCGTTGGGAGCGAAGGCGGGTTTGAGGGCGGTGAGGGAGTCGGGGCGGAGTGAGCCGGAGTTTGTGTTGGCGTTGACGCGCAGCGCGGGCTTGGAGGGGGCGGAGGTGGATTTAACGGCGGCGGAGTTGCAGCAGATTGCGAAGGACGCGGCGGTTCGGGGGGATGCGCGGCGGGGTGAGTTGGTGTATCGACGGGCGCAGATGGGATGCATGAGCTGTCATGCGATTGGAGGCGTGGGTGGGCGTGTGGGCCCGGACATGACGAGCATTGGCGCGAGCGCACCGATGGATTACCTCGTGGAGTCGTTGTTTTATCCGAACCGCAAGATCAAGGAAGGATATCACGCGATCCTATTGGAGACCACCGATGAGGAGGAGTTGTCTGGGAACTTGGTCCGAGAGACGCCGACGGACTTGGTGTTGCGGGATGTGACGGACAAGGAAGTGACGATTGCGAAGAGCCGAGTGAAGAACCGGGGAACGGCCAATTCGCTGATGCCGGCGGGGTTGGCGGACGTATTGACGATGGAAGAACGGTTGGACCTATTCCGGTTTTTGTCGGAGTTAGGCAAGCCGGGTCCGTTTGATGCGTCGAAGGGCAATGTGGCGAGGGCATGGAAGTTACGGCCGGCATTTCATACGACGGCGCAGTTTGGGGAGGACAAGCTGGTATCGGAAGGGTTGGGAGGCAAGGAATGGAGTCCGGTGACGAGCTTTGTGGATGGGGACTTGAATCGAGAGACGCTGGTCGGCGGGTGGGCTGCGGGCCGTTGGATGGGAGTTGTGGGGTTGTTTGCGGGCGGGGCGTTTCAGAATGCAGCGGCGGGCACGGTGACGTTGGACATTCAGGCAGGGGCAAGTGTTCCTGTGTGGATTGACGGGAAGCCACAGGTTTACAGCCGACCCTTGAATGTGAAGTTGGATGCGGGCAAGCACACGTTTATCTTGCGATTGGATCCAAAGAAACTTCCGGAGCACCTGAAGGTTTCGAGCCCGAACGCAACGTTTGTGCAACCTTGAGATCTCCGGGATGAGGGAAGAATGGGGCGACGAGATGAAGACGGCATTTAAGGAATGGGCCGTGGTGGTGGATGCGTTGGAGCGCGGGGAGCAGATCCTGATCTTGCGCAAGGGCGGGCTGCATGAAGGACGTGGCGGGTTCGCGGTGGCGGCGTCGGAATTCTTGTTGTTTCCGACGCTGTATCATCAGCAGCACGAGTTGGTGTTGGAGCCTTCGGCGTCCCGATTTGCGGATTTGAAGGCGGCTTGGCCAGGGGAAGATAGGATCCGATTTTCGTCCTGGGCGAGAGTCGAATCGGCCTGGAACGTTGTGACCTTGGAGCAGGCTCGCTCCATTCGAGGGTTGCATGGGTGGAAAGATGAGGTGGTGGAGCAGCGGTTTGACTGGGGCAAGACGCGGAGTTTGCATGTCCTTGCGGTTCGGGTGTTTCTTCTGGCGGGAGCTCAAACGCTGCGGATGCTGGAGAGCTACGGTGGATGTAAGTCATGGGTTGAGATTGAGCAGCCGATCTCGACTTTGGGAAGTCGACCGGCGGTTGGAGAAGACGCGTTTCGGGCAGCGTTGGGGGAGGTGGTCTCGCGACTCGGGCCGTCGGAATGGGAGTCGGCGGGGGGCGACTCCGGCGTGGCGAGAGGGGGGGGGATGTGAACACTGGATTCGGCTCAGTCATATTGGCGTCGACGTCACCTCGGCGATCGGAGCTCTTGCGAGTGGCGGGCGTGGAGCATCGAGTGGTGCCGAGTGAGGCTGTGGAGTGTGAGGACGAGCATCTGACGGCGTGGGAGACGGCGCAATTGAACGCGTATCGGAAGGCGAGAGTGGTGGCGAAACGATTTCCGGACGAGCTGGTGTTGGGGGCGGACACGGTGGTGTGTTTAGGAACGCGGTTGTTTGGGAAGCCTCGGGATCGAGAGGAGGCGGAGCGGATGTTGGGGGAATTGCAGGGGCGAACCCATCAAGTGGTGACGGGGGTTTGCCTGATCCACTTGAGGACGCATCGTCAGCAATTATTTAGCGACACGACGCATGTGACTTTTTTGAGTTTGTCGGGGGAATCGATACGCAGCTACGTGGATCGAATCGAGCCGATGGACAAGGCTGGGGGGTATGCGATACAGGACGAGGGAAGTCTGATTGTGAGCGAGATTCTGGGTTCGTTTAGCAATGTGGTGGGATTGCCGATAGAGGCGTTGCGTGCGGTGCTGGCGACTTGGCCGGGGTGGGCTGGGGAAGCGAGGATTTAAGAATGAGCGAAATGGGGAAAGCCGCGTCGGCGATCGCTGTTCCGTTGCGAGCGGGAGGGGGTTGGGCGTTGCGAGCGGGCGGGAGTTTTTTTGAGCTCTTAAGAACGGCGCGGGGGTTGGGGGCGTTTTTCTTGATCAGCTTAGGGGTTGGGGTGACGAAGCGAGGTGTGGCGCGCGGGTTGATTTATCCGATGGCGAGGCGGGAGATGGCGCGGGTTGGGGTGAAGCTGTTGCCGATGGTGGCGTTTATGTCGGTGGGCATGGGGTTTTTGATTATTGGACAGGCGGTATCGATTTTGACGCGGGTTGGGGCGCAGGATTTGACGGGGAGCATCATGGTGGCGGTGGTGGTTCGGGAGTTGGGGCCGGCGGTGACGGCGTTATTGATGCTGACGAAGGTGGGGACTGGTGCGGTTGTGGAGTTGGGGACGGCACGGGCTTTGGGGGAAGTGGAGGCATTGGAGGCGTTGGGCATTGATCCAGTGCATTATCTGGTTATTCCGCGGATTGTGGGCATGGCGCTGTCGAACTTTGCACTGACCATTTACTGTATTTTGATGACGCTGGCAGGCGGTTATTTTGTGGCTTTTTTGCAGAATGTGCCTTTGGCACCAGGGGTGTATGTGGAGCAGATTGCGAGGTCGCTGCAGTGGATTGATTTTGTCTTGGTGACGTTGAAGACGTTGGTGTTTGGAGGGGTGATCGCGATGACCTGCTGCTATGAGGGATTGGCGCAGCCGTTGAGGCTTGCGGAGGTGTCGGAGGCGACGACTCGTGCCGTGATGACGAGCGTGGTGTTATGCGTGTTTTTCGACGCGATCTTTCTGCTGCAGATGTTGATTTGAGGGGACGCTGAGGCTGATGAAACCTTCCAAAGAAAACGTAAGTACTCACGGTGTAGGGGCTGCGGACGTGCTGGTTGTGGAGGGGTTATCGGTGGTTGGGGAGGAGGCCCGGGCGAGTGGGGGAGGCGCTCCGAAGGGGTTGAACTTGCGGATTCGGGAGGGGGAGTTTTGGGTTGTCGAGGGATCGTCGGGCAGCGGCAAGAGTCGGTTGGTGGAGACGTTGGCTGGGTTCTCGAAAGCGATGCGAGGGACGGTGATGCTGTTTGGTCGGAACACGGAGGAACTGCAAGGGGACGACTGGGCGGAGGTGCGGTTGCGCATGGGGGTGTTGTTTGAGGAGGGAAGTCGGCTGTTTCCGCAGATGACGGTTTTGGAAAACGTGACGTTGCCCTTGCTGTATCACCGTGAGTTTGAGGCGGAGGAGGCGCGTGAGCATGTGGAGGAACTGCTTGAGACGTTGGAGCTGACGTCCGTTGCGAGTCGGATGGCGGGTCGGTTGGGGCGTGAATGGAAGCCGCGGGTTGGGTTGGCGCGGGCGTTGGCGATGCGGCCGGAGTTTTTGCTTCTGGACAACCCGATTGCGAACCTTGACCCGGGGCAGACCCGGTGGTGGGTGCGATTTTTGTCAGAACTCTCGCGAGGTCATGCGTGGTATGGTGGGCGACCGGTGACGATGATGGCGACCTCAGAAGACGCCTCGCGTTGGGTGGGGGCGGGGGCGAGAATTGTGTCGATTGGTGGTGGGGCGGGATGAGCACTGGGTGAACGATCGAAGCTGGAAGCTGGAAGAAGTGATATATGCCTTTGCATGATTTGACGCCTCAACTGAGGACGCGGCTGAGTCGGGTTGAGAAATCCGTGGGATGGTTTCTTGGGTTGGCGATCCTCGCGCTCTGCTCGAGCTTTGTGCTGTATTCGTATCATACGGCGAAGACCAAGGGATGGTTTAAGTCGAAGGCTTGGTATTACACGTTTGTGCGGACGGCATCGGGCATGAAGGTGGGGGATCCGGTGAAGCTGATGGGGTTGAACGTGGGAGAGATCACGCGGATTGATCCAATGCCTGCGGAGGACACGAATGCGAACATGTATGTCGAGTTCCGGATTTGGGAGCCGTATTATGGGTATTTGTGGACCGATTCGCGAGTGAAGGTGAACGCGGGTGATTTCTTGGGCAGCCGGTTTTTGGAGGTTCGTCGCGGAGCCGTTGGAAAATCGACTTACAAACTCGACAAAGACCAGCGACCTGTGGAGGTGTGGAGCGGGGATGGTTACAAGCGAGTGACCCCGACGACGAAATTTGAGTTGCCGATGGACGAGTCGGAGACGTTGACCGATGAATTGGCGAAGATGTTGGACACCGTGAAGGCGGCGATGCCGAATGTATTGGCGTTGACGAACCGGGTTGAGCTGGTGTTGCGGAACACGGCGATTTTGACATCGAACCTGAACCATTCGGTGGACGCGTTGCAACCGACGCTGGCGCATTTGCGATTGATTTCGGAAGGACTGACGAACCGGCAAGGGTCGATGGGTGAATGGTTGATCCCGACGAACCTGAACCAGCGAGCGGACACCGTTTTAGGTCGTGTGGACACGGCTTTGGTGCGGGCGGATAAAGCGATCGACAGCGCGGACGGGTTACTGATTCAGACGCGGACCGATCTGCATCAGACGGTCACGAACTTATTTCCGGTGGTGGAGAGTTTAGCGAATCTGACGAGCAACCTGAATGCGCAGGTGCAGGCGAACAGCAACATGTTGGCTGGCATTTCGAGTGCGGTGCGCAGTGCGGACGAGATGATGCAGGGGTTGAAGAAGCATTGGTTGCTGCGCAGTGCCTTCAAGGAAGCCGTCACCAACGCGCCGAGGCGGAAGTTATCACCACCGAAAGCGGCGAAGCCGTGAGGTTTGGAACACCCGTTAGTTCTCTCCGGTCCGGATGTTGAGGGGGGCTGGAGACGGGTTTGGGGGAGGAGGCGGGTATCCCGATTGGGATACCACACCCCCTCCTACGTTCCCCACCCCAAAGTGGCTTTGGTCGGTTTTCGACCCGGTCCTGGTAAGGACTTCGCGTTTGCGAAAAAAGTGCGTGCTTCTAAAGCTATATACGTATCAAAAAACGCGATCTTTCAAAAAAAATGCATTTGGGTGCATTTTTTTTCAGTTCGGGGGTGGGTGAGAGGTGGTGTCGGTGGGGGAACGGTTGGTCGAAAAACGGGTGTTGGATCGATTGTTACGATTTCAAGTTGTTGTAAATAAATTGGTTATGAATCGATTATGGGCTTTTTGAAGGTCCGATTGTCGGAGAGGCGTCTTGGGTGCCTGCAAAAGGGCTAAGACCCACACCGGTGGCCTGGGCTGAGGGATTGCGGCCCATTGGGCCTGGGGCAAGTTGGTCGGGCGGTGGGGGAGATGTGCAGAGCCGCTGAGGTCGCGGAGAGAAGTGATTTCCTTTTTACTCCGCCCCTCCGCGTCTCCGCGCGAGGATATCTGGGAAGGCTTGGCGTCTCGCGGTGGTGGGCAGGGGGATGTATCGCGCAGAGCCGCTGAGGTCGCAGAGAGAAGCGATTTCCTTTTTCCTCCGTCCCTCCGCGTCTCCGCGCGAGGATATTTGGGAAGGCTTGGGCGTCTTGCAGTGGTGGGCAGGGGAGTGATGCTGGGGACGGGAGGCGCGGAGGTCTGGCCGACGGGGATGCCGGCGGTCCCAGGGGGGGCGTCGCAGCGCGACTTGCTTACCTGGGTGCGAGCGCTGAGGCGGCGGCTTGGTGGAAGGCTGCGCCTTCGAGGTTGCCGCTCTTGGTCAGTTCGACGACTTGGGACAAGTGCCAGGTGAGCTGGGAGCCGGAGGGGAGTTTGAACTGGTCGGGGTGAAGGGCTTTGAGTTTGAGGTAGATGTCGAGTGGGTGTTGGGGAGCTTTGGGGCTGTCGTAGCTACCGGAGAGCAGTTTGGAAAGTCGATCGAGTTCCTCGAGCCCGCGTTTTTCGGTGGGTATCGGGAGGTCGAGCAGGGCCGCGTCGATGGTTTGGACTTCGAGGGCGTTTTCGGTGGGGGTGAACCGGAGCGATTGAGGAATGAGATTATCCCAGGCGACTTCGGGGGTGATGGCGATGCCGTCGGTGGAATCCCAGAGACGTGGGAGATGGTTTCTGGCTCCGGTGGCGAGGATGCGGCCATCGGAGCTGAATCCGAGCGCGGTGACTTTGGTTTTGTGTTCGAGGGGGCCGATGAGGTGGGTGCCCGTTTGGCGGTTCCAGATATGAGCTTCGAAATCTTCTCCTGCGGTGGCGATACGGGTGCCGTCGGGGCTGAAGGCGACGCTGAGGATTCCGTCGCGTTGCTTGAGTACCAGCGGGGGAGATTCAGGCTTCTGAAGGTTGAACAGAAAGACCTCGCCGGCGCGGAGAGAGTCGCCATTGACGACGACGGCGACTTGTTTTTCGTCGGGGCTGATGAGGATATCGTAGGCTTCGCCGGGAATGGGCAAGCGGGCGAGAGGGGTGGAGGTTGAGGAAGGTTTGATGAGGAAAAAGTTGGTGCTGGACGATCCCGCGATCCAAGCACCGCGAGCGGCTCGGTTGGTGATGCTGAAACCTGAGACGTCGAAGAGGGTGAACGGACTCTTGGGTTGAGCGCTGGCAGTTAATTGTGAGGAACGCGAGAGTGTAGGGTCGGCGTGGGCGGTGGCTTTGGTGGGGCGAGGTTTGGGGCGTGGGAGATTAGGGAGGGTGACATCCCAGCAGTAGATGGAGCCATCGGTGCAGCCGACGGCGATTGCGGTGCCTTGATTGACGAAGCGTAAGGATTCAGGAGGGGAATGGAGGGGGATTTGAGGGTTGAGGCTGAGTGGGTGAAAGTTTTCGGTCTCCCAGAGTTGGATTTTCCGTGAGAGCACGCAACCGGCGAGGATTTCACCATCGGGACTGAAAGCGAGATCTTGTAGGCCGGCGTCGAGTTCGAGCGGGGCGACGATTTGTTTTCCGGTTTCGGTGCTCCAGATACGGCCGCGTCGGTCGAAGCTGGAGGTGGCGAGGAGTGGTTTGCGCGGGTGAAAGATGGCGCGATAGACCCAATCACCGTGTTTGAGAGGGGCGAATCGAGGCTGGCCTAAGGCGGCGTCCCAGATGAGGGCGGTGTTATCCGTTGAGGCGCTGACGCCGGTTTTGAGGTCGGGGCTAAGTTCGACGTGGCTGACGCGACTGGAGTGGAGGCTGAGGGTTTTGGAGAGGCGCCTTGAGCGTGCGTCGCGGAACTGGATCGAGCCGTCTTCGTGGCCGGTGATGAGAGCGCCACTGATCGGTTCGAAGAAGGCGGCGGTGGCTTCGCTCGTGAGTGGGAAGTCGGCCAGCTGTTGTTTTGAAGTGAGGTTGTGGACGCGGACGTTGATACGATTTTCGAAACTTTGATGGGAGGTGACGACCCAGGAACCGTCGCGGGAGAACCAAGCATTTTGGAAGCTGGGGTCGGGGACTGGCCAGAGGCGATCGGGCTGAGCATCTGGGCGCCAGCGGATGACGGTGTTACTGACACTACAGGCGTAGAAGCCGGTGAAGGGGCTGGGTTGGATGCGGGAGATCTCGGTGTCGCCGTAACGATCCAGGGCGAGAAGGACTGGGGAGTAGGCGAGGGCGGAAGCGAAGCGGTTTTGGTGGATGACTTGATCTCGGGCGGAGGATTCTTCGAGTTGCCAGGCTTCGAGATTCACGGGTAGGGAGGCGAGGAAGCGTCCGCTGGAGGCGAGGTTATCGGCGTGTGCGATACGGTCGCCGATTTTTTGTTTTCGAGTTTCGGCGTTTCGCTGTTGAGCGGCCTCGATTTGGAGGTAGACGGCAGCGAGGACGACGCTAGCGATCGCGGCCACCCCGAAGCCTTGCTTGAGTTTGCGCACGCGGGATTCCATCTGATGGTAGCGACGGAGGGATCGGCCGGCGGTGAGCATTTCGAGATCGGCCGCCATGCGATCGGCGGAGGGGTAGCGCTGCTTGAAGTCGGCTTGGCAGGCTTTGGTGAGCACCTCGTTTAACTCGAGGAAGAGCTCACCGACGCGGGACATGTCGGAGGGGAAAACGGGAAAGTCCTTGCGATCCTTGCCGGTGGCGATTTCGTAGAGCACTTTGCCGAGGCTGTAGATATCGGATTGGGGGTGGATGGCGCCTTCGGGTGGAATGTAGCCACTGGTTCCAACGAAGGAGAGATTGCCACCGATTTCCGCGACGAGTCCGAGGTCAGCGAGTTTTGGGGTGCCATCGACATAGACGATGTTGGAAGGTTTGACATCGCGATGGATGAGGCTGCGGGTGTGGAGGAAGTGGAGAGTGCGGGCGAGCGAGGCTCCGAGCGAGGCCACTTCGTCGATCGGCAGGGTGGTGGCTTTGCCGGTTTCATCAGCGAGAGTGCGAGGGGTGTAGCGATCGGGGTTGATTTGGGGGCCGGAGGAGACGTCGTCGGCGAGCTCCATGATGTAGAAGAAGAAATCGCCTTGGGGGCTCATACCGACGTGAAGAATGTCGAGGAAACCTTGGTGGAGCCGGGAGATGGGTTCGAAATTTTTGATCCCCTCGAATTCGCGTTCGAAGGGGCGAGGGTTGGAGAAGAGTTTTTTGAAGATGATTTTGACCGCGCGGAAGCGGCCCATCTGATTGCGGGCGAGCCACACCTCTCCGTAGCTACCGCGACCGACGCAGCGGAGGAGTTCGTGATTGGGAACTTCGACTTTCTCGCCCTTCATGATGGCAACACGACTGTGCCTGGGACTTTTGATGCGCTGCAGTTATCTGGGTTTGCTCGCCCAGAAGTGGCCCAGGAGCGTATTTCGTATGGGACGAATCTTAACGATCTGGAAGTGAAGTTGAAGGAAATCTCTGAGGAACTTGACGTCGAATCGGGGCACGCCGGGCACTTGCCAGGAGGAGGGGATGGGTTTTGTGAGGTGGTATTCGCCGGAGAGATTTTGGATGCGGTGAAGCTGGTTTGAGGTGGCGAGGATGGGCCATTCGGAGCCTTCGCAATCGAGTTTCACCCATTTCCAGGAAGGTTGGGAGGAAAGGATGGCATCGAACGAGACGGTGCGGACCGAGCCGGAGGAGGCATCGGGGTCGTTAATGGTTTCGCTGAAGCCAGCGCCACCGGTGTTGATACCGTGAACATGGGGAGGAAACTCAGGGATCTTGCACAGGCTTGGTTGCTGATCGGAGCGCCAGACGGCGCGGTGCAGCACTTGGACGCGTTGGCCGAACTGGGCGAGATTTTTTCGGGCGAGCGCGGCGTTTTCGGGGTCGGCCTCGATCGCGAGGATGGTGCGGCAACCGCGGGCTAGGCAGGCGTAGGAGAAAGAGCCGATGTGGGCACCGATATCGAGGACGGCGTCGGTGGGCGTGAAGCGAGGGGGGAGCCTGTATTCGTTATGGACCACGACGGAATCGAAGACGTCTTGGTCGATGGTGTTGGGGCGGAAGGTGAAGCTATGGTTGATCGCATTGGGATGTTGGATGAAGCCATCCCAGCGGCTTTCAAGTTCGGCGAGGAAGGAACGGCAGCGGTCTTCGATTAGGAAGCCGGGGACGTGGGGATTGGGGCCGAAAAGCGCCCATTTGCGCAGGTTGCGATGCTGGAAAATCCGTTGGCCATGGAAGTCATGTTGGCACATGGTTCCGGGCAGTTTGTAGATAGGCGTGGGGACTTGGGCGAAGGATTTTCCGGTCCGGCGGAAGGCCATGAGGAAAGTTTCTTTGTCACCGTGGATGTGGTGGTAGAAGAAGTAGGAGCGATCGTTGTACCAAAGGCAGAGCTGGAGGGCGTCCCAGCAGCGCAGTTTGTCGACGGCGAACTGGCCGGTTTCGAACTCGCGTTCGGAGGAAGGTTCGATGCCGCAGAATTTCCAAATGGGGCGCGAACGATCGAGCACGTTGTAGTCGGGCCAGAAGAGGGCACCATGGGTTTTCCATTGAGGCGTTTCGAAAAGGAACTCCGGATCACGGAGCGGCGTGTTATCGGCATCAAGGAAGAGCACGTCGCGGAATGGGGAATGGAGGACGGCGACGATTTTGAGCTCCCAGCCGCCGAGGGGGCGGAGCCCCTCGCGGAGGCCGATTTGTTCGCCGTCGATGCATTCGACATCCAAGTGACGGACCAGTGCACGCATCGAGTCATCGAGTTCTTCGGGGCCGATGTGCCAGAACTGGATGGGTAAGGTGCAGCCGTGGGCGCGGAGTAGACTGGCGCAGATATAGGCGTTGGTGAAGTAGCGGGTTCCGCCGGCACAGATCACGATGCCGCGCCCGGAGTAGGAACGGGTGGGTTTAGGAATGTGATTGAGGAACTCGGCGGCGCGTGGGGCAGCGTTGAGCACGTGGACGCACTGCTGATCGAACGGGTTGGAGCGAGTGGCGGCGACGGCTTTGCGTGCGAGCGGTTTCTGGTGCGAATGGAGAGGTTGAATGCGGCCGCCAGCAAGGTAGGATTCGATGTGGTCGATGACGGATTCGGGGCGGATCCTATCCATGCACTCGGGCAGACCGTTGGAGACGCGGGTGCAGAGATTGCGAGGCAGGTCGCGTCGGTCGCTGTCGCCGATAGGGAACGTACGATCCTTCCAGCAACCGCCTTTGGCGCAGCAAGGGAGAGTTCCGATGGTATGGATGAACTGATGACCGGGGTAGGCTTCCCAGTGAGCGGGCTCGCGGCCACCGGCGACGACGACGCAGGGTCGTGTGCCGCCGCCTTTGAACGGCACGGCTGCGGCGAGGTGCATGAGCGAGGTGACAGGGCAGAGGACGCCTTGGGAGTGGTAGATCAGGCGGATGAGTTGGCGAAGTTCGGTTTGTCCGCGGAGATCGATGGTGCCGTTGAGTTTGGGGT
>Ga0172372_10011437_pt1 | contig 11278 bp, 17 predicted proteins | sample LakKiv5m_2_FD_114544 | JGI IMG/M metagenome (GOLD analysis project Ga0172372, IMG submission 114544) | Freshwater microbial communities from Kabuno Bay, South-Kivu, Congo - kab_092012_9.5m | ecosystem: Environmental > Aquatic > Freshwater > Lake | place: Democratic Republic of the Congo... | reverse complement strand
CTGCTCTTATGCGGCAGGCATCTACACCGTAATGATGTTCTGCCGTCGTATGTTCGGTCGAATGACCAAAGAACTACAAGGCACCACATCAAACCTATCTAAAGGAGCAATTAACTATGACAACCATTCAAACTGAGTTTGATCAGGCACTATTGGACACTATTAAAGCCTTGACTGTTCAAGTCGAAGGTCTTAAGAAAGATGTCGATGTACTTTGGGCTTCGTCCAAACTGACAAACGATTCATTAATTCGGTTAATGGGGTTATGTATGACCCTATTTCCCGAAAACAATTCACCTGAAACAAAAGGAGCCGTATAATGGCAATCAGCGAAACTCAATCAGCTGAAATAGCAGACGCTATTATCTCAGCTTGGTTTCCTATCGGAACTTGGTGTCAACAAGACAGTATGATTAGCCTGCAAAAGGCTGTTCATAAGGTCGTGACAACCTCTAATCCAATCGCTTGGGAAAAAGCTTTAGACAAATTCATCTCAAGTCTTCTTTCCGTCAAAAGCGATCTTGAACTTCAGAAACTTCAAAGTTCTGATAATAACCTATGATCTATGGACAGCCACTAGGGTTTCTAACCTTTCCCTAGTGGCTTGTTCGTAATCATCTTATATTCATATATAACCAACAAAGGACATATCATTATGAGAAAATCTAACGAAATGTTAATTAATGAATTAATTAAACTAACTACCGATATGGATATTCCTCTACTTCGTAGAACTGATTTTAGATGGCTTGCGCGAAACGCAGCAATCAACAATTCAGATCATCCTAATCTATCTAAAGTACTTTTAATCTGTAAACAACTATCTTAAAAAGGAGATAATCTAATGAGTTTATTCTTAGCAGCATTCTGTATTCTTAATTCAGTAGTACTGACCTATATTTTAACAGTTCGTCGTGAACGCCATAAGGCCCAGGTTGTAATCAACCAGGTTCTTGACGCTCTAAGACAGGTGTTTCCGGAAGTACTTATTACTGAAACTAAGATATCTTTAAAAGATAATAAGAATACTTATCCGTATGACCTCGAGTCAGAAGAGAAGTTCGAACAAATCATTAAAGATTTCGACCGATAACCAAAAAATCAAAAAATCGCGGACCGCGAAAAGGAACAATCAGACTATGATTAGTTTGGCTCTAACGCTAGTATTAATATCAATAATATTCAAAGTAATTCTTCACCTTACATACGGTAAAGACTTTGGAGACATCCGCAACACTAAACTATACAAATTCTTGTATAATAAAATAATCAAATCAAATCACTAATCACCCTTGAAAGGGGTAAATCAATGGACAATCGTAATAAAATTGCCACTCGTTTCGCTATTGCGGGTGTCATATTTGCAAATCTAAATAAATACCAAATGATTGCTTCTGGTGAATATTACATATCCGATCAAGCTCAATTCTGGTTGCAAAGCATTTTGCTTAACTCAGTAATTGTTATTGGTATATGGTATGGTTCATCTTACGGTATTCTTACATTAATTAGAAACCGTAAACTTAAGAAAATGCAAGGCCAGATTCCTACTGTAGTTCCACCAGTAAAAACTGGTATGGAAACTCGTAAACAATGGGCTATTGGACTCGGTGCAGCCGGTGCCATTGCCCCGTTTCTAACTATGGCTCAAAGAAATGAAACGCCGCATATCTACGATGTAATCATAGGTGGCGGAGTTAACTATTTACTTGTTTATGGAATTGGTACTATCCTTATGAAAATTAATAAGAAGAGAAAGCTTCGCAAATATCAATCTTATAGCGGAGCTCCACTTCCTCCACCGAACATCAACTAAAGGAAATAAAATAATATGCAAACCAAAACACGAAAAACAGTAACTCAAGTAGCTGCAGCCTTGGGCGGAGTAGCCGCATTGAGAACTGGCAATGTTATTGACATTGCTTTTGGCGCAGCTTTGTGGGCTGCCGTTTCATACGGCGTATGCACACTATTTATTGAATATAAGAAGTAATTCTTATGTCTAAGTTAGATCATCCATCGTATGGGGCTCATTCACTTGAGCCTCATACAAAGGACAAACCAGTTATACTTTATACATCAGCCTGTAAATTATTGCAGCAATGTTCATTGTCTCTCAATGTAGATTTAGCGTTTAACGACGCTGAATACACTTGGTTTGACGATGATAACCAAATTGTTGCTGGTGCTTACAAGTCTAATTCAATATTAGATATCTGGTTTGACCAATACACACTTAACAATATAAGCCCTCACGAAGTATTGTTTATGCTTAATCAGTATAAATCGCGTACTGTTTACAGAAACGACAATCATAATTATGATTAATAAACAAAATAAAGTTTCATTGTTTGTGACTACCATGGCTTTTGCTACTCTTGGCGTATACAAGAGTGCAAAGCTTTGGTTTTCATACAAAAAATAAGAAACATATAGAATAAGCCCAAAACAAAATAATAAAATAATATCTTTCTCCACGAAAGGGGATTGTTATGTATACAATTGCACTTCTTGTACTGTTCGGCTTTGTTGCCGCTTCGGTATCGAGCTTTGCTCTTAACCTAGTTCCTGCTATTGAGAAGGTGCCATTTGTTGGCAAACCTGAAGTCTTTATGACTTTGGTTTCGGTTCTTCTCGTATGGCTTGGCGATGTGTCCATTCTTGGCGCATTCGGTATGGGTGCAAGTGCTCAATGGATTGATGTAGTTGGCTCAGGTATTGCAGTTGCTGGTTCTTACAGCGTAGTGCAATCCGTAGTCGATTATTTTAATCGTTAAAACATTTCACATGATACGCATCTAGCATATGTGCGTATTCTAAATATTACCCGTATATGCTATTAAAAAAATATTAATATAATCTCTTGAAAGGGGATTGCTATGAGTAAGACAATTTATCGTCTTAAGAATGTAGCTGATACTGTCATTTATTACGGTGGCAAGATCGCTATTACACCCATTGTTGCTGTAGTTGATACAACTGTAGCAGCTGGTCAAGCAACTTTCGGTCTTACCAAGACTCTTGGTTCGGCCGCAAAGCACATTATTAAGGCTCCAATTGCAGGGTTCGCTCGTGGTAACCAATTCCACGCAGAACGCTTCAAGGGCAAATACCAAGAGCGTATGGATCGTAATAACAAACTTGCTACAGGCGAGTATGTTGAAACGGTCGTATTGGCAAGCAATGATACTGATCGATAAAACGATCAGTTTCTTTGTTGGCATTGTTTACATAGCTTCTAGTTATGTAAAAGGATTTGTCCAAGGATATCGTAGTCGGGGGTAACAAACCCCCGATTACATACAAAAAATATGAGATAAACCATCTCTGATATACGCCTTAATAAAATAAATAAATATAAATTATACCTAAACTAACAAAAGGAAAATCATGTCACAATTAGACACTGTATTTGATCTCTTTGCCGGTGGCGAAGATTTCAGCACAATTATTACCGATCCAGGCAGTCTTTCGTCTGCGGGTCGTACAACCACTTTGGTTAAAGGCCGCCGAGTGCCATTCAATGCAAGTATCGCAGGTCAGGAGTTCCCAGGTTATGTTACCTTGGAATCAGCTCGTCTTCACCGCGTATCAGTCATTGATCACGAGTCCAAGAAACAAGGTACGATTTCAAAGCTTGTTACTGGTATATTCAAGCCAGTTAAACTTGATGTAGAAATTGTGATTGACGGCGAAGTTCTTACTTTGCCTAATCTCCTCCGCAAAATGGCTATGCGCAATGTCCCTCTTGACAAGCAGGTTTCAGAAGAGCAATTTATTGCTACTCTCGAACAGCTTGGTATGCGGTTCGCATCAGGCATGAACTTGTTTTGGCAGCAATTTGGTGCCAGCCAAGACGGTATCAATCAGCTTGTAGATACATTTAAATCTGCAGGTGCCGTTGATGCTATGGGTTCGATGACGAATCCAGGTCGCATCAAACAATGCTATCAGATGCCTCGTGTAAACGAGATTGACGCTGATGGCCCAGAAGTTCTTAGCTTTGAGCTTGGTCGTTCAGACCGTACTCAATCTATGACTGGCCAAGGTTATCTTGACCTGATTGACGCTTCAACTGAAAACTTTAAGCGTATATACAAACTACGCAAGCAAGCTGCTATTGCAAAACAGCAGATTCGCGAAAAGTCAATAGCTGAAAATTGGAGCCAAGAGCGTACCCAGCAAGCTAATAAGGATGCCAATGATTTGGTTCGCCTTAGTCAGCAGTGGGCTACGGTTTGGTCAGGTGCGCAGCAGCGCATTGCTGTAGATCCTAAAGATCCAAGCATCAAGACTGCTCTTGATATTTATGATCCTACATCTGCACCTTGTGGTCGTTTTAAACTAAATGTTAATGGCAAAGAAACTGCTATTGACCTTTGGACTAATAGCGCCCGTGCTAATACATCTGATAACTCTGTTTCAGTATCATCTAAAGCCCAGAATGATGTTGATAACGAAATCCTTACTTGGAGCTAGTTATTAATTAATTAAAACTGTTTGGGTTGGAGACATACGCATCCTGACGCGTGTGTCTTCAACCCATTCTATTACTTTATTTATATCGATATATTAATAAAAAAATTTTTATTCATACAAAGACTAACAATGATTGGGGTAAAATATGTTGTTATCAATGATGATTATTTTAGCAATAACCTCATGTCTTTTGGAACTTATGATTGCTGCTAAAGTTCCAATTTGGCGCAGGTTAAGCGGTAAATATCCATTATTTAATCTATTAAATTCGTTAGTAATTTCATTCTTTATGGGTATAGCATTCGGTGCAGCTGGCCTAATCGCAATGGGCGCTGGTGTTATTTCGACTATTATGTCAGTTCCAGGTTATAAATATTTATATTGGAATTACGATACTCCTGAAGCTCATGCTCAAGGTGGTAATCGTACCAAATATTATTGGAATAATTTCCATGTTCATTGGGCCAAATGGCGCAAAGTTCTTGGTGAGTTTAACCAATTAATGTATGCAATATTTAGATTTATAACTTTTCCAGTTAGAATAATTAATAAATGCTATCAAGTAATAAGACCTTTAATATTAAAAATTAATGCTTATGCTCAAGCAAAACGCGTAAAAACAACTAGAATATAAATCAATCAATCGGAAAGATCAGGGGGCCTAATGCCTATTACACCAAAAACTAGAGCCATTGCTTACAACGATGGCCCATTACGCAGCGTAAATAATTATCAACAAGGCTTTTATGAAATTGGCGCAATGCGCCAAGCTCTGGCCTATTCTAAAGAAAAGTTCTTTCGTGTTGGTGCACTCCCATTGCCCAAAAACGAAAGAGAATTTACTGAAATTCAAACTATTATCAATCACCCAAGCGTTCAATACGCACTAGTTGATAAGACTAAAATTGTGATTACTCAAATTGGTGACAATACAGAGTGGTTATCTATTTTTACCAATATAGGTTATAAAGTTAAAGGTGGTGGCAAAACCGCCAAACGCTTAAAAGCGTTTCATAGACCTACTTTGGTTAATGCAACTTTTGAAATTGGTGAGATATTCGTTCAATATGCCGAAGCAGACGAATTTAGTCGTTATATTTTTACCGATGAACATTATACTGAAGCTGAAACAGAACGATTGTTAGATGGTGGATTTGTTATTCATCCTCGTATTATTCAAGAAAGCGTCAAAAATCTTCCTTCTTTTGAAGCTGGATCAACCAATGATCCTAACGAGTATTATTTTAATCCTCGTATGCGTCAAAGAATCGTTAAGGATTTGCTCAATACGAAAGCTTTTAATGCTCGTCTTATTGGCCCTGATGGCTTTCTTAAAGGCAATTGTTTTGTTTCAAATAAACTTCCTGAAGGGGTTGATGTGCTTTCTTGGCACGGTAATCTTAAATCAGAAATAGTATATGAGAACGGTTGGATGTTTCAAGCAGAACCTCAAAACTCTAAATCTCGTGTTTACACCGACGATCAAACTATGATCAATCTTCCACAGCTTTTTACTAAAAGCGAAATGGAATATTGGCTTGCTGAAGAGTACGAAAAGATGTTTCAAGAAGCTCTTAAGGGTAAACTCTTAAGTAATTGGAAGAACATCTATCAGCGTAGTTGGAAAGATAAAGTCGATCCTGAAGACGAAGAAGTTCAAGCTCGTATGCATTATGTCGGCTATCGTTGGGTAGCTATGGGAATGAAGGTTACCGAGTCCCCATGGCTATTTGAAACATTGGCTACTAGTCACGCTAAACCATTGAAAAGTAAAATTCCTATACCATGTTCAGTTTATGAACAAATTATTTCAGAATCTTTAGCCCGTATGGCTGGTTATGAAATTGAAGTTGAAGAAGGAACTATTCAACGGTTAAACGAACTTGAAGTTCATGTAGTAAACGATGTAGACTGGATTGAGATGTACGCATCTCATGGCGGTTGTGATCAAGACGATTTCTTTAAACTCTTTTATCGTGAGTTTGAAGGTGGAGATCTTAATGGCCAAAAGTCTGTAATCGTTGCCCGTTCACCAAACGGTATTGGCGAGTATTCAATCTTTAAATATGTAGAAGATGCTTGGTATCCCGAGTGGATTACTTCTACTGGTGAAAAGATTACATTTCCTAAAGTGTCTGGTCGTGGTTGGGTACAGCGTTTATCTGAAGCACTTGCTGAAGGAGCTGTATCCTATGTGGGTTTGCCTAGTCAAATCAACCCACCGCCAAAACGCATTAGTGAAGTTTATACTCGCGAAGATGTTTTAACTGACATTCGTACATCTATGGCTACTGGTAGCGTTGGCAGATTTGTTAATGCATCTATGTTGCATTCTTCTGTCTTTGGCGTTCATCGTGAACTGCAATTATGCAGTCTCGAGGATGCTATTGACGGATTTATTCAAACTGCTATAGCTTATGACCGTGATTGTATTGACGAAGACGCAACTGTTATGGTGCGACAAGTCATTGCATCTGGTTTACCCGTAGACCGTGCCCTTTGGGATAGTCGTCGATTTGACAAATATCTTAAGAAGGGTGAATGGGTTGAGAAATACGAAGGTATTATTACTCAACTTAATGATTTATGCAAGACTTATTATCTTGCGTACGCTAAACGCGTACACGAATGGGCTCAACAAAATGCTCGTCCATCTGAATTTGTTCACGAAATTGGTTATCGCATGAGTTTTCACGCGTTGCCTATTTTGCGTAAATTCCGTATGGAAATCTATAATGTTAACAGTCAAATGACCTCTGATCAAGGCGGTCATGTAGACAGATCGGGTTGGGACAACCTGTATCAAAATATTGTAGATAAGATTCAATCTTACGAACATGAAAGTGACCGTCATGATCTTGTCCTTGGTTTGTATTCTGCTTCTCTAAAGCATAAGACTTCCAGTGGCAAGATCACTGATCAGCTTGTTATGAACCGATTAGTCTTTCCATATTTGGAGCGTGCGCTACAATTTTATGGTATTGCTAATCGCATAACTGTTACTCAGAATAATGATGGAACCATTCAAATCAATCAAGTTAAAACTCAAGAATGGGAAATTATTGACAACAACGGCGTATGCCATAACTTTGACAATCCATTGGATTATCAGCGTTATTGTAGCCGACTTAGTCCTGTAGTTTTCAGTTCATCTAAAACAGCTTAATTTATGGGGATCTGATGTCACTTCGGTGATGTTAGATCCCCATATTTTTTTTTATTAATTATATGATAAAATCCTTAGCCTTAGGGACTGAAGCAGAAAAGATTTAGTGAGCAGTGCGAGGAGATTACGAACGAGTGTTGTGCCGAACGGTTAAAATTACTTTTGTATGGTTATAACCAGAAACATTCAGGCTGTGCATGAAATAGCATAGTCTTTGCTGGTGTTTAATTTTTTAATTTATACTAACTATAATTCTACAAAATTATCAATGTTTCACGTGAAACAATTTGCGTTATTGCATTGTATCTGATACAATAAAAATACATATAAAACATCAGAATTATCATTAGCTTGATAGCTTTGATGTCCTTAGAACGATAAAAATGAGCCATTACTTCCTTCCTAAGCTCATTAAATGTCAGTAGTTACCCCCTGACTGACATTAACGCTTTCCGATTAGCGTTTAAACTTCTCGTTCTAAGGACATCAATGTTATCAAGCTTTTGCTTATATTAAAGGAGTTTTGTGGAATCTTCAACAGATTTTTCTAAATTTGATCTTGCAACACAAGAAGGTAGAACTAAATTTTTTATGACAGCTCAAGCTGAATTATATTCTTGTCTTGACAAATTAGAAATCAGCATGCCGGAAGTTAGTACCATAATTCATTCTATAGATTTACAACTTTCCGAATCCGAAATTCTTCAAACTGTAAATAATGTTTTTTATCAATACATATATTCTTGGCAAACTCTTCATGTATATTTTCAAGAAATTTTAAAAATTAGAAATATACAAACTCCAAAATATTATCAAGACGATTTATATTTGAAATAATTTTTCATGCAAAATGTTAGACGCCCAAATTTATATACCTTTTATAAAAATTTGTCTATAATGTATCTATGATTTGTAATGCGTATGTTATAATAATTAAACATTCACATTAAAAATTAGTTAAATATCTGTTCTATTTATACTACTTTATATATGTTAATTAACCAAATACCAATGCCAATACGGCAAGGAGAACATAGGTAATGAGAACACCAAGTAAGTCATTATTAATAGACAAATTTATTGACGATAGAATTGGTCAAGAAATTAAACCAATGGATATTGCCAATACATTAAATTGCACAGTGCAAACTGTGTATCTTTATATACGTAAGAATCCAACACGATTTACTAATGTAAGTCGTGGTGTATTTAAAATTAACGCTGCTGAAAAGCAGTTGTTTTTAAATACAGACGGTACTATCTGATATACGGTTTGAACTTAATAACTCCATGATCCTAACTTATCTCGTTGTAGATAAGATGACTACATAGTAAATTTACTTTGTTGTTTTAGGATCATGGAGTTTTTTTATATTAAGTACATCCGTTAATCAGGAGGACTATAACTGAATACTCAAGTTAGCATTATCGGTGTGCTATACTTACTTACATGCCCGTTTGACAGCGGGCAGGGAATAATCCCTAACATAACAGTTATACTGTGAAGTCGGAGATGGCTAACCTGCCACTGTGATGGACATATCGTAGTTGTCTAACACAATCTTCGGTTGAACACCTTAGTTATACTAATGTTAAGCGCTTTTGCTTAACAAACCAAAACGAAAGTGAACAAACGAATATGAACCTTAGTAAAGATAACATAATAATATATTCATTAACAATTATTTTTTTACTTTTAGGATTTACCAGTTCCATTGTTTTTGCCCATTCAAATGAAAATCTATCAAAAGATGATTCTATTGATATGGTTAAAACTGATTCTATTGGTATGGTTAATTTTTCTTTAAAAAATAGATCAGTAATTGTTTCATATGAAAAAAAATCTGATGAAATTACTGCCCCATTAATTAATTTTAAACATGGAGATATTTCTTGGTTACCAGGTCTTGCTAGTCAAGCCGGATGGCCTAAAAATACTCATGATCGTTTAGCTCAAATTATTCTTCGTGAATCGGGTGGTTGTCCAAATCGTCGTGGTGGCGATATAGTCGACAAGAACTGCGTCATCACCGGCGTGTCCGAATGGAACCACAGATCCGACACGGGCCTGTTGCAGATCAACGGCGTCAACTACGATTTATCAAGAAACAAGTGGGCAAGAGTTTGTCTAGATCTAAATATCTGCATCCAAGAGCCACTATTGGATCCTTTAACAAATTTAAAGGCTGGATATTTACTCTACACTTACTCTGGCTGGGCACCATGGGATCCATGTCAGTGGGGGCCAAAATATGCCCATAGATGTAAACCATAAATTTTAATTTAGGTAAAAAACAAATCCTTGTCTCTTGCCTAGATTATGTTATATTTTTAATTTCATACAAAAAAACGCAACATACCTATTAATAGAAAATATTTATATGACTACTAAATCTAGCATAACTGAAATACCCAATATTAATAATAAGAAAACAGCTTCAACATTGTCTAAAGTTTCTTGGCAAATTCGTAACCAACGGAACGAACTTTTAAATTATGATTCTTCAGACGAAGTTTTAATTTATTTTCAAGATTTAATTTTAAATGTTGAACAACAAATAGATCGTTCTTTAGAAACTTTTTGCACTACCACACTTACTGGTAAATGGTTAATTTCAAATATTGGTATTGGCCCAGTTAGCGCTACTCGTTTATTGTCTTATGTAGATATAAATAAATGTAGAACTCCAGAACATCTTTGGAGTTATGCGGGTCTATCTCCAAAACAATCTGGTGAATTTAAATCTAGTTATAACAACAATTTAAAAGAAATTTGTGTTGATATAGGTAAAAACTTTGTTAAGTATTCTTCAAAAGAAAATTGTTTTTATGGAAAACTTTATTTAGAAGAACTTGATCGTCGTACTGATCTTAATGATAAAGGTGAATATTTAGAATTAGCTCAACAATCTTTAGAATCTTTTAATTCTAAAGATAAAAATTGGGCAAAAGATAAATTGATTTACGAATCAGGTAAAATTCCTCAACAAAGACTTGAATCTCAATCTCAAAGATACGCTGTTAAAATATTTTTAGCCCATTTCCACGCTGTTGTATATTATGAAACTTTCAATGTTGAGTATCAAACTCATCATAAAAATATTATATCTATACCAAATTCTCCATTTTAATTATATGAAAAACCACATATAATAACCCTATAAATAATTGGAGATTGACATGTTAGTGCTCAACAGTGATGAAACAAAAGTAGAACAAAATCCTGCTCGTTTTGCGATAAAAGAACCATCAAAAATGGTCACCTTTATTAAAGGTGAACCACCAACAGGTCTTGGCAAAGGTCGCAAAAATCCTGTTATTACAAACATTTATATGGCCCTTGCTGTTCGTCGTAACGAATGGGCTCACGTAGATATTGCAATTACCAGTTCAAAACAAAAATCTGCTATTGTAACTTCTTTGTACGCACGCGCTGCTAAAGATAATCTTAGACTTAGCACTCGCTCAATGTTTAACGAACGCTCAAAGACATATGAACTTTGGGTAATGCTTTCCGCTTAGCTATCATTTGCTAAACGGTTCAAGTTTATACAACCACTAAGGTATTAATTAGAATTCCGCGTTGTATTATCAGGACGACGGCTGAAAAAACAACGCGTTGGATTCTCCCCT
>Ga0172372_10011435_pt1 | contig 11279 bp, 14 predicted proteins | sample LakKiv5m_2_FD_114544 | JGI IMG/M metagenome (GOLD analysis project Ga0172372, IMG submission 114544) | Freshwater microbial communities from Kabuno Bay, South-Kivu, Congo - kab_092012_9.5m | ecosystem: Environmental > Aquatic > Freshwater > Lake | place: Democratic Republic of the Congo... | reverse complement strand
TGTCTCGAAGTATCACTTCCCGATGTATCTGAAGGAAATCGAATACCGCTTTAACCACCGAAAAGAGAACATCTTTAAGCAGTTTCTGAAAATCTATTTTGGTTACGTTTCGCCCTAATTACCAGCTATAATCGCCGCAAACACATCAAGAACGCTGTAACTGGCCGCGCCTCCAGCGCGGTCGTGGGGAGAACAATGGGTGAAATGAGTCCGGCTGCGGCCGCCCTGGTCGGCGCAGTCGTGTTTTTTGCTTTTTTCGTGCGCGGGGTTTCCGGTTTTGGTTCGGCCACCATCGCGATCCCGCTGATGGTGCACGTGGTGCCGCTCAAGCTCGCGGTGCCGCTGCTGCTGGTGCTGGATTTCCTCGCCACGGTCGCCACCATCCGCATTGATCGCGAGCATGTCAACAAGACCGAGGTCAAACGCCTGATTCCCTGGGCGATGGTTGGCGTCATCACCGGGGCGCTGCTGCTGGTGCGGCTGCCCCCCGAAATCCTGCTCACCGGTCTGGGTGTGCTGGTGGTGATTTTCGGCATCCGCACACTGCTTAAGCCCGTGGGCGACCAGCCGGTGTCGCAATGGTGGGCAGTGCCGGCGGGATTCACCGGCGGGTTTTTCGGCGGCATGTTCGGCAGCGGCGCGGCCACGCCGTACATGATCTACCTGACCCACCGCCTCGGCGACAAGCGCAACGTCCGCGCGACGTTTTCCGGATTTGCGTTTTTTGACTACGGGTTCCGGCTGATCACCTTCCTGTTCACCGGCCTGCTGCTGCAGTGGGCCTTGGGCATCGTGCTGGCGGTCAGTGTGCCGGCGATGGCCGCGGGGCTTTATATCGGCAACCGCATCCATCACCGCATTTCCAACGAGCGCGCCCTGCAGGTGATCGGCGTGATGCTGGTGCTGAGCGGGCTGTCGCTGGTGGTCAAGGTGCTGTGGACGGGGTTGCGGTAATCCATCCTTCAGGGAGGTCATGGCGATGAAGCTGCGCGTGGCAATGCTCAACATGGAACAGGATCACAAGCGCTGGGAGCAACGGCGCGAGCTGATCATTGATCAACTGGCCGCGATCGACCCGGACCTGTTCGCGATGAACGAGGTGTCCATTCCGCTGCAGACCGCGCGCTGGATCCAGCAGGTGATGCGCGAGCGTTACGGCCGCGAATATGCGCTGGTGCAGCAGACGCGGGTGAATGGCCTTTCGGCGGTGGAGGGCGAGGCCCTGCTGACCCGGCTGCCCATCGTCGAGACCGGCAATCTCGACTACCGCACGCGCGACATGGTCGCGCTGGTGGCCCGCGTGCGCGCGGGCGACAAAACCATCGACGTCTACGTCACCCATCAGTACATGTCCCGCGGCGACGATTCGCTGCGGCTGTTCCAGGCGCAGCAACTGCTCGCCTGGATCGACTCGCGCCCCGAGGCCGATGCGCGCATCGTCTGCGGCGATTTCAACGCCTCGCTGCAGGCACCATCAGCCGCGCTGATGGCATCACGCCTGCGCCCGACGCAGACCGCCAACACCGCGTTTACGCCGCTGGCGGGCGCCGACGGCAAGGTCTCGCATCCCTACTGGCCGCGCATGGACCGCTGCATCGACTACATCTGGATCGACGATGCGTTGTCCGTGGCGGAGAGCTGCGTGTGTTTTGACCGGGGCGACCCCGCCGATGCCGCGCTCTATCCCTCCGACCACGCCGGCGTGCGCGCCGACCTGCTGCTGAAGTGACGGCAACGCCGGCGGCTGCGGTGGATACAGGGCTGGTCCATGCCCTGGTGAAGTATCCGAGCGCAGCCCCGAATATTCTATAAGTTATTGTTTTTATTAACTATTTTTATTGATTGGGATGCGCTAACGCAGCATCCCCCGTTCAGTGCGGCAGCGGAATGAACGGCGCATCGATGGCGCCGACCTTGACGTAAATCAACGCCCCTTCCGCGCCGGTATACGGCGTGTGGCGGCTCCAGCGCGGATTGCGCAGCCAGCTGCCGGCGGGGTATTCGCCGTCCTCGTCGCGGAACACGCCTTCGAGCACGAGGATCTCCTCGCCGCCGGGGTGCATGTGCATGTTGAACTGCGTCTGCGGCGCCCAGCGCACCAGCGCCGTGCTGATGCCGTTGTGTTCATGCAGCGGCAGCACGGTCAGGCCCGGCACCAGCCCGGGGCGGAAGGCGGCGCTGCGGGTGTCGATGCGCACGGGTGTGTGGTCATCCGGCGCGAACTGCCACAGCTTCACGAACAGCGTGCAGCCCCCGACGGAAAACGGCGCATGGCCGCTGCCCGGCGGATTGCGCAGATAAGTGCCGGCCGGGTAATCACCGTGTTCATCCGAGAACACGCCGTCGAGCACGAGGATCTCTTCACCGCCGGGATGGCCGTGCGCATCAAAGCGCGAACCGGCGGCATAACGCACGATGCTGGTCGCACGCGCGACTTCATCACCGACCCGGTACAAGCACAGACTGCACTGCACGACTATCGCGGGCAAGACACCGGACAGCGCGTTTGCAGTGATGCCGGGGGCGTAACAGCAAGGCGCAAGAGCTGCCTCGCGTAGGCCCCTCCCGAAAGGTTGGGGCTTTTTTCTGTTCATGCCCTTGATAAGGCGTTCTCTCTTGGAAAGGGAATAGGCTGCCTCCAGAAGATAGTGTTGTCTTTGCCCTATTTAATTTATAAGTATTTGATAAATATACAATTTATTTGCATTTTATACGCTAAAGCGCATTAATTAAATATATGCGCTTTAGCGCATACTTGTATTTCATTCGCTAATGCGTATAATTTTTAATATACGCTAAACAGTATGGAGCGCCACATGAACCAGATAGCCAGAACCCCAAAGCAGGTTGGCGACATCGTGCGGCGATATCGCCAGGCGCAGGAACGTACGCAAGAACTTCTGGGCAAGCAGGTTCAACTTCGACAAGCCACGATCTCCAAGCTGGAGAAAGGCGAACCGGGTACGCGCATCAGTACGCTGTTCGACGTGCTGACAGCGCTTGATCTGGAACTTGTCATCAGACCGAGGACAAAATCATCAACGAGCGATATTGAAGAGAACTTCTGATGGCGCGTCGGAAAACAGGAATTTCGCTCAACGTATTTTTGAACAGCCGTCTTGTCGGCCGGCTCGAACGTGCCGCAAGCGGGGCCATCAGCTTTCGCTACGATCCCGCCTGGCTCGGATGGGACAAGGCTTTGCCAATCTCCCTGTCCCTGCCCCTGCGGGAAAGTCGATTAACCGGCGGGGCAGTGCTGGCCTATTTTGACAATCTGCTTCCGGATGGAGAGCCCATACGCCGCCAGATCGCCGAGCGCATACACGCAGAAGGCTACGATGCCGCCAATCTGCTGGCCGCAATTGGTCGTGATTGCGTAGGCGCACTCCAGTTCCTGCCCGATGCCCGGGATCCAGGTCCCGCAGGGGCACTGTCAGGCACAGCTGTTTCTCACGAAGAGATCGCGCGGCGCATAAGGGAGTTGGCGCGCACACCGCTGGGCATCACGGAAGACGATGATTTCCGGATATCCATCGCCGGAGCCCAGGAAAAAACCGCCTTGCTGAATATCAACGGGCAATGGCATCTCCCTCACGGCAGCACCGCCACCACCCACATCCTCAAGCCCCAGCTAGGCAAACTTGCCAATGGCATCGACATGAGCCGGAGTGTTGAAAATGAGCACTTCTGCATGCGGTTTCTTGCGGCGCTGGAACTCCCTGTAGCGGGTACGGAAATCATTGACTTCGGAGATCAGCGTGTCCTCAGCATCGAACGTTTTGACCGTCTCTGGACCAAAGATGGCCGGCTGCTGCGCCTGCCCCAAGAGGACTGCTGCCAGGCCTTGGGCATACATCCCTCGTCCAAGTACGAGACGGATGGCGGACCCGGTATTGCCCAAATACTGGAGATACTTAAAGGCAGTGACCATGCATTGACTGATCGGGTAATTTTCCTGAAAGCCCAGATCGTCTACTGGTTGCTGGGTGCAACCGATGGGCACGCCAAAAACTTCAGCCTGAGCCTGATGCCTGGCGGTCGATTCCGCCTGACGCCGCTGTATGACGTGATGTCTGCTCAACCAGCCGTGGATGCAGGACAACTGCGCCATAACAGAATGAAATTTGCGATGGCGGTTGGCGACAACCGGCATTACGTCGTTGGCGAGATCATGCCTCGACATTTTCGGCAAATCGCCGCGAGACATGGCATACCCGACTCGACCGTTGATGAGATGTTCGATGAACTAAGGCACCGCGTCCCGGACGCCATCGAGAAGACCATGAAGGCCATGCCTGAGTCTGTTCCCGATGTGCTGATGGAATCAATCGCACAAGGGATCATGAGCCGCATTCGCCTGTTCGAGCGGGAGAGCCCTGATTCTGCTTGATCACGCAGCGTCGCGAGCAACTGCGTGAACAACACCCGCGCCTGTGGCCCTGGCGCATATTTTTAAGTGTTTGTTTTAAAACAATTTATTTGCAACAGGGCAAGCCCGCACCCGCAGACCCGCTCAACCCGGCAGCGGAATCAACGGCGCATCCATCGCGCCGACCTTCACATAAATCAGCGCACCTTCCGCGCCGGTATAAGGCGTGTGGCGGCTCCAGCGCGGATTACGCAGCCAGCTGCCGGCGGGATATTCGCCGTCCTCGTCGCGGAACACGCCTTCGAGCACGAGGATCTCCTCGCCGCCGGGGTGCATGTGCATATTGAACTGCGTCTGCGGCGCCCAGCGCACCAGCGCCGTGCTGATGCCGTTGTGTTCATGCAGCGGCAGCACGGTGAGGCCTGGCACCAGCCCGGGGCGGAAGGCGGCGCTGCGGGTGTCGATGCGCACCGGCGTGCGGTCATCCGGCGCGAACTGCCACAGCTTCACGAACAGCGTGCAGCCCCCGGCGGAAAACGGCGCATGGCGGCTGCCCGGCGGATTGCGCAGATAAGTGCCGGCCGGGTAATCACCGTGTTCATCCGAGAACACGCCGTCGAGCACAAGGATCTCTTCACCGCCGGGATGGCCGTGCGCATCAAAGCGCGAACCGGCGGCATAACGCACGATGCTGGTGGCGCGCGCGACTTCATCACCGACCCGGTCCAGCATGCGCCGGTCCACGCCGGGGAGCGGGGAGGGCGTCCAGGTGGCGTCGGCGGCGTGCTGAACGACGCGGAGGCGGAAGTCGTGGTTGAGGTTCATTCGAGAAACGAAGTGGGGCTAGACGTTATGGTGTCTGAGCCCATATATCGGGAAAGGCCTGTTCCCAGTGCGTATGCCAGTGATCCGGGCCGGAGCCGTTGAGGCCGGGATGGATCAGGATGGAGAAATCTTTAAGGGTGGGCATGAGGTGGGGTGCAGGTGTATCGCGAGGAGGTCAGTTCAATCCGTCCTCAAATCACCAGGAGGTTTCAGAAAAGAAATCGACTCCGGTAACTTTAGCGGTAACTTTAGGTTAATGCTTACTCCGGGGTGCAAGACAAATTATTTTGGTTTTGATGTTGCTGCCGGATTGCACCGGCCCGCGTTTCCGGGGCCGGTGCGAGTGATCAGCGTTTGTGCTTGCCGACCGACCAGCCGTGTTGCGTGATGTGCTTTTCGGCTTTTTCGATGGGATGATCTTCCAGTGGGGTGGCCATGGTGTCGTTCCACCGGTTCATGAAACCGAAGTACGAAATCAGCGCGGTAATCTCGACGATCTGGCCTTCGTTCCAGTGTTTTTTCATCTGCTCGAACAGTTCGTCGCTGACATCATTGGGCTGCGACGCCGCGGCAATGGAGAACTCCAGGGCGACACGTTCCGCATCGCTGAACAGCGGGCTGGTGCGGAATTCCCATACTTTTTCGAGCTTTTCTGCCGGTATGCCTTGCTGGAGAGACCCCCCAGCGTTGTGCGCCATTCAGTAATGGCAGCCGTGCGTGCGCGCCACCACATAGGCGAGCAGCCGCTTCAGGCCCAGCGACACTTCACCTTCGGCATCGAACACGGCGGCGGACAGGCCGCGCAACGCCATCACCAGCTTGGGCTTGCGCTGCATGATGAGCTGGCTGTTGGCAACATAATGATTGGCAGCGAGCTGCTTTTCGAACATCTCTTTCAGTTCCGGTGCTGCGCCGATGGGCAGCGGTTCAAGTCTGGCCATTGCTTTCCTTTGATCAGAGGGGTTGGGACGGTGGAGCGGGGGTCAGCTTACAACACTGCGCCGTGACGATGACCAAGGCGTCGTGAGCAAACAAGGTGAAGGTGCTGGAGTCGAATTGCTGGAAAATGATTCGACTCCGGACCTTCGGGACGCAATCCGACGAACCTGTCGAGTGGGAAGCGCGTTGCGTGCCACTGCATACGGCAACCCAATAAAAAGATCAATAAAAACAATTAGTTAATAATATAAGAGACCTTTCATGGGATTCTAAACAGCATTTGCCGATCTTAATCACGCTGTCTATAATGCGATTAGAAGTACTTTTTAAAGTGTCTTAGAAAGCGCTTCAATAGAGGCGACGGAGACCGACATGAATTCCATTTCAGCCAATGACCTTAAAACCAAGGGCGTCAGCGCCATCGAGCGCGCGCTGGAAGACCAGCTCGAGGTATCACTGACGGTGCGCGGTCAGGCCAAATACGTGGTGATGAGCCAGGAGCAGTATGCGCATCTGCGTGAATGCGAACTCGAAGCCGCGCTGGCTGAATCGAAGGCGGATCTGGATGCCGGCCGTTTTGTGAAGGAATCGGTCGAGCAACATCTCAAGCGTCTGGCCAAGCTGGCGGCCTGAATGGCGTGGCAGCTCGTATTCACCGAGCAATACAACCGCCGCGCTGCGCGCTTCCTCAAGCGTCATCCTGACGCCGCCACGCAATACGCCAAGACGCTCAAGCTGCTCGAAGCCAATCCGCACCACCCTTCATTGCGGCTGCATGCACTGAAAGGCCGGCTGTCCGGACTGCACAGTGTTTCGATCAACCTCAGTTATCGCATTACCCTGGTGATGATCGTCACCGAATCCGAAATCGTGCCGATTCATGTCGGCAGCCATGATGAGGTGTATTGAGGCGAGGGATTGAAGGGGTCGGGGTTGCGGTCAGAACAAATCGACTCTGAGCTGCCCCGGGTAGTGCGGACCCGGTAACCCAGTAACACCGTGCTGCCTTTCGAACTGCATCGGACTGACGTATCCCGGGCGCCGTTTACGAAAAAATCTGCGACATCACGGCCTGACCGTAAGGGCCGTACGGATTCGCGAGCGTTTCCTTGAGTTCGAAATGGTCATATTCCTCTGCCACGACCAGCCGGGAGGATTTTCCGGAGTCCCGCAGAGCCTTGTCAAAGTCGATGGACTGCCGCTGGAACTCCGGTGTTTCCCGTGTGCCATACAGCAGCACGACCGGTGCGACTATGCGTTCAAGGTGGCGCTGCGGGCTCAGCTTGAACTCAAGGTCGTCGTCGAATTTCACGTAAGAACTTCTGGAAGACAGCCTGACCGGGTGCAGGTCGTACATGCCGCTGCACAGGACGGCGCCGCGGATGAAGTTTTCGGGGAGGGTGGGATCGTAGTCCTTCTTCCAGTCCGTGGTCAGTGCCACGGCGGCCAGGTGAGCGCCGGACGAATGGCCGACCAGGTAGATGCGACTCTGATCCGCGTCCAGTTTCCCGGCATTTCGGGAGACCCAGATCAGCGACCGGCGAACCTGGTCCGCCAGCGTCCTCAGGCTGTCCGCGGCATCCTGCACCCAGGAAAAATCGGGGACGATGAAGTGGGCGCCGGCCTTGACGAACATTTCCGCCGCGAAGGCATTCTGGCTGGCGAGCCCCCTTCTCCATGCGCCACCGTGGATGAATACGACAATCGGGGCGTTTCGTTCCTCTGCCGGATAGACATCCAGGCCTTCGATCGGTGCGTCGCCATAGGCATGTCTTTGCGGCGGTCCGATCCTGTCCCGAACGGCTTTGCTGGCAAGAGCGATCCGCGTGCGTACATGTTCCGAATGCGGCGCATAGGCCGACTGGTTATAGACGGCATCCAGCCCGGCCTGATCATAGTGGAGGAATACCCGTTTGCCGGTGGACGGTTGCGGGCTGTGGGACTCGTTTGCAGTCATCGGAGGTCCGGAAATTTCAGGTGGAAGCGGAATGCGAGGTTGCGGAACACTGGAATCAGTCGATTGTAAGCATGCAACAGGGTAAGCCTGCGTCCGGGCCTCGCTCAAGCCGGCAGCGGAATGAACGGCGCATCCATTGCGCCGACCTTCACATCGATCAGCGTGCTCTCCGGCCTGGAGCAAATAGGGCCAGTGTGACTTTCAGTTAAGTGACACAGACCCTATTTATTCTTGGGTGAAGAAATTTATCCACGGAACCTTTGGGAAAATCCAATTAAAAACAGATACTTAAAGAGCGTCGATTTTTGGATTCAACCTGCGTTATTCCCGAGTAGTCCGGTAAACTACGCGAGAAATATAAGTGTTTCATGCCTACTTCAATAAAAGAAGATCGTTATGAGCCTTGATGTTTTTCCGAAGTTCATCCGCGACAATTACGAACTGCATCAATGGCGGCATGCTTGCGCCATTCTTTCGCGCGATTTTCCTGATGAGCTTAACGAAATCGTAGATGTGCTTACCCGCTTCCGTGTCCGTAAGAGCTGGATTACCAAGGGTGGTGGAAATAAATCGCCAATTTCAAAGTGGATTGATGGTGAATTAACTAAGCATGGGTGGGTTGCGAAAAACTTTGATACGAGCATCGTTGTCGACAAAACGACGATAGATTCGCCAACCCACGAAGTCGATTGTTTTAAAAATCGTATCGCTCTGGAAATTGAATGGAATAACAAAGATCCGTTTTTCGATAGGGATCTAAACAATTTCCGACTTTTATTTGATCTTCGTGTTGTGTCCGTTGGCATAATTATTACTCGTGCAGACGAGTTGCAAAACATTTTTAATACACTCGGGCGCGGATCTTCTTACGGTATGTCTACAACTCACATATCAAAGCTGTTGCCGCGCATTCAGGGTGGTGGTGGTGCAGGGTGTCCGTTGCTTGTTTTTGGAATAAAGGCTTCTTTGTATGACAAAAATAGTTAGTCTTACGCGGCCTACTGCTGCACAAGATTTTGCTGCGAAAGTTGATGGACTTTATTCAACAATTGTTGCTGATCCGCCGTGGAGATTTGAGAATCGCACAGGGAAGATGGCGCCGGAGCATCAAAGGCTGCTCCGCTACCCAACTATGGATCTTGAAGATATTTGTGAGATTCCGGTATCGCAAGTATCGGCAGCAAATTCACATCTATATCTCTGGGTGCCCAACGCACTTTTGGCCGAGGGTTTGCAGGTGATGCGTGCGTGGGGATTTAAATACAAATCAAACTTGGTTTGGTACAAGGTTCGAAAAGATGGTGGGCCTGACGGCAGGGGGGTAGGTTTTTACTTTCGAAACGTTACGGAGCTGGTGCTATTTGGGGTTCGTGGACATATGCGGACCCTCGCCCCTGGCCGTCGACAAACTAACATCATGGTTTCGCAGAAGCGGGAGCACTCTAGGAAGCCAGACGAAATCTACGACATTGTTGAATCTTGTTCCCCAGGGCCTTATTTAGAATTATTTGCTCGCTTTCGCCGGACTGGCTGGGATCAATGGGGAAATGAAGATGTTGAAACAAATTCATTGGTCGGACGAGCTAAGCGAAAAGGGCATGTTGCGACCCAGCTGAAATTACTATCCCCCGAAAAAATCTACGCTTTAAAGAAAGTTAAATAAAAGCTGATTGTCGATTGGTGTCGCGTGTATGTGCTACGCAACTGCGGATACTGCGGAAATTAGACGGGGCTCTGTTACCTGGAAATCTAGAAAGTTTGAAGACCAAGCGGGGTTCCTGTTTTCATTCCAAATGCGAATACGATTTCCTAAGATATCGTCAAGCAATCTACGAAATCGGACTATTCGGTGATAGGCAACTATCTGCACCGAATCGAGGTCGGGAAATTTTTCTCTATCGATTGCTGGGACTGCCGATAGTTCCATTTCGGACAATATCTTTAATCTGGCCCTAAGGGCTTTTTCATCTAGAACCCGAAATTCCGGAAACGCACAAATATGATCTGAATAGTTTGCGCGATTTCGATGGGCGCTATCTGAGTGGCGCTGATCTTCGTTGTGCGAAAAGAAGGGGTCGTTTCCGATATCTTTATTATCTTTGACCAGCCTCCAATAAACGATATGTTCCCGGTCGCTGGCCCCCTTTTTCTCGATCAGGCAAGAGAATGTCTGAAGATCTAGGCGGACTAATTTTTTTCTTCTAAAGACATGAAAATATCCCAGTGAGTGCGAAAACGCCCTCATCGCATAATGGCTTGCGTAATATCCAGAGACTGATGACCAAATCGGGCTTGATAGTGTGGTCGATGCGGACATTAAGAAGCTATGCGTTGCGCGCAGCCACATTTCGACCGCAGCCGTCGCAAACATCGCATTCAACTGTGTACTGCTGGCGAAGGAGTTACCCGCAGATTTGAGTAGGTTTTTTTCCAGTGCTTCAGCCAAGGCGCTCGGTCGACTTAAAGAGGCTTTTGCATTCGCTGAGTTACTAGCCAAAAATTGCTGATTAATATGATTTTCGGCGGCCGTAAGGGGCATTATTTCGTCCCCACAAGTTTTTTGGCGCATTCAGACCGAGCTTTCTCGGCTTTTTCCGTAATCGATGCGGCTTTAAGATCGGAACGTAGTTTTTTTCCGAGGGATGCTGCCCACAACGTGTCTCTGAACAAACCGATTCCGCCCGCGCCAAGATATCGGCGTGCTTTAAATTTCTCTCTTGAAATAAATACACCCTTATCAAGTAAGCCGGCGTTTTGAGCTACGGTTCTTAGCCACTCTTCCGTGATTATCTTGGCTTTATCTGAAACAAGGATCGGGGTCTTTTGTTTGATTGCAATTAGTATTGCGGGGATAAGGGTGAGAATCGAGATTAAAACCCTCCCTTGATAGGCTACGTTGTCAGTATCAAGCCCTTCAGCTTTAGCTTTTTTGGGGTCTTCAAATCTCCCTGATGCTGCGAGCCACGCATCAAGACATTGCACCAAAAATGATGATTGCGATTCAAGTGTTGTTATATCGTTGTTCTCGAGAACCTCTAATGTGAATCGCCCCGGGAATTGAGGAGACTCCAACCTTTGAGAGAATGGAGCCATGAACAAGACGAACAAGTTTTCCCCCGAGGTCCGTGAGCGTGCGGTGCGCCTGGTACAGGAGCACCGGGGCGAGTACCCATCTCTGTGGGCTGCCGT
>Ga0172372_10011432_pt1 | contig 11280 bp, 14 predicted proteins | sample LakKiv5m_2_FD_114544 | JGI IMG/M metagenome (GOLD analysis project Ga0172372, IMG submission 114544) | Freshwater microbial communities from Kabuno Bay, South-Kivu, Congo - kab_092012_9.5m | ecosystem: Environmental > Aquatic > Freshwater > Lake | place: Democratic Republic of the Congo... | reverse complement strand
CAGATAAAGGATCTTACCCTAAGTGTAGGGCTGCTGGTGTTGCCGGTAAAATGACAGATTCACAAAAAAAATCAGCATGTCAACAAAAAAGAAGAGCAGAAAAAAACGATACTCAGTCAGGAAAAGGACAAAAACCTGTAATGACATCATATAAAACAAAAAAATAAAAAATGAAAAATTTGAATCAAATTATTAAAAAGGTATTGAATGAACAATATTTAATAACTGAAGATAAGGAACCAAGAAAACAAAAAAGTTTCAAAGCAGTTTGTAATCATAATAGGACAAATAACCCTGATGGTTGGAGTTGTATATCAAATAGATTACTTGGTCCTGAATTTTTTAAAAGAAAAATATATTATAAAAATGGTCAAATTGATGGTAATCAAAAATTTCAATGGTACGAATTTGGTTGGGTAACTGATATGAATTTAGAAGGAAATAAAGTGGTTAATATGACGGCAAGTCAAGAAACTTCACCTAAGATTTACACGAACCAATATAATTGTACTAAGGGTAAGATGCAATATAGTGAACACGATATTATTTATAATGATGACATTGATTTTGGTCGTACCCAACAATATGACATATTATTAGCAGATAGATTTTGTAAAAAAATAAAATGGAAATTTAGAAAACCTAAAAAGATTAAACCTACAACGTCAAAATCTACTGGCTGGAAAACTAAAGACAAAAAATATTTTACCCCTTAAATTAAACGTTTTTTATTTTAATTTGGAAATTATAAATCTCCTTTCAAAATTTTTGGCATAAAAATCAACTGATTTATTTTCTATAAAACCTTTTATACTCATAAATTCATTAGATATAACTAATTTCACATCCATATTATGCCCATCAACCGTTGATTGTAGTTCCATATACATAGTATCATTGTCTTTTTTATAGTTTTTTATTAAACCTAAATACGTTTCCTGTAGTTTAGGGCTAGAGGAAGAAAAAGTACTATCATAAAAAGACAAACAAAAATAGTATGACTTTTTAGATTTTTTTAATTTACCTTTATTATTTATTTTGTATAAATTATTTTTATTAATGTCATACACATACGCTACAAGAGAGTCTTGTGAAAAATAAGTAAATGAAGTCAAAAAAAAGAATAGAGATAAGATTAGATTTTTCATAGGATTATTATTTTATTATTGATTATACTGTAAAATTAATAATAATATTTCGATAAAAAAAATTTTTAAGTAAAAAAATTAACAATATGTTCCTGAACAACGTTTTTTACCGTCTAACCCTTTAATTTTACCTTTACAAACTTGTATTGCGTATCCATTTGCATATGCACTTGGGTACACATCAAACTTAGCTTTAGCCGCCGATTTACCTCTAGCACAAAGTTTAGTACCCGTTTTTTTCCTACCTTCTTCGATCATATCTTCATCATCTTCTTCTTCGTAATCACCTTCACCATCCATTTCATTTTTCAAAAAATCAAAAACTTGATCCATATTATTCTTTGCTTCGGCGATATGATCCTGAGCCCAATCGTGACCGTTTTCTAAAATTGATTCGATTTCATCTTGGTTCATTTCTAATAACATCTCACATTGTCTTTTAATTTGTTCTAAATTTGAAAAGAACATATATCTAGAAGATCTTTCTTCCATCAATACTTTTTTTATGATGTGATTTATATTCATAACTTATGAGTTTAATCCATTTGGTCCACCTAAAACAACCATGTTTAATTGCACAACCGTTCCTCCCGTTAAATCGGAATATATAGGATGTGGAGTGTGTATTTCATTTAATGTGGTTCCTGAACAATCTTGTACACATAAAGTGTATTCTGTATTTGCACTTGTTTGTGGCATATTTTTATTTTTTATTTTTTATTGACTATTTCGAATTGTAGTTCTCTTTTATAAGTATCTGTATTTTTATCAGAAACAACTTTAATGTCGACAAAATATTCATTAGGTATTTTGTCTGTAGTATCAAAAATAAAATAATACCCGTCAGGTGTTTGATTTATTCTAGTCCAGTCTTGAACCTGTACTTCTGTGTTTGCGCCTTCTCTTACATAAATTCTATAATACGCATTAACAGTATTTAAGGTAGATTTAGAAGAATACGCTTGCTTAACTACAATGTTAACTTTTCTTACATCAGTATTTAATATTTTTTCATTTTGTTTGATACCGTCAAAAGAAAACCCAAATATTTTTGGATTTTCCGTCGTGGTGCCTATCTGAAATCTTTTTGATTTTTCAACTAATGCAAATTCATTTTCTACATTATCAAAAGACTCACCATTAATTGTTATATTTTTCCATACGTCATAATAAATACACGGGGCATTACTACAATCAATTGCAGGTAATGTAACTTTATACACCCCTTGAGTTACTAAACATGTAGCCAAAGAAGAAAAAACAATACTTCCTGAAGAATCTAAAACGTCTACAACCGGATTCAAGTCAAAATTGAAAGGAACACCATTATCGTATGTATATAAATAGAGGTTATTTTGAACACCACATGTAAAATTATTTCTATTATCTAAAATTAAATCATTATAACTTGTTTCTAAATATGGTTCATAAAATGTTTGTGTATGAGGTGAAAAGAAACCGACAGAGTAATTTTCAGTTAATCCTGATATATTTTCTATTTGAGGTAAAAAAGCAATACCCCAACCTGTAACACCAGTTAAAGAACCTATCAATATTGAATTTATTTCACTAGACATGTCAAACTCAATATCTTCATTTCCTAATTCAAAATGTTGAGTGTCTATTATGGTTAATGCGGAATAATTAAAACTTGAACCAGTACCGCTATTGTTATTTATATAAATTCCTGGAGTTGACCAATCATTAATTGTTGTTCTTTCATACCAATTGGATGGTCTTTCAGAAAATGATTTATCACTATCTATAGTTATTTGAAAATCGTTATAATCGTAACCAACACCAGAATCCCAACTCTGATTTTGAGGTATCCTAAATAAAATCAAATCAAAAGAGGTTGCTCTTCTTCGACCCGAAGACGTTGTATCATTTATTAATTCTTTATCGAAAAAAGAAGTATTAGTCATTCTTAGTTTGTGAGTAAAACCGGAACCACAACCTTGCGAAATTAATCCTGATTGTATTTTTGATTGTAGTTTAGTTAAGTCAATATTAAAAAGATATCTACTATAACCCAAGGGAGTTGAGATTAATTGGGTGTTACCATAAAATAACTCAACAATCGGGTTTCTGGCGGTATTAATATATGAATCATATATTATTGTGTTTGACTTGTCAAAATAAGACTTATAAATAGACATACTAACTTTTATTTATAAATACTTAGTTAATACGAATATTTTTGTTTAAAACGTTTTCATATGCTTGTTGCATTTTTGACAATAAATCATCGGTAGATAGACCATCTAATGTTACCGAAGAAGGAGGCATCAAAGGGTACGGGTGGACATGAGTTAAACAGAATCTAACAATTAAGTTTAATAAATCTAATAATTCTTCCCCTCTAACGCTTGATGATGTTTTTGGTTCTATTTCATTAAAAATTTTATCTGAATCAATACCGTATATTGTATTATTTAAATCTATTTTACCTTTGCCAGGTATTTGAGAATCGTGAGATAATAAATAAAGTTGGTTTGCGCCCATTAAACCAACACTGTTATTTATTAATTCTGCCTGTGAAGGGACAACAACATCTTTTCTAACTTCAAAAGGTAATTCCGGTGAAAGTTTGTAATTAAGCACAATTCCATATCCTGGTGTTGGATCTGTAGTTGAAATTCTAACTAAAGATTGTAATTTACTCATATTAGATGAGGAAATTAAATCTATAGATGATGTGGTATTATTTACTAAATCTCTTAATTTTTTTGAAGGTCTGTAATAAAAAGGAAACTGATCATTTTTATTTATGTTTGGTTGTAAAAGAGCTTGAGAAGGGTTTGTTACTATTTCTTTTAATCTTTGATTTATTTGTGTTGACAATGTTTCAAGATCTAACCCTATGGGTAGGTTTAACATTCTAATTAATGAAACACCACCAGTGGTTCCTGTTAAATCAATATCTGTGTCATATCTAAAATTAGAACTTAATGTTAAATATGCTTTTTCGTCGGTCCTTAAAGCATAATAATAAAGTACTGCAGTAAATGCAGAAAACTGATTATCTGGATTTATTACGTCGTATTCTACTAAATATTTAATTGGTTTGTCGTTTGGTACTAATCTTGTTTTAGAATAAGGTTCACCATAACTTAATTTTGTGTAGTTTTTAGTTAATTGTAAAAATGCTCTAGTTTCATCGGCATCAGGTATCTCGCCAGTTCTAAATTGTTTATGTTTACCCGCACGTAATAAAACTTCATTTTCTTTTAATATTAAATCAGCACTATCCCTTCCATTTATTGAAATGTCGACAGGTTCAACAAAAACACCTTTATTTTTTTCATTTTTAAAACTACCATCTGAATTTTTTATTGGTTGTAATTTTTTTCTAGAGTTAACAGAACCCGAATCTAATAGTGTTTGAGCGGAACTATAATTTTCATATTTTATTGTTGTAGGTGAAGAAAAGGTGGATATCAAGTAAAACTTATTTTTTGTTGTTTGACTTTTTAAGTCGTAATAAAACAACAAAACGTTTTCTCCTTTTTTAGGTACTTGGTTAACAAAATATGGTAATAACGGTAAAAAAATAAATGGATCTTTATCGGACCAAGGACCATTTTTTTCAGGAGTTTTAGATTCAGGATCAAAGTTAGGATAAGACCCCTCCATTGCCGTAATATTTTTATCGTATGGTTCTACTCTAACTCTACCAAGCATTAATGGATCTTCATTATCCAAACAAACTCCTTGAAAAATATTCTGTATATTATCAGACATTATTAATTCTTTTTTTGTATTCAGTATAAATCGTATTATAAGATTTTTCTGTAGTATCTAAATGTTTTGTTAACTTTATTATCAAATCTTTAGTGTAAGAAAAATCTTCGTTTAAAAAATCCATCAAATTTTCTAAATCTTTGTTTGGTAGATTTTTATAATCTTTTAATAACTCTATTACTTTTTGTGGTTCCATATTTACATAAATTTTCCAAAACTTTTCGATGGTATAGTAACCCCAGGCCCCGCACCTAATGGTGGAACGACAACAGTAAGTTGCGGTATAAATGTTTCCACTTTTCCGTTTGTAAACATCTCCAAATTATTTCCGTCAATTTGTGCTTTAAATGCTAAATTCATTAAATTGGGTCCCCCATCAGGTGCGTCACCTGTTGGTAATCCGGCTGCCTGTAAGTTTTCAATAACATTTGAAAAAGCTCTCGTGTTAGATACTCCACTTAACAAAGATGAACCCGCTAGTGCAAACAACGGTAAACCAACATTAAGTTTTGTTAACCCCAAGTTTAATAATTTTAATAATTCATCAATAACACTTTTACAGTTTCTATAATCAATAAATGTTTGACCTATAACTAATAAAGCATATATTATTGAGGAATACATCGCCAGTTGTTTGTTTTTTGCTTCTTTGACTATGTCTGAAATAATTTGTTCTACTAATTGTTTTATTTGTTTTTTTACTATTTCAAATAATTTTTCAACAAAAACTGATGTAACTTTTTGCATAAAATTTACAACAAACTTTCTAAATGTTTTTGCAAAATTTACTAAATCGTCAAATAATGTATCTATTTGGTTAGCAAATTGACTATTAATTGCTTTAATCATTATCATAAACCCTAACATTACTTTAGGTGTTAAGATTGTTTTGAAAACAATTTTTGGTAGTTGTTTTATTAAACTAGTGTCTAACGACGCTTTTAAATTTATATCTAAACCTAATCCTGGAACTAAATTTTTCCAATTAGGATCGTTAGTCATTTCTTTTATTGCGTCTTGTACCCTCTCTATTTTTTTTGATCCAACTTTTTCTGTTATAACTTCATCTAAAGAATCTCTCGTTGATTTTGGATTAAGTGGAAGTTTTACTGTTCCACAATCTTCAAACTCAACGACACCACTAGTAATATCATCAACTCGGGTTTCTATGTTTCTCAACTCTTGATTTGAAATTTCAAAAAATGAATCGTCTATATAATCTTGTTCACTTAATTTTGCAGTACCTGCAACGTCTATTTTTTTTGCAGGATCTGTACATATACCCATAATTCTTTTAAGTATTAAATCAAATTTGTTTTGTTCTCGTAGTTCATCAGTACTTAAACCAATACTAAAATCAAAAGAACCACTAAGCGAATTCATTAATTCTGCGGATAACACATCAAATTCTAAAATATCTAAACTACCATAATAGTCATTTAAAAAATCTGATACATTTGTTGCGTTATTAATTTGCGGTTTTAATGTTACTTTAAAAAAATCACCAAAATTTGTTGGGTTAACCGCCGGATATGATTGAACATACTCTATGTCAAATAAATCTTGACCTGATGCACCAATATAACCACTACCAAACTGTGTTTGATAGGATTGTCCTAAATTTTGAAGTCTTTCATAAAGAGATCTATTAACTGAATTGGGTACTACACCAACAGTTGTTGTATTTGTTTCGTAAAAATATTTTGCATTTTTATCGTCTGGAGAATATTTTAACTTTTTAAATAAATCGACTTGGCTTACTTTTATGTAAATGGCTTGATTTAATTTATCTTCATATGATTGTTCTTCAGAACAACCTATTGTTGAAATAACCTCTTCTATTAGTATTTGATTTAATTGGTTTTTGGTGGATTCCGCGGCCTCTAAAAAAATCTTTGTTATAGCATCTAACGATTTATTTCCTGTCTTGGGTAGTGATTGTTTAAATAAATCTAAAAGTTGTTCTAATTGATTTTTAACGTCACTTTTAATTTGGTTTTTGATATTATTTGTACCACTTTGTAATTCGTTTAGTTGTTTTACAACGTCACTTTTTTTGTTTTCAAATGTATTACTAAGTTTTTGTTTCTTTGTTAGTAATTCATTTTTTTTATTTTCTACAGTTGTTCTGTAAGCACTAATTTTATTTTTAGCCTTTTCATAATCATTATTTAAATCAAGACCCATTATAGTTCAAATTTAGCGTTGTTATTATTTACGTCTTTATCTATCAACATTTTCAAAGTTTCATCATCCATATCTGTTAACGTAAAAGACTCTTCTTTACCTCCTTTAGATTTTTCCCATAGTGTTGACTGTAGTTTGGATAGCGATAATTTTTTTTCGGTTGTCTCGTTAATTATTTTTTGCTGTTTTTCAATCACAGGACCAATTAATGTCATGTCTTCAGGGTCTTTTAACATAGATAACATTTTGTTTTGAATTCTAATTGCTGTCGACCTCTGTTCAACAAGTTCATTATATATTTCTTGCATAAGACTTAAAACCGAATCTTTAGATAAATTTATCTCTTTTTTTCTTGTTCTGTTCATATAAATAAATATTAACTTATTCGTTATGTATTTTTTTCAAAGTCTCAATATATAATACTTTATATTTTTTTAAAAATAATCTTATTTCTTTAGTACTCATATTTGTCATTTCACGTAAAGTAAGTAATACAATATTTTTATTAAATTTATTATTATCATTTCCAATAAAAATATTACCATAGTTATCAAAAAGTTCTATCAATGCAATGCCCAATCTGTGCTCATTATCCTGTAAATTTTTTTGATCCACATAATCTTTTAATTTTGTTAAAAAAACGTCTATTATTTTTTCTGCAGATATATTTTCATTTTCTATATAATAGATCATATCAGGTCTATTTTCCAAACTTTGTGATATGTCTTCATAAGAAATTTTTCTATTGGTGTCTTTTTGGTCTTTTAATATTTGACCCATTAAATAATTTTTGCAAATGGTACCAAAGTATGAATATGCCTTTTTGTTTTTTGCTGGTTTAAATTTATCTACTTTAGTTATAAGAAAAGAATGTGTGTCATTATGTAAATCAACATAATCCATGTCTTTTCTATATAGCTTATACCTTCTAATTATGGACTCAATCATTTTATCTAAAGGAAATCTAAGAAATTCATTATATATTTTTTCTTTTTCTTCCTTAGTTTCTGCGGTTATATATTTTTTTACCGCCTCTTCTTCACGTATGTCAAAATATACGTTTGATTTTGGTTTTTTTAGTCCCTTATTCTCTTCATCTATTTTTGTTTTTTCATTTTCTAATAACATTACATTTCAGGAACAAACTTTATGTCTCTATCGATTGTAAAGAAATGTTCTTTTTTTGCCGAATCAATCCAAAATTGCACCTCTTTGTCTGATATTTTTTGATCTCCATTTTTGTAATTCCAAAATATTGATCCCTCCCTTAGATTCATGTGCTTATAGCCAATTCTAGGAATAGTCATGACTTTGTTAGAGTTATATGTTAGTCTCAATAAAAATTCATAAACAAATGTTAATTTAAAAGATTTCTTCAATCCCCCAATTTCTTCAAAGATTGATTTTTTTACAACCATCCCGCTTGATTGGAAGTTTTGATAAGATAGTAACATTTCATTAGAAAGATATCCAATTTCATTAGTAAAACTAGCAGCAAATGTTGCCTCATTAGTAAACCCGACAAACATACCTTTTTCATCTATATCAACAACTAAAGGTAAAAAACCATGCACATCTTTGTATGATTCAGAAAATCTAGCAACATTTTTAAACCATATTGTTGAGTATTCATCATCAAATTCTAATATACTAACCCACTTACTCTTAGCGTTTTTAACACCAATATTTACCTGTGACGCAAAATCAAAATCAGAATCATTTTGGATTAAATTTACGGTTAATCCACTATAATTATAATTTTCAATTTTATTTTTTAAAGAATCTTCACCACTATGAACAATCACTAGTTCATTTATATCTACTTGTTGTATTAACAAGGATTTAATACACCTATCAAACAATTCATCAAAACCCCTTTGTTTAGATGAATGTAAAGGTAAAATTACTGAAACATCAAATTTTTGTTTTTCCATTTTTAATTAATTTTCTTCTGTTATTTTTATTTTTTCCAACTGAGCAGAAAACATATCAGTCCTTACTTTAAAATATTCTGAAAATATTTCTAAAACTTTATTTTTAAACTTATCATAATCTGAATATTCAGAAGCCGTTTTTTGCATATTATCATAAAGTGTTTCAGAAATATTATCCTCTAACCAATTTTGAGTGTAGTTTGCAATTATATCTACAATCTCATTTTCTTGATATGTCCAAATTCCATTATCTTCTGTCATCCACGAAGGCTTCATGTTAGGAACTTTACCAATTACCGGTGTGTTTGATTTCATAGATTCAATCGGAAATGTACCAAAACCGGACTCATTATCTACCCATACCGAAACATACGATTCTTTCAAAAATTTAGCAAAATCTTCTACTTTGATTCCTCTCATATCTCTAAACGTAATCCATCTATATTGTGGATATTTTAAATAAAAAGTTTTAATTACTTTTGAGGTTGATCTAGGGTCTCTAGTGTGTATTGAAATTATAGGTTTAGATGGTTTTTCTTTTTTTGAAAAGTTTTGGTCAATGACCGGCTCTATGATATCAACAGTAACATTTTTTATTACTTCATTTATATATTTCTTTTGTGTTTCTGAAGTTGTGATTGATTTAAGAAACCCGTAGTTTGCCCAAGTAAATCCTGGCGGTAAAGTCTCTAACATATAATCATATGATTGACATAAAACAATTTTACCACAAGGGAAATTTTTTAATTGTTCCATTACATGTGCATAAAGTTCAGGAATAATTATAAAATCTTCAGGAGATATCCCAAGGTTTTGATTTTCTATTGGTTGGTGTTCTATTTTCATATATTCTTCCCCCATCCATTCAGATACACCAGAATAGTCTTTAGTTTCGTGGATTATTATAACATTATACCCATCGTTTTTTAATGTTAACGCGATGTCATAGATATATTTTATACCAGCCTTCGGGTTACCTTTTGTGTCTTGTACTAAAAAATAAATTCTTGATTTTTTGTTTTTTAGATTTTCTAAAGACAATTCTAATTTTTGTATTTTTTCTAATTCCATTTTATAATTTTTTTAGGATATTGTTTATTAAAAGTGTATTAAATGCTATTTTAAAAGGTATGGTTAAGTCTTTCGCTGCATGTAAACCAAGACTCTCATCTAATTCTTCACGTTCCGTTAATATCACATCTATCAAACCTTTAAAAGTTTCGTATCTAGTAACACTTATTTGTTGTTCAGGCGCTTCGGTTTCCCCCGATGTAGATAATGGTAATACTGAGTTTTCATAACTAACTTGTCTTTCTAACTCATTAATGTCTAAATAATAATTTTCACCAAGGAATGTTAACATTATATTATTTTTTTTATCATGTCACTAAACTCTTTCAAGTTACATATTTCATAGTCTGTGACAATATTTTTATTATATGTTGTGTTATATTTAACAACAACTTTATCTTTTGGTTTATTTAATAATAAGTTAGGATTTGCAGTAAGTAAAACATCTACCTCATCCCAAAGTGTATTAATTGTCACATTTGAATAAAATTTTATTTTTTCTAGAAGGCAACCAAATTTAGACAAGAAAAAAAGAGACGCTGGTTTTGATTTACCCATCTCATCAGAAACAATAATAAGTTCATTACTATTTCTTAATTCTAAATACATATCATTAAGAACATTAAAAGTAAATGTCTCAGTAGATCCCGCATGACCAAAAATTTGCATAGCAAAATCTTCATACATAAATTCGTATAATTCATTTTCATCAATAAATTTGAAGTGATCTATTAAATTCAATGTTGTAACATCACTTAAAATTTTATATTCAAACTCTTCAGGTGTTGATAACTCTTTGGTATTTCCCGATATGTCTAACTCAAAAGTTTTACTATCGTCATTTTTTTCTTCAATCATATGTTTTTCATATAATTGAGTAAATTTACCAATAGTGTCCCTTAAAACCCCATTAATTTCAATCCCTATTCTCTTCATATTTTTTTAATATTCTACTAATTAGTGGGTTTCTTACAACGTCTTTGTCACCAAATTCGAATACACCCACATCATTTACATCATTAAACTTCCTAATCGCATCATATAAACCCGATTGTTTTTTGTCTCTATAACGGTCAGTTTGTTCAATATCTCCCGATATAAAGAATTTACTATTGAAACCTATTCTTGTCAATAGTAATTTCATTTGATTTGGGCTTGAGTTTTGTGCTTCCTCAAATATTAAAATTGTATTATCT
>Ga0172372_10011431_pt1 | contig 11281 bp, 5 predicted proteins | sample LakKiv5m_2_FD_114544 | JGI IMG/M metagenome (GOLD analysis project Ga0172372, IMG submission 114544) | Freshwater microbial communities from Kabuno Bay, South-Kivu, Congo - kab_092012_9.5m | ecosystem: Environmental > Aquatic > Freshwater > Lake | place: Democratic Republic of the Congo... | reverse complement strand
TGCGGCGCCGCTTAGCACGCGATCCCATCGGTGAACAAGCGTGACCGCCCGCCCGCGGACGCCTTGATAGTCCTCGCGCATGTTGCTCCTCCTGGCAGCGTGCGCGAAGCCGGTGGAACCGCCGCCGGTTGTGAGCCCCGGCCCGCCGCGGCTGGCGGCGCCGGTCGGGGATCTGTACACGCGCCTGGCCGCCGTCCCGAGCGACCCGCTCGTGGCCACGGCGATGGGCGGCCGCCCCTGGGACGAGGTGCTCGCCGGTGTCGCCGCCGCGATCGCGCTCCAACTGGGGGAGGGGCGCGTGTCGGACCGGTACGCGGTGCGATGGCACGCGGTCCGCGCCGGGTACCCGTACCCGGTGGGCTCGGTGTGGACGCGCAGCGTCGCCGAGGATCAGGTGCCGCCCGACCTGCCCGCCGCCCTCGCCGCGCTCCCGGCCGGGGTGGACGTGGGCCTGGCACGGGCCCGCGGCCCCGCGGGGGACAACTGGGTCCTCCTCGCCGCCCGCCCCGGGGTCGCTGTCGTCCCCCGGCTGGCTCGCGAGCAGTCGGTCGGTACGGCGGTGAGCGCCGTCGGCATGGTGGTCAGCGACCCGCTCGGGCAGCTACGGCCCTCGGCCGCCTCGGTGGTCCTCGATCAACCGGGGGAGTGGATGTTCCAGGCGCGGGACGCCTCCGGGGTGGTCGCCACCCTGCCCGTCTGGGTGGGCGAGACCACGCCCGAAGCCCCGCCCGTCGTCCCCGTCGCGTCCAGCACGGGCGACGACGCCGACGCCTTCGCGATCCTGGGCGACGTCTGGGGCTGGTACGGCCGCAACCCGCCGGCCCGCGATCCGGTGCTGGACTCGGTCGCCCGCGCCCGCCTCCGCGACGCGCTCGAGCGTCGCCCGGCGCCCGACGCCGCTCGGCAGCTCCGCGTCGCCGGCTTCGTGGGCGAGCCGGGGGCAGCCGCGACCTGCCGCGCGCCGGACGTCACCGCCTGCCTGGATTCGGTCTGGTGGTCCCCCGAGGCCCGCGCCGTGGTGGCGGCCGGCTACCCGCTGGTGGGCCTGGCCGCCGCCCGCCTCGACGAGGAGGTGGTGCTGGTGGTGGTCGGCGCGTCATAGCGCCGAGCGTGCGCGGACGATGAGCCACGACTGACCGTCCGCCGGAGCCGCCGAGCCCGGGGTCCACGGCGTCACGACCAGGTCCACGCCTTCGCTCGCGCCATCCACCAGCTCGGCGCCGGCCCCCCGCGCGAGCCGCGCCGCGCAGGCGCGGGCGGCCTCCAGCGCCGGTCCCGGCTCACCGACGATGCCGACCCGGCGCAGCTCGCCCAGGCCCCGGTCCACGAGCACGCGCACCTCGGCCTCGCACTCCCGGAGCACGTGGCCGGTGACGCCGCCGAAGTTGTCCCACCCGAGCGAGCTCCGGTGGATGCCCAGGGTCACCGCCCCCGCCCGCACCTCGGCGGCGACGCGCACGATGTCCTCCGCCGGGTTGCCGGACGGCACGGAGAGGAGCTGCACGGGGAGCCCCCTCCGTTCGGCCGCCTCCCGCACCGCCTCCAGGACCTGGTCCTCCCCCTCCGCGCTGCGGAGGTAGTCGGCGGGGCGATCGGTGGGGCGCAGGTGGAGGGCGTGGACCTCCCCCGCGGTGCCCTCCGCGCCGGCCCGCCAGGCCGCGGCGAGCTGCACCAGCGAAGGCACGCCGCCGAGGTCGGAGACGCAGAGGACCAGGCCGGTGGGGGCCTGGGGTGCAGTCTGCGGGGGCGAGGCCGCCGGCGCGGACGGGTACACCCAGCGGAGCAGGGGGGAGGTGACCCACGTGGTGAAGAGCGCCATCACCACCATCATCGCGAAGAGGCGGTCGGTGATGATCCCGATGTCCAGCCCTGCGTTGAGGACCACCAGCTCCATGAGCCCGCGGGTGTTCATCAGGATGCCCAGCGCGACCGAGTCCCGCCCGGACACCCCCGCCCACCGCGCCACGAGCGCCGTCCCGCCGAACTTGCCGAGCGAGGCCACGAGGATGATGAGGCCGCACATCAACCAGTCCTCGACGGTGCCGAGGAGCCCGATTTGCGTGCGGAGCCCGCTGTAGGCCATGAAGAGCGGGAGGAGGAGGACGGTGATGACGTCCTCCATGCGCTCGATGAGCGTGGTGGTGAGACCGCTCTGCCGCGGCATCGCCGCGCCGATGAGGAAGCTCCCGAGGAGCGCGTGCACCCCGATCCACTCGCTGATCGACGCCGAGCCCACCAGGAGCAGCATCGCGAACCCCACCACGTCGGTGGACACCTGCCCCGCCCGCGGCCCGAGCCGGGCGAGCATCGGCCGGACCACCACCCAGACGAAGGCGCCGTAGGCGAGCGCCAGGCCGGTGGTGGTGAGCGCCGCGGTCACGTCTCCGGCCGCCGCGATCCCCACCACCGCCGCCAGGAGGCACCAGGCGGTGACGTCGTTGCGGCGGCCGCGGCGAGCGCCATCGCGCCGACGGGTGTGCCCGTCAGCCTTCGCTCGGTCAGGATGCGTGCGAGGACCGGGAAGGCGGTCACGCTCATCGCCGTCCCGAGGAAGAGCGCGAACGGGAGGCGACCGACCCCCTCGGGGGCGAGCACCCCGTGGAGCCCCAGGGCCAGGAGCGCGCCGAGCGTGAAGGGGACCACGATGCCGGCGTTGCTGATCGCCAGCGAGGCCCGGCCGCGGCCCGCCAGCAGCCGTGGGTCGAACTCCAGGCCGACCAGGAACATGAAGAGCACGAGGCCGAGCTGGGAGACGATGCCGAGCCCGTCCAGGGACGCGGCGGGGAAGAGGAGCGCCATGCCCTCGGGCCAGAACAGGCCCAGCGCGGAAGGTCCGAGCAGGATCCCGGCCAGGATCTCCGCGATCACCTTCGGCTGCCCGAGCCGGGTGAGCGCCCGGGAGAGCAGCCGCGAGACCAGCAGGATCGCGCCGATCTGGATCAGGAGGTTGGCGATGTGCACGGCCCCGGCCCCTTACTTCCCGCCGGCCGTGCGCGCCCGTCCCATTCCACCGGGGCGGCGCGATAGGTCGCCGGGCGATGTTCGCTGCCTTCGCCCTTGCCCTCGCCTGCGCCTCCGCCCCCCCCGCCTCGCCCCCGCGGGTGGCGTTCCGCGCCGACTCCGTGCCCACGGTGGCCTTGCGCCCCGGCGACCCCCTGCCCCAGGTGGGCCCGGACGCGCGCGTGGACCTCGGGCTCCGCGCCGCCGCCGAGGAGTTGGCCGCCGCCGCGACCACGCCGGAGGCGCGGCTCACCCCCGGCGCGGTGCGCCTCGCGCTCGGCCGGGCGGGGTACCCCGGCGACGTCCGGTTCCTTCGCGCCCTGGGCCATGGCCCCGAGCTCCCGCCGGCGCTCCTGGACGCGGTGCCGGACGATACCCCGGTGGACGTGGGCGTCGCCTGGCGCGACCACCCGGGCGGCGTGCGCTGGTGGGTGCTCGGCTGGGCGCCCCGGCGCGTCACGATGGACCCGGTGCCCCGCGACCTCCCCCTGGACGGGGGGCTTTCGCTCCGCGTGGACGGGACCCGGCGCCCGCGCCTCATCGTCGGGACGCCGGACGGGGGCGTGCAGGAGCTCAAGATCACCGACGGCGCGTGGCGGTGGGTGGACGTCTTCCACGTCCCCGGCGAGTACCGGGTCGAGGTGGTGGACGAGGACCGGGTGGAGCTCCTCTTCTCGGTCTGGGCGGACGGCTCCCCGCCCTCCGCGGCGCCGCTGCCGCCGCCGGCCGGTCCCCTCGATCTCTACGCCGCCGAGCGCTTCCTCTACACCGAGCTCACCCGCCTCCGCGCCCGCAACGGCCTCCCGCCGCTCCCGGTCTACGGCGCCTTCGAGCCCCTCGCGCGGGCGCACGCCACCTGCCTCGCCAGCATCGGGGAGGTGGCCCACCGCACCGCGAGCTGCCCGGGGGTGCCCACCATCGCGGCGGCCACCTACGCCCCGCGAGCCCGCCACCACGAGAACGTGGCCGCGGGGGACACGGTGGATGAGGCCTGGGAGCGGCTCCTCGACTCCCCGGCGCATCGGATGAACCTCCTCTGCAGGGAGTGCTCGCACGTGGCGATCGGCGTCGCCGCGGAGCCGCTGTACCCGCCCCGCATCCTCGCGGTGTGGGAGCTGCTCGAGTTCCCGGACGGTCTCCCGCAGCCGATCCAACGCCCGAAGTGAGGCCGGGGGCCGGGTCGCGGCGCATCGGCCTTCAGGGCGGGCCCGGCCCGCCGATGTCGTACCGCAGCGCACATCGACGGCGCGGACCGTCGCGCTAAGGTGCTGGCATGCGTGTTCTTCTCGTCCAGGCGTTCACCGCGCTCGACATGGAGCTGGTCTACCCCCTCGGCCTGGCCTACCTGGCGGCGCACTTGGAGGAGCACGAGGTCGACATCTTCGACGTCAACCTCTACCGGGACGCTCCCTACGAGACGCTCGAGAAGAAGCTCCGGGAGTTCGGGCCGGACGTGGTGGGCATCTCGCTGCGCAACATGAAGGTGGGGATGCCCCACCTCCACACCGACGACTTCGAGCCCCAGGCCAAGGCGATCGAGCTCATCAAGCAGGTCTGCCCGGCCGTCACCGTGGTGGCGGGCGGCACCGCGTTCTCGCTCTACAGCGAGACCTTCATGAAGCGGCTCCCCCAGATCGACCTCGGCATGTGGGGCGAGTCCGAGCACCGCTTCCGGGAGCTGCTGGAGGACCTCTCCACGCCCCAGAAGGTCAAGGGGGTCTGGTACCGCCGCCCCGACGGCGAGCTCGCCTACACCGGGCAGCCCCCCGTGGGCGACTGGAAGACAATCAAGCACCCTCGCCGCGACCTCGTCCCCGCCGAGCCCTACCTGCAGTCCTCCTTCGTCAGCGTGGGTGTGCAGGCCAAGCGCGGCTGCTCCCTGCACTGCATCCACTGCTCGGACACCTACCTGCTGGGTCACCGCGTCCGCATGCGCGACCCGAAGGACGTGGTGGACGAGATCGAGGTGCTCAACAAGGAGTACGGCGTCCGCCAGCTCTTCATGTGCGACCAGATCTTCAACATCCCGCCCTCGCACGCGATCGCCATCTGCCAGGAGATCGTCGAGCGGAAGCTGGAGATCCAGTGGTCCGCCTGGTTCAACGAGCACAAGAACACGCTCCCCGACGACCTCATGGTCTGGCTCAAGCGCGCCGGCTGCGGGCTCCTGTCCTTCTCGCCCGATCACGTGGACGATCGGATGCTCAAGAACCTGGACAAGAACTTCCGCCACGAGGACATGCTCTACACCGTGCAGGTCGCGAAGAAGCACCACATGGACGTGGAATACAGCTTCTTCCTCAACTCTCCCGGGGAGGACGCCCGCTCGCTGTTCGCGATCCTGAAGTTCCTCGCCCACGCGCGCATGGAGCTCGGGCCGCAGCTGCGCCTGTTGACCCTGCTGATGATGCAGCCCATCCGGGTGTACCCCCACACGCGGCTGCACAAGCTGGCGGTGGAGACGGGGCTCATCGACCCCTCCCACGAGCTGGTCGAAGGGCAGTTCTGGAACCCCGGCTGGCTCCAGCAGGCCGTGGCGGGGATCCAGGCCAGCGCCGGCTTCATGTACGACGCGCGCTCCACCTGGAAGCAGCTCCGCGGCACCACCTACGACAGCGTGGTCCGGGCCTGAGCGCGACGGGGCCCGCCGGTCCTCGAGGTCCGCGACTCCGCGTCCGGCTTCCAGGGCGGGTCCCCGCGGCTCCCGTTATCCTGGGTTGACCGACCCCTGACGAGGACGTCGGAACCCTCAACGACTTCAGCCGGGTCTCGCTCGACCGTAGGCAGAGGTGGAGACCAAATCCATGCGTCTGTGCATCATGCTCCTCGGACTGGTCGGGTTGGGGGGGTGCCCCGCCAAACCGGACGGGGACTCCACCGAGACGACAACCACGGACGACACGGGCACGACGGTCATCGACGACACCGCCACCACCGCGCGGGACCAGGACGGGGACGGGCAGGACGAGGGCGTCGACTGCGACGATCTGGACCCCACCGTGTACCTGGGGGCCCCGGAGCTCTGCGACGGCCAGGACAACGACTGCGATCGGCTGGTGGACGAGGACCTGACGGTCTCCATCTGGTACCCGGACGCCGACGCCGACGGCTACGGCACCGAGGCCGGCGCGGTCGAGGAGTGCGCCGCCCCCGAGGGCTACAGCTCGATGCCGGGGGACTGCGACGACACCGACCCCGCCTTCCGCCCGGATGCAGCCGAAGACGACTGTACGGACCCGAACGACTACAACTGCGACGGCTCGGTGGGCTACGTCGACGCCGACGGGGACGGCTGGGTCGCCTGCCTGGACTGCGACGACGCCGAGCCGGCGGTGAACCCCGTCGCGGCCGAGCTGTGCAACGAGCGGGACGACGACTGCGACGGCGAGGTCGACACCGACGCGGTGGACCAGGGGTCCTGGTACACGGACGCGGACGGGGACGGGTGGGGCGACGACGACTCGGTCGTCACCAGCTGCACCGACCTGCCCGATCGTGTGGGGCAGGGCGGCGACTGCGACGACACCGACCCCGCCTTCAACCCCGGGGTGCCCGAGACCGACTGCACCGACCCGAACGACTACAACTGTGACGGCTCGGTCGGCTACGTCGACGCGGACGGCGACGGGTTCCCGGCCTGCGACGCGGCCGAGTGCGACGACGCCGACGCGAGCGCCAACGGCGCCGCCTCCGAGGTGTGCGACGGCGCCGACAACGACTGCGACGGGCTCTACGACGAGGGCGACGCGGCGGACGCGCCCTCCTGGTACCCCGACCGTGACGGCGACGGGTACGGGGACGACGCGCTCTCGCTCACCTCCTGCACCGCGCCGCGCGGGTACGTGGCCTTCGCCGGGGACTGCGACGACGGCGACAGCTCGGTGAACCCGGGCGCGGCCGAGGACTGCGCGAGGGCCGTGGACGTGAACTGCGACGGTTCGGTCGCGTACGCCGACGCCGACGCCGACGGCTACGCCGCCTGCACCGAGTGCGACGACTCCGACGCGTTGACCAACCCCGCCGGGGTGGAGGTCTGCAACGGGAGGGACGACGACTGCGACGGCGACATCGACAGCACCGCGGCCGACCGTCCCACCTGGTACTACGACGGCGACGGCGACGGCTACGGCGACTCCACCGTGACGGTCGTGGACTGCACCGCGCCCGCGGGCTTCGTCGCGGCCGGCGGCGACTGCCGGGACACCGACGCCGCCTACTTCCCGGGCGCGGACGAGGCCGACTGCCGCTCCACCGCCGACTACAACTGCGACGGCTCCACCGGCTCCACCGACGCCGACGGCGACGGCTGGGCCGCCTGCGAGGAGTGCGACGACAGCGATCCCGAGATCAACCCCGCCGCCGACGAGCAGTGCGACGGGGTGGACGAGGACTGCGACGGGCGCGTGGACAACGACGCTGTCGACGCGCGGGCCTGGTACACCGACGCCGATGGGGACGGCTTCGGTGACTCCACCCTCTACAGCTACGCCTGCGAGTCGTCCCCCGGAACCACCCCCCTGGGCGGCGACTGCGACGACACCGACGCCGCCTACAACCCCGGCGCGCTCGAGGCGGACTGCACCGACCCCAACGACTACAACTGCGACGGCTCGGTCGCCTACGAGGACCGCGACGGCGACGGCTTCGCGGCCTGCGACGCCGCCGAATGCGACGACACCCGCGCGAGCGTGTACCTGGGGGCCGAGGAGTACTGCAACGGCATCGACGACAACTGCAACGGCGTCGTCGACGGCGACCTCGCCGTGGACCGCAGCACCTGGTACGCGGACGCCGACGGCGACGGTTGGGGCGACGCCAGCCGCGCGCTCGCCGCCTGCACCGCTCCCGCCGGCTACGCGGAGCGCTCGGGCGACTGCGACGACCGCAACGCGCGCTACTACCCGGGTGCGCCCGAATCCTGCACGGACCCCAACGACTACTCCTGCGACGGGTCCACCGGCTACGCCGACGCCGACAGCGACGGGGTCGCCGCCTGCGAGGACTGCGACGACGCCGATTCGGACGTGTACCCGGGGGCCCCCGAGTACTGCAACGGGGTGGACGACAACTGCAACGGCACCGTGGACGGCACCGCGGCGTTGGACCGAGCGACCTGGTACGCGGACTCGGACGTGGACGGCTACGGCGCGGCCGGGGTCACCTCGCTGGCCTGCAGTCGGCCCTCCGGGTACGTCGACAACGACGGGGACTGCGACGACGGAGACGGCACGGTCTACCCGGGCGCCGTGGAGACCTGCGACGGTGAGGACGAAGACTGCGACGGCGTGGGCGACGAGTCGGACGCCGTCGACCGCGTGAGCTCGTGGCGGGACGGAGACGGGGACGGCTACGGCGCCTCCGGCGTGAGCACCCTCGGCTGCACCGTGCCCTCCGGGTACGTGGGCAACGACGACGACTGCGACGACGGCACGGCCGCGGTCTCTCCCGCGGCGGTGGAGGCCTGCAACGGCGCGGACGACGACTGCGACGGCGCGGCCGACGAGTCGGGCGCCACCGGGGAGGGGACCTGGTACGCCGACCGCGACGGTGACGGGTACGGCGACGCGAGCGCGGCCACGGCGGCCTGCTCCGCCCCTCCCGGGACGGTGGCGGACGACGACGACTGCGACGATGCCTCCACCGCGGTGTACCCGGGCGCGCCGGAGACCTGCGGGGACGGGATCGACGAGGACTGCGACGGGACCGACCTCCGGTGCGACTGGACCGGCACGTACGCCGCGGACGAGGCAGATCTGGCCGCGGCCGGCGCCGCCGGAGCGGGACTCGGATCCGCGCTGACCGCCGGGGATGCCGACGGGGACGGCCTCGGCGATCTCTTCGCCGGCGCGCCGGGTGGTGACGGGCTCGTGGTCGGCTGGGTGGGCGGGCCCGGCACGCTCGACGCGGGGACCGCGCCGGTGCACCTCCTGGGCGACGGGGGCGAGTTCGGGGCCGCGCTGGCCCTGGTCGGCGACCTCGCCGCGGACGGCGGCAGCGACCTCGCCGTGGCGGCGCCCGGGACCGGGACGACGCTCTCCGAGGCGGGGCGCGTCTGGCTCTTCCTCGGCGATCTGTCCGCCGCCTCCGGGGTGGCAGACGCGGACGCCTGGGTGGACGGCGAACAGGCCGGGGACCGCGTGGGCTCCGCCCTGGCCGCGCTGCCGGACCTGGACGGAGACGGCTCGGACGAGCTCCTGATCGGCTCCGCAGACTGGGCGGACGGGTCCGGGGACCGGCCGGGCGGGGTCGTCCTGCACCGTGGCGGGGACGTGAGCGGCGCCGTTGCCCTCCGCGGCGACGCGGACGCGGCGTGGTGGGGCGAGGCCGACGGCGATCGTCTCGGCGCCTCGGTGGCGGCGGCGGACCTGGACGGCGACGGTTCGGTCGAGGTGTACCTCGGCGCCCCCGGCTTCGACGCGGGGGCCGGGCGCGTGTACCGCGTGGAGCCGAGCATGGGCGACTGGATCGGGCTGGGCGCCGGCGAGGCCTGGGCCGACGGCGACGCGGCCGGAGACGCCTTCGGCGCGGTCGTCGCGGTGGTCGGCGACCTCGACAGCGACGGCTACCTCGACCTCGCCGTGGGCGGGTCGGGGGCCGGCGCGGGAGCCGGCGCGGCCTGGGTCTACACCGGCGCCGGGTCGGCCACCCTGGGCCGCACGCCTGCCGACGCCGCCTTCCGCTTCGATGGCGACGCGGCCGGCGACGGCGCCGGCACCTCGGTGGCCGGCGCGGGCGACGTCGACGGCGACGGATTCGCCGACCTCCTCCTCGCCGCCCCCGGCGTGGATGACGGCGCGAGCGCCTCGGTGGGCGGCGCGGCGCTCTGGTACGGCCCCACCGCCGGCGCGTACGCGTGGGCGGACGCCGGAGCGTGGTTCCACGGCCCCGCGGCGGGCGACGCTCTGGGCGCCGTCGCCGGCCCCGGCGACACCGACGGCGACGGGTACGCGGACTTCGCCCTGGGCGCCCCGGGCTCGGACGCGGGCGGCGCCGACGCCGGCGCGGTCTGGCTGTTCTTCGGACTTCCCCTCTAAGCAGCACCTCCCTCCTGTCCCTCGAGGATCCTCATGCGCGCGCTCGCCCTGGCCACGATGGCCCTCCTGCTCGCCGGCTGCCCCTACAAGGGGGATCCCAAGACCGATCCCGGGACCACGATCGTCGACCTCGACGGCGACGGGTTCTCGCTCGATGCCGATTGCGACGACTCGGACCCCGAGGTGAACGCCGGCGCCGACGAGGTGTGCGACGGGAAGGACAACGACTGCGATCTGGAGGTCGACGAGGACTTCCCCGTCGTGGACTGGTACCGGGACGCCGACGGCGACGGCTGGGGCACCGAGGCGGAGGTCCAGTCCGGCTGCGCCGCCCCCGAAGGCTACGTGGCGGAAGCAGGCGACTGCGACGACACCGACACCCGTTTCCACCCCACCGCGGAGGAGACGGACTGCACCGACCCCAACGACTACAACTGCGACGGTTCGGTGGGCGCCGTGGACGGCGACGGCGACGGCTACTTCGCCTGCCAGGAGTGCGACGACGCCGACCCCGCGGTGAGCCCGGGCCGGGCCGAGATCTGCAACGACGTGGACGACAACTGCGACGGCGTGGTGGACACCGACGCCGTGGACGCCCCCACCTGGTACTACGACACCGACGGGGACGGCTACGGCGACGACGAAGCCGGCATCGTCACCTGCGACCAGCCGGAGGGGACCACGTCCACCGGCGGCGACTGCGACGACTCCGACGCGGCCACCCACCCGAGCGCCGAGGAGCCCTGCGACGACACCGTGGACCGCAACTGCGACGGCTTCGTCGGCTACGTCGACGACGACGGGGACGGCTGGGCGGCCTGCGAGGACTGCGACGACGGGTCGGCCGCCGTCTCGCCGTCGGGGATCGAGGTCTGCAACGAGACCGACGACGACTGCGACGGCAGCACGGACGAGGAAGCGACCGACGCGCTGCCCTGGTACGCGGATGCCGACGCGGACGGGTACGGGGACGCGGCGGTGTCGACCTCGGCCTGCACCGCCCCCGACGGGTACGTGGCCGGCGCGGACGACTGCGACGACACCGACGCCGCCTACAACCCGGGCGCGGTGGAGAGCTGCAGCGACCCCGCCGACTACAACTGCGACGGTTCCACCGGCTACGCCGACGCCGACGCCGACGGCGTCGCGGCCTGCGAGGACTGCGACGACGCCAACCCGGCGGCCGCACCCGGCCTGACCGAGGTGTGCGACGGCGCGGACAACGACTGCGACGCCGAGGTGGACGA
>Ga0172372_10011430_pt1 | contig 11282 bp, 9 predicted proteins | sample LakKiv5m_2_FD_114544 | JGI IMG/M metagenome (GOLD analysis project Ga0172372, IMG submission 114544) | Freshwater microbial communities from Kabuno Bay, South-Kivu, Congo - kab_092012_9.5m | ecosystem: Environmental > Aquatic > Freshwater > Lake | place: Democratic Republic of the Congo... | reverse complement strand
GGAGCGGGCAAAAGGGAGCGGGCAAAAGGGAGCGGGCAAAAGGGAGCGGGCAAAAGGGAGCGGGCAAAAGGGAGCGGGCAAAAGGGCGCGGGCAAAAGGGAGCGGGCAAAAGGGAGCGGGCAAAAGGGAGCGGGCAAAAGGGCGCGGGCAAAAGGGCGCGGGCAAAAGGGCGCGGGCAAAAGGGCGCGGGCCGGGAGTTCCCCGGCCCGCGCGCTGTGGAGCGGATCCTGCGCCCGGCAGGATGCGCCTTGGCGAGACTACTTCTTGTCCGCCACGCCGAGGGCAAACTCGAGGTTCTTGACCTCGAGGCGCTTGCCCATGTTCACGACCGTCATGACTTCCTTCCAAGGGACTCCCGGTGCGCCGTCGATGATCAGCGGGATGTCCGGCTTGTTCTTCGCCACGAAGTCGTCGTGCGCTTCCTTGATCAGCGCTTCCAGTTCGGCGTCATCCTTCACCTTCTTGTGCAGGTACTGACGCGTCACCGTCTTGGTGTCCTCGTTCCACATCAAGGCCACGCGCATTTCCTGCAGCGGACCCGGATCCGGGTTGCCGCCGGTGCCCTTGTCGCGCGGGAGCCAGGAGTCGAACTTGCCCTCGGTCTCGCGGAACTTGAACGAGCACATGAAGAACACGCACAGACAGAAGATGATGTCCACCATCGGAACCACGTTGATGGGGAGTGGGTTGTCTTCGTCGCCGCCGCCGCCAGCCATATCAGTTTCCTCGTTGAGTTTGGAGTGTGGGTGGGAAGGGGAGATCAGGTGCCGGGGATCGGCTTGTTGGCCGCCACGGAGACCTTGTAGATCCCCGCACCCCCCGCGTACTCGAACACCTTGTTGATGTTGCCGTAGGGCGCGTTCTGGTCCGCCCGGATCAGAAGGAAGTAGTTCGAGAGGCGCTTGCCGGCCTTCTCGTCAGCGACATCCTCCAGGTAGTCCTGGCCGATGATCGTCAACTGCTTCTTCAGTTCCTCGCGCGGATAGTCCACGCCCATGATCGCCCAGCGCCAGTGCGCCTCTTCGCGGCACACACCTCCGTTGTCGTTGATGGCGCACACGCCACCCTCGGCTCCGTGGTAGATGTTGCAGACGATCCAGCGCTTGGTCTTGTCCTCTTCCTTGGGAGGCTCGGGGACGGCGCTCGCCTTGGGGATGCTGATCTCGATGCTTTCCCGCTGGCTCATGTCGGCGCCGAGCATGAAGAACAGGAGCAACAGGAACATGATGTCGATCATCGGCACCACGTTCGGAGAGATGTCCTCCTTCAGCTTCGGCTTGGCCTTCTTCTTGTGCATAGTGGCTTCTCGTCAGGTTCCCGCGGGAAGGCCAGCGATCAGTGCTTTTGCTTCTCCGCGAGGGTGCGGAGCAATTCCACCGACTGCAGGTTCATCTGCAGGGTCATCTTGGTCACGAAGTTCTTGTAGATGAAGAACGCCGTGAGGAACACGATGCCGATGAACAGGCCCAGCGTGGTGTTGACGAGCGACTCGTACACGCCAGACGCGAGGTCCTTGGGCGTGGGGGCCTTCATCTGCTCGATCTTCTGGAAGGAGGCGATCATGCCCGTCACGGTGCCCAGCAGACCGAGCAGAGGTCCGATGTTTCCGATCAGCGACAGGTAGGAGATCTTCGCCATCAGCTTGAAGGACTCCTCTTCGGCGGCGAGCGACAGGTTGCCGATCGCTTCGTCGTAGCCGGCCTCGCGCATGATCAGGCCCGCCTTGACGCAGTTGGAGATGTAGCCACCTTCCTGCTCGCACATGTCGATGGCCTCATCGTAGGAGCCTTCGGCGATCAGGGCCTCGAGGTCCTGAACCAGCGCGGTGGGGGCCAGCTTCTCGCGGCGGATGTTGACGATGTGCTCGATGACGAGCGCGCTGCCCGAAACCGAGCAGAGCACCATCAACCAGCCGACGATACCGGTGTGCTGGAACAGCTCCCAGTACGACTGGGTCTTGGCAGGCGGCGCGTCCTGGGCGAACGCAACCGAGGAGCACAGGACCAAGGCCACCATGGCCAAGGACAGGGACTTCGTGAGGGACGGCTTCATCTCTTCTTGAATTTTCTAAGGGGGGGGATGGATAAGGGACAGCTTGGAGAGCAGGTCGAGCCCGGGCGGCTCGTCACTTTCCAAGATAGGGGGAGTTGGGGAATTCCTTCTGCAGCTGCGCGCGACGCTCGTCGCGGCTACGAGCATACCGCGCTTTGATCTCCTTGTTGCCTTCGACTTGGCTCAAGAGGTCAAAACACTCGGCGGAACCCGCCAGAGCGCGCTCGTATTCGCCGCTCGACTCACCGGGCACGGGACCGTACTGGACGACGCCGCGCAGGTACATGTACAGCGCGTCCGTCAGGATGCCCGCATCCTTCTTGGCGCGCCCCTCGGCCTTGGCGAGGTCGGCGAGGCCGTTCCAGGCTCCCGCCAGCACGGCATTGGGCGCATCTTCGCCGGTGATCTTGCGGAACAGGCTTTCCGCCTCGGCGGTCTTGCCTTGCGCGATCTGGCAGCGGCCCTGACCCAGACGGGCCTGAGCCGAGGCCAGCGCGGTGACGCCGCTGGTGGCCGCGGCCGCGTTGTAGGCCGAGAAGGCTTCCGACCACTTCTTCTGCTGCTCGAGCACGCGGCCGCGCAGCACGGCCGTCACGGCCGAGAAGTTGGACTCGACGCCGGCCGCCACCGCGCCGCTGTTGAGCTCCTCCAGCGCCTTCTTGGCGCCCTCGAGGTCGCCCTTGGCGCCGAAGGCGGACACGAAGCTCTCGCCGATCTCCGGGAGGTAGCGGCTTTTCGGGAAGTCCTTCAGCAAGGCCCGGTAAGCCGCGATCGAGTCGTCGTACTTGCCCGTTCGCAGCAGGATCGTGCCCATCTGGAACTGGACGTTCTGCTTGACGAGGCTGCGCAGCTTGGCGTCGGGCTTGAGCAGGTCCTGCATTTCGCCGAGCGCCTCCTCGAGCTTGCCCTGATTGACCAGGTCGCGAGCGGTCTCGAAGGCTTCGCCGTTCTGGTAGCTGACGCTGGCGATCTCGCTCCAGGCGATCGTTTTGGTGTTGCCCTTCTCGGGATCGAGCACCAGACCGCCGTATTCCTCGCTCTTGATGCGGCCGGTCTCCTCCGCGCCGTTCTTGAGCTTGACGATGTCGGTCTTCTGCTGGGCTTGCGCCGCCACCACGAGGGCGGCGGAGATGGCCGCCGTGCTGGCAGCCTTCCAGAGGATCTTCGTGAGTTGCATGGGATCGAAATGAATGGGGGGTGTTCTGGGGAGATCGGATCAACCGCTCAGCGCGGGCCGGCCTTGGTTTCCACGTTCTTCTTGAGCTCGACAAAGGCGCTCACGAGGTTGGTCTTGCCGCCGAGCACGTTGGTGGCGCGCTCCGCGTCCTTGAGCGCGCTCAAGGCGTTGCGGTAGTCGCCCTTGTCGTACAGCGTCTTGACGAGGTAGTAGCGCGAGTACCACCACAGATCGCTGTCGACCGGCACGGCCTTGTCGAGATCGCGGAAGATCTGCTCGGCGCGCAGGAAACGCTCCGCATCGTTGTCCGCCAGCGCCGTTTCCTCTTCGCAGACGGCTTCCTCGATCTTGGCGAGGATCACGTCGGAGGTGATGCCGCGCAGCAGCTTGCCGCTGGCCGAGTCGAACAGCGAACCCTGCGTGTCGAAATAGGTCTCGTAGGCGGCCGCGGCCGCTTTCCAGCGTCCGAGGAAGCCCTGCATGCGCGCCAGCGTCAGCTGCGCCTCGGTGGAAGGCGACACGCGCAAGCCCGCCTGGTAGAGCTCGGAGGCGAGCTCCCACAGCTTGGTCTCCTTGAGCTTCTTCGCGTCCCAGCCGATGAACGAGATCTGGTTCTCGGGCACGTTGTTGAACAACAGGCCGAGCACGTAGAGGCGCTTGGCGATCGATTCGACGTCCGAGAGCCGCAGGTTTTCGCTCTTCAGGATCGCGCGGCCGCTCATCGCGTAGTAGTCCGCGGCGCGCTGCCAAACCTTGAGGGCATCGGCCTGCTTCTTGCCGTCGGAGAGTTCCTGGCCCCGGCGGTCGAGTTCGCGCGCGACGAGGCCCGCCGCCGGACCGATCGCCTTGGAGGTCGGGTCCTTCTTGGCGAGCGCGTCGAGCAGCTTGATCGCGTCGTCGAGCTTGTCCATCGACTGGTACGCGCGGATGCGCAGGCCCCAGATCTGGGCCAGCTTCTCGCCGTCGTTGGCAAAGCGCGTCTCCGATCCTTCCAGCAGCCCGAGCACATCCGCGGGCTTGGCGTTGTTGAGATACAGGTCGGAGAGCAGGATGCGCGAGCGATAGCTGCCCGACTCCATGCGCGCCTGCTTCTCGAGGTTGACCGTCTCGGTGCTGGCCTTGTCGAAGTCCGCCACGCACTTCTTGAGGAAGTCCTCGGCCTGCGTGAAGAAGGGCTTGGCGTCAGCGGCCTTGCCGTCCTTGACGAGTTTGCGCGCGTGGCTGTAGTAGGCCGAGCCCTTCTTGAACTGACCGTCGAGATAGGCCGGGCTGGTCGGCTGAACCTTGGCGTACTGCTCGACGGCCTCGAGGAACTTGCCCTCGTTGACCAGCTGGTCACCCTCGACGAGCAGTGCAAAGGCCGCGCGCTCGTGGTTGGCGTAGCGGGTCGTCAGCGTCTTGCGGCGTTCTTCCACGCGCGTCCTGAAGATCGGCTTGCGCTCCGCGCTGGCGAGTTGCACGTACTGCTGCAGCGCCTGGTAGACGGCCTCGGGCGCCTTCTCGGCGGAGGGGTACTTGTCCGCGCAAGCGTCGAAGGCCACGGCCGCTTCGTGGTTCCAGCCGCGCTGCACGTACAGCGAACCGATCAGGAGCCAGGCGTCGACCGCGTTGTTGGTTCCGTCCTTTTCGTCCCGGGCCGCGGCGATCGCCTGACGCGCCACCTGGATGGCGCGCTCGGCCTGGCCGCGACCGGCGAGCGATCCGGCAATCTTGAGCAGCGGAGCGGAGCCGAAGCCGCCGCCCGTGCCCGCGCGCAGGATGCGGTCGCGGATGTCCTGACCTGCGCCGCCCCAGGGGCCCACGGGATCGAGCTCGATCAGGCGGGCGGCGGTCTCGTCCGCGCCCTTGGTGTCGCCCGAGGCCAACAGCGCATTGCCCATGGCCGCGAGCACGGCCAGCCCGCTCTGCGACTGCTCGGCGTCGAGCACGGTCTTGAAGAAGTCCTTGCCGGCCTCCACGGCGGCCCGCGCGTCGCCGCCCTCGGCCAGCATGTTGACCTTCTGCAGCACGGCCTTCGAGATGATGTCGGCGCTGCCGCCATCGACGAGGTACACGCCGTTCTTGTCCTGCTCGAAGCCTTCGCGCAGGGCGATCGCGTCCCGGAGCGCGCTCAGCGCGTCGTCCTTTTGACCGAGATCCTTGTAGGCGAGGCCGATGAAGATCAGGCCTTCGTAGTTGAACAGGCGGTCGCCGTAGTCGAGGCCGAACTCCTGGAACAGTTCGATGGCCTTCTCGAGCTTGTCCTTGCGGGCCCATTCACCCTCGGGGTACAGCAGCGAGTGGAAGTACAGCGTCTTCGGCAGGCTGAACAGCGCGGCGATGTAGCTGCCCTCGAAGGCGGGATCGTCCCGCTTCTCCTTGAGCGTTTCGATGCGCTTTTCGATGCTGGCCTGCGCGTTGTCGAAGATCTTCTTGCCCTCGGCCTGCAGTTGCGCGACGAGGTTGGGATCCTTTTCCCTGTTGATGCAGGCGAGCACCGCGCCGCCCAGCATGCTGTAGGCGTCGGCCAGCGTGGTGGCCGTGTCCTCCGCCGCGCGCGAGCCGGAGAACTGGTTGATCAGGTCCTCTTTCTCGGTGAGGATCTGCTCCAGCGCATCCTTCTTCTTGAACGGATCGCTCTCGCGCATCGCCACTTCCGTGCGCACGGCGAGGCGCAGCGCCTTGACGTTGGCTTCTTCCTTGCTGGAGACCTTGCCGCTCTTCTCGATCAAGGCCAGCAGGCGCTCGGAAAGATCGGTGTAGCCGCGTTCGAACAACAGTCGCGCGTATTCGGCGTCATCCTTGCCGAGCACACCGGGGCTCTGGGCCAGAGCGGAGGCCGGGAAGGAGACCAACAGGGGCAGGATCAACCAGCGGAATTTCATCGGGCCTGTGGATGGGGGGGCCAGGTGTCGGGGGGAAAGTGCCGGGTGCGGGGATGGCTGCGGACCTCCGCGAGCGAGGCTCACGGAGGTCCGTCCGAGCGCGTGCTCAGTTGCGCTTCGAGCCGCCGAAGGCGTTCTCGTAGCGGTAGTAGACCTCGAGGGTCAGGACGTTGATCGCCGTGGTGTAGACGGCACCGCCGGTGTAGGCCCAGCGGTCCATCTGCATCCAGCCGCCGCGGTTGCAGGATTTTTCCGTCGAGTCCTGCAGGCCGACCACGCAGTCGACCATCGCCTTGTTCCACGGTCCCCAGTACTTGCCCGACTTGCGGGGGCTGTCCGGGCCGTCGAACTGGTTGAGGGCCAGCGAGGCGTAGTACCAGTAGTAGTAGTCGATCTTGCGGCGATCCTTGTCGATCACCGGCAGGTCCTTGATGATGCGGGCCGAAGCCTGCTCCAGGAACGGGTCATTGGGATCGTGCTGCACGAAGATGCGCGTGCACATGCCCAGTGCCGACATCGCGGCCGGGTGGTAGTCGAACTTGTCGTCGCCGCGACCCTGAACCGTGAGGCCAGCGTTCTTGGGGTCGTTGTAGCCGACGAGGCCGTCGTTGACCGTGACCCACTTGCAGAAGTTCATGGCGCCGTCCATCGAGGTCTGCTCGACGTTGAGGCCCGAGAGCTTGGCGGACTTGAGGGCCATCACGACCCAGCCGGTCACCGAGATGTCGGAGTCGAACAGCTCCTTCTTGCCGGCCTCATCCATCGAGCCGCCGGGATATTTCTCTTCGATCGCCATGCGCGAGTCGTAGCGCCAGCCCCACAGGCCCGCGCCGGCGGGGTTGGGGCGCTGCGACTTGCCGAGGAAGTCGACGGCCTTCTGGGCGGGCTTCTTCCAGTAGCCGTTGTTGGTGAGACCGTAGGCCTCGGTCAGTGCCAGAGCCGCCAGCGCCTCGTTGTACATGAACGCGCGGTCCTTGCTGAAGTAGCCCGCCTCGTTCTGGCGCTCCATCAGCCACTTGAGGCCGTTCTTCACGACCTCCCCGACCTTGTGGCGCTTGCCGCGCACGGTGTCGACGATGTCCTGCCTGGATTCGTGGCTGTAGCCCGCACCGAGGAAGCACAACAGCGCCATCGCGGTGAGACCCTCGTTGTAGTGATCGAGGTAGGCCTCCTTGGGATCGTAGCAGGGCTTGTCCGCGTCGCAGCGGTCCTTGAGCGTGTTGATGCCCCAGGAACCGTCCGGGTTCTGGTGGCGCAGCAGCCAGCGCAAGCCCTCGAGCACAGCCTTCTCCGTGCCCTGGGTCGCGCCGCCACCGCGGCCGAATGTGCCCCCGCCGAGCTTGCGGCCGCCGAAGGCCGAGGGACGCGTGCCGTGGTGTCCGGTGGTGCCCACGCCGATCGCCGTGCCACCGGGCGAACCGGCCGTCAGGTTGTCGACCGAGTTGGGGTCGCCGCGGTCCAGCGTCAGGTCTTCCGGCTGGGAGGTGTCGGTCGGGATGAACTGGTCTTCCTCGAACGTGACCACCTCGGCCTCCTCGTTCTTGGGGATCGCCTTGCGATCGAGCATCTCCGGGGGCAGCTGCACCTCCTCGGGCGGGATTTCCTTGGGCTTCGAGACGGTCACCGTCGTCGGGAGCTCCTCCTGCTTGACCTCTTCCGTCGCCAGCTGCCACACCGCCAGCACCGAGAGGGCGATGACGTGCACCATGACCGCGATGAACACCCAGGGGGAGTTGCGGATGAATTTCTTCAGCGAATCGGCGGGGTTGATCGCCATAAGCTCCAAGTCTCCTTTGTGCGGGGCTCTCCCAGCTCGCCACCTCCGGACGGCCGTCCGGAGGTGGGCAGAAGAGGCCGTTTTTCCCTCGAGGGGCCGCGCGCGGACTACCCGAGAGGGGCGAGGATGTTACCTGATTTCAACACAGGCACAACCGCTTGTGGCCAATTCGGCGACGGGCCCATGGTGGCCCTTGCTTGGGTGGTTCATGGGCGTGGGTTGTGTGTTGTCCGTGAAAGGCCCCGCCGAGACACGGGACACTGCGCCCGCATCGTGGACTTGAGCCGACCGAAAGCCCTGTTGGCCAAGGACTTGGCCCCGCACAGCCTCTCGGGCCCCAAAATCGCCTGAAAGTGTTGACAGATAATAACTTAGGTCTTGAAGAGTCCCCGGAAGGGGAGCCGTCTCAAGCGTCTTTCGGCGCGCCGGCCAGATGGACCGTCACGGCCCAGGGGATGCTGAGCAGCGCCCACAAAAGTCCCAGCAGCGGCCCGCCGGGATGTCCCTGGACCCAGCCGAGCGCCAGCAGCACCGGGGCGTTGGCCGCGGTGGTGACCACGGTCATCGGCACGGCCCACCACAGCGGAGAGCTCTGCTGCAGGATCCGACGCAGCGCTTCGCCGACCAGCGCGGCGAGCAGCGGCAGCGTCGTCTGCGGCAGGGCGGCGGGCAGCAACAGGGCGGACAGCAGATTCAGCACCAGCAACAGACCGACGGCGGCTCGCGCCTCGAGAGCCAGCGCGGTGGCGAGCCAGGCGGCTGCGCCGAGGGTCCAGGCGCTCGCCAGATCCAACCGTGTCAGCGCCAGCGCCGCGCCCGCGGAGACGGCGAGCACGAGCCATCCGCCGAGCCAGGCACGGAGGCTGCGGCCGAGCATCAGGATCCCAAACAGCGTCAAGGCCAGCGTCATCGGCCATCGGGCCCGCGACGGGAAGACCACCAGCGTGCTGCCAAACAGGCTGGTGTGGGGTGCGCGCGCCCGCGGCTCCCAGTCGCCGAGCTCCTGACCGGCGGAATGCTGTTGCCAGTATTCGAGCAGCGCCCGCGCGCTGGAGTGAAGGTGCGCCACGCTCTCGGGCGAGAGGTGCTCCGCGTCGTCGCGCGCCGTGTGGTAGTGCTCCAGCCCGCGGATGAAAGCGAGATTGTAGCCGTGCCAGCCAGGAGCGCCCTTGAACACGGAGAGATCCGTGTCGTTGGGCATGCGCTCGTAGATCTCGGCTGCGAGCGAGAACGCCGCCGGGAAATCCAGCGCGCCACGCGCCGCATCGATCAACTGCTGCTGGTTGCCGATCGTTTCGAACAGCAGCACCGGCCCGCTGGTGCCGCGCGCCTCCATGTTGATCAGGATGCCGCCCGACTGAGCCCAAGGGTGCTTGGCGAGGAAGGCCTTGGCGCCCAGCAACCCGGCCTCCTCACCGTCGGTGGCGAGGAAAATCGTGGTGCGCAGCGGCGTCTTCGGAAGGCGCGCGCTGCGAGCGGCAAGCTCGAGCAGCACACTCATGCCGGCGCCATCGTCGGCGGCTCCCGGGCCCGCTGCCACCGAGTCCCAGTGTGCCATCAGGACCACGGGCGGCAGATCGCTGCTGCCGAGGCGGCGTGCGACAAAATTGCGCAAACCATCGGGAGTGCGTTGGTGGGCGCTTTCGAGCTCGAAGCTCGCGAACAGCCGCTCGAGAGCGTCTCCCAGTCGCGTGTGGGCCGGGCTGCCGAGCGCGTGGGGTTCGGCGCTGCCGGGCAGCGAGCGCCAGCGATCGAGCGCGGCCTCGGCCGCGGCCTGATCGCCGCGCGGTTCGAACAGCGCCGCCGCCAGCGCCACCAGCCCCGCGAAGGCCAGCGCTGCAAGACCCAAGCGCGCCGCCAGCCGCATGCGACTAGTTTGCCCGCCGCAACTGGGCCTGCAAGGCCTGATTCTCCTCGAAGATCACGGCGAACAGCGCTCGTCGGCGCGCATCCAGCCGCGCCTCCTCGTGGAACAGGATGCGCAGCGGCTGGTCGGACGATTGGGCCTCCAACTCCGCTCGCAAGGCGGCCAGTTCCTCATCCTTGGCGCGCAGTTCCGCGATCAGCTTGTCCAGCCGGCGCTGCAGCAGTTCGACGTGCTCCGGCATTGCTCCGGGGGTCGGGGCGGGGGTCGGGGCGGGGGTGCTCGGCCGGGTGGAATCGCCCGGGCGGACCCGCTCCTCGCTGCGGGTCTCTCCGCGCAGGGGCAACTTCCAGTTGGGTTGCTGGCGCTCCCAGCGGCGCTGCCACCAATCGTAGAGCTCGCTGTGGGCGAGGCCCGTGAGGCCCTGATGGCTGGCGACCGCGGCGCCCTCGCGAGCCACCTCCATCAGCGTCTGAAGGAACAGCGGGCGATCCTGGCTCAGGGCCAATCCCACGTGGAAAATTCGGCCTTCGGCGCGCGCGGCCTCGCACCAGGCTAGGGCGAGCGCCAGGGCTTCCTCGGGCCGTGCACGCGGCAGGTACACCAGCCGGGCGGAGCCGAGGCGACGCTCGCAGTGCTCCGGCTCGCAGATCAGGCGGCTGGGATCGCCCTCGATCCACAGCAGGCAGCCCCGCGCACCTTCGGCTTCCGCCGCCAGATAGCGCTGAAAGAGGGGGTCGAGCGGATCGAGCATGGAACGAGCACCTGCCCTGAATTCTACCCCACCCCCGAGCGTGCAGTCCCAAGCCTGCTCGCGTATCCTGTTGGGCCACCTTTTCGAGCCTCCGACAACCCCCCACCCCCCTCCTCACTGCCCATGCTGCTCTCGGCGATGGAACTGCGCAAAGGCGTCCTGGTCAACTACCAGGGCCGCATCAATACGGTCATCTTCTGGAACCTGTGGAAGTCTGACCGCCGCAGCCGCGTCCAGCTGAAGGTCCGGGATCTCCTCAACGGGCGCATCAGCGAGATCACGGCGCAGGGTGACGACAAGTACGAGATCCTCGATTCCGAATCGATCGATCTGTCGCACTCCTACCGCGACGGCAACGACGAGGTCTTCTACACGGCCGAGGGCGAGGAGCATCGCTGCCCGGCGGCCGCGGTCGAGGACACCTTGCGTTGGAAGGCCGACAGCTACAAGGGGCTGCTCGTCGACGGGAAGCTGGTCACGGTCGCGCCGCCGCAGTCGGTGGTGGCTGTCGTGACGGAGACGACTCCGCCGATCAAGGGAGTGCTGAACGGGCTGAAGGATGCGGTGTTGGACAATGGCCTGACGGTGAAGGTCGGGATGGTGATCAACATCGGGGACAAGGTGCGGATCGATACGGAGACGATGGAGTACAAGGAGCGGGTCAACAAGTAGATGAACTGCTCCAGACCGCTGGACGTTTTTTAGAGAGCAATTCTGCCCCGCAGGGTCAGCACCTCTTTGACCGTCAATCGCCGCGGGAGGATGCCGAGCGCGGAAGCGGATGAGTCCTTCAG
>Ga0172372_10011429_pt1 | contig 11283 bp, 10 predicted proteins | sample LakKiv5m_2_FD_114544 | JGI IMG/M metagenome (GOLD analysis project Ga0172372, IMG submission 114544) | Freshwater microbial communities from Kabuno Bay, South-Kivu, Congo - kab_092012_9.5m | ecosystem: Environmental > Aquatic > Freshwater > Lake | place: Democratic Republic of the Congo... | reverse complement strand
GCGGGCTTCTGGATGCGGTGGGCGCCGGCATTTCGTGGCGAGGGTGAGGTGGGCCTCCAAGGGGAACGCGCTTCTTTGCGAGTTCTTGTGATTCTTGCGGCCATCCTCGTCTGTCGGAGATCCGACGGTCTCACGCGAAGACGCGAAGACGCGAAGGGGGACGACCGGGAGGAAGTCGTGCGAGCCTGGGTTTCGTGTCGGTGGTGGAAGTAATGGTGGCGAATTGCGGCAGGATGGGGGGAGGTCCGGGCCACGGCAGGATGGGCTTTCATAGGACGCCCCTTTGGGGCTGGGGTGGTTCGCCTCCTGACGTCGGTTGGGCATTCGGGTCATTCCCGTGCAATGGACAATTGGAGGATGCGGAACAGTCTTGCCAAATGTGAGCGCACCCGGCCCACAGCATTGACATTGTAGGCCGCGTGATTCCACGCGGCGCTTTGTGACGTCCGCCGGGTGGGGGCACCCGGCCTTCAATGATCGGCAGGGCGTGCGGGATTCGCCGTGGGTGCGAAGTCCGAAGGAGATCAATCATTAAACTTTCGGTGAACACGGTGGGTTGGCTTGAGCCGATGCGGTTCACCGATATGGTGGATCGCAGATGTCGGTAAACGCGCCAATGGAGTCGGGGTTGAGGCAATCCGGGGATGATGTCCTGCTGGGGGATGTCCGTGCCCTGGCGCGGAGCGTGGGCGGGGAACCGTTGCGGGCGGGATGCCCGGCGACGTCCGGTGGCGTGGGGCTCCTGCCGGCCAGTCCTGAGGAATGGACCGCATGGGCCGGCCGCTATGTGCGGGAAGTGGTGGTGGCCGAGGAATGGCCGGCGGTGCTGGAGGCGTGGTCCCACGCGTCCACCGGTCGGGTGAAACAGTTGCTGGAGTTGGATCGGGCGTGGGGTGAGCGGGTGGGGAATCGTCCTTTGGCGGAGGCCAGTTTCCGGGCGGGCCAGCGGCAGTTGAACCGGTTGCGTCCGCTGCGGGATGCGCGGGTGGTGCAGCGGTACCTGGACGCGGTGGCCCAGGGTCGGGCCCATGGATGGCATCCGATGGTTTACGGCGTGATGCTGGCAGTGTTCGGGTTGCCGCTGCGCCAGGGATTGATGCACTACGCGGACCAGGTGCTCGGTGGATTGGTGGAGGGACGGCCCTGTTTCTCCGGAGAAGCCGAAGTGGCCTGCCGCAAGGTAGTGGAAGACGTGGGGGAGATCCTTGTGCCGGCGCTGGGGCGATTGATGCCGCCGATGGTTCCGCTGGTGGTGGGTTGAGGGTGAATCCGGAGGGGACGGAATGGGTTATTGTGGTGAATGGCAACCGGGTGGAGGACAGCGCGGTTGACGCTTCCGGCGGAAGCAGGCGTAATCGGGGCGTCTTGAGCCGATTCACGCGCATCATTGCCGCCACGCTGCTCGCCCTGTTCCTGGGCGTGCACTGGTTTGCGCTGCAATCGGTGGGATGGGCTTCGATGCTGGTTTCGCGCACCCAGGCTGCCGGATGGCAGGAAGCGGTGCGCACCACGTTCGATGGCGAGCATCCCTGCGAGGTCTGCAAGTTGGTGTCCGCGGGGCGCAAGGCGGACAAGCTCCCGTCGGTTGAGTTCAAGGTGACCAAGATCGAGGCGGGGGTCCCCTCTGATCAGGTGGAGATTCCCGAGCCACCGGCCTTCACGGGAGTTGCTGTTGCGGCGATTGTTGTGCCGCCCAGTGTCCGTTCCGCGCCTTCGTTGCCGCCGCCCAGATCCTGCTGACCGGGAGATCCGTGCCTGCAGCCATTCCTGCAAGGGGAGTTGTTGCACCGGATGGGTGTGGCGTGAGCCGTCCGCAGTCGACGTGGCCACACCTCCGATCTCCCGAAGCCATCCCTGATCTCCCGTCTGGAGTCGTGTCTCCGGAGGGGAGGGTCGGGGTGGATTGATGCGGTCGATCCTGCGGTGTTGTCCCTGTCCGATCCCTGTCGCTCCATGTTTCGATCCCGTTCCACCCTTGGGGGTTTCCGTGCCTTCACGCTGATCGAGTTGCTGGTGGTCATCGCGATCATCGCGATCCTGGCGGGGATGCTCCTGCCGGCGTTGGCCAGGGCGAAGGCCAAGGCGCAGTCGACGCGTTGCCTGTCGAACTTCCGGCAGGTGGGGATCGCGTGCGCGCTTTATGCGACGGACAACGATGATCGGTTGCCGCAGTCGGCGCATCAGGGCGCGTCGTGGATCTCGCGGTTGGGTCGGTACGGGGTGACCAATGTGTACCGGTGTCCGCTCGATACGAATCGGATCCGTTCGACGAGTTATGCCATCAATGACTTCCTCACGCCGCGGCCGTTCGGGGACCGGGACGTGGATTTCTCCCGACTGACCACCCTGCCAGCTCCGTCGGAAACGCTGCACCTGGCGGAGACGCAGCCGGACTTCGAGGGATCGGACCATTTCCATTTTGCGGACGCCCAGAGCGGAGGTTTTGGGACGAACGCGTTCGCGGGTCAGGTGGCGGTGGAGCGCCATCGCGGGCTTGCGAACTACCTGTTTGCCGACGCGCACGTCGAGGGGATGCGCTGGGCGTCGGTTCGGGCGGGCCTCCAACGGGACGGATCGCGGATGATCCGGCCGGATGGACGGCGCCCTACAGACATCCCCTGAACTCAAGGAACCAATGAAACAAACACTGAAGCGAATGCTGATGCTGGGCCTGCTGTTGCTGGCCGGGCAGACAGCGCTGGCCCAGCACGGGCATCTGAACGTCGGGGCGGTCGGGACCGCACAGGGCGACGCGTTGAACTTCGCCAACGGGGCGATCTTCGCGGAGTCCTCCGGCTATGTGAAGGCCATGCCCCTCGCCACCACCGGTGCGCGGGCCGGGTATTACTCCGGCAGCATCACGGTGACCGCGCTGCCGGCAACGGTGGCCAACGGGGGACCTGCGGCGGGTGCACCGGCACTCGGCAGTTTCATCGAGTACGGCATCGTGTCCGTGACCGGACCGGTTGGCGGCCAGTTCGCCTTCTGGGACCAGGGAGCCACGTCCCCCACGCTCAGCTACACGGTGGGCTACAACTCGGTGGCGCCAGCGCTGATTCCCCTGAGCGAGAGCACGGGGGCGGCGGGAGAGGATCCGTTTGGCCACATCCATGGCCGCAACTTCACGGTGTCCATCCCGGGCGAGTACTCGGTCGGGTTCCAGGCGTTTGACACGTCGGTGAACGGCACGGGCGGTGGATCGATCCACTCGGCCTCGCCGGTGCTGACGGTGAAGTTCTCCGCCGTGCCCGAGCCGGGCGTGGTGGCGCTGTTTGCGCTGGGTGTTCCGCTGGCCCTCTGGGGTGCGGCGCGTGCCCGGCGCTGAGCGCGGATTCAAGGGTGCGGGAGCTCCGGTGGGATCGCGGGAACGGGCGGACGTTTGACGACAGGACGCCCTTTCTTCGCGGCAGGCCCACCGGGCCCCGCACCCCCTTTCTAGGTCATTTCAATACGGAGGAACAGGGGTGTGATGAAGATCAGTCATGGTTTGGTGTGGCGCTGGCTGGCGGCGGCCATCGCCGGTTGGTCGATGTCGGCCACGGCCGTCGGACAACATGCGCACCTGAACGCGGGTGCGGTGGACTCCGTCGCGGGCAACCCGCTCTATTTCCCGAACGGATTCAATTTCATCACGAATTCCGCCTATTTCCTGCCACTGAAGCTCGAGACCAATGGGCCTTATGCCGGACATCATCAGGGATACCTGACGCTGACGTCGCTTCCGGCCACGGGTGACAATGGTGGTCCGGCTTTCGGGCATGCGGCCTTTGGTGCCCGGATCGAAGCGGAGGTGGTCCAGGTGGACGGGCCCGTTGGCGGTGCGTTCGGGTTCTGGGATTCCGACGGCGAGGAGGATGCCACGGAGTTGACCTTCAGCGTTCCCGTTGGGGAACGCGCCGGGACCCAACGGTTCCGGTTGAGCGAGAATCAGGGACAACCCGGGGACGATCCGTATGGCCATATTCATGGTCGACGTTTCTCGGCGACCGTGCCGGGTCTGTACGTCGTGGGGTTCCGGTTGGTGGATACGGGTGGAAACGCTCCCGGCGGTGGCCCCCTGCACCCGGCTTCGGAAGTTTTTCCGATCTACATGCAGGCCGGGACCACCGTGGGTGCGATTTCGGTGGAAGGAGGAACCCTGACGGTGGTGTACGCGTCGGAGCGGTTGAAGCGGTACTGGCTGGAGCGGTCCCCCCGGTTCCCGGCGTCCCCGGGTGATTGGTCGCCGGTGGCGGGTCCACTGGCCGGGACAGGAAAGGTCGAACGCCTCACGGGAGTGCCCCTGGCCGACGGTGAGGGTTGGTTCCGACTGCGCGTGGAATGAACCGCGCGACCTGGATGTCGGGGTTGATGTTGCTGTTGAGCGGGGCGGCGGCCTTGTCGCATCAACTGCTGTGGACGCGTCGGATGGTGGATGTCCTCGGCGCGGGGCCGGGGACCTTTGCGCGGGTGGTGGGGGTGTTCTTCGCCGGGTTGGCGTTGGGGGCGGCGTGGGCGGCGATGCGACCGGTGCGACCCTCGCGGGCGTGGCTTCGCGTGGCCGTCGCGGAAGGTTCGGTGGCGGTGCTGGTGCTGCCGGTGCTGGCGGCGGTTCCGATCGGGGATGCCTTGCGACCGATTCTTGGGAACGGGGTGGTGGGTTGGGTGCTGCCTGTGCTGGTGATCGCGGCTCCGGCGTTCGCCATGGGCGTGGTTTTTCCGGCGGTGGTGACGGCGGTGTTCGCGGGCGGGCGCATGGCGCTGTTGTTGTACATGGCGAACACCGCGGGTGGCGTGCTCGGGTTGGTGGTGATGACGGTGTGGTGCCTGCCATGGCTGGGGTTGGATTCGGCTTGCCTCGCGACCGGTGCAGTCAACGGCCTTGTGGCGATCCTGGCCTTGCTCCAACGGCGTCCCAAGGATGGGGCTCCGGCTTCCGCGCCGGCTCCGTCGGCTCCGGAAGGGGCGGTCGGCGAGCCGTGGGGAAGGCGGGGATACGTGTTGGCGTTCGCTTCCGGGGCATGGGTGCTGGGGGTGGAGGTGGTACTTCAGCAGCACTTCGCGCAGGTCACCATCAATTCGCAGTTCTCCGGGGCAACGGTGCTGGGTTTCGTGCTGGTGGCGTTGGTGGGCGGGTCGCTGTTCGCGGCCGTCCTCGGACCCAGGGTTGCGGGAAGCCGCGCCTGGCTGGGTTGGATGCTGGCGGCCGCAGGCGTGGCGGTGGCTCTCGAACCGCGGATGTTGGCGGCCTTACGGCCCGGGCTCGTTTCGGTGCCGTATACGTTGTCGGCGGGGCCGTATTATGCGGCGGTGGGAGGGTTGGCGCTGGTGTTGGTGGTTCCCGGGGTGATGGCGATGGGGGCGGTCTTTCCCGCGTTGCTGCGGGGCATGGCAACGGGGCCGTCGGCAGGCGCCGTGATTGCCCGGTTGCTTGCCGTGAATGGCATCGGCGGCTGGATCGGGGCGGAATTGATGTCGATGGTCCTGTTGCCGGGGTTGGGGCTGTGGTGGCCCATGGCGCTGTGGGGAGTGTTCACGCTGGGATTGGTGATTGTTCTGGGCGGACTTCGCCGGGTGGCGTGGGTGGGACTGGGCATGGGCCTTGGCGTGGTGGCGGTGATGGCGGTGGGCATGCGCGGATTGCCCCAGGTGTCACCGGTCCAGGGCAGCCTCACGGTGGAGGTGCAACCGGGGCGCGAAGGTGTCGTGGCGGCCATGCGGCGCGAGGACGATGACTGGTGGATCACCTTCAACAACAGCTACACGCTCGGTGGATCCCGTGCGCAGAGCAACCAGGAGCGGCAGGCGCATTTGCCCCTGCTGTTGCACGGAAGGGCGAGGGCGGTCGGCGTGCTCGGACTCGCCACTGGAAGCACCCTCGGCGGCGTGGTGCTCCATCCGGGCGTCGAGAAGGTCGTGGTCGCGGAATTGAGTCCATTGGTGACGCGGTACTCGCGCGATTATTTCCGGCGGTTCAATCGCGACGCGATCTCCGATCCGCGGGTGGAGGTCCTGGTCGAGGACGCCCGGCTCATGGTGAGGGATCGGCCGCGGATGTTCGATGTGGTGGTCGGGGATCTGTTCCTTCCGTGGCGGACCGGGGAAGGTCGGATGTTCAGCCGCGAACATTTTGCCGCCGTCCGCCGTTCGCTGAAGCCAGGGGGTGTTTTTTGCCAGTGGCTGCCGCTGTTCCAGCTCACGCGGCCACAGGTCGAGGGGATCCTGCGGACATTGCAGCAGGAGTTCCCCAACGTGATCGCGGTCCGGGGCGATTTCTATGCGGAGTTGCCCATCCTCGGATTGGTGGCCTTTGAAGACGGACGCAAGACGTCGGAGGTCGACTGGGACGGGGTCAACGAAGCCTGCGCGGCGTTGCGTGAGGGAACGCGCGGCAGGGTTCGGGATGGGCTGGTGAGGCACCCGCAGGGTGTGGCGATGTGCGTGGTTGGGGACCTGCCCTCGATGGGGCGTGGACCGATCAACACCCTGGGCAACGGATGGATCGAGTGGGATGCCGGAAGGAACATCGTGGGCTTGCGGAGTCCGTGGTTCGTCGGCGTTCCCGCTGCGGAGGCCTTCCGGGAATGGCATCGGATGCAGGCGCCGCGGATGCCACTGGGGCTGCGGTCGGCGCATGATGCCGGACAGTTCTACCTGACGCTGGAAGTGGCGGCCTGCGCTGGCGGAGACCTTGTGAATGCGTTCAAGGTGCAGGTGGGGGATCGCCTGCCGGGGGCGCTGCGTGAGGACCCGATGATCGATTGGACGTTGTGGCCGAGCCGTGTGAAGCCGGGCCCGGGTGGCAGCAACCCGGTTCGGTGAGGAGGATGGGAGGGAAGGCAACGCCGGGTGAGGGCACCCGGCCTTCAACCTGGGAGGTGTCGACGGTGTGCCCTCACGCGGGGGGGCATGGAATGCGCCGGGTGAGGGCACCCGGCCTTCAACCTGAGAGGTGTCGACAGTGTGCCCTCACGCGGTGGATCGGGGATCGTGCATCTGGGCACTGGCGTCTGGGGACTGGGTGCTTCCCCTGCGCTGGGTGAGGGCACCCGGCCTTCAGCGTGGAGGGTGATCAGCGGTTCATGTCCGGCCACTGGAGGCCGGTGAACGCTTCCGCCATCGTGGTCGCACCGGGGCGCGACGCGGGTGCCGGTGGGGCAAGGCGGGTGCGCAGGAACTGGACGGCAGCATCGTGGTCGCTCAGGCGGGGAAGGGTGGCTCCCGACGCATTGGGGTGTCCGCCGCCTCCTTCGAAGCGCTGGGCGGTGGCCAGGGCCTCACCGTTGAGACTGCGGAAGCTGACCACGAACACCCCGGCCCCGCGGCGATGGAGGGAGACCAGCACCGGGTAGGGGGTGGCGCGGCGGTTCAGGAGTTCGTGTACGATGAGGTTGGTGTTTCCGACCGGGGGACGGACCAGTCCGACGGTGGGGCTCAGCTCCGTGACGTCCTCGAGGGCAAGTTTGTAGCCAATTGGATCCTCGACGCGGCGGCGGACCTGCATGACCTCCAGCAGCGGGTGGTCGAGAAGAGCCTCCGGCCGACCTGCGATGACGGTATGGAGGTTCCAGAATCCGTAGTTCTTGACCAGGGAGGCGTAATCGCAGGCGAGGGCGAAGTCGGGATCCTCCTCCAGGAACAGGTCGCTCACGTGGGTGAGGTGGACGATGCGCTCCAGTTCCGGACTGCCGAGGCCATGCTGGACGCAGAGTTCGTAGCAGAGCAGGGCGGCGGACTTTCCGAGATCGTGGATCAGACGGGCCTGCTTGGGGCGGAAATCTCCGGCGTGATGGTCGAGGACGAGCCAGTTCGGACGATCGAAGCGGCTTTCGAAGGTGAAGTCCGCCACCCAGGCCACCCGTTCGGACATCTGGCGTAGTTTCCAGCCCTGATAGTGAAACGCCTCGAGGGTGATCTCGCTTCCGAACAGGTGCTTTGCGAGGCGCTGCAGGAGGAGCCCGGAAACCAGTCCGTCCAGGTCACTCTCATGTGTGCAGATCACCTCAGGCGTCGCTAACGTCATACGACAGCTTCGCCGGAACCGGAGAGACATGGGAAGCAAATCGTCATGCGCAACAACTGCGGATGGCGTAGCGGAAGGATTCTTGGGAACGACCAAGAAAATATCTTGCCCGATGGAAGGGTGCGCCTGATTCTCACCCCGCCTTCGCTCTCCGCGAGGGCGTTTTTGCCGTTTGATCCGTGGTTTTGAAGTTGGATGCGGGATTGGTTCCCCCCAGCCAGGCACCCGGGTCTCGCCTTGATGACCGCGTCAGGGAACGGCGGCAAAGGCTGCTTCGGTGCCAGGGTAGCTCAGCGGTAGAGCAGGGGACTCATAAGCCCTTGGTCGGGAGTTCGATTCTCCCCTCTGGCACCAATCTCACCCGTAGGATTGGTCTCCGGTGGCGTTGCACAGGCCTCGTTTGCCAGAACTCGTTTGGCCTCGTCCGAATTTCAATCACTTCAGGACAGAACGGTGCGTTGACAACGCCAGCGTCATGGCTAGTCTCCGCAACTCAATTTTCGAGGAAGACAGTCACTATGCCGAATACGAAGTCAGCAGAGAAGCGCGTGCGCGGAAATGCCCGCAAGGCCGCGCGCAACCAGTCGATCAAGTCCCGTCTGAAGACGCTGGAGAGGAAGTACGTGACCGCGGTGACCGCGGGCAAGGTGGACGAGGCCAAGACCGCGCTGCTCTCCGTGGCTTCGGCCTACGCCAAGGCTTCGAAGGATGGCGTGATCCACAAGGCGACTGCCCAGCGCAAGCGTTCCCGCCTGCAGTTGCGCCTGAACGCCGCTGCTGCCGCCCCCAAGGCCGCAGCCTGACCGGCGACCCGCGGTTCCCGCAGGACCGATCGACAAAGTGCCTGGTCTTCACGGACCGGGCATTTTGCGTTTTTCAGGCCACGCGCACCGGAGTTGATCCTCGGCCCGGAGGAAGGATTTCCAGGATTTCGGCGATCTCCAGACCCTCGGGCGTGCGCAGGGTGTTCTGTCGGCCATACAGGCTGACCGGACCGGGCAGGCGAAGCGCGCCTTGCAGGAAGTCATCGGATTCCACCCTCAGGAAGGCGGATGGGCGGCTGGTGTATGGCTGCCCGCTGGCGTTGAGGATGCCGCCCAGTGGACGCCGGGAGGCGACGATGTCGCTGCGCCACGGTTCCGGGAAGCGGTCCAGATGGACACGGGTGGCTCCGAATTCCACCGCCTGATGGGTGTCGTCCAGCAGCAGGATCACCTGCCGGTGGAGGACATTTCCGTGGATTTCGATGCTCACCACCTCGAGGTGGATGGAACGTCCGTGGAATTGTTCGAGGGTGCTGGTCATGTCGCGGTGGTGCACCAGCAGTGTGCGCTCAGGCTCGGGGATCTGGTCCCCGGCGACGGCATGGTACCGCGGCAGCGCTCTGCCCGAGGCTCGGTAGAACTCGTTCAATGGGTGCAGCAGTGCACCTTCGGCAGCGGGGGCGGCCGTCACGCGTACCGCCCCTTCCGGTACTTCGGGTCGAAGAACTCCTGCAGCAGGCGATCGACCTGAAGCAGTCCGTCGCGGGTCAGCCCGATGCGATCCGCTGACTCCACGAGGAAACCCCACGAACGGAGGGTCGCGAGCGGGGTGGCAAACTGGACGCGCGGATCAGTGCCGAACTTGGCGGTGAATGCGGAGGCACTGACCGATCCGAGTTTGAGCTGGAGCATGAACTCGCGGGTATAGAGTTCGTCCGGCGTTGGACGCAGGGCGCGGTAAAGGGGCAGACGGCCGGAACCCACGGCGCTCAGGTAGGGCTGGAAGTCGTGCTGGTTCTGGTAATGGACCCCTGAGAGGTGTCCGAAGCTGGCCACGCCGATCGAAAGGAGGTCGGCCCCGGAGAAGAGTCCGGCACGGTACTGGAACTTCACCTTCTCAGGGTCCCGGACGACGGTGGTGGTGCTGGTGACGGTGTACCCGACCTTCTCGAACTCGGCGAAGGCTTCGTTGACCCAGCGTCGCTTGGTTTCCCAATCGGCCACCGGGGCGACGAGGCGGCCCTCCGCCTTCATCGTCTGGTAGATGGTCGTGTTGTAGGGCACCTCCATCTGGTAGATCGTGACGGAGTCGGGTTGGAGGGCGACGGCCTTGGCGATGGCCTCGCGCCACTTCTCCTCGGTTTCCTCCACCATGCCCGCGATCAGGTCGATGTTGATCTGCGGGAAGCCGATCTCGCGGGCGTAGGCGTAGGCGCGTTGGACCTCACGGGAACGGTGGGCGCGGCCGTTGATCTCGAGGATGTGATCGTCGAAATGTTCGATCCCCAGGCTGAGGCGGGTGACGCCCATCTCGCGGATCGCGCGGAGCTTGTGATCGGTGAGGGTGCCGGGTTCGCCCTCGAAGGTGATTTCCTCGGCTTCATCCCAGGGCAGGAGTTCCTTCATCCCGCGGGTGAGGAATCCGAGTTGGTCGGGGGAAAGATAGGACGGGGTGCCGCCGCCGAAGTAGATGAAGCGCGGCTTGCGACCGCCGATCACGGGCTTGTCGGCGTACCGGCGGAGTTCGCTGAGGAGGGCGTCGAGGTAGCCGCGGATGTCGTCGGCATTCTTGTCCGTGTAGACCCTGAAGTAGCAGAAGTGGCAGCGTTTCCGGCAAAACGGGATGTGGGTGTAGAGCCCAAGGGGAACGTCGGGCCGGGGTGGTTGGTCGAGGACGCCGAGGTAGGCTTCCACATCCTCGGCCTTCCAGGCGCCGAAGGGCGGGTAATTGGAGACGAAGTAATTGCCAGCGGTGGTCTCGGTCTTGGCGGGAGGCGCAGGGGGCGTGGCCACCAGAGGGATGGGAGTGCCGGCTGCGGTATCGGGTGCGGTGTTCATGAGGGGAACCCAGAAACGGGGTAAGGAGACGCGGCGCGCAAGGGCGGGAGGATGCGCGACGGGTGGAAGGCGTCGTCGGGAGTCCTTCGCCGGGAGTTGCGGATGGTGGCCATGCGATCGAACGGCTGTGCAGACGGTGCCCGATCGTACGTGTACGTGCAAACGAGGAGTTTGGAGGGAAGTTTCAAGTTTGAAGCCCCAGATTCTGGGAACTGGTGACTGGGAACTGGGATCTTTGCGTTACCTCGTCTGCTACGGTCGCGAACTGGGAACTGGGAAACTGACCTGCGCCGCGTGGGGGCACGCGGCCTTCACATGGAGTTGCCAGTTTCCAGGCTCTTGAAACTTGAAACTGAAAACTTGGAACTCCCCTACGCCTTCTCGATCCCGAGTTTGGCGAGGACTTCGGGAGGGGGACCGTCGAAGCGGGTGCGGGCGATGTTGCCGATGAAGCCGACG
>Ga0172372_10011424_pt1 | contig 11285 bp, 7 predicted proteins | sample LakKiv5m_2_FD_114544 | JGI IMG/M metagenome (GOLD analysis project Ga0172372, IMG submission 114544) | Freshwater microbial communities from Kabuno Bay, South-Kivu, Congo - kab_092012_9.5m | ecosystem: Environmental > Aquatic > Freshwater > Lake | place: Democratic Republic of the Congo... | reverse complement strand
TTAGACTTAACTACAGAGAGATTTAGAGGTAATTTAATGCAAGGAGGAATTAAAATGAAAGTTGATATAGGAAAAGCCCCTGAGGATAAATCGACTATCATACAAGGGCTAAACCAAAATCCAATAGATAAGGACGTAAAATAATTAAGAATTTAAAGGCTTAATTACGTCTTCTGCTTTTATTTCCTCTGGTTTTACTTCTTCTGCTGTTTCAATTTGATCCTCTACAGATTCCTCTACTCCTTCTACCACTTCAGTTACATTTTCTTGTGATTGTTTAGATTTTCTATAACCTAGAAGACCTGCACCGATACCAACGAAGATTATTGACTGTGTTATAATATCAACATTATTATTTAAAAACATCTTATCAATACACCCCAGTAAGAAGCAAATACCTCCAAGAGCTATTATATAAAGTCCTGCACTACCTGTTGCTGAGGTCTTTCCATTTGAATTCGAAGTCAATTGTCCGAAACTAAATTTCTCGGCATTATAGCCAAATTTTTTTGTTGTCTTTTTCATAATTATTTTTCTGATATATATTATACAGAAAAAATATTCTAATGTCAGCGGAATTAATAGAATTTACATCGATAGGGAATTACAGAATAATCTCCTGGAATGATTCGTTTAAAAATGTCACAAATTTTAACGGATGGATAATAGACACGGAAGGAGAGTCCGCGCCACACATATATCTTTATCTTGAATATAGATGGAGTATTAATGGATCTAACTGGTCTCTGTGGACTAAATTAACAGAGGAATCTGTTCAATCTCTGAATCTTTCACCAGATTCGCCTTTCTGGTTAGAAATTAGATTAACTGCAGTTTCGGATGAGGATGCAAGTCCTTATTATCCTCCAGGTACACAATTAAGTCCAGCAATAATACTTAATGATTTTGAAGTAGATCTTACATACAGAACTATAGACCCTAGGGATCTAATGTCAAAACCTATTCCTATATTAGGAAAAGAGCTATCAAATTACCCAGTTGTTTTTAACAATTCTGCATACACTTTTAAACCATATGAAGTAAACAGAGCAATAAATCTTTACCAAGATTTGAGTAATATGGTTAATGATATATTTGGCCACGAAGCTATTTATTACTCCGTACAACCACAAGGGAGGGGTAAAGATGTAGTCATAAAGGAATACACAGTATTTGACGTTGTTGCAGAGAAATGTGTTAAGATAATGGTTCCAGGGAATACTTTCCCCGATGCTGCTATAAACTATGATAGCTTTGGACTAAACTTTCAACAGCCTTTTGAAGTTCATATAGACAGAAGATATTTTGAGAGTTTGTTTGGTAAAGGTGCTCAACCAAGAAAAAGGGATATACTCTTTCTACCAATAACAAATAGAATTTATCAAATAGATTCAATGTATGTTTTTAGGGATATAAATAACGTACCAGTCTATTTTAAAGTGCAATTAGTTAAATACGAAATTAAGAAAAATACAAATTTCTTAAACAAAGATGCAGAAAACGATTTAATAGATTACACAGTAAATACACAAAAATTATTTGGTGAAGAAGTTCATGACGAGGAGATCGATATAACCAAGCCCCAACAATTTGCGGTTAATTCTCAAAGGATGGATGAAGATCCTATAAGATCCTATTTGAGTAAAAATTTACCTATAATTGAAAGCGAATTAAACAACAATTGGACAATAGTATTTAACCACTATTATGATCTTGATAGATTATTTGTCGACGATCCAGATATAAAGAATCAGACATCTCCACAATTGAATAACGAAGAGAAGGATGCAGTTAGATGGAAAGCTCCATTAGTATTAAATTCAGGAGAGGAAAGATCGTTTATGTGTTGGTTTAGATTAAGAAATTATTTAGACAGAAGTAAATTAGTTCCTAAAGCTTCACCTAAATTAGATTTAACTATTGATACGATAAATCCAGATAATATAATTTATTCAACATACCCGATACCACATAAATTAACTATGGGAAACAACCCAGATGGGTACGTTTCTATATTAGCAGATTCAACTAGAAGTGGCGGATTTGAGATAATGGAAATAATAGACATATACAAATTTAGGGTTTATGACGGAGGATCTGTTGCTCCTGTATCAACATCTGGATGGAAGATGCAAAAAGCACAAAAAAGAACATTAATAGATGGGTATTATAATGGTCTTGGACTTCTTATAGATATTATATGGAGTGGATCAAATACTGAGGATCTAAAGACAACTACTAATTTTATACAGACTGGAAGTTTTAGAATGAAGATAAATAATCTAGAGGTTTATTCTCCTTTTGGTGTAGGTATTTCAAGTACGTCAATAGGAAATTTTATTCCCTCAGCTGATGATTGGTTTGGTTTTGTATTTAATTTTTCTAATCTTTTTAGACAATATTCTATGAGGGTTTGGAAGCTTACATACGATCCGGATAATCCAGCAACTCAGACTTCTGCATTAAGTTTAGTTCATTCTATGGATGGTATTACTAATAAAGAATACACATATTCGATAGATGAATCAATAAATAAGGATTACGATAGTCCTTTTTATGGAACTAATGATTATTCATACAGAACAAAATCTTCTCCTATATGGATAACTAATTTACGTCTGTTTAAACAAATGATAGAGGAGGAGAAACAATCAGCTATATTAAACCAAAATATAGTTGATGATGCTAGACTAGCTATTATAATAGATAATGCTAAACCTCAGTTGAAATTACCTAAAGTGGCTAGAAACAGATAATTTGAAATTATGCCAAGAAGAAAACCAAAAAAACATGACCTCTCTAAAGAGCAGGAAATGCAATTAAAAGAAAGATTAGACAGTATAGTATTAGCTGATGAGATGTTAGCTGGATTAGAAAGTCCAGATATTCCACCAATTAAGGAACCTAGAATACTTAACGTAAACACAGTAAAGAGTGAGGTTGAGACAGAGGCAAGATCTATATTAGAATCTCTTTCAAAATTTTATGACGACTTTGATGATGTCGATGAAGAAAATTACTTGAGAAAGAAACAAAAGATTGACGCATTAAACATATCAACACTAGCTTTTCAGATCAGAACAGCACAACATGCTATTTCTAAAATAATCGAGGAAATAGATAGTGGAAGAGTTGAAAGAGGCCTTTTTGAAGTTCTAGCTCAATTACAAAATCAGCTAATGCAAATGCCTAAAAATTTCTCCACCTATATGAATCAAATGGAGAAAAATTATAAGGAATTAAAAGCAGAGAAAGACAAAGCACCCACTAACATATCAATGGATGAGAATGGAAGAGTTATTGATAATTTAGAAAATTCGGAATCTCTAAAAGTTAGGGGTACTAAATCTTTAATGGAAAGTCTACAAAACACTATTAAGAATGGTTCTAAAATAAAAGAGGCAGAGATCTTAGAAGAGAAAGTAGCAGACGATTTAATAAATCCAAGAACTAAAAAGGTGACATCAGATTTAGCCGGACCTTCAGATGAAGACGTGGATTTTGAAATCGAAGACGAATTATTTGAATAATTATGGCAGAAATAAGAGATAATATATGGACTACTAAAAGGGTAGACCAACTCATGTACGATGCAGAGGAGAATGGTATAGATTACAAGGAAGTTGATAATCCATTTCACGAGAATGAACCTGAATTAAGAAAAGGTCAAATAATATTCGAATACACTGAGTGGGAATTAGAAGAAATAAAAAAATGTGCAGAGGATGTTGTCTATTTTGCGGACACATATTGTAAAGTAATGACCGATGATGGTATTAGAAAAATAAATCTTAGAGATTATCAGGTTCAAATATTAAACCAATACCAACTACACAGAAAAAATATATTTGTATCACCTAGGCAATCCGGTAAAACTATAACATCTTCAATATTCCTGTTGTGGTATTTGCTATTTAACTTTGAAAAGAATGCCATGATTATGGCAAATATTGGTGATACTGCTGCGGAATTAATGGACAAGATAAAGGTTATTATGAAGGGTCTTCCTTTCTTCTTAAAACCAGGTCTTCTTGTTTATAACGTTATGACCATGAAGTTTGATAATGGTTGTAGGATAATGGCAAAAACGACTACTAAAACATCATCAATCGGTTACACAATTCACATGTTATACATGGATGAGTTTGCTCACATTAATCCTAATTTCATAAATCAATTCTTTAAATCTGTTTATCCTACAATATCTTCTTCACAAATTGCTAGGGTTATTATAACCTCAACACCTAACGGAATGAATAAATTCTACGAGTTGTATAAGGGTGCAATAGAAGGGGATAATGAATTTAATCCTATTACAGTCGAATGGTGGCAAATACCAGGAAGGGATGAGGAATGGAAGAAGAGAGAAATAGCAGCTCTTGGGTCAGAGGAAGACTTTAATCAAGAATATGGTTGTCAATTCTTATCTTCATCAAGACTATTATTAGATCATAACACTCTGAGGAGAATAAAAGGTAATGAGAAAGAATTCGTCCATCACGAATTAATAGCTTTTGAAAGATCTCATGTAAATTACAGGGATCTATTATGGCACCCTAAATTTAGCCCAGATGTTATTGGTGAAAAAGACAACATTAAATTCTACATTTCAATAGATACAGCTGGTGGAGGAGGAGGTGACTATTCGGTTGTTAATATTTTTAAGGTGAGTCATATGCCTTCAGAGATAATTAAGAATAAGAAATTTTTTGAAGACGAATCCGATTTTTTCTGTCTATTACAAGTGGGTATATTCAGATCTAATACCATTCCTATTGAGGAATTAAAAGAACTTTTAGAGATTCTGTGTGTTCATGTATTAGGCCCAGAAAATGTCAGAATAGTTCTGGAAATGGATTATAAAGGGGAACTTCTTTATGAAAAATTAAGTGATTGTGAAGAACTATACGACGAAATATTCGTATTCACTAAACATTCTGAGGCATCAACTAGATTAAAGCCTGGTGTTAAATTAACAGTAAGAAACAAAGAGAAGTTCTGCTACGACCTAAAAATAAATGCTAGATCTGGAAAAATAATTCCATCAGAGAAAAATACAGTACACGAATTAGCTAACTTTGGTCAAACACCCTCTGGAACGTTCAGTAGCCAAATAGGTAAAGACGATATAGCAATGACTATTGTGAATCTTAACTGTATATTCGATACTCAAGATTTTCAAGAGACTGTTTCAGAAATTTATGATACACTCCCTGCTCATATAAAAAAGCTGATAGACGATAAATTAACATCAGCAGAGGGACAGGAAAACGCAAATTCGCCGATATCAAACTATACTTTTCTTAATGGTCTCCTTGATTCCTAGAAATTTTGTGATATATACTTATAGATAAAAGAAGTACTATTAATCATAATACTTCAAACATAAAAAATAAAAATATAAGATGGCGAAACAAGTTAAACTTGATCTATCAGTCTTCAAAGCTTCTGGAGTTTATACTTTGGAGTTTGATGCTTCGGAAAACATAATCATTAATCCGCAGACTGTGCGTTTAGTGGTGGGTTATTCGAACATCGGTCCATTCAACACACCAGTTTATTGTCCGGACGTTTCTACTTTCCAGACTGTTTTTGGTGAGATTGATAGAACTTTAGAGAAAAAAGGTTCTTTCTTCCACAGATCTGCACTTACATGTTTACAAAGTGGACCTATTTTTGCAATCAGTCTTAGATTATTAAACAATACTCTTGACAGTAATGGCGATCCTGACTATGCAGCAGGAGCGGACGTTGCAAGATATAGATCTTTCTCTGTTGACACAGAAGAGCACAATGGAGCTGGTTACAAAACTGGATATTCTGATCCTTTAACAAAACAAGACAAATTATTATCTTCTTATTATAATAAAGAGAAGTTCTGGTTCCCAGACACTAACTACTTTATTGCAACACAGGATAATACTCCTCCTAGACCAGACAACAAAAAATTATTAAGCTTTGTTAACCTAGGTGGTAACAAAATGAGTTTAATAGTTAGAAAATCTTTAGATTCTAGAATTCCTTTAAAAGGATTTGATATAACTGCAAGAGAATACTTTGGAGCTGCTAATGTACCATCTTATATGAACCCTTATGATTATATCTCCGATTGGTTTATTGATGTTATAGCAGTAAGCGGTAACTGGACAGATTATCAAGCTCTTTCAAATGATCCTTTATACAGTTCATACTTCACAGCTAAAGGTTTCATAAAATCTAAGATTGATGATTTCTTAGCTCTTAATTCAGTAAATATTGTTTTAACTGCTACTGGATGTTTAATCCCTGGATTCTTAGATCAAAATGGTACTTTAAGATACATCCAAACTTTAATTAACAACCAGACTACAACTACAGGTCTATTCTGTGCTGTTAATGAGGATGCTTTAGACAACATCGAAAATAATACTAGTGTTATTGATTTAGTTGGACACCATTTAGTTGATGAGTCTACTATAGATGCTGATATGGTTAACCCTAAAGAATTAGATTTCTTATCTTATTCTCAAGCATTAACTGCTGACTTCCCATATTACAAAAATATTAATGGAAGTACTACAGGTACTGAATTAGCAGATGCTTCTTCACCAGGATGGATTCTACCAGAAACTGGAACTCTATTAGATGACTCTGTATTAAGTACTACAGGAACAGGTATAGAGGAAACAGATTTTGAGACTTTCAATGCAGCAAACAGAGACGGAGGATCTATTTATTTACAAACTGAATTTATTAATTCTACTACACACGACAGTCAATTAGAACTTCTTTGGGATTTCGTAAATCCTACAGTTGCTGAACCAGTTGAAAGATTCGTATTAGGTAGAGTAACTTCATTACCAGCAGGTTTAACTACTTACCAAGGATTTGTAGTAGGAGATCTAGTTAAAATGAAAATTACAGAGGCTAAATATATTACTAATAGCACTTTAGCAACTGCAGTTAGAAAACAAATCAGGTTAAAATTATCTCATCCTTTAGTTGGATCAGGTGCTTCTAATACTTATGTAGAACCTTGGGCAGACACTAACCAAAACTCTGTTAACGCTTATCAAATAAGCAAAGCTGATTATTTTGATCGTGATGACGTTTATGCTCCAACAGGTATAGACAGTTATTATGCTTATGAAGCTTCAGCAGCTTACCAAGACTACAAGAAAGGTAATATTGGTGATGGTGATACTGTATGGGTAGATGATTTAGGAGCAACTCCAGTTTATGTTAAATTTGAAAAAGTTATTGATAGAGACGGATTTAATGCTTTAACTATCAGAACATATCAAGATGTTAATTTAACTCAGCTTACAGCTTCTTTGCCTAACTGGGATTCTACTTATATCAGTTCTTTACCTACAGGTACTAACCTTACTCAGGGAACTTCATTTAATATAGTAGCTACTTCAGGTAACTTATACGATTACGTTTCGATTAATTCACAATTATTACCTAACGTGATTGAAATTTCTGCAACTGCTGCAGCTGATTCAGGTATTAAAGTTGGAAACTTATTGGTATCAACAGACACTCAGACTTATGATAATCCAGCAACTGAAAATCTACAAAACAGATTAACTAGAGTTCTGGAAGTTAAAACAATAAGTGCAACTGTTGTTCAGGTTAAGACTGAAAGACCTATTAAATTGTACCCTGGTACAACAACAAGAGTTCTTAAGTTTAAAACTGTACAGGAGTTCGTAAAAACTTTTAACTTCACATACTTACCAGGAACTGCTATTAAAGATGCTTCTAAACCTAACGGAACAGAGGCTAGATTAAATGCTATCTTAGATGTTATGTACAACACTAATATTGCTAGAACTTTGGCAGATGTTGATATCATAACTTTCAGATACATAATTGATACTTTTGATGGTGGTGTAGGACCTAACTGTAAGTACCAACTTACTAAGTTAGCTAAGATGAGACAAAAATGTATGGCTATCTGTAATGCCCCTTCTATGAAGAAGTTCTACGAATCACAAGATCCTAGATTTACAGAAAACCCTACAGCAATTGATCCGGCTCCAATTTTACAGCCTAGATACATTGCAGACGGAGGTAACTTAAGTTTAAATCCTTCTTTCACTTTCTCTTTACCTGACGAAGATTTAGGTGCTAAATTCTCAGGTTTCTTCGGTCCTTTCTTAACAATAAGAGAGAATGGTAAAAACCTTAACGTACCGCCAGCTGCTTACGTTTCTAACAACTTCATACGTAAATTCGTTACTGGAGAACCTTATTCAATAGTGGCAGGTGTTAAAAGAGGTATATTATCTGCATCTAACTTAATAGGATTAGAATATGACTTTGATATTCAAGATCGAGAATACTTAGAGCCATTTGGTCTAAACCCTATCATCAGAAAAAGAGGTGTTGGTATTGTTATATACGGTAACCAAACAGGATACCAAAGAACAAACAGTGCTTTCAATAACTTACATGTTAGAGATTTATTAATCACTATTGAAACTGGAATAGAGGAAATACTTAGCAACTACGTATTTGATTTCAATGAAGATTCAGTAAGATTAGAAATCAAAACATTAGTTGATAATTACTTAACTGGTGTAAGAGCAGTAGGTGGTATTTATAATTACTTAAGTATCATGGACTCTTCTAATAATACTCCAGCTATTATAGATCAAAACTTGGGTATAATCGATGTAATTATTGAACCTGCAAGAGGTATTCATAAATTCATCAATAGAATGACGGTAACTAGAACAGGAGGTATTTCTTCTGGAGGATTTATACAATTCACATAAGATTTGATAGAATTTATATAAAAGAAATATATAAAATAAAAAGAAATGGCAGGATTACCACATTACTCAAGTTCAAAAGCATCTATTGATAAATTTGAACCAATATTCCTGAACCAATTTGAGGTATCGATAACACCGCCTGGTGCGGTGGTACCGCCTCAAGGGAATCCAGGTAACGGAAATATATTATTGGAGCAAGTTAAAGCAATAAGAGGTTTACAAGTAGACCAGAATCCAGGAGAGATCACTCAGTCTTACAAATTTGCTAAAAGATACTATGCAGGTCCAAAACCGCCAAAAACTGGTTTAGACGTAGAAATAGAATTCGAGGTTAACTTAGATAGTAACACATCTATGTATGTTTTTAAGACTCTTCGTCAATGGTCTGATTTAATTTATAATCCTTTGACTGGTGCTATGGGACTTAAAAAAGATTATACAGGTAATATCTTGGTAAACGTTTTTGATAAATCAGGAAACATATTCAGAAAAATAAATTTAAAAGATTGTTTTCCAATGTCTCCTATTACAGAAATGTCCTTGAATTACACACAAGGAAATATTTACACAATTTCATTAACATGGGCTTGTGATTATTTCGAAGACGTATTTATATAATAAAAAGAAATGGCAGGATTACCACACTTTAAATCATCAAAAGCTGCAATAGAGGCTTACGAACCGGTTTTTCTTAACCAGTTCGAAGTTATTATAAGTCCTCCTACTGCAGTATCAAACCCACAAGCAAGTGGGGGTAGAACACTATTAGTTGAAAATATAATAGGTATTACTGGATTATCAGTAGATAAGAACCCAGGTGTAGCTACACAAAACTACAAGTTTGCACAAAGAAGATATGCAGCTGCAGCTGTTGATGACACTGGTGTTAAACTTAAAATAGATTTTGAGGCTAACCTAAACAAGGATAACAGTAATTATGTTTTCAAAACACTTCGTCAATGGTCAGATTTAATCTATAATCCATTAACAGGTGCAATGGGTGTTAAAGCAGACTATGCTAAAGGAACTTATATCTTAATCTCAGTATTTGATAAAAAAGGGGATGTTTTCAGAAGAATTAAATTACTTAATTGCTTCCCTACAGAACAAATACAAGCTATGCAGTTAGATTATGGTAACGGTAACACTCCTTACAAAGTTAGTATGTCTTTTAGATGCGATTACTTCGAAGACGTTTTTAACTAATAAAAATCATTAGAATATATAAATGGAGACTCAACAAAGTCTCCATTTTTTGTTTTATAAGAAACACAAAATGAGGATCTTTAAATAATATGGACGAAGACCGTAGTGAAAGGAAGAGCTCAAAAAAGATTAGCATCAGTATCCTTAGTATTAGCAACATTTTTCAATCCTTTTGGATTCGATATCCTTTTTGCAATAATACTAAAATGGACAAAGTCCTATTGGGTTACAATACTCGTTTTTTATTCCCTTTCGGCTTTTTTCTTTGGGCTTTACTTTTTTTTCTCTTATAGGGAGAAACTTTTAAAAAAACAAGAGTAGAAATCATATGGAAGATGGAGATTTAACATTAATGGACGAGCTAAACAGAAGAGAAGCTCAATCAAAATTCGAATACGACAAGGAAGAGGGTCTTGAAAATGCAGAGATACCTGATTGGGTACCCGATTTTAGAAATGCTACACCAGAGGATTTAGAAAAAGATCCTCTAAGAAAGACAATAGATTCAGAGCCTTTAAGTTTAGGTAAAGCAGCTAGCAGAGCTCCTATGTCTATGGACAATGGTTGGAAAAGTATTCCTTTAGAAATATTACCTTCCGAAGGATTTGGATACCCTCCAGGATTTGAAATAGTGATAAGAGCATCGGAAGTTAATGAAATAAAACACTATTCAACTATAGATGATGAAGACAGAATAGATCTGGACGATAAATTAAATTACATCCTTTCTAAATGTATGAAAATCAAGTGGGATGGTGGATATCTAAGTCATTTAGATCTTTGGTATGAGGACAGATTCTTTGTTATAATGTCAATCAGAGATCTTACATTTACTAAAGGAGAGAACAGAATCATGTTACCTTTAGAAAAAAATTGTACAGGCGATAAATGTAATCTTGCAGATCAAATAGAATTAAAGGCGAATATTCTTAGTAGCTTCAAAATGGACCAGGAATTGGTTAAAAGATACGATAAAGAATCTTACTCGTTTAAATTAGTCCCTAAAGATGGATCTCCTGAAATGTACCTTTATATTCCAACCGTAGGTGTAACAACTGAATGTAGAAAAATAATAAGAAATAAAAAGCTTAAGGGTAAAAAATACGACGAAAGCTTTGCAGAAGTTTGTACTTACGTTATTCCTGACTGGAGAGAATTAAACGAAGCAGTTTATGATCAATACGAAAGAACTTCTAACGAATGGACAAAAACACAATTCTTTATAGCAGACCAGGTTAGCAAAAAAATTAATTTTGCAACTAAAGCTGCAATCTACACCCAATGTAATAGCTGTGGAGGGGAGGCCACAGCAGA
>Ga0172372_10011421_pt1 | contig 11286 bp, 12 predicted proteins | sample LakKiv5m_2_FD_114544 | JGI IMG/M metagenome (GOLD analysis project Ga0172372, IMG submission 114544) | Freshwater microbial communities from Kabuno Bay, South-Kivu, Congo - kab_092012_9.5m | ecosystem: Environmental > Aquatic > Freshwater > Lake | place: Democratic Republic of the Congo... | reverse complement strand
ACAAAATGCAGCTCCTCTGTTACTAATCGAAGCATTGATGTGTGAGTTACGTTAATAAGATGGTATTTAGAACCCCAAAGGATAAGGCAAAATACTCCTATGCGTCTTGACCATATTTCATATGTAGCATCCCATGACCAGATATCTGATGTCGTTAATCGGATTGGTTCACAAATTGGAACAGCGTTTGTTGATGGCGGCATTCATCCAAAGTTTGGTACGAGAAATTTCACAGCGCCTCTGCTCAATGGCCAATACATCGAAGTTGTTTGCCCACTTGATCATCCAGCAACTGATGCAACACCATTTGGTAGAGCTGTAAAAGCAAAAGCTAATGAAGGTGGTGGTTGGTGGACATGGGTTTTAGCCACCGAAGAAATCATTAATGTAGAAAAAAAATTAGGTAGAGAATCTACTGATGGACTTAGACTCAAACCTGATGGAACAACCTTACGGTGGAAGCAATTAGGAGTAGCCGATACACTTGAGGACTCAAGCATTCCATTCTACATAGAATGGCTCAGCGGCAATCATCCTTCAGTGGATGGAATTGCGAGAGCAGAACTGGTAAAAATTGAAATGTTTAAAAGATCTAAAAAATACGAAAGCATTTGTGATCAAATGAATTTTCCTGAGTCATATATACAATTTAGTGCAGATAATACAGATTTGCTGGGAATAAAAGAAATAAAGTTCAGATACAAAGAAAACTTAATCTTACTCAATTAGGTTAGATCATATAGTTTTATTGATTTGAATCAACTGATCAATGTGTTGATCAATCGAAACTATTTTTCTGCTACGTATATAATCACTATTTTGATATGTCCTTAAGTGAGTCTCAAAGATTTTTTCGGCAGCTTGTCCTACATCACCCCAATCAATTTCAGTTATCATAGAGTGATCGATGAATTCTGGCCAGGTATCTAAACCACCTTTAGTAACACAGCTAGGAATTCCAAGAGCTATCATTTCCAAACAATTTATAGATATTGATTCAATAAACTTTCCAGAACTCCCATAATTCACAGGGTATATATGTACATCTCCAAATTGTGGAGTGTAATCACGAATAGTTTTCCCAGAATACACATTAATTCTGCCTAGTATTTGAGTCGAGACATTTGAGAAAATTTGCGGGTTTACATAAGGGAAAAAGAAAATTGCTTCAGCATCAATAAGGCGCTCAGTTGTTAAAAGTTCGAGTACAGTATCAACTCCCTTCCATTTGGTGGGGCGCCCAAGAAAAATCAATCTTACATTCAATCTTCTATCAACTGAGTTCGCATGTAATTTTGACGGAAGGCGTTCTAAAAAAACTCCATTTCTTAGAATTGTGATAGGTCTATTTTTAAAAACTCTCCTCAATATCAAATTTGATTCAATTCTAAAATCCCAATCTTTTTTTGCTGCAACCGAAAAAGTATAAAGCTTGTCAGAAAAAAGAGAATAAAAAAACCTTTTTAATCTTTGAACTGGAGCTGATAATGAAGGTAGTTGATGGATAACCGTGTGAACATTTATCCTATTTCTACACAATAACTTAGCAAACCATATTATAACTGTTCCTCTTAGACTGTGTGAAATAATTTGTGTAGGTACTTCCACAGATTTTAAAATCGACCAAAAAAAGATTAGCTGTCCCAATCTAGTACCGCTCGCGGATTTAATACTTAGGTTATAATGAGAAATTAAATCGCTTTCACTCTTGATAAAACTATCAAATGTACTTGGATCAATTTCTTCTAATAATATTAAAGTTGTATCTAGTTTCTTGATCGAAAAGCCATAAGCCTCGTCCAAAGCAATCCTTTGAAAACCACCCATTTTAAGATTTTGTACAACGATGAGAATTTTTGGTGTCATTAAGAAATTATATGACATTCTGCGTTCAGGTACACTTTGACAAATGGAAAATAAGATTGTTTTAAATTCAAGCGAAGTACCATTGTTGCTTCTAGGCTTCAACCGGTTAGATTTTTTACAAAAAAGAATATTAGAAATATCTAGGATGCCAGTGAAGATTTTATATTTATCTATTGATGGAGGAGGTAGCATTTCAAGCGAAGAGTTGCACAATTTCATTAAATGGTCAAAGAATCGTTTGCCACAATTAAGTAGATTTGTAATTGAACTCAAACCTGAAAATTTGGGATTAGTTAATCACATTACTTCAGCAATAAGTAATGTGCTAAGACAACACTCCCACGTTGTAATTGTGGAAGATGATATCGAAATGTCAGAATCATTTTTCGAAAACATTATTAATGGATTTAATAAACACTTAGAGAGTCATTCTACAGGAATCGTAGGTGCTTTTTCAGTTTTGAATTTACAAGGAATCATACTAGGCAGATATAAGAATCGGTGGAGATTTAGCAACTACGTTTCAATATGGGGTTGGGGCTGCACTTCAGAAATCTGGGATAAATATTGCAAAGATTTAAATTATGAGTCCTGTTTGAGCAAACTCAAAGAATCTAAAAGCTGGAGCAAACTTACTAAATATCAACAGACTGTATGGTTAGGAAGGTTTAGAAAAGTTATTAACAACCCTGACAGAACTTGGGATATACAATTACAGTACCTATCTTTTGCAGAAGATTTTAAAAATATTTATCCAACGTTTTCTCTTACTCGTAATGAGGGATTCAATAACTCACGATCTTCAAATACCAAAGGTAAAAAACCATTTTGGATGTCTAGTAACTTACCGCATAGTGGTTACATTGTGAGTAAATCTAGTTCGAAATTTATTAACTATATTCTGCAAACTATCGATGCAAATTTACTTGCAGGAGACACTAAGTTGATATTTTCTTGGAAGCATAAGTTGAAACTCAGGCTGCCTTCTAGGCATTAACCAAGAGCGTGTCTCCAGTTTCGACATTTGATCCTGAATCATATATATTTCACGCAGACAGAAATAGGTGTGAATGAATTTAAATAATGAAAGAATCCTTATATTTGGCGGAACAGGCTCCTTAGGCCAATCTCTTATTCGTCGCCTTGGTTCGGATAATCATTTAATTTTATTCTCGCGTGATGAGGCCAAGCATTGGACTTTGAAAAATAGTTTACCTAAAAATTCAAATCTCACTTTCATAGTGGGAGATGTTCGCGACTACAGCCGCGTTCAGGAAGCACTGGTTAATTCCGTTCCTTCGATAGTTATTATAGCTTCAGCTTTGAAACAAATAGATACTTGTGAATTATCGCCCTATGAAAGCATCCAAACTAATTTGCTAGGTATAAAAAACATCGTTGATTGCGTCTCACTTATAGGAGATAAAATTTCTTCCCTAAAAACTGTTTTAATGATTTCAACCGATAAGGCTTGTGCGCCTACAAATGTTTACGGCATGTGTAAGGCTATTGCCGAAAGAATTGTTACGTCTCAAAGCAAATACTCAAATTCGGTAAAATTTCTTGGTGTGAGATACGGGAATGTATTAGAGTCAAGAGGGTCAATAATTCCCCTTTTCAAACACCAAATTCAAAATTCTCAGTATTTAACCGTAACACACGAAGAAATGACAAGATTTATTATGACTCTAGACCAAAGCATAGACTTAATTCAAAAAACTATTTTGGAAGGAAAATCAGGTGAAATTTGGATTCCTAATATAAAGTCGATGCGCATTCTAGATTTAGCCGAAATCTTCTCGGAGAAGTTTAACAAACCTGTGAAAGTGACAGGAATTAGACCAGGTGAAAAAATGCATGAAGATTTAATTAGTCCTCCAGAGTCAATAAGGACCAGAAAGCTTGTTGAGCATTATGTCATCGACACACCATTTTCAGAGCCCATTGGATCGCATCAGTTTTTCTCATATTCCTCGAATAGCGATGTTTTAAGTAAAAGTAAACTAAGCAATTACCTTGAATCCTTAGGGATTTTCGAAAAAAACATTAAAGACTTCGTGGGCCGAACTATAGAAGAAATAGACACGAGCAAGTGATTCCTATTAAGTATCCACTATTTAAAGTTAACACCAATACTCAGGCAAGTTTAGAAAACATAAAGAAAGTTTTTGATTCTGGATATATCAACGAAGGTCAACAGGTATTGGAACTGCAAAAACATTTAGAGAAGTTTTTAGATACTTCAAATTTAGTATTGACTAATTCTGGTACGAGCGCAATTACGCTAGCACTGAAAATTTGTGGAGTTGGCCCCGGAGATCAGGTACTAACTACGGCCATGACTTGTATCGCTACTAATACTCCCATCATAAACTTAGGAGCTCAACCAGTATGGGTAGATATAGATGCAATCACTGGTTCAATGTCACCCATAGATTTAGAAAAAAAGATTAACAATAAAACGAAGGCAGTTTTGATTGTTGATTGGGCAGGTACTCCATGCAACTTGGATGAAATAGTTAGCATTTGCAAAAAATATTCACTAAAGGTTATACAAGATGCCGCTCACGCTTTTGGAGCTCAATGGGATGGTAGATCAATTTCGGAATGGACTGACTTCACCTGTTATTCGTTTCAGGCTATAAAACATTTTACTACCGGAGATGGTGGCGCTTTAGTTGCAAGAGATATCGCTGATTTTGAATTGGCAAAAAAATTGAAGTGGTTTGGTTTTGATAGAGATAAACTAAAAGATGAAAAAGGTGATTGGAAAGGGCAGAAATGGGATGCTGATATTGAATTAAATGAAGTCGGATACAAATTCAATATGAATAACGTTAGTGCCGCAATTGGTCTTGCAAATCTAAATACAGTCGAAGGGACATTAGGTAAGCATAGAGAAAATGCATCTATTTACTCAAGAATTTTTGAAAATTTTGGCGACATAATGCCATTAGTTGTACCAAAAAAAGCAACTTCAAGTTATTGGGTTTTTACGATTTTGGTTAATGCAACAGAATCTACACGAGACTGGATATTAGAAGAATTAAATAAGGAAGGCATAGGGGCTGGATTAGTTCACCTGCCAAACCATAATTATTCTTGTTTCCAAAATTCATACACACAATTAAAGGAAACAGAGATTTTTTCAAAAACTCAGATATCTCTTCCTTGCGGGTGGTGGTTGGAAAAAGCAGATATTGAGTTTATAGCCAGTACTTTAATTAAATTGGTTTTAATGAGTAAATGATGCTAAGCACACCTCGTCTACTGATTCGTTTACTAGAGTTAAATGATCTAGAAAAGTTACGAGACCTGCATAACTCTGAAGACACGCTGCAGTGGTTGACGGATATTTTCCATGTGACCAGAGAAGAACAAGAAGCATGGTTTTTGAAAATTAACATGTCGCGAAGAAATAGAAGATATACCGTCTTATCTAAAGAAACTAGTGAAATTGTCGGCCTAGTAAGATTAGATGAGATAGATCTGGTTAATAGAAATGCAATTATCGGTGTCGATATTGGGGTAAATTTTCGTCGTCAAGGGTTTGCTAGCGAGATTTACGAGTGCATGATTAATTATGCTTTCAACGCACTAAATTTACATCGTTTAAGTTTAGTTACTTTGGAGAATAATATTGCTGCCCAAAATCTCTACACTAAGCTGGGATTTAAGAGGGAAGGTGTACTTACTGACGCAATCTTAAGAGATGGTGAATTCAAAAATTTGATTTGCATGTACAAAATTAACTCTAAGTTTTTGGGATAGCATTGAATTCAAATAGACAATTAGAAGATCTTACTGTCCTAATTTTGAGTCATCAAAGACAACATTGTTTAGATTCAGTTTTACCTTTTTGGGAAAAACATGGAGTTAGGACAATAGTTCTTGATAATAGTTTAAAACCTCTCCCCAATCACTCATCGTATAGACTTTGTACATATATACACACACAAGAAAACTTTAATGTTCGATCTGCAATTTCAGCAACTTTAATTAGAACGAAGTATGCGATCGTGGCAGCAGATGATGAGATATATCTTCCTAGTGCATTAAAAAATATGAGCCGATTTCTTGATGAAAATCCTGAATACTCAAGTGTGGGTGGTGCGGTTTTGGCAGTATGGAGATACGGACCCACAATCGCAGCTAACTGGGCATACCAAAGTACATATAATTACCATAATAAGGAAGCGAGTGCTCACTCTAGAGTTGCTTACCACACGGGTAATGGCATTAAACCCACCACTTCATTTTTCACTTGCAATTTGACCAGAAGTGAGAACTTAGTGAATTGCTTGAAACTATATGCAGAAGCACCAGTTTTAGCTACAGATGCGATAAGTGTGTTAAGTATTTGTGCTGCCGGAAAAAGTTACTATACTAGGGACTTGTACTGGATCAGAAATTGGAACGAATTCCCAAAATCACACAAAGGGTGGGACCGCAGCGTATATTTGCATGATTGGTGGAGTGAAAAGAAAGGCTCTCAAGAATGGGAGGTCTTTCATTCAACACTAAGTAATTTTTATAAAAAAACATATAATAGTGATGATTTTGAAAGCTCTTGGGCCATGATTTTAGAAGCAGGAAGAATACTTCAACCCCAAGTTAATAAAAAGAAATTTAAAAATAATTCTACTTTTGTAACTTCAAAATCATTCAAAACTATAAAATATATAGTGAAAAAATTACTAAATATAAAAAACATTCAAAATAGCGTTGAGGTACTAAACTATATGTCCGAACGCGGTGTTCACTACCAATTTTCGGAAGTTAATGAAGCAGTCAGAATTGTGAGCAGAATTAATCCATACACTAATTGGTCCTCATGATACCCAGTAGTTGCATGATGTTTACTAACCGAGACAAATTAAAGGTTAAAATAAAATGAACTACTTAAATAAAATATCAGTGCATTGCTGGGGTGGACTAGGTTCACAATTGTTTGCTTGGTCCATGGCTGAGTATTTAAGAGAAAGATTTCCAAAAAAATGTATAGCTATAGTATTACACAGTAGTGGGGTTACAAGGAGATTACCTGCCATAAATTTTTTACAACGAAAATTTGCAATTAAAGTTCAAGATGATTATCTCATGTATGAAAGTATCAACAAAGTTCAATCTACTCAAAAAATAGGCTGCAGAAAAGCTGTGAAATACATATTAAAAGTAGGGTATTTAGTTATCGATGCAAATTATTCTATAGATAAAAAAAGTATCAAACCTTGGACAAGAGCATTGCGCGGACATTATTCACATAATTCAATCAGTTATTCCACGCTCAATATAATGATACAAGAGATTAATAAATTTAAAAAAATAAATTTAAATTATATGCCTAAGAAAGAAAAATCATTAGGTGTGCATTACAGATTGGGTGATTTAATGCTATTACCACACAAAACTTATATAAAACCTGCTGACTTGAGTAAAATTATAGATCAAACTATTCAAAGTCATAAATTAATTCAACTAGAACTTTACTCGGAGGATTCCAAACTTTTAAAGAATATGTTAGGAAACTTGATTCCAGACTTCGCAAAATATAATGAAAGTGAAGTTTTGGACACTATAATTGAGTTATTGCAATTCGAGTATTTTTTAGGCACGAATTCGAAGATTAGTTTATGGATTACAGTGTTTAGAATTTATCTTAATGCTGACTCGCATAATGTACTTCCGATATCTATGAAGAAGAATATAGAAGCTGTACTCCCAGGAATTTCTAATTCAAAAAATGTTTCTTTTTTTGATGATTGTTTTTGAGCTTTGAAGCTTTTAAATTTATGTTTGTGAACTTAAGGCTTTTTCGTAACAAGAGTAAATCTTTTCTGACATTAGTGTGGGATCAAAAAAATGTAAGCGATCCGGATAGAAGCTAGTTAGCTTCTTGCAATATCTTTGATCAGTCGCCATAGTAACTTTATCGAGCAAATCCAAAACATTCGTTGTTTCAAAAAAACCTGGGTAGTGACTACCCAAAACCTCGGGGATTGATGAGTTTTTAGCTGCGATTATTGGTGTTTGAGATTGCATGGCTTCAAGCAAAACTAAACCGAACCCTTCATATTTACTTGCCAGCACAAAAATATCCATGGCGGACAGATATATGTACACATCTCGGGTGCTAGGCACCCAGATTAAATCCTCGTAAACATCAAGTTTTTTAGCCAAATTAAAAATATATTTTTGTTGATGACCTGATCCAACTATGAGTAGCTTGACGTTGATCCTATTGACACGGAAAAGAGAGAACGCCTCAAGTAGCACTTCATAGTTTTTCTGGGGTACTAATCTGGCAATAGTTCCAACGATAAAGAAATTTTTTAAGCCCAGAATACTCTTTGCGTTTTGATTGGTAATACATGCCACACCTAGTTTTGAGTATCCATAATGTACAACTTGCACCTTATCTGAATTTTTAATTTCATTAATTTCAATCAAAAAGTTTTTGACCGCACTTGATATACAGATACACATATTTGATTTAAAGAAAACAAATCTGGCTAGTATTTTAGAAAAAAAAGAGTTTCCTTTTGGAAAAAATCTTTCGCTGTTGTGCTTAGAAATGATTAAACAACTTTGCTGCTTTGAAAATGCACAAACCAATTCAGATCTTGGCAAATGAGCATGGAGAATCGCCTTTTTATTGTTCAAATATTTTCTCAGTATATATATTTGACTTAGAAAGTTCTTACATGCCAAATAGTCCAATACAGTTGCACCTATTTCTTCTAATTTCTGTTGCAAATCTGGTTGATCCTTTAAGAAAAAAATTGTTACGCTTGCACCAGATTTGATCTGTTGTTCTACAAGTGTATGCAGTTGCTTTTCAGCTCCACCTAAACTAATTGTGGTTATACAATGAATAATTTCTCTCATTGAATTTCTCTGAAGTAAGCAATAGTTTTTTCCAATCCTACTAGCAAGTCAATTCTTGGAGACCAATCTATAAGTTCTATCGCTTTTGAGACATCTGGACGTCGCTGCATAGGATCATCAAGCGGCAACTCCCGATTAACTACTTTAGATTTTGAATTTGTTAATCTAAGTATGTGTGTTGCAAGTTCTAATATCGAAAATTCAGACGGATTACCTAAATTTACGGGAGTATCTAAATTCTCTTTGAGCATCGCTAAATCAAACAGCCCGTTGATAAGATCAGAAACGTAACAAAATGATCGAGTTTGAGAACCATCCCCATAGATTGTAATTAATTCATTTCTAATTGCTTGATTTATGAAATTGCTTACAACCCTGCCATCATCAATCGACATATTTGGCCCGTATGTATTAAAAATTCTTACGACTCTAGAATCAATCCCGTACTGCCTTTTGTAATCAAAGCAAAGAGTTTCAGCAGCGCGTTTTCCCTCATCATAACAAGATCTGATACCGACCGGATTCACATTACCCCAGTAACTTTCTTTCTGAGGACTTTCAGTAGGGTCTCCGTACACTTCACTTGTAGAGGCTTGCAAGAGAGTTGCACCTGTTAACTTTGACAAATGAAGTAAATTTATAATTCCAAGAAAATTTGTTTCAATCGTTCGAACAGGATCAGATTGGTATGCCTTAGGAGACGCAGGGCACGCTAGGTTCATAATTAAATCCACATCTAGAAAAATCTTTTCTCGAACGTCTTGTTCAATAAATTTGAACCTACTGTCGGTAAGGGATTCATGCATATTCTTTATTGAGCCTGTGGAGAAATCATCCAAACCAATCACGTAATGTCCCTCAGAAAGAAATTTTTTTACTAAGTGGGAGCCTAAAAACCCAGCAGCACCTGTGATTAAAACTCGCATTGGACTAGTATATATGAAATTAAAATAAATGTTTCAATAATTATTATTTCGCTTTAAACCTAAAAATTTCTTAAATTCACGTAAAAATCTTACAAGGATCAGCTTGTTTATATTGTATAAGTTTATATTATTATTAATCAATCTTGGGTTAATATAAAATAGTCTGTTTTTATTATGTCCTGCCTTATGAAAATAAATATGCTCACTTTCGAATAAATCAGATGACTGATAAAAAGCACCAAAGAATACCTTTGGATTATAAACTGCAAAACCACCAAAAGCTGAATCTACTTTAATTAAATCAGTATTTGGTTTTATTGCTTTCATTCGATCATAGATATAATATTTTCGAAACTTGTCATAGTATTTGAATTGAATTATAAAGTTTAAAAGAGGATTAGAGTGTAATCTAGGTTTATGTGCAGTACTTTTGGCTCGATTCATTAAAAAAAAACAATCTTCTTCTACCCAATCTTTGGCCCGAAGTGCATATAGGTCATAGTATCCAAATTTTTGGTTAGCCATTAGACCGTCCCACGCAGAATCAATCTCTAGGCATGACTTTACAGCTTTTTTTGTTAACTTAAAATTCATCCCATCAAGATCGGCAACAAAAACGTAATTCCACTTACTTTTTTTATAGTTATCTTGTATGTACTTTACATAGACATTCCTACAGTATGCAATCCTTTCAATGCGATTATGATATTTATTTTGAATTTTTCCTAAAGAATTAAACTGAAAATGTTTGTTCTTTGATTTAATTTCATTCAAAATTGCAACAGTAGCGTCTTTAGAATCAGATTCAACCAAGAAAACCTCTACGTTATCAAAAATTGATAAGGCCTCTATTACTATTTCCAATTCCTTTTGAAGAGTTTTTGCAACATTTGATATAGTGCCCACTAAAAGCACTTTTTTGTTCAACATAGAATTCTTATTCATCGCCAATATTCAGGCATTCTAATAGCGGGTTTATAGAAAATGATTGATTATTCAACGTACCCATATATCGTATTATAAGCACTATCCAAATATTTACATCATGTAGATATTTTGCGGGTCTTGATTTTTGGTTGTAAGCAAGACACGCATCTTGTCTTGCTAGGTTGATATATGTCATTTAAGATTTTAGGCGTTAATGCTGCCTTAACTAAAGTTTTGCACTCTTTTGGAATTGAGAAGCCGTTCCCAATTCGAAAAGCCACACTGCCTGGTGCAATTGCTGGTAAGGATATTTTGGGTAGAGGCCAGAATGGTTCGGGAAAACACTTGCCTTTGGCTTGGCTTTAATGACCAGGCTTGCCGGAAGAACTGCTACGCCAATGCAATCCTTATTATTAGTTTTATCGCCGACTAGAGAGCTAGCTATGCAGATCAGCGATGTGATTGAACAATTGTCACGATCAGTTGGTTTGAATTCACAAGTGGTTGCAGGTGGACTTTCTTACTCAAAACAGATTCAAGCTTTAAAACGAGGCGTACCGATTGTGGTGGCAACACCCGGCAGATTGATTGATCTGATCCAAAAGAAGCACATAAAGCTAGATGCGATTGAAGTAACTGTTTTAGATGAGGCAGATCAAATGGCGGATATGGGTTTTTT
>Ga0172372_10011418_pt1 | contig 11289 bp, 10 predicted proteins | sample LakKiv5m_2_FD_114544 | JGI IMG/M metagenome (GOLD analysis project Ga0172372, IMG submission 114544) | Freshwater microbial communities from Kabuno Bay, South-Kivu, Congo - kab_092012_9.5m | ecosystem: Environmental > Aquatic > Freshwater > Lake | place: Democratic Republic of the Congo... | reverse complement strand
GCGTTCATCGCCGCAGAAGACGATCGATTTTTTGAGCATTCCGGCTTCGACTATCAGTCGATCCTTCGCTCGATCATCGTCAATCTCATTCCGGGCTATCGACTCGAAGGCGCCAGCACGATCACGCAACAGACCGCAAAGAATCTCTTTCTGACCAATGATCGAACTTGGCGCCGTAAGGGTCAGGAGATGTTCCTGACTTATCGCATCGAACGGGAATTCAGCAAAGAAGAGATTCTCGGTCTCTATCTGAACGTCATCCCTTTCGGCAAACGCGCCTATGGCGTAGCGGCGGCCGCCGATCTCTATTTTGGAAAAACGCTCGCACAGCTCTCGCTAGCTGAAGCAGCGACGCTCGCCCGAGTACCGCAAGCGCCCTCACGCTACAACCCCATCAACAATCCGAAAGCGGCTGCCGAGCGTCGCGGCTACGTATTGCGTCGCATGCGCGAGCTCGGCTTCATCGATACCGTGGCCGAGCAACGCGCTGCCCGCGAAATCGTCCGCGCGCGAGAGCACGTCAAGACATTCGACGTCGAGGCGCCGTATATCGCAGAGATGGCGCGTCTCGAATTGGTGCAACGTTTCGGCGCCGCAGCGCAAAACGAAGGCTACAAGATCTATACAACCATCGACCCTGCGATGCAGACAGCGGGCAACGTGGCGTTGCGTGAAGGCCTGCTCGATTACGATCGGCGCCACGGCTGGCGTGGCGCGCTCGCGCAGAAATCCTTGCCTGCCTCAGGCGCACCCGATGCGCTCGAGTCACTACTAGACGATTACGCATCGAGCGGGCCCTTGCGCCCGGCCGTCGTTGTCTCGGTCGCAGACAAGGAGGCTCGCCTCTACGCCCGCGATCTCGGCAACGTGACGATGACTTGGGAAGGCATGTCGTGGGCCAGAGCGAAAACGGGCCGCAGACTCGGACCTTCTCCGAAGAAAGCTGCCGATATCCTGCAACGCGGCGACATCGTTTACGTCGCGCCGGATGGCGACAAGATCATGCTCGCGCAAATCCCCGAAGCCGCTTCGGCACTCGTCGCACTCGCGCCACGCGACGGCGCCATTCGCGCCCTCGTCGGCGGCTTCGATTATTTCGATCAGAAAGCCGGTAAGTTCAATCGTGCCATTCAGGCACAGCGTCAGCCCGGCTCGGGATTCAAACCCTTTCTCTACTCGGCCGCGCTCGAGTATGGCTTTACACCCTCGACGATCGTCATGGATGCGCCCTTCGTCGTCGACGATCCAAACATGGAAGAGGCTTGGCGCCCTGAAAACTCGAGCGGAGAGTTCAGCGGTCCCACGCGACTGCGTGAAGCACTCGTGCAGTCAAAGAATCTGGTGTCGATTCGCGTACTGCAATCGGTGGGCATGGCGCCTGCCATGAGTTACACCGAACGCTTCGGCTTCGAGCGCAGCAAGTTACCGCGCAACCTCACCCTCTCATTGGGCACCTTGAGCGCTACACCTTTGCAAGTTGCGGCTGGTTATACCGTGTTCGCCAACGGTGGATATCGCGTTCAGCCCTATTTCATCGAGCGTATCGAAGATCCGCAGGGCAAAGTCGTATTCCAAGCCAAACCGCGAGTAGTAACGCCCGGCTGCGCGGATCAATTGCCCGCTGCAACGGCCGTCGATGTTCGGGGCGAAGAGGAAACGAATGGAGCCGCCTCAAACAGCGGCGAGTGCAACAAGGCGCCGAATGAAATCGCACCGCGTGTCATCAGCGCGCAGAACGCTTGGCTGATGACCGACATGTTGCGCGAGGTCATCACGCGAGGCACGGGACGTCGTGCGCTGGCTCTTGGTCGCAACGATCTAGCCGGTAAAACGGGTACGACCAATGAAGCGCGTGATACCTGGTTTAACGGTTACAACCCTGATCTCGTCGCGAGCGTCTGGGTGGGCTTCGATCAGTCGAAGCCTCTTGGCGAAGGTGAGGAAGGCAGTCGTACCGCTGTGCCCATCTGGGTGGATTTCATGCGCGTAGCCTTGGCGCGAACGCCCGTGCGAAGCTGGCCCGTGCCGGAAGGTCTCGTACAGGTGCGTATCTCGCCCGTCACCGGTGAAGTAGCCGGCGCCGATGATCGTGACGCGATCTTCGAAACTTTCATGCTTGATCAACTGCCCGCGGGAGCGTCACAGGAGCTCGTCAACCCGGCCAAGGGTGACGAATCCAAACCAAAGGAGTCGGCGGAGCCGCTCTTTTGAAAAAGTTGCCGCCGCGCGCCGAGCATCTGCGCCGAGCACTGGCACAAGAGGCCGCCCGAATCATGGCCGAGCATGGCGTGCGCGACTTTCTGCTCGCGAAGCGTAAAGCAGCAGAACGGTATGGGGTCGTCGATGGCTCGCTGCTGCCGCGGAATACCGAAATTGAAGCCGCGCTACAGGAGTATCAGCGCCTATTCGGCGGCGAGTCTCATGTCGAGACACTGCAGGCGCAGCGCGCCGTGGCACTCGATGTCATGCACCGTCTGCACCGATTTCAACCGCGACTCGTCGGGCCCGTTCTGACGGGTACGGCAACGTCGCACGACGATGTGGTGTTGCACGTGTTCGTCGATCGTATCGAGACGCTGAGCTTCAACTTGATGGACCAAGGCGTACCCCACGAAACCGGGGAGCGGCGCATACGGTTGGATGCGGATCGCACCGTCCAACAACCGACGATTCGTCTCGAGGTGGATGATCAGCCGGTGGAGCTCGTCGTATTCAACATCGATGGCATCAGACAAGCGCCCATCAGCCCGGTCGATGGCAAGCCGATGCGGCGCGCCGATCTGCGCGAAGTCGAGAGCTTGCTGGCGACGGACTAGTTCCGATCAGCGCTTGCTGATCGGAACGTATTCGCGCGGCGCGGGACCGGTATAGAGCTGGCGAGGACGACCAATCTTGTAGCCCGGATCGCTGATCATCTCTTGCCAATGCGATACCCAGCCAGCGGTGCGCGCGATGGCGAACATGACCGTAAACATCGAGCGCGGAATACCCAAGGCGCTGTAGATGATGCCCGAGTAGAAGTCGACGTTCGGGTAGAGCTTGCGTGCGATGAAGTATTCGTCCTTGAGGGCGATTTCTTCGAGCCGTTGCGCGAGCTCGAGCAGCGGGTTGTCCGCACGACCCATCTTGGCCAGCACCTTGTGACACATCTCGCGAATGATCTTCGCGCGCGGGTCGAAATTCTTGTAGACACGATGGCCAAAGCCCATCAAACGCACGTTGCTAGTCTTGTCTTTGACCTGTGCGAGGAATTTCGGAATGTTGTCGACGGTGCCGATTTCCTCGAGCATCTCGAGAACGGCCTCGTTGGCGCCACCGTGAGCTGGACCCCACAGGGCCGATACGCCTGCAGAAATAGCGGCATACGGATTCGCGCCAGTCGAGCCGGCGAGACGCACTGTCGAGGTACTCGCGTTCTGCTCGTGATCGGCGTGCAGAATCAACAACAAGTCGAGTGCTTGCGCCGCCAGCGGGTCGACGTGATACGGCTCGCAAGGCACGGCATAGAACATGTGCAGCAGATTGCTGCAGTAATCGAGATCGTTGCGCGGATAGATGAAGGGCTGACCCAACGCACGCTTGTAAGCGGCAGCCGAGATGGTTGGCAGCTTGGCGATGATGCGATGGGCAAAAATCTCGCGATGCCGCGGGTTATTGATATCCATCGAGTCGTGGTAGAACGCCGACATCGAGGCGACGATCGCGCTGACCATGGCCATCGGGTGCGCGTCGTAATGGAAGCCGTTGTACATGCGCAGCAACGACTCGTTGACCATCGTGTGCCGCTGGATGTTCACGCTGAATTCGGACAACTGCTTGGAGTCTGGCAGTTCGCCATTCAGCAGGAGATAGGCCACTTCGATGAACGAACTATGCGCAGCCAACTGCTCGATGGGATAGCCGCGATACATCAGTACGCCGGCGTCACCGTCGATATAGGTGATCTTGCTCTCGGTGCTCGCCGTCGCCATGAACCCCGGATCGAAGGTAAACACCCCGTGATCCTTGTTGAGGGCAGCGATGTCGATCACGTCCGGCCCGATGGTACCTGCACGCACGGGCAGGTCGGTTTTCTTACCGGAAGAGACGTCTAGCAGTTCGAATTTCTTGTTGGCCATGGTGTCGTTCGTCGTCAGCAGAATGCCGTGGCAAACACGCCACGATGTGTGACGAAATTGACACGGCTTGCGCTCGGAATCAAGGCAGAGCGGATGAAATTTTCAGCCGCGACCGCGTTATTCGACCGCCTTGTAGAGAGCACCCGGTGCCAACTTACCGTCTGGGTAAATACCGTTGATCAGCTGTAACTGTTCCTTGCGAAACTTGCCATCCGGCATCGCCTCAACGTGATCCTCGATCGTCGTCGTCGCAGTGGCGGTAACCATACGCAGGCGATAGGGCTCGGCTAGCGGATACTCGGTTGGGCGCAAGCTGCGCAACGTTTCGGCGACGCTGCGAAACAGGCCATCGGCCTCGGGAATTCCGCCGCGGGACGAGCGGCTCGCCCCGGCGAAGAGATACGCACTCTTGCCACGATACAACACGACCCAGCGGACCGGACCTGCGCCACCATCGAGTGGCGAGCCTGAGGATGTTCGAACCGTATAGCCTTCCATGCCATTCACGCTAATCGCTTCGCCACCGGAGAGACTCGCGCCTTTGAGCTGGGAAAATAGAAACTCGCGCGGCGACTGCGTCGGCGGATAGTCCCGCAGCGTGATCTGCATGATGGTGTCGCGCTTTGGCGTGTAGGCGAGTAGTCGATCGCGCTGATTCTCCACCGTCCAGGCGCGGGGGAAGGCGACCGTGATGCCAAGTTCAGCATGATAGAGCCGATTACCGCGCAAGATGCCCTGCGCGCGGCTCGAACCATAGGTCATGCCGTCGATCTGACGAAGATATTCCTCGCGACCCTCGAACCACCCGCCTGAGGGGCCATTCTCGAGATTTGCCGACACCTTAGCAGCCTGTACTGCGCGCTTATCCGGCGCAGGGTGTGATGAAAACAAACCGTGGTAAATACGCGGCTCGCGACCTTCCGCTCGCGCCTGATCGATTTCGAAACGCTCGCCGCGCCGGAACATCTCGAACACTTCACCCATGGACTCGGGTCGATATCCTGCGCGAGTCGCATATTGCAGCCCGAGACGATCCGCCTCGAGTTCGTTCTCGCGGCCGTAGCCTTGCATCCAGGCTTGCGCACCGAGGTTGGCGAGATCCGCTACGGCACCAGAACCCGTATAGATGGCCGCGGCGGTCGCAGCGAGCGTGGCGAAAATGCCGCGCGTCATACGTTCCTGTGGGTGACGCGCAGTGACATGCGACACTTCGTGACCAAGAACCGAGGCGAGCTCCGCTTCCGAATTGAGGTGGGTCAGCAGACCTCGATGAACATAGATAAAGCAGCAGCCGGTGGTGAATGCGTTGATCGAGTCGTCATCGAGAACAACGAACTTCCACTCCGCGTTCGGCAACTCGCTCTTGCTCGCGACGCGTTGACCGACCTGACTGACGTAGTCCTGCAAAGCCTGATTTTCGTAGAGTCCATAGGCCTTCAGGATCTGATCGTGCGCCTTGCGGGCCGATGCGCTTTGCTTGGCTGTGCCTTTGCCCGACTGTGCGAAGGCCTGCGGCCCGAACGCAAACAGCGTTGCCGCCAATACAGTGACGAATACCGCGGTGATTCGGCCGATCATGCCTTGGAACCTCTAGCACGAAAGACGTCGCAAACTTAGCAGAAGTTCCCTGCCTAGCCCCGAAACGAACGAGGCGCCCGAAGGCGCCCCGTAATTCCCACTGCAAGGCGCGATCAACGCGCGTCGCTTTTCTTAGCGCGCAGCGGCAGCCGCGTACTTCTTGCGGAACTTGTCGACGCGACCCGCGGTGTCGAGGATCTTCTGCTTGCCCGTGTAGAAAGGGTGGCAGCTCGAGCAAACTTCGATCGCGAGATCCTGCCCAAGGGTCGAGCGGGTCGGGAACGTGTTGCCGCAGGTGCAGGACACCGTGATGTCCTTGTATTCCGGGTGGATCGAAGGTTTCATGATCGTGCTACCGAGGCCGAAGCTTGCGGAAAAAGGGCGCGCAGCATAGCGGCGCAGGCCGGCCGATACAAGCCCCGCCGCGCAGCAACCCATCTATTCACATTTTCTGTGGATAAGTCTGTGGAGGAGGCGAAAAAAAGGGCTCGATTCTGCGGTGAAATCGCCTTTCTGCGCTCATGATCAAAAAATGACACGATCATTAATCGCTTTAAAAACAATGAGTTAAGATTTCATTTTTCGTCAATATCTCAAAAAAGGACGCTTCCTGCCGTCACGGAACGATTTTTTCTCCGCTGTGCATATTGACGTGCGAATTCGCCCGGGAAACACCGTAACTCACGGTTTTGACGGCAAGAATTCCACCAAAATGTCATTCAGAAACCGCCGCCCCACCGCACTGGTTCGCCAACGACCCGATCCGACGCCCTCCAGCAGGCCGCGCCCCTGCAGCCTCGAGACGACCGCATCGATCGCTGCGTAGGGCACGCCCGTCACACTCTCGAAACCGGCCTCGTCGAAGCCGTCGACCAACCGCAAAGCATTCAACATGTACTCGAACGGCCGCTGCTCAAGCGGCACAGCAGCCCACGTGATCGCACCGCGGGGATCGCGCTGGTAGCGCCGAGGTTCGCGGGTCTGATGACTACGCAGAATCTCGAACTCACCCGTGTCGGGATGGATCCGGCTCCACTTGCCGTGTGCGCCGGCACCCGCACCGATGTAGTCGCCAAAGTGCCAATAAAGGAGGTTGTGCGCGCACTCCCGTCCGCGTCGAGCGTGCGCCGAGACCTCGTATTGGTGATAGCCCTGTTGCTCGAGTCTTTCGAGCGCTGCCTGCAGCGTGCTCTCGACCGTCTCGTCACTCGGTAAGTTATCGGGCGGTTGGGCTGCGAAAGGCGTGCCTGGCTCCAGCGTCAGGTGGTAGTGCGACACTTGTGCCGGTTGTAGTGCCATCGCTTCATCGAGATCACGGATCGCCCCTTCTACCGACTGTTCGGGAAGGCCGTACATCAAGTCGATATTGAAGTTGTCGATTCCGGCCGCATGCAACTCACTCGCTGACCGATGCACATCCTCAGGCAGGTGGATTCGTCCCAAGCGCCGCAACGCCTCACGATCGAAAGTCTGTGCGCCCAAAGAAATTCGATTGACGCCAGCTGCAGCATAACCCGTGAAAAGTCCGCGCTCTACCGTGGCGGGGTTAGCCTCGAGCGTGATTTCCGCATCGGTCAAAACAGGATGCATTTCTTTGATTCGATCGAGAATTAGCGCGATCGACTCGGGGGAAAACAGGCTTGGTGTTCCACCCCCCATAAACACGGTGGTGATGGGCCGGCCCGAGATGAAATCACCGCGCAACTCGAACTGAGCCTCTACATCAAGCAGTAACGCATCGATGTAGGCGCGCTCGCCAAGCGGCTCGCGCAGCGTGTAGGAATTGAAGTCGCAGTACGGGCACTTGCTGACACACCACGGGAAGTGAAGATAAAGACCCAGTGGAATGGCAGGCTTGTCTGACACGACGCTAGCGCGAGCTTGCCGCCACGGCGACAGAGCTGCGCACGAGAAAATCACGCAGCGCCAACGCTCGATGACTGCGAAGATTTTTCTCACTCGATGCCATTTCTGCTGCGCTCGTGTGCGTATGCAGATCGGCGGAAACGGGGTCGTAGCCGAAACCTCCGCTGCCTCGCGGCGCAGGAAGAATGTAGCCCTCCCAAACACCTTCGCCAATGATCGGATCAGGATCGTCAGCCGTGCGCACAAACGCGATCACGCAACGAAAACGCGCCTGGCGCTGCCCCTCGGGCACCGCCGCGAGCGCCGCGAGCAACTTCGCAAGATTATCGGCATCGCTCGCCTCGGGACCCGCGTACCTTGCCGAGTACACACCGGGAGCACCACCGAGCGCATCCACTTCGAGGCCGGAATCATCAGCCAGCGCAGCATGCCCGCTGTGCAACGCGGCGTAGCGGGCTTTCAGAAGCACGTTACCGCGAAAGCTATGTTCCGTTTCGTCGGGTGGTTCGATACCGAAGACCGACTGCGGTTGAACCTGCCAGCCGAGCGGTTGCAGCAACTCGTCGAACTCTCGCAACTTGCCGCGGTTGCCACTTGCCAGCACCAGTTTCTGTACCGGCAGCGTCATACCGCCGGCGCAGCTAGCACCGCACGCTGCAAAGCGTGCAGACGATCGATACCGCTCGCGGCCAGATCGAGCAACGCGTCGAGTTCGTCGCGGCGGAAGGCGTGACCTTCGGCCGTACCCTGCACTTCGACAAATGCACCGCCGTCTTTCATAACCACATTCATATCGGTCTCGGCCTGTGAATCCTCAGCGTAGTCGAGATCGAGTACCGGAACACCACCGCAGATACCGACCGATACGGCGGCCACCTGCCCATGCAACGGCGAGGCACCTAGTACGCCGCGACGGATCAATAAATTGCAGGCGTCGACCAATGCGACATAACTGCCGGTGATCGCCGCAGTCCGCGTACCCCCATCGGCTTGCAACACATCACAGTCGAGCGTGACGGTACGCTCGCCGAGCGCCGACATATCCATGATGGCGCGCAGGCTGCGCCCGATCAGTCGCTGAATTTCCTGGGTGCGTCCACTTTGCTTGCCTTTGGCAGCCTCTCGCGACGATCGGGTGTGCGTCGCCCTAGGCAGCATGCCGTATTCGGCCGTGACCCAACCTTGACCCTTGCCGCGCAAAAAACCCGGCACGCCCTCCTCGATACTCGCCGTGCACAACACGCGGGTACCGCCGAACTCCACCAGTACGGCACCTTCGGCGTGGCGCGTATAGCGGCGCTGAAAACGAACATCGCGCATTTGGTCTAGCGTGCGGCCGCTGGGTCTTTGATACATGGGTTTGATCCGTCCGGTATAAACTGCGCGCTTTATACATGATCGGGCTCACATGATCAGCAGCATGACCGGGTTCGCCCGGCTCGAGCAAAGCGGCTCGTACGGTCAACTGACCTGCGAAGTGCGCAGCGTCAATCATCGCTACTTGGAACCGGGCTTTCGCCTGCCGGAGGAGTTACGCGCACTCGAGAGCGAGCTGCGGCAGACGCTCGCGCGCGAACTGCGTCGTGGCAAGGTCGACTGCGCGATCCACTTGCGCGGCTCGCACGAGGCGGAGCGTGAACTGCTGGTGGACGATGAGGCGGTTGATCGTCTACTCGCACGCAGCCGGGATATCGCCGAGCGTGCGGCAGGGAAGGGCCTGGGCGCGAGCCACTTATCGTCAATCGATCCGATCGACATTTTGCGTTGGCCGGGCGTACTGCGCGAACAGGCTACCGAAACGGAGAGCTTGCATGCGGCTTGTCGCCAGCTATTCGTCGCCACTGTGCGACAACTGGCCGAAGCCCGGCATCGTGAGGGCGAACGCTTGCAAGAACTCGTCGAACAACGTTGTGTCGCACTCGCCGAATTGGTTGCCACGGTCCGAACGCGGCTGCCAGAGTGGCGCCAGCGTTGGCGCGATAAGTTGCGCGAGCGGCTCGCCGAACTCGCCGTACAAGTGGATGCCGACCGTTTCGAACAAGAGGTCGCCTTGATCCTGCAACGCGCCGATGTCGACGAGGAACTGGATCGGCTCGACGGCCATCTCGTCGAAATACGCCGCGTCATGGCTGGTAGCGAAGCGGCCGGACGACGCCTCGACTTCCTGATGCAGGAGTTGAACCGCGAGGCCAACACGCTGTCGTCAAAGTCACAGGAACTCGACACCACGCGCATCGCTGTCGATATGAAGGTGCTGATCGAACAGATGCGCGAGCAGATTCAGAATATCGAGTGACTGCTTCAACATGACAGCCTCCACCGGTGGTCGACTGTTCGTGATTGCTGCGCCGTCCGGTGCTGGCAAAACCAGTCTCGTCAAAGCCTTGCTGCAACGCATCCCGAATCTGCGGGTGTGTGTATCGCATACGACTCGACCACGCCGTCCCAATGAAATCGACGGTCGCGATTACCATTTCGTCGATGTGCCGACCTTCGAGGCGATGATCGCCGCGGACGGCTTTCTCGAATATGCGCCGGTTTTCGACAACTACTACGGGACGAGCCGCAAAGCGCTTGCCGAGGCGTTCGGTCGCGGTCATGACGTTATGCTGGAAATCGATTGGCAGGGGGCCGAGCAGGTCCGACGACGCACGACCGATCCAACAAGCGGACGGGCGGGCTGCACAGGCATCTTTGTGTTGCCCCCGTCACGCGCCGAACTCGAGCGGCGTCTGCGCGAACGCCGCACCGACAGTGATGCCGTCATCGCCAGGCGCCTGCAGGATGCGGTCAGCGATATGCGCCATTACCATGAGTTCGATTACGTGATCGTCAACGACGACTTCGCGCGCGCCCTTGGCGACCTCGAGCGACTCATCGCCGACGGCAGCCAGGAGCTGCGAGCCGATCGGCCACAACTGCGCCCTCTGCTCGACGAATTGCTAGCCTGAATTGCCGATTTGGGCTGACTTCCCCTATACTTATCGACCCTTTCTCAGGTTTTTCGGGGATTCCCCGAGGCTCTCATGGCACGCATCACCGTCGAAGACTGTCTACAAAACGTCGACAACATTTTTCAGCTCGTACTGCTCGCCTCACAGCGCGCTCGTCGCCTGGCAAACGGCGCTGAATCGACCGTGCCTTGGGAAAACGACAAGCCGACGGTCGTAGCGCTGCGCGAAATCGCCGCCGGCAACATCACGGCCGAGATGTTGCTCGAGCCGGAGCCGGAACCCGAGCCGGAACCGAGCCTGTTGCCGGACATCATGGAACCCGATCCGGGCTTCCGTGCGCCGCAATTTGGCCTCGGAGACTGATTCGGTTCCCTGACACTTGGGCTATGCCGGCACGCTACTGGGTTTTCTGCCTGGCGGATCCACGCCGGGCTTGAAGGAACTTCTGGCGGCTGCGCAAAGCTACCTACCGGCAGAGCAAGTCGAGCGCATCCGCATCGCCGCCGAATTTGGCGCCGAAGCTCATAAAGGCCAGAAGAGAAAGACCGGCGAGCCCTACATCGCCCACCCGGTCGCGGCAGGCGTCATCCTCGCGGGTCTCAGAGTCGATGCTGACACCATCGTGGCGGCCATCCTGCACGATGTCATCGAAGACACGCCCGTCGCCAAGGAAGAACTGGCGCGCCGCTTCGGCGAAACGGTCGCCGAGATCGTCGACGGGGTTACCAAACTCGATCAGATCCAGTTCAAGAGTCGCGAAGAAGCGCAAGCGG
>Ga0172372_10011416_pt1 | contig 11291 bp, 6 predicted proteins | sample LakKiv5m_2_FD_114544 | JGI IMG/M metagenome (GOLD analysis project Ga0172372, IMG submission 114544) | Freshwater microbial communities from Kabuno Bay, South-Kivu, Congo - kab_092012_9.5m | ecosystem: Environmental > Aquatic > Freshwater > Lake | place: Democratic Republic of the Congo... | reverse complement strand
GCGGAGGCTGTTCCCGTGCGCGGCGATGATCACCCGCTTGCCGGACTTCACGGTCGGGGCGATTTTTTCGTGCCAGAGGGGAAGAAAGCGTTCGACGGTGTCCTTGAGGCACTCGGTGAGGGGGAGCTGCGACTCGGGAATGCCCGCGTAGCGGGGGTCGTGTCCTGGCCAGCGCTCGTCGGATTTTTCAAGCGGCGGTGGCGGAATGTCGTAGCTGCGGCGCCAGACGAGAACCTGTTCGTCGCCAAACTTCGCTGCGGTCTCGGCTTTGTTGAGGCCTTGGAGCGCGCCGTAGTGGCGTTCGTTGAGACGCCAGTCTTTTTCCATGGGAATCCAAAGTTGATCCAACTCGGTCAAGACGCCCCAGAGCGTGTTGAGGGCGCGTTTCAGAACCGAGACATAGGCAATATCAAAGCTGAAGCCTTCCTTTTTCAGAAGCTCGCCGGCAGCCTTCGCTTCAGCTCGGCCTTTGTCGCTGAGCTCGACATCGTGCCAGCCGGTGAATCGGTTTTCTTTGTTCCAAGTGCTTTCGCCGTGGCGGATGAGGACAAGTTTGTGCATGGAGTTGGATAATTGATTTGATTTTTATAAGCAGGCATCTGCTGCTTTGCAATTTCGGTGTTCGCTGCGCACTTGTTTAACAGACCGCTTGTTCAAGCGGGCTTCAAACCACTCGCTTTTCAAACTCGTCAGGGAATTTGGCGAGGAAGCTCTGGGTCGGCCAGGAGCAGGCTTCACCAAAAGCGCAGATGGTGCGACCTGCGATGTTGTCGGCGATGTTTTTGAGGTTCTTCGCATCGTCGGGGCGTGCGCCTTGGTCGATGATGCGGGTGGTAACTTTGGACATCCAGAGGCTGCCCTCGCGGCAGGGTGTGCACTGGCCACAGCTCTCATGGGCGTAGAATTGGTTCAGGTTGTTGAGTGCCCAAACCATGTCGCGCGAGTCGTCCATGATCATCACTCCGCCGCTGCCGACCATGGTTCCGGCTGCTTGGAGCGTGGAGGCATCCATGGTCAGTTCGAGGAGCGGAGTGTCCTTGTCGATCATCTGTCCATCGGGGCCTTTGACCTTGAGTTTGAAAACCTCTCCGGCGCGGAGAACCTTGGCGGAACTGCCTCCGGGAATCACGGCCTTGAGCGTGCGCCCGGGTTTGAGTCCGCCGCACACATCGTTGATCAACTCGCCGAGCGTCACCGCACCACAGGGGAGTTCATAAAAACCGGGCCGCATCACATCGCCGCTCACGCACATGGTGCGCGTGCCGCCATCACCCGGCGTTCCCATTTTTGCGTATTCTTCGGGACCCATGGCGAGAATGTGCTTCACATGGCAGATCGTCTCCACATTGTTCACGATCGTCGGCTTCATATAGAGGCCGAGCACGGCGGGGAAGTAAGGTGGCTTGATACGGGGGTAGGGGCGTTTGCCCTCGAGGGATTCCAGGAGACTGGTCTCTTCACCGCAAATATAGGCGCCGGCTCCTTGGTGGACATAAATGTCGAGGTCGAAGCCTGAACCGAGAATGTTTTTCCCGAGAAAGCCTTTGGTGTGTGCTTCCTTGATGGCGTTCCAAACAATTTTCGCCGCCTTGGGAAATTCGCAGCGGATGTAGATGTAGGAGAGGTGGACATTTGTGGCGAAGGCGGCGATGGCGAGGCCTTCGATGAGCTGGTGTGGGTCCTCGTGGAGGATGTAGCGGTCCTTGAATGTGCCGGGCTCGGATTCGTCGCCATTCACAACGATGTAGTGTTCCTTGCCATCATCGTATTTGATGAAGCTCCACTTGGCGCCGGCGGGGAAGCCCGCTCCGCCACGACCGCGCAGGTTGGCGGCTTTCACCATGTCCACGATTTCGCCGGGCTTCATGGTGATGGCTTTTTTCAAGGACTCGTAGCCACCGTGGGCGAGATAGGTCTCGATGTCTGGCGCGTAGCCGGGTTTGCTGATGTTTCCGAAAATGATGCGGCGCTCTTTCGGGTGCGGAGGTTGGAGAAGGGAAGCCATGTTATTTATATTGCTCTACGATTGCCGACACGCCGGCGGGCGAAATCTTTTCGACAAGGTCGTCATTGATGAGTGCCACAGGGGCACTTCCGCAGCTGGCGAGACATTCAACGAATTCGACGCTGAATTTGCCGTCGGCCGTGGTGGGTGGCGCGCAGCCAAAGCCATGGTGCTCCTCGTGCGGATCAAGCCCCACAGCCTGGCAGAATTTTTCCTTCACCTCGTAGCTTCCGGCCAGAGCGCAGGCGAGTGTGCGGCAGACACGGATGACTGTCTTGCCGGCCTGCTCGCGGCGGAACCAGGGATAAAAGGTCACCAGTTCGAGAATATTCACCGGAGTGAGGTCGAGTTGCGCGGCAATCCATTCGACGCCGGTGTCGTCGATGAACCCGAAGTGATTTTGCCAAAGGTGCAGCAACGGAAGCGAGGCGCTTCGCTTGGAGACAGGATAGTGGGAAATGAGTTCCTGCGCCTCGGCGGCGAACTCGGGCGTGATGGCATCCGCCTGACGCGTGGTGGTGTCGGTCATGGTCGGCATTTATCGGAGGTCGGGGCCTCTGCTTCAAGAAAAAGCATTACGCGTGTTGAGGCGTGCCATGGCAGGTCCCCTGCTCGACAGGCCTTAGCTGACGGGAACGGGTTGGACGCTCAATCAAGACCTGTGCGGGCGCGCTGAAGTTCGGCGAGTCGGTTGATCCAGTCTTGCTGGCGCTGGCGGTGCTCGGCGACGACTTCGGCGGGGGCGTTTTGAACGAAGGTTTCGCTGGCGAGCTTGCGGGCGACTTTCTCGATTTCGGCTTCGACTTTGGTGATCTCTCCATCGAGGCGTTTTTTTTCCGTGGTGGGATCGATGATCCCTTCCAGCGGGAGGTGGATGGTGCCGATGTCCGTGGGACAGGCAGCGTGGCCTTGTGGAGCGGATTCGCAGAAGGCAAGGGATTCCGCATGAAGCAGAATCGAGAGCACAGGGGCCTCGTTTCTGACCCAGTCGGCGGATGGCGTGAGTTGCCAAGGAAGGCGTTTATTTCCAGGAATGCCGTAAGTTGCCCGGATGTTTCGGGCTTGCGAGACGGCGGCAAAAATGGCTGCCGAGCGTGCATCGGCGCTGAACTCGGCGGGTTGCGGCCATCCGTTGTGCATGAGGCTCTCCGAGCCAAGACCCAATCCGCTCCAGAGTTCCTCTGTAATGAAGGGGGCGTAGGGATGCAGAAGCTGGAGGATGCGTTTGATGGTATAATCCAGCGTGGCCAGTGTTCCAACCCGGCGTGGGGATTCTGTGGCGAAATCCGACTTCGCGACTTCGATGAAACGGTCGCAGAAATCGCCCCAGACAAAGTCGTAGAGAGCCTGGGCGATGTCGCTGAAGCGGTAGGCGTCGTAGCCTTCGTTGACGCGCTGGATCGTTGCGTCGAGACGGGCCAGGAGGTCTTGTGCGAAGAGGGAGAGTTCGTGTTTCGAGGGATCTGCATTCGTGTCGAGTGCGCCCTGCATTTGCCGGAATCGGCAGGCGTTCCAAAGTTTGTTGCAGAAATTCCGGCCCTCGACGATTTGCTGCTCGTCGAATTTGATGTCCTGCCCTTGCGGCGCAATGCGAAGAAGTCCGAACCGAATGCCGTCAGCGCCGTATTTAGCAATGAGGTCAAGCGGGTCGGGGGAATTCCCAAGGCTCTTCGACATTTTGCGCCCCTGCTTGTCACGAATGATACCGGTGAAATAGACATCCTTGAACGGAACCTGACCTGTGTATTCAAGGCTCGCCATGATCATGCGGGCGACCCAGAAAAAGATGATATCCGGGCCAGTGACCAGCACGCTGGTCGGGAAGAATTTCTCCAGCGCGGCGGGTTCCATCGTTTCATGCGCCCACAGCCAAGAGGAAAACCAGGTGTCGAGCACATCGGAGTCTTGCAACCAACCATCGCCGGGCGACTCGATCTGGCAGCGAACCTCATCCTTTTGATACCAGACTGGAATGCGATGCCCCCACCAGAGTTGACGGGAAATGCACCAGTCCTGAATGTTTTCCAACCAGTGGTCGTAGACCTTTTCCCAGCGATCGGGAAAGAAGCGGATCAGGTGATTCCGCACGGCGTCGCGGGCTTCGATGGTTTTCGGATATTTCAAAAACCACTGCTCCGAAAGGCGCGGCTCGATCGGCACATCGGCGCGTTCGCTGAAGCCGACATTGTTTTCGTGGGGTTCCTCTTTCACGAGGAGCCCGAGTTCGCGAAGCTTGTCTACTGCCTTCGTGCGGGCTTCAAAGCGGTCGAGGCCTGCAAATTCCTCGCCTGCGAGATCGTTCAGCGTGGCGTCGGAATTGAAAATATCAACGACGGGCAGGTTGTGGCGAAGACCGATCTCATAGTCGGTTTTGTCGTGTGCGGGAGTCACCTTCAAGACGCCCGTGCCGAATTCAAAATCCACCGCCTCATCGCCGATGATCGGCAGCAGAGCTTCCACCCCGGTCGGGAGGGGACGGCGCACATGGAGACCAATGAGTGAGATGTAGCGTGGGTCCTTCGGATTCACCGCCACGGCGGCATCTGCCATGATCGTCTCTGGACGGGTGGTGGCAATTTCCAGATAGGTGTCGGGTTTTTCCACGACCTCGACCTTGTAGTGGTAAAAAAATCCTTTCTGATTCTTGGGAATGACCTCCTCGTCGCTGAGCGCCGTGAGAGAGACCGGACACCAGTTCACCATCCGCTTGCCACGGTAGATGAGACCCTTTGCGTGGAGGTCAACAAAGACCTCCTGCACCTTGCGAGCATAGGCGTCGTCCATCGTGAAGCGCTTGCGGGTCCAGTCGCAGGAACAACCAAGCCTTTTGAGTTGGTTGATGATGATTCCGCCGTGTTTCTCCTTCCACTCCCAGACACGTTTCAAAAACTCGTCACGCCCGAGATCGTGGCGGGTCATTTTCTCCTCCTTGCGCAGCTTCCGCTCCACCACGGTCTGAGTCGCAATGCCCGCGTGATCGGTGCCTGGCAGCCACAGAACCTCATGCCCCATCTGGCGCGCGCGGCGGGCGAGGATGTCTTGGAGCGTGTTGTTCAGGACATGTCCGAGCGTCAACACGCCGGTCACATTTGGCGGGGGAATGACAATCGAGTAGGCAGGCTTTTGCGAGGCGGGGTCTGCGGTGAAGAGACCATTCTCAATCCACCAGGAATACCATTTTTCTTCGACAGTTTGCGGTTCGTAAGCTTTGTGCAGTTCGGACATGACGCGCGGCATTGTGCAAGGATTCGCCCGCGATTCAATCGGCTTCTCCGCGAATACTTGGCCGACTATAAACAGGCTCTGGCCTGCAAAGACACTTTCCAGAGGAATTCCCGCCGGTAGTGTTTCACACATGAAATCGAAAACCTCGTTTTTTGATGTCCCTACGCGCGGAAAAGGCCTCTACGAAATCACAAGCCAAGTCGGCGAGGCCCTTCAAGGCACATCCATTCAAGATGGCGGCCAGAATGGCAAAATGGCAAGATTGATTTTGAAAAACAACCCTTTTTATATTCTCCTAATTTAGATTAAGGGGCTTTTCTTCAAAGCAAGCAGGGATCAAATGAGAATGCCACCGGTTTGCGTATCTTGATTTTTTGAAAGTCCCTGTGAGATGGATTCAAGAGATAATTCGATTCGCTCGGGACAATAGCGCTGGGAAGTTCCAAAACTGCGGAGCGTCCTTCTTTGACCCACAGGTCGCCTATTCGCATAGTTGAGCGAGCAGGAGGTTCTTGAGTAAAATCTGAGGGAAAACTTTTTGCAGCAATAGTTTCGATAAGCTTGTCTTCGAACTCCAATTCAATCGCCACTGATTTGAACGCCACAGGAGGATTGAGATGCACAAGGATCTCCAGAGCAGCCAAGGATAGGTTGGCGCTGCAATAAACAACACGCGTGCCGCGCGAATTCCATCTCCCCCAAAGCGCCACGCTCCCTCTCCATCAAAGGCGCTGGGAGCGTGGATTTTTTTAACAATGCGCCACGCCCTCCCCATCAGGAGTAAACCCCGTATTCGATTCGACCGAGAAGGTTTTCCACCTCCCTGGCTCCTAATTCCGTTTTCGCGTAGTCCAAAGGCACCGCCCCACCGAGGCCGACCTGCGGTGCATTCAGCCAAAGTTTGGCGGCATCCAAGTGGTTGAAACTTTCAAAGCCTGTCCCAGCAGGCGGGCACCCCTGTGAACGGGTGCCGCCGTGCGATCGGGAAAAGCCCAAGTCGGAAGCTACTGTTTCATTGTCTCAATCGATGGAGATGTTCGCCGTTAGCATCGTAGGTCTGGCGTCCCGCCTGACAACGCAAACCACACGCACGCAATCAAGAAACTTGCGCTAATTTTGAAAATCCTAAACGCGGATATCTATTTTTAATTCGACAAAAAATTTGAACGATCGTTCAAAAAAAATGTTTTTTGTAAAAACTTGGAGGTTAGAAATATATTTTTAAAAAATCAGACTAAGTTTTGCTGCGGTTGACCTTTATGAAGACAAAAAATTTGAACGATCGTTCAAATTTTTGGGACGGGTTTGGGGGTGGTTTTGAGGTGGTAGATCGGGGAGGGGATGGAGAGGTTGTCGGGGCGGGAGTAGGTTATTTGGGCGACGGTGATGTGGCGGGTGGCGAAGGCGGCTTCGCAGTAGCGGAGGTAGTAGCGCCATTTGCGAATGAAGGTTTCGTTGAAACCAAGGGCGCGGATTTCGGGGAGTTTGGATTCGAAGGTTTCGGCCCAGCGCTGGAGAGTGAGGGCGTAGTGGGGGGCCATGTCCTCGTATTCAAAGAGGTTCAGGTCGCCGCAGGCGGTCATGGCGCGGGTGATGCGGGCGTTGCACATGAGAAGGGAGCCGGGGAAGATGTGTTTTTGGATGAAATCCACGCCGTCTCGGAGGATGGGATATTGGTTGTCGGGGCAGAGGATGGCTTGCAGGCCGAGGAGACCGTGTGGATGCAGGAGTTCTGTGATTTTGGCGAAGTAGCCGTCGACATAGCGGTCGCCGACGGCTTCGAGCATTTCGATCGAGGCTATTTTATGAAACTGTCCACGGAGGTCGCGGTAGTCGCAGAGCAGGAGCTGGATTCTGTCTCTGAGCCCTGCTTCTTGAATGCGGCGGGAGGCTTCGTCGTATTGCCGGCGGGAAATGGTGACGGTGGTGATTTTGCAGCCGTAGTTTTTTGCGGCGTGCATGCTGAAGCCGCCCCAGCCGCTTCCGATTTCCAAGACGTTGTCTGTCGGTGCGAGGTGGAGGCGTTTGCAGAGTTTGTCGTATTTTCTGGCCTGCGCAGTTTCGAGGGGCTCTCCGGCGGATTCGAAATACGCGCTCGAGTAGGTCATGGAGGCATCAAGCCATAGTCGGAAGAAGTCGTTGCTGAGATCGTAGTGCTCGCTGATGTTTTTCCTGCTTATGGTGCGGCTGTTTGGCCGGCGCAGGTGAAAGGCACGGTTGGCGGCGTTGAGGAGGTTGAAAAAGCCCGTGCCACGGGATTGGCGGGTTTGCAGGGCCTGGGTGTCGTCGGCGTTCAGGATGAACCAGGCAATGACCTTCGTGAGATCGGCGGTCGTCCATTCGCCGGCCATGTAGGCTTCCGAAAAACCGATGGGGCCGTTGAGCACGCAGCGCTTGAAGAAATTTTCATCAGTCACTTCGATGCTGGCTTCGATGCCCGCTCCAAGCCCCCCGTAAACGCCTTTGGAGCCATCCGGGAGGATGACTTCGAGGCGGCCGAGTTTGAGTTTGGCGAAGCTGTTGAGAACGAGTCTGCGGAAAAACATGTCAACCGCTGACGATGGCTTTGCCGTGGGGCTTAGGCAAGTTTCGCCGCACCGAAGAGGCCGCGTTTTTTTATGACATCCCTCGCCGCCTCGGGGACCATGCTTTCCCAGCTCGAGTCTCCGGTGGCGATCATGTTCAAAACTTTTGGTGAGTGGATTTGAAGGTAGTCGGGGCGGTAGTCCTCGATGGGGCGTATGAGGTGGTTGACTCGGAGGTGTTCGTAGAGGTGCTCCATGCCGGGCGGCGTGCGGAAGTTTCCACAGGTCACGAGTTCACCGCTTGGCGAGATGAAGGGATAGACATAGAGACGGACATTGCGTTTGAAGAGGCGCCCGAGGGCCTCCAGGATGCCGCCCTCGAGGTCGTTGTAGTGTTCGGAATTAAAAATTTCATTCAGGCCGGGGATGCCCATGGGAAGGCCGATCGGGCCTTCGGTATAGCGGGTGAGGAAGTTCACCAGCTTGTAGTATTGGCCGTAGTCGGAGATGAGGACGGTGCGTCCGAGTGCGCCAAGGAGGTCCACGCGGTCCAGGAAATCCTGGAGGTCGAGCGGGCCGTGGGAGAGGAGATTTTTCATGGTGATCTCCATGAGGATGGCCGGTTCCGCGCCTGTGACGCCGCTCTCCTGCTCGAAGAGACGCTTGGCGCCGTCGAGCATGTCGTTGGTCACATAGGTGACGGGCCTGAAGCTGCCGCGCTCGACGAGGATCGGTTTTTTATAGAAGGCGTCGGATGCCTGCACGACCTCGCCATCCGGCCGGAAGAGTGTCGCGCGGGTGAGTTTTTGCACGACGAGTTCGAGGCTCATGATGCGGTTGTCCACACCGGCAAAGGCCGGGCCCGAGAAGCGGATCATATCGACCTCGATGCGCCCGGGTTTGAGATCGTCCAGCAGAGAGCCAATGAGTGCGCGGGGATTCTGGTGGTTGAAGGCCGCCCCGTAGATGAGATTGACACCCGCAATGCCGAGGGCCTCCTGTTGGAGCAGATTCTCGGCGTCCAGCATGCGGACATGAAGGATGATGTCGCTGAATTTCGCCCGGGGTGCGTGTTGGAATCGGAGGCCCATCCAGCCGTGGGATTCATCGTGGCGGCGGAAACTTCGCGCTGCGACGGTATCGGCAAAAACAAAGAATCGCCGGTTGTCCCCTGCTGTGGCTCCAAGGCGCTCGATGAGGAGTTCCTGTTCGTGTTCCAGCATGGTCTCCAAACGCTCACGGCTCACATAGCGGCGCGATGGGCCATAGATGGCATCACTGAATGTCATGTCGTATGCGGACATGGTTTTTGCAACCGTTCCGGCAGCGCCGCCTGCTGAAAAAAAGTGGCGGGCCACTTCTTGGCCGGCTCCGATTTCGGCAAATGTGCCGTAAAATCCGTTGTCCAAATTCACCCTCAGCGCCTTGCCTTGGGTCCCTCGTTCGGCGTCTGTGTTTGACATGGCGGTCACCCTACACAGATCGGCAGGGTTAAACACAAAGACTTTTTGGTGAAAAAAACGACAGGTTGCGAGCAGGACCTCAATTTTCGATGAGGCTGCTCTTGCAGAGATTGGCGTAGAGTCCGCCGTGTGCGAGGAGATCGGCGTGGCGTCCGCGTTCGGTGATGCGTCCGCCTTTGAGAACAAGGATTTGGTCTGCGTGGCGGACGGTGGAGAGGCGGTGGGCTATGACGAAGCTCGTGCGGTTTTCCATGAGGTGGTCGAGGGCTTCTTGGATGAGGCGCTCGGTGGCGGTGTCCACACTGGCTGTGGCCTCGTCGAGAATGAGAATGGGAGGGTTTTTGAGGAGGGCGCGGGCGATGGAGAGGCGTTGTTTTTCCCCTACGCTGAGTTTGACTCCGCGCTCTCCAAGTGGCGTGTGAAGGCCCTCGGGAAGGCGATGGATGAAATCCGCCGCATTGGCCGCACGAAGGACGTTCCACATTTCATCTTCGGTGGCATCGGGTTTGCCAATGCGGAGGTTCTCGGCGGTGGTTCCATTGAAAAGAAAGCTCTCCTGGGTGACAACGGCGATGCTGTGCCGGAGGTGGGATTTCGGGATGTCGCGAAGGGGAATTTCATCGATCGAAATTTCTCCGCTCGAGTGCTCGTAGAAGCGCACCAGCAGGTTCACGATGGTTGATTTTCCGGCTCCGGTGGGGCCGACTAAAGCAATCATCTCGCCAGGCTTGGCTTCGAGATCGACCCCGTGCAGCACCGGGAGCTTGGGATCGTAGGAAAACGAGACATCTCGATAAAGGACATGACCATGGATTTTACCTCCCGTCTGTTTGACGCCTTCATCCGGCTCGGTTTCGGAATCCATGATTTCAAAAACGCGATCACCCGCCGCGCGGCCGGATTGGAAGATTTGGTTCAGTTGATGCAGGCGGCCGACCGGTTCGTAGAGGTAGCGGGTGAGCACAAAAAAGGCGACCAGTGCGCCGGTGTCCATTTTTCCGGTGAGGACTTGCTGGGTGCCGAATCCGGCAACGAGAAGAAGCCCGCAGGAGGAGAGAAATTCCATGCCCGGCTGGTAGAGCGCCCAGGCTTTCATGACGGTGAGCATGGCTTTGCGCACGCCGTTGCTGGCTTCGTCGAAACGGGCGTGTTCTCGTGTCTCACTGGTGTAGGTCTTGATCTGACGGATGCCGGCAATGTTATCGTGCAGGAGGGAGTTCAAGGCGGATACGGCCTTGCGTTGCTTGCGATAGCGCGCCCGCGCGGTGAGCGTGTAGGTGAGTGCACCCAAGGCAAGAAAGGGAATTGGCAGAAACACGGCTGCCGTGAGGGCTGGGTTGTAGACCAGCATCACTCCACCCACGATCAGGATCTGCAAAATCGCCACAGTGCCTTGCTCGATGCCATCGATGAGCACTCTTTCCAGATTTGTGACATCTTCGACGAGACGCGTCATGATGTCGCCGGTGGCGCGGTTGTCGAACCAAGTAAGCGGGAGTCGTTGGATGTGGGCGTAGAGTTCACTTCTAAGGTCGAAGATAACGCGTTGCTCAAAGTGGTTATTGAAAAGGATGCGAAGTGAGTTCAGGCCGTTCTGAGCCAGAAAAGCAGCGAGGCCAGAAGCAACAAGCGGGATGAGAAGCTGGGGTTGGTTTTGTCCGATCACTTTGTCTACGATCTGCTGGGTGATCGCTGGAAAGACAATCACCATGAGGGTGCCGGCAATCGCACAGAATAATGTTCCAAAAGCGAGGAACGGATACCGGCGCACGTAAGGGAAAACCCGGATGAAGACCTGCATTGCGTGGAATCCCTGCCTTAACGCGACAGGATCGGCAAAATGAGTTCGAGCGACTCGGTGTAGAGGGCGTGGCGGCCTGCACGGCTGAGTTCGGTCAGAAGCGTATCCTGCAATCGGCCGCGCGGAGCAGGGAGGATTTGATGAATCGCGGGGATGCCGGGCGTTTGGATCGTGGACTCGAAAAACTCGCCGTTTTTGCCGAGCTTGAGTTCGAATTGGGCATCCGTGCATTCGATACAAATTCTCGCGAGATTTTCGTCGCCAGATTCGCT
>Ga0172372_10011413_pt1 | contig 11294 bp, 10 predicted proteins | sample LakKiv5m_2_FD_114544 | JGI IMG/M metagenome (GOLD analysis project Ga0172372, IMG submission 114544) | Freshwater microbial communities from Kabuno Bay, South-Kivu, Congo - kab_092012_9.5m | ecosystem: Environmental > Aquatic > Freshwater > Lake | place: Democratic Republic of the Congo... | reverse complement strand
TGTTGTGTTCTCGGTTTCCTTCATCGACAACCTCAAGATCGATGATCCCGTGGGTGCATTCTCGGTTCACGGTACTTGCGGCATCTGGGCAACGCTGGCCGTGGGTCTGTTCAATACCGACAAGGGTCTGCTCACCGGCCACGGCTTCAGCCAGCTCGGCGTTCAGATCGTGGGTTTGCTGGCCTTCGCGATCTTCGCGATCGTCAGCTCCTGGATCGTTTGGTCCGTGATCGGCGCCATCTTCGGTGGTATCCGTGTCACTGAGGCTGAAGAGATCGAAGGTCTCGACATCGGCGAGCACGGCATGGAGGCCTATCCGGACTTCGCCTCTGCCAAGTAAACCACTGCTCCACAAGCGTTCTCATCCAGACGCCCGCCCTGATCGGCGGGCATTTTTTTTGCTGATGCGCCTAGCCCATTTTGAGGTGAAGGGTTCAGCTTGAACAGTTATGGGGAGCGTCGGCGGATCAGCTTGCTCTTTCTTGATTACCCAGCTCGCTCCGCCAAGAGCAGGCCCGAGCCGTAGACTGGTACACAGATACCAGTCAATCCATGTCCCGCAGTGCGATCCAGTTCCAGAAGGGCCTCTCCCTGTCTGCGTTTCAGAGGCTCTACGGCACCGAGGAGCAATGTGAGGCAGCCCTGGAGAAAGCCCGCTGGCCCGGTGGGTTCCGCTGTCCTCGCTGCGGCAGCCATGAGCATGGCCTGGTTTATGGCCGCCGGCTCAAGCGTTATCAGTGCCGTTCCTGCAGCCATCAGGCCACTCTCACGGCCGGCACGATCATGCAGGCCACCAAGCTGCCGCTCACCACTTGGTTTCAGGCTTTCTATCTGATCGGGCAGGCCAAAACCGGCATCTCCTCGCTCGAGCTCAGCCGCCATCTGGGCGTGAAGTACGACACCGCCTGGCTGCTGCACAACAAGATTCTCAGGGCCATGAGCGAGCGGGAGGATGCCTACGTGCTGCGGGGAAAGATCCAGATGGATGATGCCTACCTTGGCGGGGAACGACCGGGCGGCAAGGCAGGTCGAGGATCGGAGAACAAGATTCCCATTGTTGCAGCCGTTTCCCTCAACGAGGCAGGTCACCCGATTCACGCCAAAATCACGCCGGTGGCTGGGTTCAGTTCCGAGGCGGTCGGCGCCTGGGCCAGGGAGAACCTGGCTCCTGGGTGCGCAGTGCTCTCCGATGGCCTCGCCTGCTTCCGCTCCGTCACCACGGCAGGCTGCAGCCATGAGGCCGTCGTCACCGGTGGGAAGCACCCCAACGACCTGCCGCAGTTCCGCTGGATCAACACGGTGCTGGGCAACCTCAAGACCAGCCTCAGCGGCACGTTTCACGCCTTCAACTTCGACAAATACGCCAGGCGTTACCTCGGTGGCTACTGCTTCCGCTTCAACCGGCGCTTCTCGCTGGCGGCGATGACCGAACGGATCGCCAATGCGGTCTGCTGCTGCATGCCTTGCACAGAGCGTGATCTCAGGGTCGCGGAGGCTTATGGGTAATCAAGTGCTCTTTTGACACCCCAAGGCGATGGCCTGCCCCCACTGCGGCGAGTACCTGCTGCACAAGCGGGATGGCGTGTTGTTCTGCTGCCGCTGCGGCCGGGCGCGCACGGATCTGGCGGGCATGCCGGCGCTCAGCCTGCTGCGCAGCCACGGGCTGGCGATCGCCGCCGCTCTGCTGTGCCTGCCCCTGGCCTTCAGCATGGTGCTGCTGGAAGGCTTGCGCCCCGGTCATTCTGAAACCGGTGCGGCCGCGGAGGTGCGCTGATCGCCCCCGGGCCTGCCAGCCTGGGGAGTGCCCGGCACTGAAGCGTTTTTGGCCTGTCCTGCCTGCGGTGCACGCCTGCTCAGCAAAACGAACGAACGCCCGCCGCGGCTGATCTGCAGCAGCTGCGGCAAGGTGCTCCCCCTGGCCAGCCCCAGCCTAATCGGCCTGCTCGATCGCCGCAGCAGCGGGCTGTTGGTGCTGGCTGTGCTCGTATTGCTACCGCTGCTGACGCTGGCCTTCAGCCCCTGGCTGGGGGTGCAGTTCCCGAGCCACAAACGCCAGCTCAACAGCGGAGCAAGAACCTTGGAGCAGCCGCGGTGGGACCGCCGCACCGGCATCGTGGGCCGGCCGATGTCGGGGCGGGACTCCCGGCGTTAAGCGTCGGCGCTGGCGCTGCGCCGCCACAGGCGCCAAAGCTTCTCCAGTTCCAGATACAGGAAGAACAGCAGGCTGAAGCCCACACACACCAGCAGCTCCTGGCTGCCGAGCGCCTGGGTGCCAAAGAAGCGCGCCAGAGCAGGCACGTAGAGCAGCAACAGCTGCAACCCGGAGGTGAGCACCACCGCCCAGAGCAGCCAGGGGTTGGAGAACGGTGCCACCTGGATCAGCGGCCGATCACTGCGGGCCGAGAGGGCATGGCCCATCTGCGCCAGGCAGAGGGTGGTGAACACCATGGTTTTCCAGTGATCGGCGCTGTGGCCGGCCGCGTACAGCATCAAGGCGATCACGATCAGGGCGAACACGATGCCGATGCGGATGATGTAACGGCCGATGCCACGGGCAAAGATCGATTCACCGGGTTCGGCCGGGGCCTTCTGCATCAAGCCCTCCTCCCCGGGCTCGAGGGCCAGGGCCAGAGCCGGCACGCCATCAGTCACCAGGTTCATCCAGAGGATCTGCAGGGGCGTCAGCGGCACACCCACTAGGCCCAGCAAGGGCGCCGAGGCGATGGTGATCAGCTCGCCCACATTGCTGCCGAGGATGTATTTCACGAAGCGGCGAATGTTGGCATACACCAGCCGGCCTTCCTCCACGGCATTCACGATCGTGGCGAAGTTGTCGTCGAGCAGCACCATGTCGGCCGCTTCCTTGCTCACCTCCGTGCCGGTGATGCCCATGGCCACACCGATGTGGGCCTGCTTGAGGGCCGGGGCGTCATTGACGCCGTCGCCGGTCATGGCCACCACCTGGCCGTTGGCCTGCAGGGCCTTCACGATGCGCAGCTTCTGCTCGGGCGCCACGCGGGCATACACGCTGCAGCGGGCCACGGCCTGCCGGAGGGCCGGCTCATCGAGGGCCTCCAGGTCGCGGCCGAGAATCACTTCGCCCGCCTCGTCGGTGAGGCCGATGGCGCTGCCGATCGCCCGTGCGGTGAGCGGGTGATCGCCGGTGATCATCACCGGGCGGATTCCGGCCTGGCGGCAGGTGGCCACCGCCGCCGCCACCTCCGGGCGGGCCGGATCCAGTTGGGCCATCAGGCCCAGCAACACCTGGTGTTCAAGCTGCTGATCGGGGCTGGCGTGATGGGGTGCGCAGGCGAAGGCCAGCACCCGCAGGCCCGCCGCAGCCAGCTGGCGCGCCTGCTCCAGCCACCACTGCTGCTGCGCTGCACTCAGCCCCACCACACCGCTGCCATCGATCCAGCGGTCGCACAGGCCAAGGATCACCTCAGGGGCGCCTTTGCTGATCAGCAGGCGGTTGGAGCCGCTGGCGCTGCTGCCCAGAGGGGCCTGCAGCTCGCCGCTGGGATCGTCGATCCACACCGCCATCAGCTGCCGCTCGGAACTGAACGGGATTTCGGCGGCGCGACGGAAATGGCTGCGCAGGTCAAAGTCGTCGATGCCGGCTTTCATCGCCACCACCGACAGGGCCCCCTCTGTGGGATCGCCCAGGATGTCCCAGCTGCCGTCGGCCAGCTGTTTGTGCTCGGCGTCGCTGCAGAGCACCCCCGCCTGCAGCAGCAGGGTGCGCGCACCCGGCACACAGCCGGGCGTGGCCCCCGCCGGTGGCTGGAGGGTGGTAGCGGTCAGACTGCCGCTGGGGTCGTAGCCGGTGCCACTCACCGCCACGGCCTCGCTGCCCAGCCGCAGCTCCTGCACCACCTGGCGGTTCTGGGTGAGGGTGCCGGTCTTGTCGGAGCAGATCACGGTGACCGACCCCAGCCCCTCCACCGCCGGCAGCCGGCGAATCAGGGCGGCCCGCTTCACCATGCGCTGGGTGCCGATCGCCAGGGTCACGGTGATCACCGCCGGCAATCCCTCCGGCACGATCGCCACCGCCATCGACAGCGACACCTCCAGGAGATTGAGGGGGTCCTGCTTCAGCAGCAGGCCGAGGGCCACCACCGCGGCCACCAGGGCCAGCGCACTGCCCACCAGCACCTTGGCCAGGCCATCGAGCCGTTCCTGCAGGGGCGTGCTTTCGCCACCGGCGGTGTTGATCAGCTCGGCGATCTGGCCCAGTTCCGTGGCCATGCCCGTGGCGTTAACCAGGGCCACGCCGCGGCCGCGCACCACCTCCGTGCCCTGGAACAGGCAGTTCTGGCGCTCCAGAACGGGGGTGCTCTCCTCAAGCAGCAGATCCGCCTTCTTGAACACCGCCTCGGCTTCACCGGTGAGGGCGGCCTCACGCACCCCGAGATCAGCCACCTCCAACAGGCGGGCATCGGCCGGTACGCGGTCGCCCGCCTCGAGGCGGATCAGGTCGCCCGGCACCAGCAGTTCACTGCTGAGCCGCTGCCACTGGCCATCACGGCGCACCTGCACCACGGGCTGCGCCATGTCGCGCAGGGCCAGCAACGCCTGCTGGGCCTTGCTTTCCTGCAGATAGCCCAGCAGACCATTGAGCACCACGATCACCAGGATCGCGATCGCGTCCTTGGGGAACTCCTGCTGATGCAGCGAGACGGCGCCGGACACAACAGCCACTGCCAGCAACATGATCAACATCACATTGCTGAACTGATCCCAGAGGATCTGCCAGGGGCTGCGCCCCTCGGCAAGCTCGAGGCGATTGGGGCCGCCATCGGCCAGCCGACGGGCCGCCTCGGCGGTGCTCAGCCCATCGGGGCCTGCCTCCAACCTGGCAAAACAGCCCTCGGCGTCGAGAGCGTGAACGCGGAGGCCAGCAGGGATGGGCAAGGGGACGTTCTGTTCTGTCGGGAGTTTGGCAACCCCAGCCGCTCATTGGGAGCCCCTGATCCGGGGCCGCTTCAGGTCGCCCGCAACCAGCACAACCGCAATCCGAAAACCGTTTCGACGGATACAGAGGGGCGCGCCGGCCTCAGGGAGTGTGCTTTGGCGAACGTTGGAGAGGTTTCTCCCCTTCATGGCCCATGTCCCTCTGGCGGGCGGCGGACCCACGCCGCTGGCCGTTTTTGATCGGTTCCGCACCAAGGCCCTGGCCAAGGTTCAGGAGCCTGAACTGCGCCGCTACGCAGTCATGCTGCTGGCCTTCGGCGCCGCCCTGCTGCCCCTGATGGCCGGCTCCGCCAAGGCGGCCCTCACCAAACTGCCCACCGATGGGGCCGACACCCTGTTGATGCTGATGGGGTCAGCCCTGGTGCTGCTGATGACCCCTGGCCTGGCGTTCTTCTACGGCGGCTTCACCCGCGCCAAGAACGTGCTCAACACGATGATGATGAGCTTCTTCCTGATGGGGCTCATCGGCGTCGTCTGGGTGGTGATCGGCTACTCCCTGGCCTTCGACACCGGCTTCAAGAGCCCCTTTATCGGCGGCCTCGGCCAGATGTGGCTGAACGGTGTGGGCGGTGAACTGGGCGATGCCCCGCTGGCCGATGGTTTCGCCATCTCCGCCTCCTCCTTCGCCCTGTTCCAGGGCATGTTCGCGATCATCACCCCGGCCCTGATCTCCGGCGCCCTCGTGGAGCGCATCAACTTCAAGGCCTGGTTCTGGTTCGCGCTGCTGTGGAGCATTTTTGTGTACTGCCCGATGGCCAAGATGGTCTGGGGCGGTGGCTACCTCGGCCCCTTCGGTGAGATCGGCGCCATCGACTTCGCCGGCGGCACCGTGGTGCACATCGCCGCCGGTGTCGGCGCGCTGGTGTCGACCGCCATCGTGGGCCCGCGCAGGGGCTTCCCCGAGAGCAAGCGCCCGCCCCACAACGTGCCCTTCATCCTGCTGGGTGCCGGCCTGCTGTGGTTCGGCTGGTTCGGCTTCAACGGTGCCAGCTACTTCGCCGCTAAAGGAGCCGGTTTCTCGTTCCTCACTACCACGCTCTCCGCATCGGCAGCCCTGCTCACCTGGTGCCTGATCGAGTGGTTCCGTGATGGCAAGCCCACCGCCGTGGGTGCCGCCACCGGTGCGGTGGCTGGCCTGGTGGGCATCACCCCCGCCGCGGGCTTCGTCTACATGCCCCAGGCCCTGATCATCGGTGCAGCCACCGCAGCCGCCTGCTACATCGCTGTCCAGGTGAAGTCGGCCATCCAGTTCGACGACTCCCTCGATGCCTACGCCGTGCACGGCGTGGGCGGCACCATCGGTGCCCTGCTCACCGGCGCCCTCGCAGCACCTGCCCTGGTTCCAGCCGACTACTTCCCCAAATCGGCCGAGATCCTGGCCAACGGTGGCAATGGCGCTCTGTTCATCGCCCACGTGAAGGCGGTGTTGATCTCCTATGGCTTCGTGGGCATCGGCACCGCGGTGATCCTCTGGATCGTTGGCGCTGTGGTGGGCCTGCGGGTCACCCCGGAGGAGGAGGAGCGCGGTCTCGACTTCGTGGCCCATGGCGAAGAGGCCTACGACCCCATGACCTACTGAGCCCGGCATTGCCATGAAACAGATCACTGCAGTGGTGCGGCCCTCCAAGGTCGATGCCATCAAGTCCGCCCTCGTCGCCATCGACGTGGTGGGCATGACCATCCACGACGTGCGTGGCTTCGGCCGCCAGAAGGGTCAGGTGGAGCGCTACCGCGGCAACGAGTTCACGGTGGAGTTCCTCTCCAAGATCAAGATCACCACCGTCGTCACCGACGACAAGGTGGACGCGGCGATCAGTGCCATCAGCGAAGCCGCCCGCACGGGCGAAATCGGCGACGGCAAGATCTTCGTGACACCGGTGGAACAGGTGGTGCGCATCCGCACCGGCGATCGCGGCGAATCCGCCATCTGATCCGGCCCTGGTGCCTCAACCGTTGCCCTCGGCCTCACCGCCGGGGGCTTTTTGCTGCAAACGCCGCTCCAGCAGCAACAGGCCCACCACGGTGGTGAGGGTCACCATCAGCACCAGGGCGGAGAACTGAGGGGGAGTGATCACGCCGGCCGTGAGCGCCGTGGTGGCGAACACCAGACCCGGTAGGCCGCGGGGCATCAGGCCAGCAATCACCAGCCAGCGATCGATGCCGGCACGCCGATCGGCCATGCTGATCCCCAGGCCGCACAGCAGTTTGGAGGCGAAGGCCAGCAGCAGCAACGTGAGGGCCAGGCCCCAGGCCTGCCCGTGCAGCAGGCTGCCGGCCTGCAATCGCATGCCCACGCTGATGAAATACAGCGGCAGGAACACCTCCGACAGCAGGCTCAACCACCCCCCCAGGACCGGTGGCGTCGGGCTGAGCCGGTTCAGCAGGACCCCACCCCAGAGGGCACCCAGCAACGAGGTGAGGCCGCTGGCCTCGCCAAGCCAGGCAGCGCCGATCAGCAGCATCAGCACCGCGGAAGGGCTGCTGGGGGCAGCCCGTCCGCTGCGGCGCCAGGCATCCGCCAGGCCGATGCTCACTGCTGCGCCCACCAGCCCCAGCAGCATCGGCAGCCCGCCCGCCCCAGGGCGGCCGAAGCCAGCGGAGCCCCCCAGGGCCACCGCCAGGCTGAGCAGGCCGATGGCGGGCAGATCGTCGAGCACCGACACCCCCACCAGCAGGCGTCCCGATGGTGTGTGCAGAGCACGGCGCTGGGCCAGCAGCCGCAGGGTGACCCCGGTACCGGTGGCCGCCACGCAGGCCAGGCACAGCAGGGCCGCGGGCGGCGGCAGAGCCAGCCAGTGCACCAACGGCCAGTAGCCCAGCAGCGGCGCCAGGCAGCTCAGGGCCACCAGGCGGGCGATCGTGGCAGGCCGCGACGTGAGCAGATCGGCCCGCACCTCCAGCCCCACCTGGAAGAACAGACCCAGCACCCCCAATTCGGTGAGAGCGCTGAGGGGCTGGATCGCCGCGTAGGGCAGCACCGTGTTGCCCAACAGTGCACCGATGGCCAGCTCCACCACGATCGCCGGCACCGCCCAGGGCGCCAGCCGCCCGGCCATCAGCCGAGCGATGGCCAGGCCGATCAGCAGGGTGAGCAGCGTGGCGAGCAGCGACGGGGAGGCCACGGCGAGATCAAGCAGGACCGTTCAATTGGATCCTGGACCCTCTCCATCGGCGGACCTGGGCGTCATGTCGGCCCCAACGGCCTTGCAGGCCCCGATCGGGTCAACATCCGGGGCGACACCGAGGGCCTTGCGCAGGGCATCCATCTGACTGATCGACTGCAGATCGAGCGAGGCGGCCGCCTGCTCACACGCCAAACGGCGCAGGGCGGTGCCATCGGGGGGCCGACAGCCCGTGATAGCCACTGCCATCACCACCAGCAACTTGAGGGTGCCTCTGCCCATCCGTACGGTCCCAGACTCTCCATCACCTGAACCCTAGAGACGGCTCAGCAACCGACATAGGCTGACCGGTGGCTGACAGGCGAGGCATGAAGCGGGTCCGCTTCGATCAACTCAAGGCCGCCCTGGTGGGGGCGCCCCTGCCCACCAGCGCCCACGCCGAAGAACGCTTGAACAACGCTGAGGCCTTGGCGGTGCTCAGCTCCGACGCCCTCTCCTCGGTGGCCTACGCCACCCAGGAAATCGTGCTGGTGCTGGGCATGGCCGGTGCCGCCGGGCTGGGCTTCACCCTGCCCATCACGGCACTGATCGTGGCCCTGATGGTGATCGTGGCCATCAGCTACCGGCAGACGATCAAGGCCTATCCCCAGGGCGGCGGCTCCTACCGCGTGAGCCATGAAAACCTGGGGGATGTGACCGGCCTGGTGGCCGGTGCTGCCCTCTCGATCGATTACGTGCTCACCGTGGCGGTGAGCACCGCCGCGGGCATCGCCGCCCTCACCTCCTATTTTCCGGCCCTCGGGCCCTATCGGGTGCTGCTCTGCCTGGTGGGGCTGGGCCTGTTGATGGTGGCCAACCTGCGCGGGCTGCGCTCCAGCGCCCAGCTGCTGAGCCTGCCCACCTATGTGTTTATGGTGGCGGTGTTCGCCCTGGTGATCGGCGGTCTGGTGCGCCTGGCCCACGGCGACCTGCCCGTGCTGGCCGCTGCGCAGCAGAACCTGCTGATGGCCGAGGAGCATGGCGTGGCTGCGAATCAGCTGGGTGCCGCCCTCACACCGGTGCTGCTGATGCGCGCCTTCAGCTCCGGCTGCGCCGCCCTCACCGGCATCGAAGCCATCAGCGATTCCGTGCTGGCCTTCCGCCCCACCGAATGGCGCAACGCCCGGCGGGTGCTCACGGTGATGGTGGTGATGCTGGCGTTGATGTTCAGCGGCATCAGCGTGCTGGCCCACCAGGTGGGAGCGGTGTACCAGGAGCACGGACCCACGCTGCTGTATCAACTGGGCCAGGCGGTGTTCGGCAACGGCGTGCTGCTGCTCGTGCTGCAGCTGGCCACCCTGCTGATCCTGCTGCTGGCGGCCAACACCGCCTATGCCGACTTCCCGCGGCTGGCGAATTTTCTGGCCCAGGATGGCTACCTGCCCCGCCAGCTCACCTCCCTGGGTGATCGGCTGGTGTTCAGCAATGGCATCCTGGCCCTGAGCACCTTCTCCGGCCTGCTGCTGGTGGTGTTCAACGGCAGCGTGTCGCGGTTGATTCCCCTGTATGCCGTGGGGGTGTTTCTCAGCTTCACCCTCAGCCAGGCCGGCATGGTGGTGCACTGGTGGAAGGAGCGGGGGAGCGGCTGGCACGCCAAGACCGTGATCAACGGCTTCGGCAGCGTCGTCACCGCCGTGGTCACGGCTGTTCTGCTCTACAGCAAGTTCACCCAGGGGGCCTGGCTGGTGGTGCTGGCGATCCCACTGCTGGTGAGCTTGTTCCTCACGATCAAGCGTCACTACGTAACCGTGTCCAAACGGCTGCGGCTGGCGAGCGACAAAAAGCTCACCCTGCCGCCGGCCCCCGACCATGGCGGTGCACCGGTGGTGGTGCTGGTGGGCCAGCTGCATCGCGGCAGTTTTGAGGCGGTGCGCTACGCCCGCACCATCGCCAAGGAGCTGGTGGCGGTGCATGTGGATCTGGGGCTGGGCAAGGCCGACGCCTTCCGCGAGCAGTGGCAGCGTCAGCTGCCGGAGATCCCGCTGGTGATCCTGGAGTCGCCCTACCGCTCCCTGATCACACCCGTTCTGGAGTTCGTGCGCAGCTTTGAGGTGCAGCACCGCAAGGACCGCGACCGCTTCTGCACCGTGGTGCTGCCGGTGTTCGTGACCCGGCACCGCTGGGAGAACCTGCTGCACAACCAGAGCACGATCGCCCTGCGCAGTGCCCTGCGGGCCCAGGGCACGCGGGTGGTGACCACCGTGGGCTTTTATCTCTGAGGCCGCACCAGCCCTGAACCCAGCCGATGCTTCCGTTTCACTGGCTCACGCAAACCATCGCCTTCGGGCTGGGCATCTCCTTCAGCCCGATCAACATCGCCCTGGTGGCCCTGCTGTTGCTCGGCGCCCAACCGCTACGCCGCTGCGCCACCTTCCTGCTGGGCTGGATGCTGGCCAACGGCAGCGCCCTGGGGCTGGTGGTGGCCGTGGGCGGACGGCTCAGCTGGGCGATGCACATCGGCAGCCGCGGCCAGGTGCTGATCGATCTGCTCGGGGCCGGGGCTCTGCTGGGGCTGGGGCTGTTCCAGCTCACACCGGCGGTCGCCATCGGCGAGGAGAACTGGGCCCTGCAGCTGATGGGCAAACTGCCGGAACTGGGGGTTGCTCCGCTGCTGGGCCTGGGAGCGGGCTGCGCCCTGGTAAGCCCGGAAAACCTGGTCTTCTATGTGAAGGAGGGCGGCATGCTGCTCACCAACCACACCAACCTGCGGGGGGATCTGCAGGTGGGGGCGGTGTTTGTGGCGCTCACCACCTCGCTGCTGCTGCTGCCACCGCTGCTGTGGCTCTGCAGCGGTGAACGGTTGCGGGCACCGCTCACCGTTCTCAACGACTGGCTGGTGCACCGCGCCGAATGGCTGGTGGGGGTGTTCGCCCTGGTGCTGAGTGCTTACCTGGGCTGGCAGGGCCTCGAGGGTCTGGCTCAGATGAAGTACATGGTCTGAGACTGGGCCTGCAGCAACGCATCCCGTTCCTGCACCAGATCCGCGAGGCTGGTGTCAGCCAGGGCGGCCATGCGTCGCTGGCGCAGCTGGGTCGACAGGCCGGCCACGACCGTCTGCTCGGGGCTCTGGTGGTCTGAGGTGGCTTTGTCGGGCCCGCCCTCCAGGCAGATGAGCACCTCGTCGAGGGTTACCGCCTCGGGCGAGCGGGCCAGCACGTA